>Ga0316228_1000371_pt1 | contig 62432 bp, 51 predicted proteins | sample TBH18021metaG_FD_206005 | JGI IMG/M metagenome (GOLD analysis project Ga0316228, IMG submission 206005) | Freshwater microbial communities from Trout Bog Lake, Wisconsin, USA - TBH18021 | ecosystem: Environmental > Aquatic > Freshwater > Lake > Hypolimnion/Profundal zone | place: USA: Wisconsin... | reverse complement strand
CGGGTGACGATCCATCTCGCTGCGCTCTGCCGGCGTCAGCGGAGCCGGCTTGTTCAGGATTGCGAGGGGGATCTTGGCCTTTCCGATGTCGTGGAGCAGTGCGCCTTTGACGAGGTAGCGGGAATCGGCCTCTTTGAGCCCCAAGGCCCGGGCGAATTCTGCGGCAATTCCGGCCACGCTCAGGCAATGCCGGTGGGTGACGTCGTCGAAGCTCGCGACGATCTTCAGCCAGTCCCGCACCTTCGCCTCGCGGACCGCCTGATTGACCAGGTCGGCGCCGGTTTCGACGACCGCGGCCGGCGGTGCCTGATCGGCACGAAACAGGCTTACGAAGACCGAGCGGGCTTCCTGGACTTGGTGCCGCCAGTTGGCAGCCGAGCGCGGGTCCGGCTTGCTGTTGGTCAGGGTGGCGACCGCATTCAGAAGCATGGCGCTCGCCGTGGCGGCCGGCATCACCCGCGTTGCGCCGAGGGCGGTCGCCTGGATCTCGCCGCGACCGAGATTACCGTGGATGAGCGCGAGGAACGGTGTCCCCGGACCCCGCGTCACCGACAAGGCCTCGCGCAGGCGGCGTACAGATTCGGACGTCAACGCGCTGACGTCGCTGATGATCAGCGCGGCTCCCGGCGATGGAACGGCATCGCCGTAGAGATCATGCAATGCCACGGACTTGCCACCGCCGAGATTGCGCGCGAGCCGCTCGCCGCGCTCGACATCGTCGGTCAAGATCAGGGTCTGGCCCAATATCCCCCCCTCTCGCTCGCCCCCTTCCCGGGAATCCAATCGAGCGGCTCATGTACGCTGCCGGACCAAAGATCAGCAGATCCCCGACAGGATGCACAGAACTCGCCGCAGATTTGATGGCATTCCGTTAAAAATCCGGCCGTCGAATCAGGTGTTCACCGCTTCAAATAGGCAACGATCTGGAGAACCGGATCGCCGCGGGGATGGTGACCGGTTCGCGCGGTTGCGGCGCTTGCCTCGCCGCGTCCGGACCGCCAGAACGCCGTCATGCTGCGCGTCAACGACCTTACCTATCGCATCGGCGACCGTCTGATCCTCGATTCCGCGAACTTCACGATCCCGGAAGGAGCGCGGGTCGGGCTCGTCGGTCGCAACGGGGCTGGCAAGACCACGCTGTTCAAGGCCATTCTCGGCGACTTGCCGGTGGATGCGAAATCCGTCGCGCTGCCCAAGGGCATGCGAATCGGCGCGGTCGCCCAGGAAGCTCCGGCCGGGCCGGAGACGCTGCACACTGTCGTACTCGCCGCCGACACGGAGCGCGCCAGCTTGATGGCGGAGGCTGAGCATGCGGACGGGTTGCGCCGGGCCGAGATCGAGACGCGGCTCGTCGATATCGGTGCCCACTCGGCGCCGGCCCGCGCCGCCGCGATCCTGCATGGCCTCGGGTTCGATGCGGCTGCCCAGGCGCGGCCCTGCTCGGACTTCTCAGGCGGCTGGCGGATGCGCGTGGCGCTGGCCGCCGTGCTGTTCTCGGAGCCTGACCTGCTGCTCCTCGACGAGCCGACCAACTACCTCGACATCGAAGGTACGCTCTGGCTGTACGATTACCTGGAGCGCTATCCACGGACTGCGATCATCATCAGCCACGATCGCGACCTGCTCGACACCAGCGTCGATCACATTCTGCACCTCGACCGTGGCAAGCTGACCATCTATCGCGGCGGGTATTCGAGCTTTGCCAAGCAGCTCTCGGAGAAGCGGGTCCTCCAGGCCAAGGCGAAAGCCAAGCAGGATGCCGAGCGCGCGCATCTCCAGAGCTTCATCGACCGGTTCAAAGCCAAGGCCACCAAGGCGCGCCAAGCCCAGTCGCGGATGAAGCGCCTGGCCAAGATGGAGCCGATCGCCGCGCTGCTCGATGACGACGTGCCGGTGATCCACCTTCCGAGCCCGGAGAAGCCTCTGTCGCCGCCGATCGTCGCGATGGAGCGCGTGAAGGCCGGTTACGGGGATCGGGTCGTCCTGACGGGTCTCGACCTGAGCCTCGCGCCGGATGACCGGGTGGCGCTGCTGGGCGCCAACGGCAACGGCAAGTCGACCTTCTGCAAGCTGATTGGCGGCCGGCTCGGGCCCGTCGCCGGCGAGCTCAAGCGCTCCTCCAAGATGGAGGTCGCCTATTTTGCACAGCATCAGCTCGACGAGTTGCGGCCCACCGAGAGCGCCTATGCGCATGTCCGGACCCTGATGCCGGACGTGCCCGAAGCGAAGGTGCGTGCCGCCACCGCGCGTCTCGGATTTGGAGCCAACAAGGCCGATACGCCGGTGGAGAAGCTCTCGGGCGGCGAGAAGGCGCGGCTGCTCATGGGACTGGCAGCCTTTCACGGCCCGCACCTCCTGATCCTGGACGAGCCGACCAACCACCTCGATATCGAGAGCCGGCAGGCCCTCGTGGAGGCGATCAACGACTACGAGGGCGCGGTCATCCTCGTCTCTCACGACCGCTTCCTGGTCGAGGCCTGTGCCGACCGGCTGTGGCTGGTCGCGGACGGCACGGTGAAGGCCTTCGACGGCGACATGGACGATTATCGGCGCTTCGTCCTGTCGGGTCCGGACCGCGAGGAGGAGCGCGACACCGGGACGTCCGGCGGCCAGAAGGCCGAGGCACGCCGCGCCGGCGTCGAGCGCCGCGCGGCCCTCGCGCCGCTGCGCAAGCGCCTGGAGGCCATCGAGGCGCGGATGGCCAAGCTGACGGCGGCGATTCAGAAGATCGACGCCGCCCTGGAGGACGGATCCGCCTTCCGCGAGAATGCTGTCAAGGCCGGCGAGATCGCCAAGATGCGTGCGGACGCGTCGAGCGCGCTCGCCTCCGCCGAGGAGGAGTGGCTGACTGTGAGCGCGGAGATCGAAGCTGCCTGAAACGCTCGTGGCTGCACTTCGAAGGTCGGGGCTGGTGCTCACCGCCCTCGTGAGCGCGGCGAAGCCAGCAAGGAGCGCTGCGATCCACGATAGCGAGCTGTCCTAACGCGCTCCGCCGCGCTCGCGCCGAGGGCGTCGCGGCGGCTCGATCCGGTGCTTGTCAGATCGAAAGCTCGATTGCCCGTTCCAGAATATCGACACCGAGGTCGATCTCCTCATTCGTGGCGGTCAGCGGCGGGGCGATGCGGAACACGCCGCCCATGCCCGGCAACTGCACGATGTTCATGCTCAGCCCGAGTTCGAGGCAGCGCCGGGTGATCGCGTCACCGAGTTCCGGGGCCGGGACCTTCGTGGCCCTGTCGGCAACGATCTCGACGCCTTGCAGGAGGCCACGCCCACGCACGTCGCCGATGCAGGAGAAGCGCTGCTGGAGCGCCCGCATTCGGGCGTCGAGCCGGGTCCCGGCCTCCTTGGCCCGCGCCACGAGGCCGTCGCGCCGGACGATCTCCAGCACCTTGAGGCCGACTGCTGCGGGAAGAGGATCGGAGACGTGTGTGGTGTAGAACAGGAACCCGCGGGCGTGGCAGAGATCCTCGATCTCCGGCGTGGTCATGACCGCCGCGAGCGGCAGGCCGGCGCCCAGGGTCTTCGACAGGGTGAGGATGTCCGGTACAACCCCGTCCCGCTCGCACGCGAACATCAGGCCGGTGCGGCCGACCCCCGTCTGGGCCTCGTCGAGAATCAGCAGCATGCCCCGCTCCACGCATTTGCGCTTGAGCGCCGCCAAATAGCCGGGCGGAAGCTCGAGAATGCCGCCGGAACTGAGGATCGGCTCCGCCAGAAAGGCCGCAAGGTTGCCGGTCGACTGCCGGTCAACCAGGGCGAACGCGTAATCGAGTTCGGTCTGCCAATCTGAAGCCCCATCTTTTTCGAAGGTGGGGCGGTAGGCGTTCGGCGCAGGGATCGCGAAGGACCCGACGGAAGCGGGGCCGTAGCCCTTGCGGCCGGCGCTGTAGGTCGCCGCCGCAGCTCCCGCCGTCATGCCGTGCCAGGACTGGGCGAAGCCGACGATTTCCCAACCGCCGGTAGCGAGCTTGGCCATACGCAGCGCGGCCTCGTTAGCCTCGGCACCGGTGGTCAGCAGAAGGGTTCGTTCCAGACGGCCGGGAGCGATCCCGGCCAATTCCGTCGCGAGATCGACCACGGGACGGCTCAGCATGCCGCTGAACAGATGGTCGAGATGCCTGACATGGTGTGCCACGACGGCGGCAATCTCTGGGTGTCCGTGGCCCAGGATCGCGCTCATCTGGCCAGAGGTGAAGTCGAGGATCTTCCGACCCTCGACGTCGTAGACGAAGCTGCCCGCCGCCCGTTCTATGATGACCGGGGCAAAGGTTCCACCGTAGCGCACCAGATGCCGCCGCGCACGGGACCAGAAATCAGGGTCGTCATTCTGCGTCGTCATCGATCCTCCTCCCCACCGGAGTAAGGCGATGCTAGAACCGCGGCTGAATCCAGAAAACCTTATATTTCTGAACCGAGAGTTCAGAGAACCTGATGGCACAAATTCTCGACATCGACCTGCTGCGCAGCTTCGTTGCGGTGGCGGAAACCGGAGCCCTCAGCCGTGCCGCGGAGCGGGTTAGCCGGAGTCAGGCCGCGCTCAGCATGCAGATGAAGCGCCTGGAGGATGTCCTCGCGCAACCGCTGCTGCGACGAACCGGACGCGGCGTCGTCCTGACGGTCCAGGGGGAGCGCCTTCTGGTCCATGCGCGCCGGATCCTCGCCTCGCATGACGACGCCGTGGCGGAATTGTCCGGCCAGAGCCTCAACGGCACTCTGCGATTCGGTTGCCCGGATGATTATGCGCAGGCGTTCCTTCCAGGGCTCCTGCGTGGTTTTGCGCGTCATCACCCCGAAGCGGCCATCGAAGTGGTTTGCGCCGCGACGCCCCGTCTCGCGGAACGCCTGCAACGCGGCGGGCTCGATCTGGCGCTCGTCTCCGCCCCGCTCGCGGCCGGGCGGGACATCTTGAGGCGGGAGGATCTCGTTTGGGTCTCGCTGCGCGGTGTTCCGGCGACTCGGCTGGATCCCCTGCCCCTCGCTCTGGGCGACCCCGATACCCTCGACCACAGGGCGGCGCGTGCCGCCCTCGACGCCGCCGGCCGTGCATACCGGATCGCCTATGCGAGTAGCAGCCTGTCGGGGCTTCTTGCCGTGGCGCGCTCCGCACAGGCCGTCGCAGTTCTGACCCGGGCCGCGGTCCCCCGCGACCTGCACATTCTGACCCGCGGCAGCGGTCTGCCCGCGCTACCGAGCATCGGCGTGACGATCCACATGGATGAGCCGCACGCCGCACCGCTGACACGCGCTTTCGCCGCGCACGTTCGGTCGGTCCTGCCGACGCTCTGACCGGGCGGTCGTTCGGCAAGGAACTCCGATCGGCTGGCCCTATGTGGCTTTGAGCGGCCGGAAGCCAGGACCTACTCTGCGTCGGGGTGTTTTGGCCAGAACACGACAATGTCGTCGTTATCGACATTGATCCAGTTGATATGTGTCCTCGGGTGATCCTGGCTGATAATCTCGAAATGTGCGCTGTTGCAGAGGAGGTAAATTTCCGCCGCCAGCCCGTCGAGACCCGCATCTGCTGCGGCCTCGCTCAAGGCGGAGCGGAGATCTGCGTCGGGCAGCTGAAGGCCGCGGAACTTCCGTCCGGCCACCTCAGGGAAGGCCGCGCTCCAGGCGGCGATTACCCGTGGATTGTCGTATTTCACGACTGTATCGGTCCCGACGATGCGGGTCGGATTATGGTCCAGCCTTACATCTTCGGTCCAGTTTCGGTTGGAGGCGCCGAGCGTCTTGGTCGTCTCCGGCGAGACGACGGGAGTTGTCGCCGTGACCGTCGCCATTGCCACCTCGACGATCTGTGCACCGCGCAGGTCGCGCAGGTCGAGCGGCGTCGCATCGCTGGCCTGGATCCGTGTCTCGGCCAGCGCGAAGACGGCTCCGGCCGCCTCCGGTGAGAGTGTGTAGACGGACCGGGGATCCAGCGGCACAGACGGTACCGGTGTCACGGTCTTCGCTGTGGTGAGCGCGACGGCTTCGGCATGCTGTGGTTTCTGGGCGTTCGCCGTGACGGCGGCCATCGAAGGTACGTAATCCATCGCACAGTCTCCAATCGTTCGAGTCGATGCGACCCCCGTCCTTGCCACGCGAAGCCCCCTCCCTCCCGCCTTGCTGGCCGCTGATCGATAGCTTCGCGGCGCGGCGCGCGTGATCGCAGCCCTTTGCGCGGGGCGGCAAACGCCACAGCGACGGTTGCGACTGACCGTCCGAGGGGTGCCGATGCGGCGCGCCTTAACCCGCATCGCCAGCGTTGTCGCCAAGGCCGGTTCTGCAGGTCGAATCGGGCTGTCGGGTGCGCTCAGCTCAGATCCAGGCGCGTCCGACTGAGACGCGGAAATCGGGGATGCCGGGTGTCGAACCAGGGAACGCCTCGGTCGTCGGGCGCCTGACGATCCTCATGTTCGCCGGCACGCCATCCGCGAGCTTCATGCTCCGTTAATTTGATCGTGCACCCAAGGGCTTGACAATGTCAACGATGGTCAACACGTGATTTTTTCCCGCATTAGCAGCATCGATATACCAATTATTGTCGAATGGTATTATCTATTTCAAGTCAAAATTTAATAGATTTGAATATAGTTCGATGATGATTTGCTCTGATTAGCGAACGAATTTCCTTGCGTGCAGCTTTGTCGTCCCGCGAGATCCACAGAGCGCAGGGACTTGATGTAAAACGGCCCGGAATCCGGAACGCGCCACTACCGTCCAGCGCATCGCTCGTCCGGCCGCCTATCGGGAAGAGCGGCAGGGGCTTCACAGGGTCAGCGCTGCGGTTCCGATCGCCGGATCGAGGCAGAAAGGCCGCGTTTGCCCACGGCCCGCGGACATGCGAGAGAGGCCGGATGTTGACCGTCGATAGCCTCTGGCGCGCGCGGCACCGGCTCGCGCAGTTCGGGAAGAAGCGGACAGGTTCGCCGCGCATCCTCGTGATCGGTGTCTGTCAAGCCGGGTCCATCGCCAAGGCGATGCGCTACCTGCTGCCCCACGCGCAGGTGGATTTCGTCTCGGCGTTCACGGCGTCGCGCCGGTTCCCGCGGCTCGCCGACCTTATGGCGCACGCGGACGGCTATGATCACGTCTTCACCAGCATCTACCTGCCCAAGTTCAAGGGCGGCGGCACGATCGACACGCTCCGGACGCACCCGAAGGTCCGCCTGATACCGACCATCGTGTTCAGCGCCTATCATCCCGACCTCGTCCATGTCGGCGTGCAGGATTCCGTCACGCTCAACGGCCTGATCTCGGGGCCGATGGGGCACTCGCACTCGGCGATCACGCTGTTTGCCTACCTGTCCGGCTTCTCGCAGGCGCAGGCACTGCGTCTGTTCTCCGAGCCGGTCTTCGAGCGCCTCGGATACTTCAACCTCTGGGACGAGTCGGTCTCGTACCTGTGCGGGCTCGGCGTCCAGGCCGGGTATGATCTCGACACGCACCTCACGCGGTGGGCGCGTCGAGGCTGCTTCATGCACTCGATCAACCACACGAAGCTGTACGTGGTGGCCGACCTCGCCCGGGGGCTGCTGACACGGGCCGGCGTGCCCTTCGAGGAATGCGACCTCGACGCGTTCCTGCCGGACGATCTCGGCGGCCAGGGCAGTTGGCCGGTCTATCCGGAGATCGCCCAGCATTACGGCGTGCCGGGCAGCGCCCTGTTCTTCAAGGCGGAGACGCGCCGGTCCGGGCCCGCGCGGACGATGAGCCGGGCCGAGTTCGTCGCCGCCTCCTACGCGAATTACGACCGGCGCGAGCGGAAGCTCCTGATCTCCCAGCGCGTCCAGGGCTGGCTCAACGATCCGCCGACGGTGGACTTCCTGCGTGAGGCCGCGGGTCGGGCCGAGGCGCCGGTGCGGTCGGCGAGCCGGGCCCCTGCGGTGAATGCCGGCAGCCTCGCCGGCCACGCCTCGTAACGTCCGGCCGGGCACTTCCCTTCGGTCCCGGCGTTGTCGCGCACGGCCCGCCGTAGCGGGATGGACGACGAGGTGTTCCGATGGGTCCCCTGTCCCGCCATCGCACCGGTCTTACTGCGACCGCGGCGGCCCTGACGCTCGTCGGCTCGGCCGCGGCCCTGGTCGGCTGGAGCGCGCTCGCGGTGAACCGGCGGATGACTCTGCCGTCCGCCCTGCCAGGCCGGCACGAGCGGCTCCGGACCCGCCGCGCCGGCGCGCTCTCGCTCTATGGGTCCGCCGAGGCCGAGGGCGTGCCGCTCCTGCTGATTCACTCGATCAACGCGGCGGCGAACGCCTACGAGGTCCGGCCGCTGTACCTGCACTACCGCGGAACGCGCCCGGTCTACGCTCTGGACCTGCCGGGTTTCGGCTTCTCGGAGCGCTCGCGCCGCCGCTACACGCCGCGCCTGATGGTGGAGGCGATCCACGCGGCGGTCGATGAGATCCGGAGCCGCCACGGCGGCTGGGCGATCGACGCCCTGGCCCTGTCGCTCTCGGCCTCGTTCCTCGCGCGGGCGAGCCTGGAACGGCCCGACGCCTATCGCAGCCTCGCGCTGATCAGCCCAACGGGGTTCGACGCGCGGCTCTCCGGGGAAGGGCCGCCGGACGGCCATCGCGGCCGCGAGTGGCTGCGCCGCGTCCTCGACCGCCCTCCCCTAGGGCGACCGCTCTTCGACGCCCTGGTGACGCGGCCGAGCATGCGATTCTTCCTGGGGAAAACCTTCGGCTCGTCCGACATTGACGAGGGGCTGCTCGCCTACGATTACGCCTCGGCCCATCAGCCCGGCGCCGAGCACGCCCCGTTCTGCTTCATCGCGGGCCACCTGTTCCCCACCGACGCGACGCGCCTCTACGAGCGCCTGCGCCTGCCGGTCTGGATGGTGCACGGCGTGCGCGGCGACTTCGTCGACTACAGGCTCGTGCCGCGGGTCGCCGATCGGCCCAACTGGCGCGTCGAGACACTCCCGACCGGCGCGTTCCCGCATTTCGAGCAGCCGGAGGCGGTCGCGTCCGGCTACGACGCGTTCCTGGCGAGCATCATTCGTCTGCCGGCGGCGCGACCGGCGTGACCCGGTAACGCGGCCACACGGGGTCGTTGGACAGGCTGATGGGTGTCGGTGGACCCGTCGCGCCCCTGTCCGTAAGGATGGGGTCGCCGCCCGGAGCGGCGTCCGTGTTGGAATCCGATGATCGACCTGACCCTCGAGGCCGCCCGCACCATCGTCGACACCGCTCTGCGGGAGGCGCGGACCCGCACGCTCAAGCCCCTCGCCGTCGTCGTCTACGATGCCCGCGGCGCGCTCAAGGCGGTCGCGGTCGAGGACGGCACGTCCCTGCGCCGCGCCGAGATCGCGAGCGGTAAGGCCAACGGCGCCCTGGCGCTGGGCCTCGGCTCCCGGGCGATCCACGCGCGGGCGGAGCAGCAGCCCTACTTCGTCGCCGCCGTCACCCACCTCGCCGGCCCCGCCGCCCTCGTGCCGGTGCCGGGCGGCGCGCTGATCCGCTCCGGCGACGGACGTCTCCTCGGCGCGGTCGGCATCTCCGGCGACACCTCCGACAACGACGAGATCTGCGCGGTCGCCGGAATCGAGGCGGCCGGCCTGAAGCCGGACACCGGCGCCTGACCGTGCGCCCGCGCCGGCGCGACTGGTTGGCCGGCGCGATCGCCCTCGCGGCCGTGCGGCCCGCCCGCGCGGCCGACGCGCTCTACCGCCGCGGCAACGACGCCGATCCCGAGACCCTGGACCCGCACCGCTCGTCCACGGTCGCGGAGGCGCACATCTTGCGCGACCTCTGCGACGGGCTTCTCACCTACGACAACCGCGGCACGATCATCCCGGGCGCGGCGCGCGCCTGGTCGGTCTCCGAGGACGGGATGACCCTGCATTTCGACCTGCGCGCCGACGGCCGCTGGTCGAACGGCGAGCCGGTCACCGCGGAGGATTTCGTCTACGCGTTCCGCCGGATGCTCGACCCGGCCACGGCCGCGAAATACGCCGAGATCCTGTTCCCGATCCGCGACGCCGCCGCGGTGAACCGCGGCGAGAAGCCGGCCGACGCCCTCGGCGTCGCCGCGGAGTCGCCGCTCCGACTCGCGATCAGCCTCGAGCAGCCGACGCCCTACATCCTGGAACTCCTGACCCATCAGACCGCCCTGCCGGTCCACCGGGCCTCGGTCGAGCGCTACGGCGACAGCTTCACCCGGCCCGGCAACCTCGTGACCAACGGGCCGTACCGGCTCGCCGACCGCGTGCCGGGCGGCGCCATCACGCTGGAGGCCAACCCGCACCATCCCGATGCGGCGAGCCTCGCGATCCGGCGCGTCGCCTTCCTGCCGACGCCCGACATCGCCGCGTCGGTGCGCCGCTACGCCGCCGGCGAGATCGACTCGCTCTCCGACCTGCCGGTCGACCAGATCGCCGACCTGCGTCGCCGCTTCGGGCCGCAGGTGGTGCTCGGCCCGTCGCTGGGGCTCGCGGCGCTGGTGGTGAACACCCGCAAGGCGCCGTTCTCGGACCGGCGCGTCCGCCGGGCGCTGTCGCTCGTCATCGACCGCGAATACCTCGCCGACGGGCTCAACGGCGGGACCATGAGCCCGGCCTACTCCCTGTGCCCGCAGGGCCTCGACAATTACCGCACGCCCCCCGAGACCGAGGGCCGCCTCGGCCTGCCGATCGACCACGAGGCGGAGGCGCGCCGGCTGCTCGCGGAGGCGGGATTCGGACCGGACCGGCCGCTCACCGTGGAATACCGGTTCAACATCAGCGACAACAACCGCACCATCGCGGTGGCGATCGGCGAGATGTGGCGCGACCTCGGGATCGTGACCCGCTTCGTCTACACGGACGCGAAGACGCATTTCGCCTACCTGCGCGACGGCGGCGACTTCGACGTCGCCCGCTACAGCTGGATCGCCGACTACTCCGATCCGCAGAACTTCCTGTTTCTGCTCCAGAGCGGGAATGACGGCATGAATGCCGGCCATTGGTCGGATGCCGCCTACGACGCCTTGATGGCGCGAGCCGCCACCGAGCGCGACCTCACCCGCCGGGCCGGCCTGCTCTACGACGCGGAGGCGATCGCCCTGCGCGAGCTGCCCTGGATCCCGCTGATGCACTACCGCTCGAAGGCGCTGATCGCGCCGCGGCTGCACGGCTACCATCCGAACCTGCGCAACGCCGCGCCGACCCGCTTCATGAGGCTCGACGCGTGATCCGCTTCATCCTGCGCCGCCTCCTCCAGGCGGTGCCGACGCTGCTCGCCGTGGTGACGGTGAGCTTCTTCCTGATGCGGCTCGCCCCGGGCGGACCGTTCGACCTGGAGCGGCCGCTGGCGCCCGTCGCCATGGAGAACCTGCGCCGGGTCTACGGCCTCGACCGGCCGCTGCTCGCGCAGTTCGGGAGCTACCTCGCGGCGCTGGCGCGGGGCGATCTGGGGCCGTCCTTCTCCTTCCGCGACCAGAGCGTCCTCGACCTGATCGCTCGGGGCCTGCCGGTCTCCGCGACGCTGGGCGCGCTCGCGCTCGGGCTGGCCACGGTGCTCGGGGTCGGGCTCGGGATCGCGGCGGCGCTCCGTCGCGGCCGATTCGTGGACCGGCTGCTGGGCTTCGGCGCCGCCCTGACCCTCTCGCTGCCGAGCTTCGTGGTCGCGCCCCTGCTCCAGATCGCCTTCGGGCTGACCCTGCGCTGGCTGCCGCTCGGCGGCTGGGGCGACGGCGCCCCGAGCCACCTGATCCTGCCCGTCGTCACGCTGGCCCTGCCGCAGGTCGGCGCGCTCGCCCGGCTCACCCGCGCCTCGCTGGCCGAGGCCCTGCGGACGCAGCCGGTCCGCACCATGCGCAGCCTCGGCCTGCCGCCGGCCCGCGTCACCCGGCACGCCCTGCGCGGGGCGCTGCTGCCGGTTGTGGCCTATCTCGGGCCGCTCGCGGCGGCTTTGCTCACCGGCTCGGTGGTGGTGGAGACCATCTTCGGATTGCCGGGGATCGGCCGCTACTTCGTCGAGGGCGCGCTCAATCGCGACTACACGCTGGTGATGGGCACGGTCCTGCTCGTGGCCGGGCTGGTGATCCTGCTCAACCTCGCCGCCGACCTCGCCTGCGCGTGGCTCGACCCGCGCCTCAGGGTGGCGGCGTGACGGCGACCCGATCGGTGCCGGGGCCGGCCCGGCGCGCCGTCCTCCGATTCGCCCGGGAACGCACCGCCCTGGCGGCCCTGGCTGTGCTGATCCTGATCGCCCTCGCCTGCCTGGTCGGCCCGGGCCTCACCGGCCACGATCCCGAGCGCGCCTATCCGGACCTGCGCCAGCTCCCGGCCAGTCTCACCGCGCAGCCCGACGCCGAGCGTCTCCGGCCGGCGCTCGAGCGTCTGGCCTTCCGGATGCGCGCGCGGCTCGACGCCGTCGAGCGCGACGGCGACACAATGCGGCTCACCCTGGCGTCCGACGCGGGTGTCGATCGGCGCAGCCTCGTCTACCTGCCGCGCTCGGCCCTGTTCGGAACGCCCGTCGTCGTGGACGAGCGGGACGGTGGCCGCGGCCTCGTCGTCGCGGTGCCGATCCGGCGCCTCCACTTCCCCCTCGGCACCGACATCCAGGGCCGGGACCTGCTGACCCGCTGCCTCGTCGCCGGCCGGATCTCGCTGGCGATCGGGCTCGCGGCCAGTCTCGTCGCGCTGCTCATCGGCGTCGCCTACGGCGCCACGGCGGGCTTCGTCGGGGGCGCCGTCGATGCCGCGATGATGCGCGGCGTCGACGTGCTGTACGCCCTGCCCTTCGTGTTCTTCGTGATCCTGCTGCTGGTGTTCTTCCGCCCGAGCCTGCTGCTCATGCTGGTGGCGATCGCCGCAGTGGAGTGGCTCGACATGGCCCGGGTCGTGCGCGCCGTGACCCTTTCGCTGCGCGAGCGCGACTTCGTCCGCGCCGCGCGGGCTCTCGGCCTCGGGACGCCGCGCATCCTCCTCCACCACATCGTGCCCAACACCCTCGGCCCGGTGACGGTGACCGCGACGCTGCTGGTGCCGCAGGTGATCCTGCTGGAGAGCTTCCTGTCGTTCCTCGGGCTCGGCGTTCAGGAGCCGCAGACCAGCTGGGGCGTCCTGATCGCCGAGGGCGCCCGCTCCATCGAGGCGGCGCCCCACCTGCTCGCGGCCCCGGCCGCCTTCCTGATCGCGACGCTGGTGGCGCTCAACCTGATCGGCGACGGGCTCGCCGACGCGCTGGATCCCCGCGGGGACTGAGCCTGCGGTCGGGCCCGCGCGACGTCAGCCCAGGCGCCGGATCGGGGCGCCGGCGAGCCAGGCCTCGATGTCCTCGACCGCCTGGGTGAAGAAGGTCCGGCAGTTGTTGCGCGAGACGTAGCCGAGATGCGGCAGGGCCAGCACGTTCGGCAGGATGCGGAACGGGCTGTCGGCCGGCAGCGGCTCGGTCTCGAAGACGTCGAGGCCCGCGCCGGCGATCCATCCCTCTTCCAGCGCCCGCACCAGCGCGGTCTGATCGACGATCGGTGCGCGGGAGGTGTTCACCAGGACGGCGTCGCGGCGCATGCGGCGCAACTCGGCCGAACCGAGGAGGCCGCGCGTCCGGTCGCCCAGCACGAGGTGGATCGTGACGACATCGCTCGCCTCCAGCAGCGCCTCCTTCGAGGCCGCCCGCTCGACACCGGCGGCGGAGGCGCGGGCCTCGTCGAGGTTCGGGCTCCAGGCCATCACCCGCATGCCGAAGGCGCGCCCGATCTCGGCCACCCGCGTCCCGATCTTGCCGAGGCCGAAAATGCCGAGGGTCGCGCCCGCGAGGTCGGTGCCGATCGTGCTCTGCCAGGGACCGCCCGCGCGCAGGGTCCCGCTCTCCGACGCCACGTGGCGGGCGAGGCCGAGGATCAGCGCCCAGGTCAGCTCCGTCGGCGGCGTCGGGCTCGAATCGGTGCCGCAGACGATAACGTTGCGCGCCTTGGCCGCCGCCAGGTCGATGGCGAGGTTGCGCATGCCGCTGGTGACGAGCAGTTCCAGCCGCGGCAGCCGCTCCAGCAGCGCCGCCGGGAACGGTGTCCGCTCGCGCATGATCACGAGGATCTCGGCCTGCGCGATCCGCGCCACGAGGTCGTCACGGTCCGGGATGTGCTGGGCGACCGCGGAAACGGCGACGCGATCGGAGAGGCGCGCCCAGTCTGCCAGGGCGAGGGCCGCCTGCTGGTAATCGTCGAGGATCAGGCAGGTGCGCATGGGTGTGGGTAGGCCTCGGTGAGCAGAGCGTCAACGGAGGCCGGGCGACGACGCGCGGCGCCCGGTTCCTAAGGCCCCGGCCAGAGCCGCGAACGCCGCCGCGACGCCGGCGGCGCCGGGATCCTGGACGCCGGCGAGGTCCCCGGCCGCCAGGTAACTGGAGCGGCCCGCACCGGCGCGATCCATGCGCGCCGTGGCCTCGGCACCGGCCCGGGCGGCCGCCGCGGCGGCCGCGAGGTCGCCGCTCCTCAGAGCCGCGACGGCGGGGATCAGGGCGTCGAGGAGGGTGCGGTCGCCGGCCTGGGCGCCTCCGTAGCCCTGCACGCGCGCCACGCCCTGCCCGAGCGCCTCGGGCCAGGGGGCGCCGTCCGCGAGGGCCGAGGCCGTCGCGGCGAAGAAGATCGAGCCGAGCACGCCGCTCGATCCACCCACGGCGCGGCCGATCCGCTCGGCCAGCGCCCGGCACAGCGCGGCCGGGTCGGCCTGCGGCAACCGGTCGAGATCGGCCTGGACGGCGCGGGCCGCCCCGGCGAAGGTCGTGCCGGCGTCGCCGTCGCCGACCTTGGCATCGAGGCCGTTGAGGGCATCCTCGGACACGATCAGGGCCTGTGCGACGGCCCGGATCCGCGCGGCTGTGACGGAATCGTGCGACGGCGTGAAGGTCTCGCCCGCGAGCCCCTCGGGCAGCTCTCGCAGGATCGGCGGCTGAATCCGGACGGCCATGGGCCAGGCCGGGACCGGAACAGGCTCCGACAGGGCGCGCTCCAGCGCGTCGTCGAGCGGCAGGACCGACAGCGAGGCGCCGTGCATGTCCAGCGCTGTCATCAGCGGGGCGGGCCCGAGCAGCAGGCGGACGCGCCGGCCCAGATCGGTCGCAAGCACCGCCCGGGTGAGGGTCTGCATCTCCAGGGCGGAGGCGGAGCCAAGATTGTTCACGAGCAGCGCCAGCCGGTCGGCACCCGTGACGGCCTGCGCGAGACGCTCGGCCATCATTCGGGCGAGGTCGCTGGCCTTCGGCAGGGTGATGCGTTCCGCGCCGGGCTCGCCGTGGATGCCGAGGCCGAGCTCGGCCTGCCCCTCCACCAGCCGCTCGCTGCGCGGCGAGCCGGGGATCGTGCAGGTGGAGACGGCGATGCCGAGCGACTTCGCCGCCCCGGCCGCCCGGCGGGCGAGCGCCGCCACGGTCTCGAGCGGTTCTCCGGCCGCCGCGGCGTGACCCGCCACCTTGTGCACGAACAGCGTTCCGGCGACGCCGCGGGGCTGCTTGGCGTCCGGAAGGGCGATGTCGTCGGAGACGATCACGGTCTCGATCCTGTGGCCCAGCGCTCGGGCGCGCTCGGCGGCGAGGCCGAAATTCAGCCGGTCGCCCGCGTAGTTCTTGATGACGAGCAGGCACCCGGCCGGTCCGGTCACCGCCAGGATTCCGGCCAGCACCGCGTCGACGCTCGGCGAGGCGAAGACGTCGCCGCAGACGGCGGCGCTCAGCAGACCCGGCCCGACGAAGCCGGCATGGGCCGGCTCGTGACCGGAGCCGCCGCCGGAGACCACTGCGACCGTCCCGGGTTCCGGGACGGCGCGGAGGACGACGCGTATGCCCGGGTCGCCGTCGAGCCGTGCCAGACGCCCGCCGCTCGCGGCGACGAGGCCGTCGAGGGCATCGTTGACCAGGGTGGAACGGGCGTCGATGAAATGGGCCATGGCGTGACCTTCGATGGGTCGGTCCGCGATTCTCAGCTGGCGGATCCGCGCGCATTGTCCGCGCAATCCGGCCGCACAGGCAACGGCCGTGTCCCGGCGCGCGTGCGAACTGGCCGCCGTTATTCCTTCACGGCGCCAGTGAGCGCGGACACGTAGTACTCGACGAAGAACGAGTAGAGGATCACCAGCGGTAGCGAGCCGAGAAGCGCGCCGGCCATCAGCGAGCCCCACTTGTAGACGTCACCGTCCACGAACTCGCTCACCACCGCGATCGGCACCGTCTTGTTCTGCGTCGAGGACAGGAAGGTCAGCGCATAGATGAACTCGTTCCAGCACAGCGTCAGCGAGAAGATCCCGGCCGAGATCAGCCCCGGGAAGGCGAGCGGCAGGATGATCTTGGTGAGGATCTGCCACCGGCTGGCGCCGTCCATCAGCGCGCATTCCTCCAGCTCGTAGGGAATGGTCTTGAAGTAGCCCATCAGGAGCCAGGTCGAGAACGGGATCAGGATCGTCGGGTAGGCCAGGATCAGGGCGATCGGCGAGTCGAACAGGCCGTAGGCCTGGATGATCGTTGCGAGCGGGATGAACAGGATCGAGGGCGGCACGAGGTAGGCGAGAAAGATCGCCGCTCCGACCCAGCCGGCGCCCCGGTAGCGCACGCGGACGCAGGCATAGGCGGCGAGCACACTCGCGAACAGCGACAGCACGGTCGCCGCCACCGACACGTACATCGTGTTCCAGAGCCAGCGCGGATACTGCGTCTCGAAGAGGAGCTTGTTGATGTGCTTGAGCGTCGGATCCACGACCCAGAACGGGTTGAACCGCTCCATGTCGATCAGCTGCTCGTCCGGTTTGATGGCGGTGAGCGCCATCCAGTAGAACGGGAACAGCAGCACGGCGAGGATGAGGAGGAGCGGCAGATACGTCGTTACGAGCCGCCGGGGCAGGCGCTCGAGATAGGCCATCCCCTCCGAATTGTCCGTGAGCCCCGCCGGCCGCGCCTCCAACACGGAGTTGAGATGCGGATCGGCGTGGGCGGGCGGTGCGGGCGCGCTCATCGGTCGTTCCCCCCGGATTGCCAAGCCCTGCGCTGCAGGCCGAACCACGAGATGCCGATGGCCGCGAGCAGGAACGGCACCATGGCGGTGGCGATGGCCGCGCCCTCGCCGAGCGTCCCCGAGAGGATGCCGCGCTGATACGAGAGGGTCGCCATCAGGTGCGTGGCGTTCACCGGTCCGCCGCGCGTCATCGCCCAGATCAGCTGGAAATCAGTGAAGGTGAACAGCACCGAGAAGGTCATCACCACGGCGATAATCGGGGTCAGGAGCGGCAGGGTGATCCGCGAGAAGATCTGCCAGTTGGAGGCGCCGTCGAGCGTCGCGGCCTCGTAGAGCGAGGGCGAGACCGTCTGCAGGCCGGCGAGCAGCGTGATGGCGATGAACGGCACGCCCCGCCAGATGTTGGCGAAGATCACGCAGGCCCGCGCCATGGCGGGCTCGCCGAGGAAGTCGATGTTGCCGTCGATCACCCCGAGATGGCGCAGCGACCAGGAGATGATCGAGAACTGGCTGTCGAAGATCCACCAGAAGGCGATGGCCGACAGCACGGTCGGCACCACGAACGGGATCAGCACGATCGACCGGATGATCGACTTGAACGGCATGTTCTTGTTGAGCAGCAGCGCGAGGTAGAGGCCGACCCCGAACTTCACCACGGACGCCACCGCCGTGTAGAGGCAGGTGTTGAACACCGAGAGCCAGAAGACGTCGTCGTCCCAGAGCCACTCGTAGTTCTCGAGACCGACGAAGACGCCGTCGCGGCCGATCCGCGCGTTGGTGAAGGACAGCCAGATGCCCTTCAGCAGCGGGTAGGCCAGGAACAGCCCGAGGATCAACGCCGTCGGCAGCATGAACCAGAACCCCGCCCAGCCGCGGCTCGCGCGCATGCGCTGCCAAGCCGAGCGGGTCGGGATTGCGGCCGGGGCGGGCTGCGTCAGGGCCGTGTGCGCCATGGTCTCGCCTCCGGCGGGTGCGGTCAGGTGTTCCGGAAGATCCGGGTGGCGGCGCGCTCGGCGTTCTTGATGGCGCCCTTCACGTCTTCGCGGCCGGTGCAGTGGGACGCGAACATGTCGACGATCACGAAGTCGGCCAGCACCGCGGCGATGCGCTCGCTCACCGGCGCGAGACCACCGGCAGCCAGGGAGCGGCGACCCGCCTCGGCGAAGACCGCATTCTTCGGGTCGTTCGTCCAGATCGGGTTCTTGGGATAGTTCGACAGCGGCTCGCAGAGGTAGCCCTGCGCCGCCTCCAGCCAGGGATTGTAGTTCGCCGCCTCCATCATGAAGGCGATGAACGCCTTACAGGCGTTGGGCACCTTGGAGTATTTGAAGGCCAGGATCGGGAAGGCGAGCTGGAACTCGGTGGGCTTGCCGGCCGGCCCGATCGGCCACACCGCGTGGTCCATGTCCTCGGCGAGCTTCGGGTTGTCCTTCTTGGCGGCGGCGTAGATCGAGATGCCGTTGTTGGTGAGGTACAGGTCGCCCGCCAGGAATGCCTTGTTGTTCGAAGAGTCGTTCCACGACACTGTGCCGGGCACGAAGGTCTCGTACAGGGATTTCACGTATTCGAGCGCCTTCGCGGTCTCGGGCGAGTTGATCACGATCTTCTCGTTGGCGTCTACGAGGTCGCCGCCGTGGGACCAGAGCGCCCAGTGACACCACGTGTTGCCGTCGCCGGTGGCGTGGCCGAGGGCGAAGCCGGCCGGCGTGTTGTTCTTCTTCAGGCCGCGGCACAGCTCGAGGAAGCCTGCCGTGTCGGTCGGGAACTTGTCGAAACCGGCCTTCTTCATCGCGGAGATGCGGTAGTTCGGATAGCCGCCGTTGAACGCTACGGGGATCGCGATCCACTTGCCCTTGACCTTGCCGTAGGCCTCGGCGGACGGGAACCAGGGGCCGTACTTCTTGGCGAGGGACTCGGCCACATCTTCCAGCGGCAGGCACTTGTCGGGGAACAGGGCGGGGAACGAGAACAGGCCCCAGACCATGTCGGGCCCCTGCCCGGTATTGGCGGCCACCGACGCCTTGGGCTGGATGTCGTCAAAGGATTCGTTGGTCACCGTGACCTTGACGCCGGTCGCCTTGGTGAAGGCGTCGACCATCTTCATGAAGGCTTCGTCCTCGCTCGGCACGAAGCGCTTCCAGCGCAGCAGCGAGAGACTGGCGCCTGGCTCGGGTTTCCACTCGGTGCTCTGCGCCCAGGCCCGGGCGAAGCCCAGGAGGTCGCCGCCGGCGGCGAGGCCGGTCGCGGCGGCGCCTGCGAGGAGGGAACGGCGATCGAGTACGGACATCGTAGGCTACTCCCTCGGTGATCACGGTGTCGGCGGGCGCTCCGCCTCCTGCAGCCGCTCGGGCGCGGGTCAGTTGGCCAAGCGACGGCCGCTCTCGGCGTCGAAGAAATGCACGCGGTTCGGCCGCAGGGAGACGGTCTCACCCGGGCGTTCGCTGACGCGCTCGCGCAGAACGCAGGTGAGATCCTGGCCAACGGCACGCACCGCCAGCATGGTCTCCGAGCCGGTCGGCTCTACGACCACCACCTCGGCGGCGATGCCGTCGGACGCGAGATCGAAATGCTCGGGCCGGATTCCCAGGATAAGGGGCCTGTCCTCGACGCCGGCCGGCGCGCCGGCCAGCGGGATTGTCAGGCCCGTCTCGGTGGCGAAGACGAGGCGCCCGTTCGCCCGGACCTTGCCGGGCACGAAGTTCATGGCGGGTGAGCCGATGAAGCCCGCGACGAACAGGTTGTCGGGCCGGTCGTAGAGTTCGAGGGGCGGCCCGATCTGTTCGACGATTCCGTCATGCATCACAACGATCCGGTCGGCCATGGTCATGGCCTCGATCTGATCGTGTGTGACGTAGATGGTCGTCGTCTTCAGTCGCTGATGGAGTTCCTTGATCTCGGTCCGCATGGCAACGCGCAGCTTGGCGTCGAGGTTCGAGAGCGGCTCGTCGAACAGGAACACCTGCGGGTCGCGGACGATCGCCCGGCCCATGGCGACGCGCTGGCGCTGGCCACCCGAGAGCTGGCGCGGGTAGCGGTCGAGCAGGTGGGTGAGGCCAAGGATCTGCGCGGCCTTGTTGACCCGCAGGTCGATCTCGGATGCGGGAGCCTTCCGGATCCGCATCGAGAAGGCCATGTTCTCGCGGACCGTGAGATGCGGGTAGAGCGCGTAGTTCTGGAACACCATGGCGATGTCCCGCTCCTTGGGCGGAACATCGTTCACCACCCGCTCGCCGATGCGGATCTCGCCGCCGGAAATATTTTCCAGCCCGGCGATCATCCGCAGCAGAGTCGACTTTCCGCAGCCCGATGGGCCGACCAGGATCACGAATTCACCGTCACGGATGTCAACGGAGACACCGTGCAGGACGTTCGTCGATCCGAAAGCCTTGCGAACCTCGCGGATTCCCACCGAGGCCATGCTTCCTCCCGATCAAGGCCACTCTGTCGGTGGCTCTAGAACATCAGTACAAAGGAGGGTGTGCAGGAAAGCAAGCGGGCGCCACAGCGAAGCTGCAGATAATCTTCAATTTGTCAGGCAAACCGTTTCGGAGGGGTGACGGGGCCGGCGCGCTGAAACACGCCGCGGGATTATGCGCAGCCCGGGATGCTATGGGACCGCGATCCGGCGCCGATGCTGGGACGACGAATCGATTGCGCCGCGCGGGGCCGCCTCTGGGGGACTGCGGGGTCAGAGCAGGGCGCGCCGCGGGCGTAGATTCAGGGGAAGTGAGCGCATGTCGTCATCGGGCCTGACCGCGCGGGAGATCCTGCCCGCCGATGGATGTCGCGGAGCCCTCGTGGGCCGCGTGTGGCGGCCGGACGTGTCCGGCCCGAGCGTCGTGGCGATCCGCACGAATGCGGCGGGCGCGGCTCAGGTCGTCGACGTCACTGCGACGTTTCCCACGGTCAGCGACCTGTGCGAAGCCCGTGATCCCGGCCAAGCCCTGCGGAGTGCCCAAGGCGCGGATCTCGGCAGCCTCGATGCGATTCTGGCGAACACGCCGCCCGACGGGCGCGATACCGCCGGGCCATGGCTCCTCGCCCCGGTTGACCTGCAGGCCCTGAAGGCGGCGGGCGTCACCTTCGCCACGTCGATGCTGGAGCGCGTGATCGAGGAGCGTGCCCGCGGCGATCTCGCCGCCGCTGCGGCGATCCGGGCCGAAGTCGAGCGCCTCGTCGGCCGGGACCTGCGCCGGTTGAAGCCCGGTTCGGCCGAGGCCATGGCGCTCAAGGAGGTGCTGGTCGCGCAGGGAGCCTGGAGCCAGTACCTGGAAGTCGGCATCGGCCCGGATGCGGAGATCTTCACCAAGGCTCAGCCGCTCTCGGCGGTTGGCTGCGGGGCGGATGCGGGCCTTCATCCCGACTCGCACTGGAACAATCCGGAGCCCGAGGTGGCGCTCGCCGTCGCCTCGGACCAGCGCATCGTCGGCGCCACGCTCGCCAACGACGTGAATCTCCGCGACTTCGAGGGCCGGTCGGCGCTCCTCCTCGGCAAGGCCAAGGACAACAACGCCTCATGCGCCCTCGGACCGTTCCTGCGGCTGTTCGACGACACCTTCGGCCTCGACGACGTCCGGCATACCACCGTCACTCTGGAGGTCACCGGCACGGACGGGTTCCGACTGGAGGGCACTTCGCCGCTCGCCGAGATCAGCCGCGACCCGGAGGAATTGGCGGAGGCCCTCATGGGGCGGACCCACAATTACCCGGACGGCGCCCTCCTCCTCCTCGGAACGATGTTCGCGCCGATCCAGGATCGGCACGGGCCCGGCCTCGGCTTCACCCATGCGGATGGCGACAGGGTGGTGGTGGCGAGCCCGGAACTCGGCAGCCTCGTCAACCGCATGCGCCCCTGCGACGCCTGCGAGCCCTGGACGTTCGGCGCCCGGGCGTTGATGCGTAACCTCGCGGCGCGCGGGATTCTGTGACAGAGCGTCGGGCGGAGCGCCGCCCGACGTGGCACCCCGGACACTTTTGAGATGATGCCGATGACCGACGCCGCCTTCCTCGACCGCCTCGCCGCGATCGTCGGACCGTCGGGCCTCGTCACCGGCGACGAGCTGCGCGGGCGCTCGGCCAATTGGACGCGGCCGACCGAGCCCTGCGCCGCCCTGGCACTGGTCCGGCCGCGCGACACCGCCGAGACCAGCGCCGTCATGGCGGCGTGCCACGAAGCCGGTGTCGCAGTCGTTCCTCGTGGCGGCGCCACTGGCCTCGTCGACGGCACCCTCTGCGCGCCGGACGAGATCACCCTCTCCACGGAACGCATGACCGGCATCGACCCTGTGGACCCGCTGGGCATGACTGTGGTGGTCGGCACCGGCGCCACCATCGAGAGCGTTCAGGATGCGGCTTCGGCCGCCGGCCTCTTCTTCCCCCTCGACCTCGGCGCCCGCGGCTCGGCGACGATTGGCGGTGCGATCTCAACCAATGCGGGCGGTCTGCGCGTCCTGCGCTACGGCATGATGCGCGAGATGGTACTCGGACTGGAGGCCGTGCTCGCGGACGGCATCGTGGTCTCGTCCATGCGCCCGCTGATCAAGAACAACACCGGGCTGGACCTGAAACAGCTCTTCGTCGGCACCGAGGGGACGCTGGGCCTCGTCACGCGGGCGGTGCTGCGGCTGCGTCCGGAGCCCGCCGGTTACGCCACCGCGCTGATCGCCTGTCCGGGCGTGGACGACGGCGCGCGGGTGCTGCGCGCGGCGCAGAGTGCCTTCCAGGGGCGCGTGTCGTCGTTCGAAGGGCTTTGGCCGGACTTCTACCGGCTGATGACGGCGCCCGGGCGCGCGACGCCGCCGCTCGGCCACGACTATCCATTCTACGCGATTATCGAGGTCGAGTGCGTCACCGAGGAGGCCGACCGCTTCCTCGGTCTGCTGGAAGGATTGATGGGCGACGGCACCATTCTCGACGCCGCCATCGCCTCTTCGGAGGAGCAGCGTCGGGGCATGTGGCGCATTCGCGACCGCGTGGAGCATCTTAACACCGACGGCATTGAGCGGGCGTTCGATGTCAGCGTGCCGCTGTCCAAGATGGACGGCTACGTCCGCGGGGCGCTCGACCGCCTCGCCGCGATCCCGGGCTGCCGTGCCGTCGTCTACGGCCACATCGGCGACAACAACCTGCACTGGAACACGACCCGCCTCGACGCCTCCGGCAACGCCGCCATTGACGCGGCGATCTACACACCGCTCGCTGAGCTGAACGGCTCCGTCTCGGCGGAGCACGGGATCGGTCTTGAGAAGCGGGGCAAGCTGTCGCTGTCGCGCTCGCCGGAGGAGATCGCTGCGATGCGGCTGGTCAAGCGGGCGCTGGATCCCGACAACCGGTTGAACCCGGGCAAGATCTTCTGAGCTTTCTTGAGGTGGCGATCCGGCTGGCAATCCGCCTGACGCCCCGCGGCGGGCGTGACGCGATCGAGGGTTGGGCCCGCGACGAGAAGGGCCAGTTCTACCTGAAGGCCCGTGTCTCGGCTCCGCCGGTGGACGGGACCGCGAATGCGGCGCTGGTGGTGATGATCGCGAAGGCGCTCAAAACCAGCCGCGGCGCGGTCCGAATCGCCTCCGGTGATCAGAGTCGGTTGAAGATCCTGGAGATCGAGGGCGTCGCGCAGGCGGATCTGGAGCGGGTCTTCGGCCAGCCTTGAATGAGGCGCAGTGATCTCGACCGTCTCTGCGTGCTGAGCGAAACAATCCGGGGCGGCATGATCTTCGATGTCGCACCGGGTTGCTTCGCTCCGCTCGCGAGGATGGACGGGTGCATGAACATAAGCAGACCTTGGACGATGCGTCCCATCATCGCGACCCATCGTCCACCTTTTACAAGACGGCGCCTCTAGAACGCGACCTTGTCGCCCCCCTTCAGCGCCAGCATCTCGCGCGCCTCGTCGGGCGACGCCACGGACAGGCCCAGCCCCTCGATGATCGAACGGACGCGGCGTACCTGAGCGGCGTTGGTCTCCGCGAGCTTGCCCGGCCCGTCCCAGAGGCTATCCTCCAGACCGACACGGACATTGCCGCCCATCGCGGCCGCCATGGCGGCGATGTTCATCTGATTGCGGCCCGCCCCCAGCACAGACCAGCGGTACTGGTCGCCGAACAGCCGATCGGCAGTGCGCTTCATGTGCATCACGTCGTCCGGATGGGCGCCGATGCCGCCCTGTAGGCCGAACACCGTCTGGATGAACAGCGGCGCCTGCACGAGGCCACGGTCGAAAAAATATTTCAGGTTGTAGAGATGCGCGGTGTCGTAGCACTCGAACTCGAACCGCGTCCCGTTGGGGCCGCACGTGGTGAGGATGTGCTCGATCTGCCCAAATGTGTTGCGGAAGATGATGTCCTTATTGCCGAGGTAGTCGCGCTCCCACTGGTGCTTCAGATCCTTGAAGCGGTCGAGCATTCCGAACAAGCCGAAATTCATCGAGCCGAGATTCAGCGAGGCGACTTCAGGCTGGAAGGTCGCAGCCGGGCGCACCCGCTCCTCGATCGGCATGGTCGGCGCGCCGCCGGTGGTGATATTCACTACGCAGGAGGAGCGCTGCTTGATCACCGGCAGGAACTTGGCGAAGGCCTCCGGCGACTGGTCGGGCTGGCCGTTCTCGGGATTGCGGGCGTGCAGGTGCACGATGGCGGCGCCCGCCTCGGCGGCGCCGATGGCGGCGTCGGCGATCTCCTCGGGGGTCACTGGGAGATGCGGCGACATGCTGGGCGTGTGGATCGCGCCCGTCACCGCGCAGGTGATGATGACTTTCCGCTGTGAGGCCATGCTCAGTCCTTCTGTGAAGCCTTGTGCGCCCGCAAAGCCGCCAGCCGCGCGTCGCGGCGGTTCATGCGGGCGGGCAGGTCGGCGGGGGCCTGCCAGTTCGCCAGGATCGCCTCGGTGGCCGGCGCCTCGTAAACGCTCGGCGGCGCCGGATCGGCGGCGAGACTCTTGTAGAAGCCCGTGTAGCGCCCGCAGTAATCTGCGATGCCGCCCGGCGCATTCAGCTCAATCGTCTCGAACGGGCCCATGAAGCTCCAGCGCAGGCCGAGCCCGTCCGAGACGGTCTTGTCGAGATCCTGCGGGGTCACGTAGCCCTCGGACGCGAGACGGAACGCTTCCGCCAGCAGGGCGCCCTGCAGCCGGTTGAGGATGAAGCCCTCGATCTCCTTGAGCACGGTGATCGGCACCTGGCCGATACGCTCGTAGATCCCCCTTGCGCGCGATAGGACGTCCGGTGCGGTCCAGGGGGCGCCGGAGATCTCCACCAGCGGGATCAGGTGGGGCGGGTTCACCGGGTGGCCGATCAGGCAACGTGCCCGGCCCGGCAGGCTCTCGGTGAACAGGGAGCAGCGGATCGCCGAGGAGGAGGACGCGATGATCGCGTCTTGCGGCGCCTGGGCGTCGAGTTCTGCGAAGAGGCTTCGTTTCACGTCGAGCCGCTCCGGGCCGTTCTCCTGCACGAAGGTGACGCCGCCTAGGGCGGCGGCGAGATTCGGCGCAGCCTTGATGCGGCGCGCGGCGCCCTCCGGATCGGGGCAGAGGCCGTTTTCCGCCAGCGTCCGCAGGCCCTCGGCGCAGAGCGGCACGGCGGCATCGGCGACGCCTTCGGCGGCATCGAACAGGCGCACGTCCCAGCCGGCGCGGGCAAAGATCATCGCCCAGGCCCGGCCGATCAGGCCGGCGCCGACGATCGCGACGCTCTCGGTCATAGCCAAAGCACCTTTCGCCTGAGGTCTTGATCCTCGCGCAGGTGGCGCGATTCTCCCGTCCACTGCACGCTGCCCCGCTCCAGCGCCACGGTGCGGTCGGAGAGCGCCAAAGCGAGGTCGAGGTGGTGATCCACCAGAATGATCGCGATCTCCCGGCGCAGACGGTCGAAGGCCTCGAACAGCTCCTCCGTCACCGCCGGCGACAGGCCTTCGAACGGCTCGTCGAGGAGGAGGAGCCGGGTGTCGCCCGACAGGGCGCGCGCCACCGCCACCATCTGCTGCTCGCCGCCCGAGAGGCGCGCGGCATCGACGTTCCATCGTTCCTTGAGCCGCGGGAAGAACTCCAAGACCTTGTCTTCGTCCCAGTGGATCCCGGCACCGGTGAGCCGCCGCAGTCGGCCGAGGCCGAGATTCTCGGCGACGCTCATGCCTGCGAACAGCGCCCGGCCTTGCGGCACGTAGCCGATGCCGAGACGGGCGATCCGGTCCGGCGACAGACCGGCGATGTTCTTGCCGCCGAGCACGATGCGGCCGGCGGCCGGCGGCGCGGTGCCGATCAAGGTCTTCAACAGCGTCGACTTGCCGGCGCCGTTGCGGCCGAGCAAGGCCACGACCTCGCCGCGACGCACCCCGAGGTTCACCCCGTTGAGGATGTGCGACTTGCCATAGAAGGTGTCGACATCCTCCATGGCGAGCAGAGACTCGGCCTCAGCGGCGCTGGCACGTGGCTTCGCAGCGATCGCCGCAGCGCCGGAGCCCAGATAAACCGCCTGCACGCGGGCGTCGTCCCGGGCGTCGGCGACCGATCCGTCGACGAGCACGGCGCCGTCGGCCATCACGGTGACGCGGTCGGCGAGGCGGAACACGCGGTCGATATCATGCTCCACCAGCAGCACCGGGATATCGGCCGACAGCGCCTTGATCAGGTCGCCGACGCGCTCGCGCTCGGCCGCGGCGAGGCCGGCCAGGGGCTCGTCGAGGAGGAGCACGCGGGGGCGGGTCGCCAGCGCCAGCCCCATATCGAGGAGCCGCTGGCCTCCGTAGGACAGGCTGCCGGCCTCGGCCCGCTCGATGCCGGCGAGGCCGGTCCAGCGCAGCAGTTCGGCGGTGTCGTCTGTGACCTCGCGGATCGAAAGGGCATCCCGCCAGGGACTGAAATGCGCCGCGTGCCGCGCCTGGACCGCAAGACGGATATTTTCCTCCACCGACAGGCCCGGGAACAGGTTGGTGATCTGGAACGAGCGGCCAAGGCCGGCCCGCGTGATCGCATGCGGCTCGAGGCCCGCGATCTCGCGCCCGTCGAGGCGGATGCTGCCGCCGCTCGGTCGGAACATCCCGGAGAGCAGGTTGAAAGCCGTGGTCTTGCCGGCGCCGTTCGGACCGATCAGGGCGTGCAGCGTCCGGTCGGCCACCGCGAAGGACACGCCGCGCACCGCCGCCACGGGGCCGAAGCTCTTCCTGATATCGTCGGCGACAAGGACCGATCCCTCGGTGCGCCCCTCCGCGATGAAGCGTGCCGGGACCCGCCCCGACGCGCCGGCCCGGCGCGCCGACATGGCGGCGCCTTCGGCGGGGACTCTCCGGAAGGGCTTCAGCAGCCGCGCCACGATGCCGACGAGCCCGTCCGGCGAGAAGACGATGAAGGCGACGAAGAGAAGGCCGAAATAGAGCAGCCAGTCGGCCGTGTAGATCGACAGGAACTCGCGGAACAGAATGTAGAACAGGGCGCCGAGCGCCGGCCCGAGAAACGAGCGCATCCCGCCGATCACCACCATGGCGAGCAATTCGCCCGAGAACGCGATGGAGATCGGGTCGGCCGATGTGAAGCGATGGCTGTAGGCGGAGAGCGCGCCGGCGAGCCCGGTGATCGTCGCCGAGATCACGAAGGCCGCGAGCTTGTAGCGGTTGGTGGCGTAGCCCAGGAAGCCGGCGCGCTGCTCGTTCTCGCGGATGGCCACGAGCACACTACCCATCGGCGAGCGGCGGAAGCGCCACAACCCGACCAGCACAACGAAGGCGATGCCTGACACCGCGGCGTAGTAGGCGCCCGGCTCCTGAAGCGTCGCCCAGCGGTGCAGGTTGCCGATGCCGTTCTCGCCGCCGGTCAGGTCGGTCCAGCGGAACGCGATGGCGTAAAGCATCGCCGTGAGGGCCAGCGTCAGCAGCGAGAAGTAGACGCCCCGTCGCCGAAGGATCAGCCCGCCGGCCACCACGGCCGCGAGCGCGCTGATCGCCAGCGCGCCGATCAGCGGCAGCGCCATGTCGCCCGGGAACAGCCGGGTCTGGAGGATCGCCACCGCGTAGGCGCCGATGCCGAACCACGCGCCGTGCCCGAACGAGGTCAGGCCGGTCCAGCCGACCAGGATGTTGAGACCCAGCACGGCCAGGGCGAAGATCACCACGTCGGTGGCGGTGATCAGTGTCAGGCCGATCGCGTCGAGAGCGAAGGGCAGGACGATGAGGGCGGCCAGAGCCGCCCAGAGCTGGCGGCTCTCGCGCAGGATCAGGCCGCGCTGCGGCAGGGCGAGCGGCAGCGGCTCGGCGGTTCCGGACATGGGACGCTCTCCGCTCACTCGAACCGGGCGATGTGCTCGCCGAACAGGCCGCGCGGGCGCAGCATCAGGACCAGCACCATGAGGGCGTAGACGGCCGCCTCCGTGGCCGGCGGATAGGCGTAGGCGGTCAGGCCCCGGACGACGCCCACGATCAGCGCGGCGAACACCACACCCCAGAAGGACCCGAGGCCGCCGATCACCACCACCACGAAGGCGAAGGTGAGGATCTCGGCACCCATAGCCGGATGGACACCGGTCACCGGCGCCATCATGGTCCCGGCGAGGGCGGCGAGCCCGACCGCGATCGTCACAACCGCGGTCATGTAGGGCCGGAGCGAGATCCCCAGTGCCGCGACCATGTCGGGGTTCTGCACGCCGGCCCGGACCACGCGGCCGAAGCTCGTGCGGGTCAGGAGTAGCCACAGGCACGCGACGCAGGCCAGCGCCACCACCAGGATCGAGAGCCGATAGCGCGAGTAGATCAGGTCGCCGATGAAGACTTGCCCGCGCAGCCACGTCGGGATTCCGAATGGCACAGGCGCCGCCCCGAAGGCCATCCGCAGCGCCTGCTCGGCTACCATGGCGAGCCCGAAGGTGAGCAGCAATGCGAGCGTCGGGTCGCCCCGGTAGAAGCGCCGCAGCAGGAAGCGCTCGATGAGGAGGCCGAGCACGCCGACTACCAGGGGTGAGGCGACCAGCGCGCCGCCGAAGCCAATTGTTGGCGTCAGCAGCACCGTCAGGTAGGCGCCGATCGCGTAGAACGCGCCGTGAGCGAGATTTACGATCCCGCCCAGGCTGAAGATCAGCGACAGGCCGAGAGCGATCAGCAGGTATTGGACGCCGATCAGCAGGCCGTTGAGCACCTGCTCCAGGATAAAGACGAGCTGCATCGCGGCCTCACACCGGGAACGTGCAGGCGTTCTCTTCGCGCGTCGTGGCGAGCACTTCCAGGCTCTCATCGGGACCGGGCAGCGGCCCGGTCGAGGAGAAGATGTCATAGGGGTTCTTGACCTGATCGGCCGGCAGGGCCGTGATCGCGAACATCTCCTGCATCAGCTCGTGGTCCCAGGGGCGGAAATAGCCCTCACGGACCTTGGCGATGTCGAACTTGGCGCCGGATTCCAGGTGCTCCACGACCTTGATCGACTCGGTCGTCTTCAGCTCGTTCATGGATTGGGCGACGATCTTCATCGCCGTATAGTCACCCCAGCCCTGGTTCTCCGGCGGCTTCTTGTACTTGGCCTTGAAGGCCGCCACGAACTTCTTGGCCGAGGGCGAGTCGATCTGGTGATGCCAGATCACCGGCCACGTGCCGAGGAAGTTGCCGGGCCCCGCGCCCCAGGCGAGCGCCGTGTCGAAGCCGAACCCGGCGACGGGGAAAGGCAGCCCGAACTCACTGAACTGCTTGAGGAAGTTGGTGATCTGCGCTCCCGCAAGATTGCAGATTACGAGGTCCGGCTTAGCTTGGCGAAGCTTCAACAGGAACGGCGAGAAATCCGTGAGTTCGGTCGGGATCAGATCTTCGCCCACCAGGGTCGCGTCGTGCGCAGCGAAGTACTTCTTCGCCTGCTTCAGCAGGTCGTGGCCGAAGGCGTAGTCGGCGGTGAGCGCGTAGACCTTCCGGCCCTTGATCAGCCCGCGATCGAGAAGGGCGCGTCCGCAGGCGCGCACCATCATGGTGTTCTGCGCTTCGACGTGGAACATGAAGCGCTTGCAATCGGACCCGCGCAGGGCGTCCGAATTGGCTCCGGTGTTGATGAACAGGACCTTTTCGCGCTGCGCCACTTGGCTGATGGCCAGCGCAGAGGCCGAATTGATCTCGCCGACGAGGCAGGCGACGCGGTCGCGCTGGATCATGCGTTCGGCCTTGGCCGACGCGGTCTGCGGGTTGACGCTGTCCTCGGACAGCAACTCGACCTTCCGTCCCGCGATGCCGCCGGTGGCATTGATTTCCTCGATGGCCAGTTGAGCCGCCTGCATGGCGAACTCGCCGAGCGGACCGAGGAAGCCCGTGCGCGGCGTCAGATGGCCGATGCGGATCACATCCGACTGCCCCTGCGAAAGGGCCGGGCTGGCCAAAGCCGGCGCGAGCAGCGCGGCACCACCGGCTCTCAGAAGGCTGCGGCGAGAAAGGGAATCCCCGAACCGGTCCGTCATCGTTCCGCTCCCGTACGTTTCCTCAAGCCGGGTTGTTGTCACGGGCTCTGGCGGCCCTCACCCAAACTGTGATCACAGATCACTAGCGCGATAGTGCCAGTTCCGTCTAGTGTCGGCATATGAATTCCACCGCGGCCTTGGCTGAACTGCCCCAGCTCGAACGGCGGACCCTGTCCGAAACGGTCTACGAGGCTCTGGCAGACCTCCTTGCTTCCGGGCGGTTGGCACCGGGCGACCGCCTTTCCCTGCGCCAGAGCGCGGCGGCACTGGGCGTCTCGGTGATGCCGGTCCGCGAGGCGGTCAGCCGCCTTGCAGCGGACGGCGTGTTGGAAGTGGCCCCGAACCGGGTGATCCGGGTACCGGTCATGAGCGCGGCCGCCTTCCGCGCATTGGCCGAGACCCGCATCGCGGTGGAGGGGATTGCGGTCGCCCGTGCCGCCGAGCGTCGGACGGCCGAGGAACTTGCGACGATCCGGCGTGCCGAGGCGGCATTCCGGGCGGAGGCCGAGGCGACGAAACCAGACAGGACCCGCGCCGTTCAGCTCAATCGCGACCTGCATTTTGCGATCTATGGCGCCTGCGGCCTCGGTCCACTGCAGGAGATCATCGCGCGACTCTGGCTGAAGGCCGGTCCGGTCATCAACCTGGACCTGCGCGTCCATCCGGAGCGGCTGCTCCAGGGTTTCGCGCTGCGGCGACACGCTGAGGCTCTGGCGGCCATTGAAGATCGCGATGCCGCCGCCGCCGCTGCCGCCATCGCGGCGGACATTCGCGAGGCCGCCGAGTTCATCATGGACCGCGGTGGTTTGCGGGACACTCAGGAAGAGGATTGAGCATGGAGCTAGGGATTGCCGGCCTGCGTGTTCTGGTGACGGCGGGCGCCGCCGGGATCGGCCGCGGCATCGTCGAGGCCTTCCTTGAGGAAGGCGCCCGAGTTTTCGCCTGCGACGTCGACGCCGAGGTCTTGGCAGGATTGCCGGCTTCAGTCGGCCGCTGCCGGACCGACGTCGCCGACCGCGACGCGGTCGCCGCGATGATGGACCAAGCCGTCGAGTTCCTGGGCGGCCTCGACGTGCTGGTTAACAACGCCGGTATCGCCGGCCCGACCGGCCGCGTCGAGGAGATCGCTCCCGAGGACTGGGACCGGTGCCTCACCGTGTGCCTGACCAGCCAGTTCAACTGCGCGCGCTTGGCGGTCCCATTTCTGCGCCAGAGTGCGAATGCCTCGATCGTCAATCTGTCCTCGGCTGCCGGCAAGTTCGGCTTCGCTCTCCGCAGTCCCTACGCGGCGGCCAAATGGGGCGTCATCGGCTTCACCAAGTCGCTCGCCATCGAACTCGGCGGGGCCGGCATTCGGGTAAACGCAATCCTGCCGGGTCTCGTGGCGGGCGACCGTCAGCGGCGGGTGCTCGAATCAAAGGCTCAACAGCAGGGCACGAGCTTCGCCGAAATGGAGGCACGCGCCTTCTCGTTCGTCTCGGTCAAGGAATACGTCACCGCCCGGCAGCTCGCCGACCAGATCCTGCTGCTCTGCTCGTCCCGCGGCCGGACGATCTCGGGCCAAGCGATCTCCATCGACGGTGACACGCGGATGCTGTCCTGACATCAATCCGACGCGGCAGATGCTGCGGTCTGAACCGCGGCAGAGTAGGTTTCGGGCCCGGTTCTGCCGGACTCAGAGCGGTGATGAGATCGGGGCGAGCAGGTTGCCGAGGCTCCTGTTTCGATGACGCCCCGAGCATGTGAGGAAGCGACCATGAGCGATCAACGCCGGATGACGCCTGCCGACCTGCGCTCGAAGGCGTGGTTCGATAACCCGCACAATCCGGGCATGACTGCGCTCTACCTCGAGCGCTATCTGAATTACGGGCTGACCCCGGAGGAACTGCGCTCGGGCAAGCCGCTGATCGGGATCGCTCAGACGGGCTCCGACCTGTCGCCCTGCAATCGCCATCACCTGGAACTCGCCAAGCGCGTGCGCGAAGGCATCACGGCCGCCGGCGGCGTTGCGTTCGAGTTTCCGTGCCATCCAATCCAGGAGACCGGCAAGCGGCCCACCGCCTCCCTCGACCGCAACCTCGCCTACCTGTCGTTGGTGGAGGTTCTGTACGGCTATCCGCTCGACGGCGTTGTGTTGCTCACGGGCTGCGACAAGACCATGCCAGCCTGCCTTATGGCCGCCGCGACCGTGAACATCCCCGCAATCTCGCTAAACGTCGGGCCGATGCTGAACGGCTACTTCCAGAAGGAGCTGACCGGGTCCGGGACGATCGTCTGGAAGACCCGCGAGCGCCACGCGGCCGGCGATATCGACTATCAGCAGTTCATGGACATCGTCGGCTCCTCGGCGCCCTCCACGGGCCATTGCAACACGATGGGCACGGCCTCAACGATGAACGCGCTCGCCGAGGCGCTCGGGCTCGCGCTGCCCGGCTCGTCGGCGATTCCCGCCCCCTACCGCGAGCGCGGACAAGCGGCCTACGCCACCGGCCAGCGGATCGTAGAGATGGTCTGGGAGGACCTGAAGCCTTCCGACCTCCTAACCCGGGAAGCCTTCGAGAACGCCATTGTGGCCAACGCCGCGATCGGTGGCTCGACCAACGCGCCGATCCACATCAATGCCATCGCCAAGCATATCGGCGTGCCGCTGACCTGCGACGACTGGGAGCGCGTCGGGTTCGAGATCCCGCTCCTGGTGGACATGCAGCCCGCTGGCCGCTGGCTCGGGGAGGAATATTTCCGCGCGGGCGGGCTCCCGGCGGTCTTCGCCGAGCTGATCGAGGCCGGAAAGGTCCACGAGGGCGCGCTGACCTGCAACGGACGGACCGTCGGCGAGAACTACCGTGGGCGGCACAGCTGGAACCGCGACGTGATCCGCGCCTACGGCGCGCCGCTGATGGAGCGCGCGGGCTTCCTGAATCTCAAGGGGAGCCTGTTCGACTCGGCGATCATGAAGACCTGCGTGATCTCCGAGGAGTTCGCCGCCCGCTACTTGCGCAATCCGAACGACCCGATGGCCTTCGAGGGGCGCGTCGTCGTGTTCGACGGGCCGGAGGATTACCACACGCGGATCGACGACCCGGCCCTCGACATCGACGAGACCACCATCCTGATCATGCGGGGGGCCGGTCCGATCGGCTATCCCGGCGCCGCCGAGGTGGTGAACATGCAGCCGCCCGGCGTGCTGATCCGGCGCGGCGTCACCTCCCTGCCCTGCATCGGCGATGGCCGGCAATCCGGCACCTCCGGGACGCCCGCCATCCTGAACGCCTCGCCCGAGGCGGCGGCCGGTGGCGGGCTCGCCCTTTTGCAGACCGGCGATCGGATCCGCGTCGACCTCAACCGCCGGAGCGCCGACATTCTGCTCCCGGCCGAGGAACTCGGCCGCCGGCGCGCGGATCTGGCGACGCGGGGCGGCTACCCGTACCCGGCGACGCAGACGCCCTGGCAGGAGATCTACCGCGATCAGGTCGACCAGCTCGACCAGGGCATGGTGCTCAAGGGCGCGGTGAAGTTCCAGAAGGTCGCGCAGGCGTCCGGCGTGCCGCGGGACAACCACTGAGGCCCGCCACCGGGGGTCGCCAGTTACGCCTGCCTTGCGCGGCGGAGGCGGTGCCGACGCGTGCCGGTTCTGCCGCGGAATTGAATCGGGCCGCGCGCTACGCGAGGATCGCGGCGGCCCCACCGGCCGAGCGGCCGCGCAGGGCGTCGCGGGCCCGTTCCCCAGGGTGACATCGCTGCCGGTTTGCTCCGCAGTGAATTTTGAATACATTTCCCTGCGGGTGGGCGCGTCCCATCCCGGGAGGGATCGATCGTGACGGAAGCGAGGGCGGGTACGCCGGCGCCGCGTGCCGCGGCGCGCCTGGATGCCGGATTGCCGCGCAGGCTGGCGGAGCAGCTCCAGGGTGAGGCGCGTTTCGACGCGTTCACGCGCGGACGCTACAGCACGGACGCGTCGATCTACCAGATCATGCCGGCCGGCGTCGTGCTGCCGCGCTCCGCCGCCGACATCGCCGCGACCCTGCGCGTCGCCGCCGAGCACGGCGCTCCGGTCATCCTGCGCGGCGGCGGAACCTCGCAGAACGGCCAGCCGATCGGGTCGGGCCTCGTGGTCGACTGCTCCCGGTACTTCAACGGCGTCCTGGCCTACGACCCGGAGGCCGGCACGATCACGGTCGAGCCCGGCCTAGTGCTGGAGCGGCTGAACGCCCGGGTGAAGGCCGACGGCTGGTTCTTCCCGGTCGAACCCTCCACCGCGACCCGCTGCACTATCGGCGGCATGGCCGGCAACAATTCGTGCGGGGCTCGCTCCCTGCGCTACGGCAAGATGAGCGACAACGTCCTCGCGGTCGAGGCGCTGTTCCACGACGGCGAGGCCTTCGGCTTCGGCCTGACCGGCAACGCTCATTCGGGCGTGAACGGGTCGGATCGGGCCTCGGCGCTGGCGGCGCGCATGCGCAATCTCGCCGAGGACCATCGCGCCGAGATCGACGCGCGCTACCCGAAGGTTCAGCGTCGCGTCGGCGGCTACAATCTCGACGCCCTGATCGAGGCCCAGCCGAACCTCGCGCACCTGCTCGTCGGGTCCGAGGGCACGCTGGCCGCGACCACCGCGGTGACGCTGAAGCTCTCGCGCCTGCCGACTCACCGGGTGATGGGCGTGTGCCATTTCCCGTCGTTCCGGGCCGCCATGGAGACGACGCGGCACATCGTCGGCCTGGACCCGGTGGCGGTCGAGCTGGTCGACAACAACGTCCTCGTGCTCGGGGCCGACATCCCGCTGTTCCGCACGACGCTCGCCGACATCACGAAGGGCAAGCCGAACTGCCTGCTGCTGACCGAGTTCGCCGGCGACGATCTCGCGGCCCTCAGGCGCGACCTGAAGCGCCTCGAGGCCTGCATGGCCGATCACGGCTTCCCGGACGCCGTCGTGGAGGTCGTCGAGCCCGCCCGCCAGAAATCGGTCTGGGAGGTCCGCGAGGCCTGCCTCAACATCATGATGTCGATGAAGGGCGACGCAAAGCCGGTCTCCTTCATCGAGGATTGCGCCGTCCCGCTGGAGCACCTCGCCGATTACACCGACGCGGTGACGGAGGTCTTCACCAAGCACGGCACCCGCGGCACGTGGTACGCACACGCCTCGGTCGGGTGCCTGCATGTCCGCCCGATTCTGGACATGAAGCAGGCCGGCGATGTCCGCCGGATGCGGGCGATCGCGGAGGAGACCTCCGAGCTCGTGCGCCGCTACAAGGGCTCGTATTCCGGCGAGCACGGCGACGGCATCTCCCGCTCGGAATTCGTGGAGCCGCTCTTCGGCGCCACCCTCGCGCGCGCCTTCGAGACGGTGAAGGACGCGTTCGACCCGGACAACCGGCTCAATCCCGGCAAGATCGTCCGGGCGCCGAGATTCGACGACCGCAGCCTGTTCCGGTTCAAGCCGGATTACGCCGTGTCGGCGCCGATGAAGACCGCCCTCGACTGGTCGGACTGGGGCGGCTTCGGCCCCGCCGTCGAGATGTGCAACAACAACGGCACCTGCCGGAAGCTCGTCGGCGGCGCCATGTGCCCCTCCTACCGGGCGACCGGGGAGGAGCAGCACCTGACCCGCGGCCGCGCCAATTCCCTGCGGCTCGCCATCTCGGGTCAGCTCGGCAAGGACGCCTTCACCAGCCCGGAGATGAAGCGCACCCTCGATCTCTGCGTCTCCTGCAAGGCCTGCCGCCGGGAATGCCCGACCGGCGTCGACATGGCCAAGATGAAGATCGAGTTCCTGCACCACTACCACGCCCGCCACGGGCTGCCCCTGCGGGAGCGCCTCATCGCCACGATGCCGCTTTATGCCGGGGCCGCCGCGAAGCTGGCGCCGCTCCTCAATCTGCGGGACCGGTACCCGGCCCTCGCGGCCCTGTCGGAGCGGCTCGCCGGCCTCTCGGCCAAGCGCTCGCTGCCGCGCTGGCGCCGACCCTGGAGCGAGCAGGGCGAGCCCGCCCACGCACAGGACGTCGCCGGGGATTTCCGCGACGTGATCCTGTTCGGCGACACCTTCAACCGCGCCTTCGAACGGGAGAATCTTGAGGCGGCCGAGCGCGTTCTGCAGGCCGCAGGCTACCGGCTGCACCGGGTCTACCCGTCTCGCGGCCGGCGCCCCCTCTGCTGCGGCCGGACCTGGCTCTCCGCCGGCCAGACCGACCGGGCGCGTCAGGAGGCGCGCCGCACCCTGGACGCGCTGCTGCCCTTCCTCCGCGCGGGTGCCCGCGTGGTCGGCCTGGAACCCTCCTGCCTGCTGACCTTCCGGGACGAATTCGCCGCGCTGCTGCCGGGCGCCGACTCGGCGCTGCTGGCCAAGCAGTCGTTCCTGTTCGAGGAGTTGCTGGCCTCCGACCTGACGGCAGGCCGGATCGCTCTGCCCTTCGCCGATCAGGGCGGCCGCGTCGCGCATCTGCACGGCCACTGTCACCAGAAATCCTTCGGCGTGATGGGTTCGGTCGAGACGGTGCTCCGGGCGGTGCCGGGGCTCGATCTGCGGGTCATCGAGTCGAGCTGCTGCGGGATGGCGGGCGCCTTTGGCTATCGGCCGGAATCGATCGAGACGTCCTTCGCAATGGCGGAGCTGTCGCTGTTCCCGGCCCTGCGCGCCGCCGGACCCGACGACCTCGTGGTGGCCGACGGGACGAGCTGCCGCCACCAGATCCATGACGGATTGGGCCTCCGGGCAGAACATGTGGCTCGCGTGCTGGATCGAGCCCTCGTGCCTCGACACTCCATTGCCGGCCACCTACACATAGACCACAGGTCGCACTGATCTGGCGTGTGTCGGGGGACCATGAATAAGATCGAGCCCGGGATCGGCATCAGCCGCCGCTACCTCCACGACGAGGTCGCCGACCGGATGCGCGAGCTGATCCGTTCCGGTGAAATGGAGCCGAAGACCCGGATCAACGAGAGCGAACTGACGGAGCGTTTCGGGATCTCGCGGACGCCGCTTCGTGAGGCGATCAAGATCCTGGCGACGGAAGGGCTGCTCGAACTGCTCCCGAACCGCGGGGCGCGCGTCGCCAGCATCTCGGAAGGCGAACTCGAGGAGATGATGGAGGTGATCGCCGGCCTCGAGGCGACCGCCGGGGAACTTGCCTGCCGCACGATCACCGATGCCGAGATCGACGCTCTGGTCGTCGATCACGACGCGATGGTGGCGGCCTGGAAGGCCGGCGACGAGGCCGGCTATTTCAGCCACAACCGGCGGATCCACGAAGGGATCATGGCGGCCAGCCGCAACACGATCCTGGCGAACATCTACGAGAGCCTGTCCGGCCGGATCCAGCGGTCGCGCTATTCCGCGCACCAGACCCCGGAGCAATGGACCCGGGCCGTATCGGAGCACGAGCGCATGATCGAGCTCCTGCGCGCCCGCGACGGTGCCGCTCTGGCTGTGCTGATGCGCGAGCACATCCGCGGGAAGAAGCCGGTGATCGCCGCCAATTACGGCGCCGTGGAGATCGCCTGACCGCTCAACCCATTTCCGGTTGAGTCCTCGGAGCATTGCGGTCGTCTGCATCTTCAGGCGCGTCGCGAAGCCACGCCGTGCAAGATGCAATCGGGATGCAAGGCGCTGCTGGACGACGCGCCGCGCCCAATGAAGGCGCTGCCGGCGGCACTCGGGCCCGGCATCGGCCCGCCATTCCGGTCCTTGCGAATCAGTCGCGACGCGACGGGCGTGCGAGGCGCGTCGGCAGCGAGGTCTTTCACCAGCCTTGATTGAGCAAGGCCGGCCGCCCCAACCGCGGGTCGAGTTGGCCGGATCATCGAAGCAATGCAACCTGAGCGCGGTTCGGAACTCGATGGCCGGTCGACGGCGCCAGCCTGTCCGGACCCTGACGGGTGGGCGCATCCGTCCGGCACGGCCGGATCGCGCGGGCTCAGGCCGCGCTGGGTGCCCGCAGGCCGGCCACCAAGTCCGTGAAGCGGTCGCCCTGGACGATGACGTGGCTGCGCAGGGCCTCGGCGGCCCCGATTTCGTCGCCCGCGATGATGGCACCGACGATCGCCTCGTGCTCGGCGAGGGATTGCGGCAGGCGCTGGCGTACCCGCAGCTGCAGCCGGCGATACGGGGCCAGGCGGCGATGGAGCGACAGGGCCTGTTCCGCCAGGAAGGTGTTGCGGCTCGCCCGGTAGACCACCGTGTGGAACACGTAATTCTCGGCGTAATACGCCTCGGCATCCTCGGTCGCGAGGGCCGTACGGCAGCCCTCGAGAGCGGCGCGCAGCGCCGCCGCGTCCTCGGCGACGAGGCGGCGTGCGGCGAGGCGGCCGCACGCCGCCTCGATTTCCGCCATCGTCTCGAACATGGCCAGCAGCAGGTGCGGCTCGGGCGCGCTGACGATCGCCCCGCGCCGGGGCTTCGTCTGCACGAGGCCGGTGACGGCGAGCTGGAGCAGCGCTTCGCGGATCGGCGTGCGCGAGACCCCGAACCGGGCCGCGAGCTGATTCTCGTCGAGCCGCGACCCCAGGGCGAGTTCGCCCGAGACGATCTCGTCCTCGATCCGCTGCCGAAGCCGCTGCGCGTGGCTCATGCTCCTGCTTCCTCCCCCGATGATCGGGCTGCGCGTCGCTCCGCCCATTGAGGCCGGCGGATGTTCGACGCACGCGAACATTATGCTGGAGCATTGACAAAATATACAAGCCGGTCTTCCATGCATACAACGAAGCGCGGCACTATTGCAGCGCACAAAACTCTGCCGCTTTGTTTGCGGCGCGGGAGAGATCCATGACGCCAACTCGTCGCTCATTGATCGCGGCCACGCTCGCGGCACCGGCGGTCCTGCGGTTTGGGCTGGGTACGGCCCAGGCGGCCACGACGCTGAAGCTCTCGCATCAGTTCCCGGGGGGCACCATCGACGAGGGCGATTTCCGCGACCGCATGTGCCGGAAGTTCGCCAAGATGGTCGGCGAGCGTTCGAAGGGCGCCCTGGACGTCCAGGTCTATCCCGGCTCCTCGCTGATGAAGACGAACGCCCAGTTCGGCGCGATGCGCAAGGGCGCCCTCGACATGTCGCTCTACCCGAGCCCCTACGCGGGCGGCGAGGTGCCGGAACTCAATATCGGGCTGATGCCCGCGCTGGTGACTTCCTATGCCCAGGCCGTGGCCTGGAAGGCGGCGCCGGTCGGTCGCAAGCTCTCCGAGATCCTCGATTCCAAGGGGATCGTGCTGGTCTCGTGGGTCTGGCAGGCCGGCGGTGTCGCGAGCCGCGAGCGCCCGCTCCTCTCCCCGGCCGATGCCAAGGGCATGAAGGTCCGCGGCGGCTCGCGCGAGATGGACATGATGATGAAGGAGGCCGGCGCAGCCACCCTCTCCATCCCGTCGAACGAATCGTACGCGGCGATGCAGACCGGGGCCTGCGACGCGGTGATCACCTCGTCCACCAGCCTGATCTCCTTCCGCCTGGAGGAGCTGTCCAAGGCCCTGACTTCCGGCCGCGAGCGCTCGTACTGGTTCATGCTCGAGCCGATCATGATGTCGAAGATCGTGTTTTCGGGGCTGCCGAAGGATCAGCAGGACCTGATCATGGCGGTCGGAACCGAGCTGGAGGCCTTCGGTCAGGCCGGCGCCAAGGAGGATGATACCCGCGTCGAGGAGATCTTCTCCAAGGCCGGCGCCAAGGTCGTCCAGGTCGACGAGAAATCCCTCGGCCAGTGGCGGGACCTCGCCCGCAACACGGCCTGGAAGGACTATGCCGGCAAGAACGCGAATTGCGCGGAGCTGCTCAAGCTCGCGGAGCAGGTCGCGTGAGCCACGGCTTCGACGCGGCCACGGCCGCCCCGGAGGCGCGGGGCGCGGACGAGCCGCGCCTGCCCGGCCTTCTCGGTGCCTTCGATCGGGCGATGCGCCTGCTGAACCGGGTCATCCTCGGTGTGGGCGGCCTCTGCCTCGTGGCCGCCTGCCTCGTGCTGACGCACAGTGTCGTCGTGCGCTACCTCCTGAAGGAGCCGACGGAGTGGCAGGACGAGATGGCGGTGTTCCTGATCATCGGGGCCACCTTCCTGTCGGCAGCCGGCGTGCAGGCCAAGCGCGGCCATGTGGCGATCGAGGCGCTGACCGGCCTCCTCCCGCCGGCCGCCAACCGGGTGCGGCTGCTGCTGGCCGACATCATCAGCCTCGCCTTCTGCCTGTTCTTCGCCTGGAAGAGCTGGTCGCTCGACCACGAGGCCTGGGTCGACGGGCAGGTCTCGCAATCGACCTGGGGGCCGCCCCTCTGGATCCCCTACACGCTGATGTCGGTGGGCATGAGCCTGCTGTGCCTGCAATTCGTCCTGCAGATCGCGGAGGCCCTCGCCTACGGGCCGCGGGCCGCCGGCTGGGCGCATCCCAAGATCGGGCTCGGGGCCGATCTCAACCGCGACATGCACGCGGCTCCCGAAGTCGCGCCGCGGGGACCGGATCCGATGGGGCAGACCGTTTCCGCGAAGGTTGAACGATGAGCACGGCCGCGATCGGCTTCCTGTACGCGGGCGCGACCCTGGGCGCGATGCTCTCCGGCATCCCCATCGCCTTCGCCCTCGGCTTCGTGGCGCTCGCCTTCATGGTGGCGTTCATGCCCGGCGCCTCGCTCGATACGGTGGCGCAGAACGTCTACGAGGAGATGGCCTCGATCACCCTGCTGTCGATCCCGCTCTTCATCCTGAAGGGCGCGGCCATCGGCCGGTCCAAGGCCGGGCAGGATCTCTACTCGGCCATGCACGCCTGGATGCATCGCATCCCCGGCGGCCTCGGCATCGCCAACGTGTTCGCCTGCGCGCTGTTCGCCGCCATGGCGGGCTCGAGCCCGGCCACCTGCTCGGCGATCGGCTCGGCCGGCATCCCGGAGATGCGCAAGCGCGGCTACTCGCCGGGCTTCGCCGCCGGGATCATCGCGGCCGGTGGGACCCTCGGCATCCTGCTGCCGCCCTCGATCACCATGATCCTCTACGCGGTGGCGGCCGAGCAATCGCTCGGACGCCTGTTCCTGGCCGGCATCGGACCCGGGCTGCTGCTCGTGAGCCTGTTCGCGGCTTGGTCGATCGCGCGCTTCCGCTCGGAATTCGCCGCGGCGAAGGCCGTGATGGAGCGCGGCGGCCCGGCCTCGCCGATCCTCGCCGACGACCAGTACAGCATGGCGCAGCGCTTCTCGACGCTGCCGCGGGTCCTGCCCTTCGTGATCCTGCTCACCGGCGTGATGGTGGCGCTCTACGGCGGCTACGCCACGCCCTCCGAGACCGCCGGCCTCGGCGGCCTGATGGCCCTCGCCCTGATCGCCGCGATCTACGGCGTCTGGCGCTTCCGCGACGTCACGCCGATCCTGACCGCGACCCTGCGAGAATCCACCATGCTGATGCTGATCATCGGCATGTCGCTGCTCTACGCCTACGTGATGAGCTACCTGCACATCTCGCAATCGGCCGCCGCCGCGATCGTCGCGATGCAGCTCTCGCCCTGGCTGCTGCTGGTGACCATCCTGGCGCTGGTGATCGCCCTCGGCTTCTTCCTGCCGCCGGTCTCGATCATCCTCATGACGGCGCCGATCATCCTGCCGCCGCTGAAGGCCGCCGGCTTCGACCTCGTCTGGTTCGGCGTCGTGATGACCATCACCATGGAGATGGGCCTGATCCACCCGCCGGTGGGCCTGAACATCTTCGTCATCAAGAACATCGCCCCGGACATTCCGCTCTCGGATATCATCTGGGGCACCCTGCCCTTCGTGATCCTGATGGCGGTGGCGATCCTGATCCTGTGCCTGGTGCCGGGCATCGCCCTGTGGCTTCCCGACCTGCTGCTGGCGACGACGCGGTAGGCGGTCTCACTTCGACACGGCATGGCAGGCCCTTCTCCGCCCGGAGGAGGGCCTGTCGCGTGCTGGGTCGAGGGTGCGGGAGCGCCGCGTCCTGCGCAGTCGCGGCCCGCATCGATGCGCTGGCCCGCGCGTCCGGAGACGCCTATGGCAGCGCGCCACCCTGCACGGCCCTGATCTGAGTTTCGGAACGAACCATGAGCCTCGCCTCCGTGCGCGCCTTCTTCGCCGAGAAGGCGCCCGACATCGCCGTCATCGTGCTGGAGACCAGCACCGCGACTGTCGCGGAGGCGGCCGCGGGTCACGGCGTCGCCCCGGCGCAGATCGCCAAGACCCTCTCGATCCGCGTCGGCGAGCAGGTCGCCCTCGTCGTGACGCGCGGCGACGCGCGGCTCGACAACAGGAAGGCCAAGGCTGCCTTCGGCGGCAAGGTGCGGATGCTCGATCTCGCCGATGTCGAGGCACGCACCGGCCATCCGGTCGGCGGGGTCTGCCCCTTCGGCCTGCCGACGCCGCTGCCCGTCTATTGCGACGTCTCGCTCCGGGCGTTCGACGAGGTCGTGCCGGCGGCGGGCAGCACCCACAGCTCCGTGCGCATCGCGCCGGCGCGCATGGCCGAGCTGACGGGCGCCGCCTGGGTCGATGTCTGCGCGGTGGCGGACTGAGCGCCGCCCTCAGCGTCCCACCCAGTTGGGCGGACGCTTGCCGAGGAAGGCCTCCATGCCCTCGCGGAAGTCCTGGCTCATGTAGCACATGAGGATCAGGTCATCGCCGGGTTGCGGCGCGCCGTCAGTGGCCGCCTCCTCCTCGGCGAGGCGCCGCAGCCCCTCCTTGGTCGCCTGCATGGTCAACGGCGCGTGATTGGCCAGCAGCTGCGCGAGGCCATCCACCCGCTCGGTGAGCGCATCGCGATCGTCCACCACCTCGCCGACGAGCCCGATGGCGAGCGCTTCCTCGGCGCCGACGAGGCGCGCGGTGAAGATGATATCCTTCACCCGTGCCGGACCGATCAGACCGGAGAGCCGCTTGAGATTGCCCTGACTCAGGCAATTGCCGAGGGTACGGGCGATCGGGAAGCCGAAACGGGCGTCGCGCGTGGCGACGCGCAGATCGCAGGCGGCCGCAATGGCCGCGCCGCCACCCGTACAGGCCCCCGCAATGGCCGCGATGGTCGGAACCCGCAGCCGCTCCAGGGAGCCAAGCACCTTGTCCATGAAGCGCTCGTAGCCCAGCGCATCCTCGGCGGTGCTGAAGCTGCGGAACTGCGCGATGTCAGTGCCGGCCGCGAACGCCTTGTCGCCGGCACCAGTGATGATCAGTGCCTTCACGGCCGGGTTCTCGGCGATCGCCTCGCAGCAGGTGATCAGGCCCTGATACATCGCGAAGGTCAGCGCATTGCGGGCCTGCGGGCGATTGAGGACGATGCGGGCGATACCCGCCTCATCGGTCGTGAACAGCAACTCGTCGGTGGCGGGCGTGGCGCTCATGCGCGGATTCTCCGTGTGCCGGCTCAGGCCGCGGTCTCGCGGACCACGCCGCGCGCGATCAGCGCGTCGATTTCGGCCGGCGCATACCCGGCCTCCGCCAGGATCGCGCGGGAATGCTCGCCGAGCAACGGGGCCGGCCCGTGGACGCGCCCGGGCGTCTCCGAGAACTTCACCGGCAGGCCGAGGGTCTTCATGCGCCCGACCCGCGGGTGATCGACCTCGACCACCATCTCGCGGGCGAGCGTCTGCGGGTCCCGGTGCATGGCGTTGACGTCGAGGACCGGTCCGGCCGGGACGCCGCCCGCCTCGAGCCGCGCGAGCCATTCGACCGAGCTGTGCGCCCGGAAGACCGGTGCGAGGGTCGCGGCGAGTTCGTGCCGGTTGGCCATCCGGTCGCGATTCATGGCGAAGCGCGGGTCATCGGCGAGACTGTCGGCTCCGATCGCCTTCAGCAGGCGCAGCCAGTTGGTCTGGTTGGCCGCGCCGATGGTGATCCAGCCGTCGGCGGTCTCGAACGCCTCGTAGGGTGCGTTCAGCGGATGGGCCGAGCCCATCGGCCCCGGCGCGATCCCGGTCGCCATGGCGATGGCCGATTGCCAGTAGGTATGGGTGATGCCCGCCTCGAACAGCGACGTGTCGACGGCTTGGCCCCGCCCCGTCCGGAGCCGGTTCGAATAGGCCGCCAGAACGCCCATGGCGGCCAGGATGCCGGCGGTGATGTCGGTGACCGGAGGCCCGCACTTCATCGGCGGCCGCCCCGGACCTTCGCCGGTGACCGACATGAGCCCGCTCATGCCCTGCGCGACGAGGTCGAATCCGGCCCGGTCGGCATAGGGCCCGGTGCGGCCGAAGCCGGACAGCGAGCAGTAGACGAGTTCAGGAAACACCTCCCGCAACGTGTCGTAGCCGATCCCGAGGCGCTCCATCGTACCGCCGCGGTAATTCTCGATCAGCGCGTCCGCCCCCTTGAGCAGGCGGCGCAGGACCGCGACGCCGTCCGGGTCCTTCAGGTCGAGGCTGATGCCGCGCTTGCCCCGGTTCATCATCATGTAGGCGGCGCTCTCGCCCTCCAGGGCGGGCGGGACGGTGCGACGGGTGTCGTCGCCCTCCATCTTCTCGACCTTGATCACCTCCGCGCCCATGTCGGCGAGCATCAGCCCGCAGACCGGCCCGGCCATGATGTGCGCCAGCTCGATCACCCGCATCCCCGCGAGGGGACCGGACCGCTTCATCGCATCCGCCATCGGGCGCTACTCCCCGGCCGCCACGGTGGCGACGGGGCCGACCGGCGGTATGGCGGGATCCACGAATTCCCGCTCGGGATGCATCGTGAAGGCTAGCCCCGCGCCGAGCAAGCACAGGCCGACCGAGCCGACGAAGGGCAGCGTCCAGCTTCCGGTCAGGTCGACGATGACGCCGAAGACGATCGGCGACACGATCGCCGCCACGGCCGATCCGGTATTCATCAGGCCGCTGGCGGTGCCGGCATATTTCGGCGCGATGTCCATCGGCACGGACCAGATCGGGCCGATCACCAGCTCGGCGAAGAAGAAGCCGGAGGACAGGAGCAGCGCCACCAGCGTCAGGTCCCGCGTCATGAACACGCCGGCGAGGCTCGCGGCGGCGCCGAGGAACCCGACCACGATCACCGACAGGCGGGCGAGCTTCACGTTGCCGGTCCGATGCAGGATGGAGTCGCTGAGCAGGCCGCCGACCGTGTCGCCGACGACGCCGGCGAAGAACACGCCCGAGGCGAAGAGCGCCGAGTTCTTCAGATCCAGGCTGTAGTTCTCCTTGAAGAAGCTCGGCAGCCATCCGAGGAACAGCCACAGCGTCCAGCCGTAGCAGAAATACGTGATCGTGACCGGCAGCATCCGGCGGGTCAGGGCGCCCCACGGCACGCTCTGCTTCGCGCCGACCTTGCGGGGCGGCGGCAGCGTGTCGAGTTCCGCCTGGGTGATCGTCGGGTGCTCGGACGGGTCGTCGCGGAAATACAGCCACCAGATCACGACCCAGACGAAGCTCACCGCCCCCAGGATCACGAAGCTGCTGCTCCAGCCGAAATGGTAGATCAGGAAGGCGACGATCGGCGGCGCCACCGCGTTGCCGAGTCGCGCGAAGGCGTGGGTGATGCCCTGCGCGAAGCCGCGGCGCCCGGGCGCCGTCCAGTTCTGCATGGCGCGCGTCGCGGTCGGGAAGGTCGCGCCCTCGCCGAAGCCGAGCAGGACCCGGGCCAGGAACAGGCTCACCAGGCCGCCGACCATGCCGGTCAGGATCGTCGCCGCCGCCCAGATGAAACCGCAGGCGAGGAGCGTGCGCCGCGCGCCGAACTTGTCGCCGACAGACCCGCCGATCACCTGGAAGATCGCGTATGGATACGCGAAGGCCGACAGGATCAGACCGAAGTCGGTCTTCGACATGCCGAAATCGCGCATGATCTCTGCGCCGGCCGTGGCGATGTTCACCCGGTCCAGATAGGTGATGAAATACATCACGCAGAGCAGGCCGAGCACGCCGTTCGTGGCGCTGATACGCTTCGCCATCGCCCATTCCTCCCTCAAGGGCGCCGCCGCTCGCGGTCGCCGGGCACCTCGGCCTCGCGGCTGGGCGCTCTCTCGTAATGCATTATTCAAACGCGTCACGAGACAGAAGGCAACCGCCGACCTGCACCCGGCGCGCGAATTCATCCCGATCGCTGCAACTAAAAACGGGAACCGCGCGGGTTCCCGTTCTAACTCCATCCCGGCCGGGAGGCGATGCGAGACCGGTCAGACCGTTGCCGGACGCAGCTGGGCCTCGGCGGTGGCCTCGGGCGTGGTGCCGAGCGCCTTGCCGCGCGGTCCGACCCAGCTCCCGACCCATCTGCGCTGCCAGAGGGCGAGGCAGCCGAGCACCACCGCCGTGAAGGCGGCGTAGCCGACGAAGCCCAGCGAGAACGAGCCGGTATACTGCTTGGACAGGCCCATGACGTTCGGCAGGATGGCGCCGCCCAGCGCCCCGATCTCGCCGATCATCGAGCCGGCCACGGCGGTGTTGCTGGGCCAGCGCAGCGGCACGAGCTGGAACAGCGCGCCGTTGCCCGCGCCGAGCGCCGCGAAGCACAGCATGAAGAGGAGCGTCGTCAGCGCCAGCGACGGGGTCGCCGTCAGCGACAGCAACGTCGCGATGGCGGCGAGCAGCACCACCGACAGGACCGCGATTCCGCCCATCCGGTCGGCGAAATAGCCGCCGACGATCCGGATGCCCGAGCCCATGAAGGCCGCCAGCATGGTCAGGCGCCCGGCCTCGACCTTCGTCACCGCGAACTGCTCGTAGAAGAAGGTGGGCAGGAAGTTCGACAGTCCGATGAAGCCGCCGAAGGTGATGACGTAGATCAGCGAGAACGCCCAGCCGTCCTTCGTGAACAGGCAGGAGACGTGCTCCTTGAACGACTGGTGCTCGCAATCCGGCGGCTCCTTGGCGAGCACGATCATGATCGCGAGGGGCAACAGCATGACGACGCCCGCGAAGGCGTAGGTGGTCTGCCACCCATAGGCCTGCGCGAGCGGCGGGGCGAAGAGCACCGCCAGCACGGTCCCGGAATTGCCGGCCCCCGCGATGCCCATCGCCAGCCCCTTGTGCTCCGGCGGAAACCAGCCCGAGCCGAGCGACAGCGCGACGCCGAAGGACGCACCCGCGATGCCGAGCAGGACGCCCATGGCCAGCACGTCGTTGTAGGAGGACACAAAGAGATAGCCGTAGGCCATCGCCAGCATGATCACGCTCATCTCGGTGATCGCGGCGTTCTTGCGGCCGATATACTGGGCCAGGACGCCGAGCGGGAAGCGCATCAGCGCTCCGGCGAGGATCGGCAGCGAGATCATGAAGCCGGTCTGGGCCGGCGTGAGCTTGAAGGTCTCGGTGATGAACGGACCCATGGCGCCGTTCAGCACCCAGATGGCGAAGCAGAAATCGAAGTAGAGGAATGCCGCGAACAGCGTCGGGGGGTGACCCGACTTCATCACCGTTTTGAAGCTGGCCATAGCTGGTGCTCGTCGTAAGTGGGCGAACCGCCACGCGGTCGCTCATGCCGGAGATCCGGACTCACACCGTCCGCTGTTGGAGCGCCGTTGCTCCGCCGCCGCAGCAAGCGCGGCTGATCGGGCAATGCAGCAAGTGTGCCAGAGCGGTCGCGGCTCGACGCGCGCTATCCCTGGCGCGCAGGAAGCGCGGGGCCGATCAGGGCACGGCCGAGTCGTTGCCCCTCATCGAGGCAGGGCTGCCGAGTAAACGGGCGGCGGGTCGGCGCCCTCACGGATCGGTGAGCGGCGCGACCGAGACGATTGCTGCATGCGGGACACACAGGCCCGGAGAAAGAACCCGCAAGACCCTGTAAGTTGCCTCCGATGTCGTTCGGCAACTTGGCGCTTAAGCGCGACTTTTGCTAAGTCCCGGATTGAGCTGCGCCGCACCTTCGTGCAGGCCCGCTCGCGCGCCGCGGCCAGCCCTGGCGTCGCCTCCCGAGGAATTTCGAACCATGTCCGCCGCCCCGATCCGCCGCCTATTCCTGGCTGGCTTCACCGTCCTCGCCCTCGCCTCAACCGCTCACGCCCAGGGCCGCGGCCCGGTCGGCGAAGCCGGCATCGACGGGTTCGGCGATGACGGGCAGCTCTACCAGGATCAGAACGGCGCGCTCTACGTGCGTCGCGGCGGCCGCTACCTGCCCTATACCGGCCGCACCGACTTCGTCCGCCCTGCGCCCTCCGCCCCGGCCGCGCAGGCACCGGTCGCGCCTCCGGCGCCGGCGGCCAATCTGGAGACGGACCCGACGGTTCCGGGTCGACCGGGCGGCCCCCCTCCGGCCGAAGGCCTGTCGCCCCTGGAGGCTGCCAAGGCCAAGGCCGTGCTGCGCACGCCCGACAACGAGCCGATCGACTACGCAAAGATCTACGGGCCCATCACGGACGACGTGTTTCCGGTCCAGGCGTTCAATTACAAGAAGATGAACCCCGCGTTCCTCCGCCAGGAGATCGCCTATCACGGCCCCTACGAGCCGGGGACGATCATCGTCGATCCGCGGGCCCACCAGCTGACCCTGGTCGAGTCGAACGGTCGGGCCCGCCGCTATGGCGTCGGCGTCGGCAAGCAGGGCTTCTCGTGGTCGGGCACCGCGACGGTCAATTCCAAGCAGGCCTGGCCGGATTGGTACCCGCCGAAGGAGATGATCGCCCGCAGCCCGAAGCTCGCCAGCGAAGTCGACAAGCTGCAGAGCGGCCTCGGCGTCGCCGGCGGCCTGCGCAACCCCCTCGGCGCCCGCGCCATGTACCTCTGGCAGGGCAACAAGGACACGCTGTTCCGCATCCACGGGACGCTGGAGCCCTTCTCCATCGGCAAGAGCGTGTCGTCGGGCTGCATCCGGATGATCAATCAGGACGCGATCGACCTGTTCAGCCGCGTCAATGTCGGCAGCAAGGTGGTGGTGCTGAACTGAATCCACGCTGGATCGGTCGCGGCAACGCCGCCGGTCCGGGACCGGCGGCTGGATTGCCGCCTCAGGTCAGCCCGCGGCGGTGCTCGCCGAGGATGCGCCGGACCGTGCCGGCCTCGGAGCGGTAGACCAGCGTCTCGGTCTGGATCCGGTCCGGCCGGAAGCGGACGCCCCGCAGGAGCGCCCCGTCCGTGATCCCGGTGGCGGCCACGATAACGTCGCCGCTCGCGAGGTCGGTCAGATCGTATTTCCGGTCCAGATTCTCGATGCCCATCTCGGCGGCCCTGCGCCGTCGGTCCGGGGTGTCGAGGATCAGGCGTCCCTGCATCTGGCCCCCGATGCAGCGCATCGCTGCGGCCGCCAGCACGCCCTCGGGCGCCGCGCCGGTCCCGAGATACAGGTCGATGCCGGTCTCCTCGGGGCTCGCGGTGAAGATGATTCCGGCGATGTCGCCATCCGAGATCAGGCGCACCGCCGCGCCGGCCGCCCGCACCTCGGCCACGAGGGCCGCGTGGCGCGGCCGGTCGAGGATCAACGCGGTGATCTGCTTCGGCTCGACCCCCTTGGCGCGGGCCAGCGCCACGATGTTGTCGGTCGGGCTGGCATCGAGATCGACCAGACCGGGCGGGTAGCCGGGCCCGATGGCGATCTTCTGCATGTAGACGTCGGGCGCGGCGAGGAGCGAACCGCGCTCCGCCATCGCCATGACGGCGATCGCCCCGGGCATGTCCTTGGCGCAGAGGGTCGTTCCCTCCAGCGGATCCACCGCGATATCGACCTCGGGTCCCTCGCCGAGACCGAGCTGTTCGCCGATGAACAGCATCGGCGCCTGATCGCGCTCCCCCTCCCCGATCACCACCGTCCCGCGAATGGGCAGGCCGTTGAGCTCGTCGCGCATCGCGTCGACCGCCGCTTGGTCGGCGGCCTTCTCGTCGCCCTGACCGCGCAATCGCGCGGCGGCGATGGCGGCGCGCTCCGTCACACGGGCCAGTTCGAGGGCGAGCGTGCGCGGGACGCCGCGCGATGCCGGCTTGGGGGCCTCAGCCATGGTTTCCTGCCTTTGTCCGGGCCCGATCTTGAGGTCGGATCCCAGCTGGACGCCGTCGGGTGACGGCCGTCCAGCCTATACCCCCGTTCACCAACGCCCACTATCCTGCATCAAGGCGTCGTGGCGCGCCGCGGAACATGCACTGCTATTCGCGTTCGATCCGGATGACCTGCGGCGGCTCCGCCAGCAAGCCGTCGGCACCGATCGCGTCGAGGGCGTCCCGAATATTGCCCTCGGTGGCCGCGTAGGTGATCAGCACCAGCGGCACGGGACGGCCGGAGCGGCCGCGCGGGTCGGTCTCGGCCCCCTCCGTCCGACGTTGCAGGATGCTCTCGAGGGAAATCGCGCGTTCGGCCATCCGCTGGGCCACGCCCGCCGCGACGCCGGGGCGATCATGGACGGTGAGGCGGATGTAATAGCCGCCCTCGTGGCGCTGCATCTCCACGCGCTCGCTGGCGCGCATCGCGCTGGCCGGGATGCCGAAGGTCGGGCGGATCACGCCGCGCGCCACGTCGGCGATGTCGGCCACCACCGCGGAAGCCGTGGCCTCGCCGCCGGCCCCGGGCCCGATCAGCGTCAGCTCGCCCACCGCGTCCGCATCGATCGTCACGGCGTTGGTCACGCCCATGACCTGGGCGATCGCCGAGGATTTCGGCACCATCGTCGGGTGTACCCGCTGCTCGATCCCGGCCTCGGTCGCCTGGGCGACGCCGAGCAGCTTGATCCGGTAACCGAGTTCGTCCGCCATGCGCAGATCGAGGGGCTGCACCCGCGAGATGCCCTCAACCGACACGCCCTCGGCGTCGACGGCCGTGCCGAAGGCGAGGCTGGTCAGGATCGCGAGCTTGTGGGCGGTGTCGAAGCCCTCGACGTCGAAGGTCGGATCGGCCTCGGCGTAGCCCAGGGCCTGCGCATCCTTGAGGCAGGCCTCGAAGGTCAGGCCCTCGCGCTCCATGCGGCTGAGGATGTAGTTGCAGGTGCCGTTGAGGATTCCGTAGACGCGGGAAACGGTGTTGCCCGGCAGGCCCTCGCGCAGGGTCTTGATCACCGGGATCCCGCCGGCCACCGCCGCCTCGAAGGCGAGTGCGACGCCCTTCGCCTCGGCACGCGCGGCCAGGGCGGCACCGTGGCGGGCAAGAAGCGCCTTGTTGGCGGTCACGACCGGCTTGCCGGCCTCGAGCGCCGCCTCGACCACCGCCTTCGCCGGCCCCTCGGCGCCGCCGATCAACTCGACCACGCAATCCACGGATCCGGACCGCGCCAGCGCCACCGGATCGTCGAACCATTCGATGCCGGCAAGGTCGAGGCCGCGGTCGCGCCCGCGGTCGCGCGACGAGACAGCGGTGACGCGCAGGTCAAGGCCGCCCGCGGTGAAGGCGGCGCGGCGACGCTCGACCATCCGGACCACGGATGCACCGACGGTTCCGAGTCCCGCGATCCCGAGGCGAAAGCTCACTGTCATGACCCCTTCCGTGCCCAGGCGGCCGCGATGGTCCGGGCGCCCGATGCGGCGCACTTCTGCAAGAATTCGGCTTGGCCCGCAAGGAAACCGCCCAGGATCGCGGGACGGCTCATCCGGCTGTTTCGCGGTGCCGGATCGCGGTCGCCACCAGACCGTAGAGGACGGCCGCGTTGAGCACGTGCCAGAGCGGGTGCGTGCCGGCCGGCAGAAGCGCGCAGGCCGCTTGATCGACCGTTCGGGCCGCGAGCGAGATCAGGAAGAGCACACCGATGCCGAGGAGCCGCCGCCCGGTCCCGACGAAGCGCTCCTCCGGCCGGCGCGTCGCCGCCCATGCGACGCCAAACAGCGCGATGACGGCCGGGAGATAGTCGATCGAGCCGTTGCTCAGCCGCGCCATATCGAAGCCGGTGAGCCCGTCGAGGAGAGGTGTCAGGGCGAGGCCGAAGAGCGCGAAGCCCCCCACCACCGCCGCGACCCGGACCGGCGCGAGCCGCAGGAACCGGTGCAAAGCCAGCGCGAGATACGCGTAGATGAACAGGGCGATCGGAATCACGTCGGCCAGCATCGACCAGTAGACCGCCAGGGTGTGGAACAGGAACGAGCCGACGCCCACCACCGCGATCAGGGCCGACAAGCTCAGGCAGGCCCGGTCCGGGGGCTCGGAGACGGAAGCGCGTCGCGCGGCTGCCGCGGCGGCCACCAGGAAGGCTGCGTTGGACAGCGCGTTCGCCGGCTCGGCCCAGAATTGCGGACCGCCCCGCTCGCAATAGGATCTCACCGGCTCAAACCAGTCCATCCACCGACCCTAGATGCTCGTCCTTGCGCCGGGATGCCCTTGTCAGCACGGCGCGAAGCGGGGATGACGGCCGGGCGGCGACCGGAAGCGAGGCGATGCGGATCACGACCTGGAACGTCAATTCGATCAAGCAGCGGCTCCCGCACCTCCTCGGCTTCCTGGAGGACGCGCGACCCGATGTGGTCTGCCTTCAGGAACTCAAATGCCAGGACGAGGCCTTCCCGCGGGCCGACATCGAGGCGGCCGGCTATGCGGTCGAGACGCTGGGCCAGAAAGCCTATAATGGCGTCGCCCTGCTGGTCCGGGCCCCGCTCGCCATGAGCGAGGTCCGCCGCGGGCTTCCGGGCGACGCGGCGGACGAGCAGGCCCGCTACATCGAGGCCCTGATCTCCGGCCCGGAGACGCACCCGGTGCGCGTGGCATCGATCTACCTGCCGAACGGCAACCCGGTGGACAGCCCGAAATACCCGTACAAGCTCGCCTTCATGGAGCGGCTTCGGCTCCATGCCCGCGCCCTCCTCCAGGACGAGATCGCGGTGGTGCTGGCGGGCGACTACAACGTCATCCCGGAGGCCGCCGACGTGGCCGATCCGGAGGCGTGGCGCTCCGACGCCCTGTTCCTCGGGACAAGCCGGGCCGCGTTCCGGGCCATCCTCGCCGAGGGCTACACCGACGCGCTGCGTGCCTGCGACCCCCGCGACGGGCTCTACACCTTCTGGGATTATCAGGCCGGGTCCTGGCAGCGGAACGCCGGAATCCGCATCGATCACCTCCTGCTCTCGCCGCACGCCAGCGACCGTCTGGTCTCGGCCTCGGTGCAGAAGCATCTGCGCGGACTCGACAAGCCGTCGGACCATGTGCCTGTGACGGCGGAACTGGCGGCCGGGTAGAGCCGCCCTCAGGGGGGAGAGACCATGGTCATCTATGGGAGCAGCATCTCGCCGTACGTGCGGAAGGTCCTCGTCGCGCTCTACGAGAAGGATATCGCCTTCGAGCACCGGCCCGTCGGGTTTCACGCGGCGGATCCGGGCTTCCGGGCCGCGAGCCCGATGGGAAAGATCCCCGCGATGGAGGAGGCCGGCTATCGCCTCGCCGATTCGAGCGCGATCCTCGACTATCTGGAGCGGCGGCATCCGGAGCCTGCACTGGTGCCGGAGGATGCCCAGGACGCCGCCCGCGCCCGCTGGTTCGACAAGTTCGGGGAGTGCGAGCTGACCCGGCAGGGGCTGGTGCCGTTCGTCGAGCGGTTCCTCAAGCCCCGCCTGTTCAAGGTGGAGGGGGACGAGGCGCTGGCGCAGCGGACCGTCGACACGAAGCTGCCGCCTCTGTTCGACTATCTGGAGACGCAGATCGACGGGCCCTATCTCGTCGCCGGTCAATTCAGCATCGCCGACATCGCCGTGGCGGCGCCGTTCCACAATCTCCGGCTCGCCAAGGTCACGGTCGACGCCGCGCGTTGGCCGAAGCTCGCCGATTGGGTGACGGCGACGCTGGAACGGCCATCCTTCGCCGCGGCGATCGCCGCGGCGAAGAGCTGAGCTCAGCGCCGCTTGCGGATCGAGCCCACCGTCTGGAGCTGGGTCTGCGCCTCGGCGCGGTCGTCCTCGCTCGCGGCAGCCCAGTTCTTCTCGTAGAGCGCCACGATCCAGTCGTCCTTGCGGCTTTCGGCCCCTTCCCGCGCGAGGGAGAGCCACATCAGGCCCCTCACGCGCTGGATCGGGATGCCGCCGAGGCCGTTGACCAGCATGTCGCCGAGCAGCGCCTGGGCCGGATGGTGGCCCTTCTCGGCGGCGAGATTGAACCAGCGCGCGGCCTGCCGCGGATCGGCCTCGACGCCGGTGCCGTCGAGGTAGAGCCGGGCGAGATTGTACTGCGCGTTGGGGTCGCCGTAATAGGACGCCGCATAGTTGAACATGTCGTAGGCGCGCTCGGGATTGGGGCGCACGTAGGTGCCCTTGATCCCCTCCAGGAAGTAGGTGCCCAGAGCCGTGAAGGCGCTGCCCAGAACCGCCGAGTTCTGCGGATCGGGCCCGTCATCGGTGCTGGCATCGGCGATCCGGGAGAAGAACTCGAACGCCTTCAGGTCGTCGTGGGGCACGCCGTCGCCGTCGGCGTACATCCGGCCGAGCTTCCACAGAGCCAAGGCGTGGCCCTGGCCGGCCGCATATTCGAGGGCGCGGGCGGCGCCCTGCTTGTCGCCGGCATTGTACTCCCGCATGCCGGCCCGGAGCGCGTCCTTGGCCGAGCGGTAGCTCTTGTCCGCCACCGGCACCTGGACGGGCGTGCGGACATTGGCGTCGAGCGCGCGCGACGTGTCGGCCGGCAGCGCGAGCAGAACGAGCGCCCAGGCCGCGACGGCGATCCGGCCTGCCGACCGGAACCGACCGGGATCGGCCCCGGCCGGCGTCCCGCGCCGGCTGAGGTCAGTCCTAGACGTCCGCATAGCTCTGCGTCTCCTTGGCACCTCCCGGATGGGTGACGGCGCCGTAAAGGGCCGGTCCGACGCCCTGCGCGTATTTCCAGAGATAGCCCGACGTGGCGGTGTTCGGCCGCGCCGTCCAGGCCTTCCGCCGCTCGGCCAGTTCCGCGTCCGACAGGGCGACGCTGAGCGTGCCCTGGATCGCGTCGAGGGTGATGACGTCGCCGTCGCGGAGCAGCCCGATCGGGCCGCCCACGGCCGCCTCGGGCCCGACATGCCCGACGCAGAAGCCGCGGGTCGCGCCGGAGAAGCGCCCGTCGGTGATGAGCGCGACCTTGTCGCCCATGCCCTGGCCGTAGAGGGCAGCGGTGGTGGACAGCATCTCGCGCATCCCGGGGCCGCCGCGCGGGCCCTCGTAGCGGATGACCAGAACTTCGCCTTCCTTGTAGGTGCGCGACTGCACGGCCTCGAAGCAGGCCTCCTCGCCGTCGAACACGCGGGCCGGGCCGGTGAAGACCTGCTTGTCCGCGGGCATGCCCGCGACCTTCACGATCGCGCCCTCGGGGGCGAGATTGCCCTTGAGGCCGACGACGCCGCCCGTCGGGGTGATCGGCTTGTTGGCCGGGTAGACCACGTCCTGGTCCGGGTTCCAGGTCACCCGGTCCATGTTCTCCGCGATGGTGCGGCCGGTCACCGTCATGCAGTCGCCGTGCATGAAGCCGTGGTCGAGGAGCGTCTTCATCAGCAGCGGGATGCCGCCGACCTCGAACATGTCCTTGGCGACGTAGCGCCCGCCCGGCTTCAGGTCGGCGATGTAGGGTGTCCGCCGGAAGATCTCGGCGACGTCGAACAGCGTGAACTCGATGCCGCATTCATGCGCGATCGCCGGCAGATGCAGCGCCGCATTGGTCGAGCCGCCGGACGCGGCCACCACGGTGGCGGCATTCTCCAGCGCCTTGCGGGTGACGATGTCGCGCGGGCGGATCTGCTTGGCCAGCAGCTCCATGACCTTCTCGCCGGCAGTGGCGCAGAACTTGTCGCGGATCTCGTAGGGCGCCGGGGCGCCGGCCGAATAGGGCAGCGCGAGGCCGATGGCCTCGGAGACGGTCGCCATGGTGTTGGCGGTGAACTGCGCGCCGCAGGCGCCGGCCGACGGGCAGGCGACCTGCTCCAGCTCGTCGAGATCCTCGAGGCTCATGTCGCCGACCGCGACCTTGCCGACAGCCTCGAACAGATCTTGGACGGTCACCGGCTTGCCGCGGAACGAGCCCGGCAGGATCGAGCCGCCATAGATGAAGATCGACGGCACATTGAGGCGCACCATCGCCATCATCATCCCGGGCAGCGACTTGTCGCAGCCGGCGAGGCCCACCAGGGCATCATAGGCATGGCCGCGCATGGTTAGCTCGACCGAATCGGCGATGACCTCGCGCGAGGGCAGCGACGCGCGCATGCCGCCATGGCCCATGGCGATGCCGTCGGTGACCGTGATGGTGCAGAACTCGCGCGGGGTCCCGCTGGCGGCGGCGACACCCTTCTTCACCGCCTGCGCCTGGCGCATCAGCGAGATGTTGCAGGGCGCCGCCTCGTTCCAGCAGGAGGCGACACCCACCAGCGGCTGATGGATCTGCTCACGGGTTAGGCCCATGGCATAGAGATAGGAGCGGTGCGGGGCGCGGTCGGGCCCCTCCGTGACGTGGCGGCTCGGCAGCTTCGACTTGTCGCTCAAACGCGTCACCATGACTTCAGACCAAGCCTACGCACAGCCGATCCCGAGAGTGCGTCGAACCGCGGCGCGTCGCCATTCGCGAAGCGCCGGGCAATCCGTCCGCGTGCTCGGGAAGACCTCGTTTCCGAACGGTAAATCGTTGTCGAAATTGCCGTTTACCGCGGATCTTGAGGTGGGCCCGGACTATGGCGGGATCGCGGCGTTTACGGGCAGGTCTCGGGGCGGAGCAGGGATCGTTTTACGGTGTTGCGACCCCGCCACAGCCACGCTTATGGCGATTTCGGCCCCGGCGATAAGGTAAAGGACATTCGCGTCCGTGCCGCCGGCTGTTTCGCCCGGACGCAACTTGTCTTCAGTCCAGGGTACGATCTTTGCGGCGAAACTCGGCCCCCGGCCGCAATCCGGCCTCGAGGACATGTGGCCATCACTTCCACAAGGCAGAGGCCGCGCCGAAAGTAATTCGTCAGGATCGGGGAACGACCCCTGCGCGTGGCGTACGAGACCGCGCCGGATCACGGCTCTGCTTCATGACCTCGGAACGCGTCGTCGCGCGGAGACGCAGCGAAGGGCGTCCGGTTTCGACGAAGAGGCCACGTTGAAACAGTCCAGGCGCGTGCCCCTGCCGCCGCGCGGGTCGGGCGTCACACGCGTTGCAATCTCGCGGTCCGGATCGGGAGAATGCCACGATCTCCCGTCCGCAGGGATGCACCGCCACCGCATCACCCCGCCATGCCGGGGACGCGCAGCCTGGCCGTTCGGGTCCGGCCTCGCCTCCGGCGCATCGGAACGGTTGCCCGTCATGGGGCGCCGAACGCCTCGCGGAAACGGATCGTCCCACATCGACGGTCCACGACTCTGCGGAGGACCGGGCTATGCGGGCCTTACCAGAGGCCAACCCGACGATTGCGAGCCCATCGAGCGTCTGCGGGGATCACAGGATCAGCGGATGGTGCGATCCAGGGCGGGGGCGTTCACGCTGCTCCGGCATGCGGCGCCGGGATCTCGGTCGAGATCGCGTCCACGGTGCGCGGCATCGGGCTGCCCTGCCCATCCGCGCGCTGGATCCGCACCTGCTGATTCACCGGCTGCATGTTGCCGAAGGGCGTCGAGAAGGCGATCTCGGCGGCGTCGCGGCCGACGCCGATCCGGACCAACCCGTCGAGATCAGCCTGCCGGGTGGCGTCGAACAGCCACCAGCGCCCGTCGAGATAGGCTTCGAACACCGCGTGGAAGTCGCTCGGGACGAGGCCGTGGGCGTAGCAGCTCACGAACCGGGCCGGGATGCCGAGCGCCCGGCAGAAGGCCGCGCCGATATGCGCGAAGTCGCGGCACACGCCGGCGCGCTTCAGCAGCGACTCGTCGGCGGTGGTCTCGCCGTCGCTGGTGCCGGGCTGGTAGGCAATGTGGTCGTGGATCCAGTTGCAGATCTGGTTCACGCGGGCATAGCCCTTGGGGAGCGCGCCGAACTCGGCCAGCGCGAACGGCGTCAGCCGGTCGGAGGATACGAACCGGCTCGGCAGCAGGAAGGGCAGGATGTCGAGGGGCAATTGCCCGATCGGCGTCTCGTTGATGGTCTCCGGGTCGGCCCTGTGCACCGTCAGGTCGACCTCGGCATTGTATTCCAGCGCGAACTGTCCCGTCGGCACATTGACCGCGAGATAGCGGTTCTGGAGATCGGGGGTGATGTAGCGGTCGCGCTTCAGATCCGGCGTGAGGACCAGGCTTTCGCTCAGGATCTCGACGCTCTTCAGCTTCGCCACCTCCAGATTGAAAATGAAGGTGGTGTCCGACAGGATGTTGTAGGACAGGCTGCAACCGAGAGTGTAGCGCATCGGATCTCCTCGCCGGATAACGGCCCATCCGCCATCCAAGCAAGGGGCGCGCCTGATCGCCGGTTCCGGATCAGGCGCTTCGCGGCAGCATAAGCACGGTCAGCGAGCGCACCCCCTGCGCGCCGTGGATCAGGACGCCCTCGATGTCGGCGGTAGCCGACGGCCCGGTGTGCAGCACCGCGTAGGCCGAGCGGCCGAATTCCGGCCGGCGATAGGCCGCCTGGACGTTCGGCACGATATCGGCCGGGTCGAGCAGCACGACGAGGTGCTGCGCCAGATAGGCGACGGCGTTGACGATCAGCTGACCTTCCGTGAACAGAACCGAGCCCGTCTCGGCGATGCCGATGACTGCGCGGACCAGAGCCACGTCCACATCCTCGACCTCCTGCGGATAGCGCACGCTCCGCAGGTCACGGTTGCCGGTCAGTTCGGGAACCGCCGAGGCGATCACCGTTGCAGCGTCGAGCCGCTCGCGCACGCCGGCGAAGACGTCGTCGGTCCCGGGCTCCGCGACGCGGCCGCCCATGCGCTTCAGCCGCTCGCCGAACTCGGCCACGAGGTCGTCGCCGACGAGCGGCGTGAACAGCGGGACCTCCGGCAAAGGGAAGTCGCCGGACGGCCGGTTCCGGCGGATGCCTGTCAGGATCGCGTCGCGGGCGCTCATCGACCCGTGTCCTTCATGCGGTTCTGCTTGTACCAGGCATGGAAGGTCTGGCGCGGCGCCTCCGGCATCTCGCGCTTCTTACCCCAGGTGTTGAGCGGGTTGTAGACCGCGAAGCGCGGCAGGACCTTGAGAGCGGAATCCGCCGCACCGATCGCGGCCCGGTAGGCAGCCGGGCGCGACAGGACCGCGCCCGCGGCCTTCATCATGCCCTGCTTGAGCGCCGGGATCTGGTGCTCCTCGACCAGTACCTTGCGCCACGCGAAGATCTGCTCGTGGATGTTGATCTTCACTGGGCAGACGTTGGTACACGAGCCGTTCATCGTCGAGGAGAACGGCAGCGTCGAGTATTTCCGCTTGTTGAAGGTCGGATCGATGATCAGCCCGATCGGCCCGGAATAGGTCGCCCCGTAGGAGAGACCGCCCGAGCGCCGGTAGACCGGGCAGGTGTTCATGCAGGCGCCGCAGCGGATGCATTTCAGGGAGGTCCAGAACTCCTCCATGCCGAGCCGTTCCGAGCGGCCATTGTCGACCAGCACCATGTGCATTTCCGTGCCCTTGCGGGGCGCGCGGAAGTGCGACGTGTACTGGGTGATCGGCGAGCCGAGCGCCGAGCGCGACAGCAGGCGAATGAAGACGCCGAGATGCTCGACCTTCGGGATGATCTTCTCGATGCCGATGGAGTGGATCTGCAGCGGCGGCACGTTGCCGGAGAGATCCGCATTGCCCTCGTTGGTGCAGGTGACGACCGAGCCGGTCTCCGCAATGGCGAAGTTGCACCCGGTCATGCCGGCATCCGCCTTCAGGATGTAGGGCCGCGTCGTCTCCCGCTGGCTCTCGGCGAGGTAATGGGCGTCGTCGTTGTCGGGGTCGGTGCCGAGCGTCTTGGCGAAGACCTCGGCCACGTCCATCCGGGTCTTGTGGACGGCGGGGGCGACGACGTGGCTGGGCTCCTCGTTGTCGAGCTGCTGGATTCGCTCACCCAGATCCGTCTCGATGACCTCGATGCCGTTGGCCGCCATGTGGTGGCGGAAGCCGCATTCCTCGGTGAGCATCGACTTCGACTTCACGAGCGTCTTGGCGCCGTGGCTCCGCAGGATCTCCAGCACGATGCGGTTGTGGTCGGCGCCGTCCTTAGCCCAGTGAACGTGCACGCCATTCGCCTTCGCGGCCGCCTCGAACTGCTCGAGGTAGCGGTCGAGGTGGCTGAGCGTGTGCGTCTTGATCTGCGAGGCGAGTTCCCGCAGCTCCTCCCATTCGGGTATCCCGTGGGCGGAGGCGTCGCGCTTCTTGCGCAGGTCCCACAGGCGCTCGTCATGGGCCGCTTGGTGAAGCGGCGCGGCGAGGAAGCGCTCGGCGGCCTCGGCCTGGTTGATCGGGCGGTCGCCCCGGATCTTCGCCCCGCGGGGCTGCGGCTCGCGGACCTTCGGCGCCCGGATCGGCTTGGAGGCGGCCTCTGCGTGCTGGAGGCGGCCGCCATCCTGGGAGCGCTCGCTCTCGTCGCTGCGGGCGCGGACTTCCGGATGGATGACGCCTTCGCGCTCGCGGGGATTGAGGTCCTCGACGCTCATGCGGCGGCTCCGTTCAGCACCTGCGCGATGTGGATGTATTTGAGCGGCAGGCCCAGGCGCTCGGCGCAGCCCTTCTGGTGCATCAGGCAGGAGGAATCCGCCGAGACGACGTATTCGGCCCCCGCCCGGTTCTGATCCGCGACCTTGTCGTAGCCCATCTTGGCCGAGACCGCGGGCTCGAACACCGAGAAGGTGCCGCCGAAGCCGCAGCACTCGTCCGGCCGCGCGAGATCGACGAGCTCAACCCCGTTCACGAGGCGCAGCAGGTCGAGGGGCTTCGAGTAATAGGGCTTCACCAACTCCGTGGGCCGCGCATGATGGATGCCGCGCAGGGCATTGCAGTTGGTGTGATAGGCGACCTTGTGGGGGAAATTTGCCCAGGGCAGCGCCTCGACCTTCAGAACGTCGTGCAGGAACTCGACCAGCTCGTAGGTGCTGGCGCGGACGTGGCGCACCGCATCGGTCTGGGGGATCGCGGTCAGATGCTCGCGCACCTGATGAACGCAGGAGCCTGAGGGCGCCACGACGTAGTCGAAGCCGGAAAAGTTCTTGACGAACAGCGCCTCGGTCGCGGCCGCCTCGGCGTGACAGCCGGTGTTGGTCATGGGCTGGCCGCAGCAGGTCTGATCGAACGGATACTCCACCGTGCAGCCCAGACGCTCGAGCAGCTCGAGGGTGGCGATCCCGACCTCCGGCTCGAAGGCGTCGACGTAGCACGGCACGAACAGGCCGACCCGCATGGTTCGACAACTCCCTGGATCACCCGCGCGCGCGCGGCCTGGAACGGTTCAAGACTGACGGGGTCTACCGGATGGGGCAGGCCTTGGCGAGGTCGCGCGCTGCGGCACCGTGCCCGCTGTAACGCGACACCGCGCGAAGACCGTTCGCGCCTCCGCTTCGTGCTGAATCCGCACACGTCCGGCTCATCGGCGCCTGCACCGCAGCGCGGCCTCCGGCAGCCCCTGCGCGAAGCCGGGGAGTTTTCCTGGGAAGCCGAGCCGCACGCTTGATTTCCGACGCCCCAGAGTCGAAGGACGTCTGGAAGCGTTCCGAAGAGATCATCACCATGGAAGAACTGCTCGCCCGCGTCACCGCACGCACGGGGCTCGACGCCGCGACCGCTCAGACCGCCATCGGGCACATCCTCGCCTTCCTGCAGAAGGAAGGGCCGGAGGCCGAGGTCGGTCAGCTGCTGGCCGCGCTCCCGGGCTCCGAGGCTCTGATTGCCGAGTCGAATGCCGGCGAGAGCGGCGGTGGCGGCCTCATGGGCATGCTCGGCGGCATGATGGGCGGCGGCGGCGTGATGGCGCTGGGCCAGAAGCTGATGTCGGCCGGCGTGCCGATGGGTCAGATGCAGCCCCTCGGCCAGGAGCTGTTCGCCTTCGGCCGTGAGAAGGTCGGCGAGGACGCGATGGGTCCGATCATCGGCTCGATCCCCGGGCTGAACCAGTTCGTCTGACCCGCAATCCGTGTGCGCGGCCGCACTGCATTCGGGTGTCGCCTGGACGAAGGTAAAAAAGAGGTTTCGGAGCGAAAGCTTGACGGAACCTGTCCACGCGATCCCCGTTATTGGGGATGTGGTCCGGATCGACGCCTTTGGCAGTGTCCGGTACCACACTCAAGCAGGCCGGCCATGCCCGTCTTCGAATCCAAGAATCTGGACAGCGCGTTCGAAGGGCAAGCGCTGCTCGCTGCGATCCTTCATCCGACCCGCGCAGCGCAGACCCGTGCGCTGAGGCACGGGCGCAGGCGTGCCGAGCGCGCCGCCGCGCTGGCTGACCCGATGACGATCGAGCCGCGATTCCCGATCGCG
>Ga0316228_1000366_pt1 | contig 62865 bp, 73 predicted proteins | sample TBH18021metaG_FD_206005 | JGI IMG/M metagenome (GOLD analysis project Ga0316228, IMG submission 206005) | Freshwater microbial communities from Trout Bog Lake, Wisconsin, USA - TBH18021 | ecosystem: Environmental > Aquatic > Freshwater > Lake > Hypolimnion/Profundal zone | place: USA: Wisconsin... | reverse complement strand
ACTTGCACGAGGGGCACTCCGGCAAGGTCCGGCTGGAATTCGAGATCGCGGAGATGGACCTTGGTCCCGACACGGGGGTGCCGCTCGGCCTGATCGTGAACGAGTTCGTCGTCAACAGCCTGAAGTATGCCTTTGACGGCCAAGGCGGTGTGATCACCATCAGCGTCGAGGCGCTGGAGCAAGACTCGCTTCGTGTCCGCATCAGCGACAACGGCAAGGGCCTGCCCCGCGAGCCTCAACCGACGAAGCCGGGCTCCGGCACGGGAATGCGCCTAATCGAGAGGCTTGGTCAGCAGATCGGAGCACATCCAGAGTGGTCGGCGGCCGGAGACAAAGGAACTTCGCTCTGTCTGGAGTTCAGACTACGCTGACACCTCATGGATGAACGCCATAAGCACGCCCACAACACCCAACGTCAGTCGTTCGGCTACGAAGATCCTAAACCGCTCCGGCGCGGTTGAATGTCCCCCTCGCATACTGATCCAGAAGCTGAGCGCACTGGCGACGACCGACGACCTCGGCGACCATGCTGCGATGCGCAACCTCTACAGCTTGATCACCCGCAGCCGAAGATCGGCCGGGCATTCGCGATTGAGCATGACGAAACCGGCAACCTGCCACCGCTGCCCGGCATCTTCCCGAACATCGTCGGCCGCCCTTGGTTCGCCCGGCACCGTGCCGAGGCTCACCCAGTGAGCCGCCGACGCGTGCCGGGCGGACGCGCAGGCTGCGCCCCGCATCACCGAAGCACTGCTGGATGTTCGAGAGAGGTCGCCAGCGGCCTCGCGCGCCTGACGGAGAGTCGTTCAGTGACGACAATAGCTTAGCCCTAGCGAACACCCGCTTAACCTATCCAGATTAGAATATCCGGACCGCCGCATGCGTTCCTGGACCATTCCATGCCCGTCGCGACGACGCGTTCGACCCGTACCGCTTCGATGTCGGACAACAAGCCGGACGTTGTCGCCATGCGATCAGACGGTCTAGCGGCGTCCGGATCGGTGCTGGACAGGCTGGGCCAGGGCCTGTGCGTGTTCGACGGAGCGCATCGCCTCTCGCTGTTCAACCGTCGCTTCGCCGAGGTGTACGGTATCGCTCCCGCTGACCTGCGGATTGGCATGAGCTTGCCCGAGGTGATCGACCTGCGCTTCGCAGTTGGCACCGGGCCGGACATGACGCGGGAGGCTTACGCGACGTGGCGCGATCACATCGCGGCTGAGAGCCGTGCCAGCGACACGAGCGTGCGACTGCGCGACGGGCGCGTGATCGCCGTCCACCACGAGCCGAGGCCGGATGGTGGCTGGGTATCCACCCACGACGACATCACCGAGCGCGTGAACGCCGAAGCTCGCCTGTCCGAGAGCGAGTCGCGGCTGCGCGACAAGTCGGTCCTGCTCGACGCCGTCCTCGACACGATGGACCAGGGCCTGATGATGATCGACGCGCACGGTATCGTGCAGGTGTGCAACGAGCGCGCGGTCGCCCTGCTCGACCTGCCGCCGGAGTTGATGCGGTCGCATCCGACCTTCGAGGCGGTGCGCCAGCATCAACTCGCGCAGCAGGAGTTCGGCAAGTCACCGGAGTTCATGCGCCAGTGGGTCGCCACCACCGGCCTGGAGCGTGAGGCGCACACCTACGAGCGCGAGCGTCCGAACGGCACGGTGCTGGAGATCCGGACTGTACCCCTCCCGGATGGTGGCGCGGTGCGCACGTACACCGACATCACGGCGCGCAAACGCGCTGAGATCCGCACGGCCGAGAGCGAGGCGCGGCTGGCGCTGGCGCTCGACGCGGGCAGCGACGGGCTGTGGGACTGCGATCTGACCACGGGCGAGACGTGGTCGTCCGACCGTTGGTGGCACGTCCTCGGCTACGAACCGGGCGCTTTGGAGAGCCACGCGCGCACGTGGCGTGCACTCCTGCACCCCGAGGACGCTCCGCGAGCCGAGCGGGCCTTGAACGACCACATAGAAGGACACGCGGCGAGCTACGAATGCGAGCACCGCTTACGTCGCAGGGACGGCACCTGGGCGTGGATGCTGACCCGCGGCCGGGTCGTGGCGCGCGACGCGGACGGGACGCCGCTTCGGTTCATCTGCACGCAGACCGACATCAGTGCGCGCAAGACGGCTGAGCGGCAGATCGCCCACATGGCGCGCCACGACGGTCTCACCGACTTGCCCAACCGCGCGCTGTTCTACGACCGGCTGGAGGAGCGGCTTTCCCTCCAGCGCAAACGCGGCGGCTCATGCGCGGTGCTTTGCCTCGACCTCGATTTCTTCAAGGAAGTGAACGATAATTTCGGTCACTTGGCTGGCGACGCCGTCCTGCGCGCGGTGGCCTATCGCGTCCGTATGACGCTGCGCGCCGAAGATACCGTCGCGCGCCTCGGCGGCGATGAGTTCGCCGTGCTGGTGGCGGATGCGGACGATCCACAGTGCGTGACGGCTCTGGCAGAGCGGCTGATCGAGGCGGTGGGAACGCCGGTCTCGTTCGGTGAGCAACGGATGGAGGTTGGCTTAAGCGTCGGCGTCGCGTTCGCGCCGGAGCACGGCGTTGACGGCGAGGCTGTATTCCGGCGCGCGGATCTCGCCCTGTACCGAGCCAAGGCCGAGGGTCGGAACACGCATCGCGTCTACGTGGCGGCGATGGATGAGGCGGCGGCCGAGCGGCGCGATCTCGAACGCGACCTGCGTCGCGCGACCGATGGCGACGAACTCATCCTGCACTACCAGCCGCAGGTGACGACCGGCGGCGACCTCGTCGGCTTCGAGGCTCTGGTGCGCTGGAGGCATCCCGAGCGTGGGCTGGTGCCGCCGGGCGCCTTCATCCCATTGGCGGAGGAGAGCGGGCTGATCGTTCCAATCGGCGAGTGGGTGCTGCGGGAAGCCTGCCGCGAGGCGGCGCGCTGGGCGCGCCCGCTGAAGGTCGCGGTGAACCTGTCGCCGCGGCAATTCCAGCAGGCGGACCTGCCTGAGCGCGTGCTGGCAATCCTGACCGAGACCGGCCTATCGCCGACGCGCCTGGAGCTTGAGATCACCGAGACGGTGATCATCAACGACATGGCGCGGGCGCTCGGCATCCTGCGCCGCCTGAAGGCATTCGGGGTCTCGATCAGCATGGACGATTTCGGCACCGGCCATTCGTCGCTGGCGACGTTGCAGGCGTTCCCGTTCGACAAGATCAAGATCGACCGCTCGTTTGTGAGCCATGTCGAGGAGAGCCCGCAGGCGGCAGTGATCGTGCGCGCGGTTCTGGGGCTCGGCCGCAGCCTCGGCATGAGCGTGGTGGCGGAGGGCGTCGAGACCGAGGAGCAGATGCGGTTCCTGGCGGCCGAAGCCTGTGATGAGGTCCAGGGCTTTCTCGTCGGCAGGCCGCAGCCGATCGAGCGGTTCGCGGAGGCCGTGCGCACGGGCGTGATCGTCAGCAATCCTGCAAGGGCAGTCACGGACGCCGCGTAGAACCTCGTGGCCTTCTGCCAGAGATGTCACCTGAACCACGACCGGCCGGAGCATCGACGGCGTCGATGGCGAACACTGTTCCGGCGCAGGGCGATGGGGGATCTGTTCCACGGCCCCTACGGCTAGACCGCAGAGGCCAACGTCACGAACCGATCAGAGGCAAGCCGGGTGGCTGCGCCCGCGAGCGCGCTTGGTGGAAGGCGCGGGGGCGTCGTCGGTCGGCTCGGACCGGACGGCGCGCTCGTAGATCTCGATGAAGCGATCTCGGCAGCACTCGCACGGGAAGCTGACGCCGAACTCGGTCCCCTGGAACGAAAGGCTCCACGCGTCCCGGTTGAAGTCGGTCGTTTCATCGGCCGCGATGACGAGGGTTTCGGTAGTGCTACTGATGTCGTCGTAGTCGAGATCGAAACCGTACTCGATGGCGTAGGAAAACTCGAAGGTCATGACAATCTCCGTCAAGACCCAGCGCAATTGTGCGGGCCAGCGAGATCACCTTAGTCCGGGGGCTGAGGGTAGTCGAAATTAAACAACGCTTTGGAAACGCTCGGATGGATGATGATCGCGCTCGCGACGTAAAGCTCTCCCTCGGCGAGTTGTAGGCGACGATCTCCTGGACGTTCTCGGCAATGCCGTCGATCTTCTCGGGCATGCCTTCCTGGGGCTGTTCTGGCGAGGGATGTTCGGGGTGATGTGTTTGTGGCCGATGCGGCTTGCGCCGCGCCCGTCTCCTTGTTCCAGGCCGAGGGCGAGGTGATCCAGAGCGAGTTCAAGATCGACGTGCCCGACGACATGCTCGAACGGCAGCTTAACCTGAAAGGCACCGGACGGACGTATGCGGTTTCGCCTTGTTGAGGCGCGATTTCCGTAAAGGTTCGTCCGATGGATGAGGTGGCGTTGGGTGGCGAGCTTCGCCGGGTGAGGCGTGCCGCGAAGTTCTCGCAGCATGATCTGGCCGCGCGGTGCGAACTTCACGTCGAGACGATAGCGGGCTTGGAGCGCGACCGGGGGACCGTCGCATCGCTGACCATGGTCCTCGCCGCGCTGGGGCACTGGTTCGAGGTCCAGTACGACCCGTTCCGGTCCTTGGGCGATCACCTGGAGGAGCGTCGCCTTAAGATGCGCGAGCATGTGGAGGGGCGACGCAAGAGGAAGATCACGAAGACGCGCCTCGCGGAGATGAGTGGCGTCGCGCGACCGAGCGTCGAGCAGGTCTTGGCGGACCGAGGTCAAGTCAACACGCTTGTCTCCGTGATGCGCGCTCTCGGGCTTTCGCCTCGGCTCGTGCCCATCACGGCTGAGGTCGAATTTCCACCGCTGCGGCTTCGCTCGCATGTCCGCGAGATCCATCACGGCGACTGTCGTGAGATCATGGCTGGCCTAGAGACGGGCTCGGTCGATCTCGTTTTCACCAGCCCACCCTACAACGCGGGCAAGTCTTACGAAGAGCCACTCGATCCTTCCGCGTACCTGGAGTTCACAAGACATTGGACCAGCGAACTTCGGCGTCTCATCAGCCCGCGAACAAGTGTCTGGTTGAACCTCGGCTATACTCCGGATGATGGTCAGGCCATCCCTCTCACCTACTGGTTCTACCCGATCATGCGGGCGCACGGGTTTCGACTTGTCCAAGAGATCGTCTGGCACTACGAGGGCGGCATGGCCTACAAGCGCCGTTTCGCCCACCGGACCGAGCGGCTCCAGTGGTGGAGCTTGGATCAGACTTTCAGGTTCTACCTCGACGCCGTTCGCGAGCCGGGACAGAACCGGACTGAGGACCCGCGCAACAACCCCCGCGGGAAGAACCCCACCGACTACTGGTACTTCGAGCGCGTCGTGGGCGGCCAGGGCGCCTCGGCCGACAAGACACTGCATCCTTGTCAGACACCTGAGGCGCTGGTCGAGCGGGTGATCAGGGCGTGCACCAGCCCTGGTCAAGTCGTGCTGGATCCGTTCGGTGGGTCAGGCACTACAGGCGTGGTGGCCTCGCGCCTCGGACGAGGCTACGTGCTGATTGAGAAATACGAGGGCTACATCCAAGAAATGCCGAAACGCGGCTTTGCTGCCTGAGGTCGTCCCATGCCGTTTCTGGTGCCGTAGCTGTGAAGTGCACCGGAAATCAACGTCCTGCTGTTGCTGTGATATGCTGAAGACAACGGCGGCCATCTGTTGACGTGGCCATCTCTGGAATAGGATGCCCGGCGTTGCACTTCACCCTAACGGCCCTAATCTTCTGATCCTTCGGCGTGTCATCCGACGCGAGAGATGCCCTTGTCTGTGGCGACAATGTCGTTCGGCTTTCTGGCCCTGCGCTACAGATATGCCCGCCCGGCTATCGTGAGGATCGTGCTGATCACAGTCTACTGGATCGTCCGGGTATACCCGCCGGTCTCGTTCAGGAGGTCGATCTCGACGCCGTGCAGGCTCTCGATCGCGTCCTGGGCGTAGAACTCATGGTCGAACGCGCCGCTCATGTCGTACTCGATCCACTCGCTAGTGAGCGGTTCGATCGCCTCCAGCGCGGTCACAAGATCATAGAAGAGATCGTGGACCGGCGAGACCGGGTCGGTGATCGGGATCGGGTTGCTCTCGTCGGAGTACACGACGACGGTGCGGAGGAGGAGGTACGAGCGCACGGCCGCGACGATCTTCATGGGCTGCTTAACCTGAGCCCTCACAAGGAGATCGTGCACTCGGTAGGACGCGATATGGAGAAGCTCGATCAGGTCACCATTCTCCATATCGGCGGCGAACTCGTCGGCAAGCTTGCGGTTCTGGGGCGTGTCCTCGATCTCGTGATACCTGATGAGCGGCACGAGGGTCATTTTGCCGTCGTCGGCGTAAACCTCGTGCTTGACATCGGAGGCGAGGAAACGCACGGCCGTGTAGAACGTGACGGCGAGTTGATCGATGTCGGTGTTCGTGTTGGAGTTCATGTTTCTGCACTAGTTCTTGAAGAGTTAATTGTGTCATGGCCTAATTGAGCGGCGCAATTTCTGTTTTTGCAAATCGGCATCTGACACGCCAGAGCGCAGTTTTTGCTTTTCTTCTACTCAATCGAAATATTCCGGGTTTCGACCGAGCTTTCCATGTCGAGGCATGAGGAGCAGCGCGACGAGGGCCTCGACATGCGCGGCGACCGGAGGGAGCAGCGCAGGTCCTGCGTGACGAAGCACGAGCACCTGGACGAGGTCCTGCTCTACAAGAATGAGGAGTTCCTGGTCGAAGAGTGCGATCGAGTCGAGGAACGAGGCGAGAGCGCCGGATGAGCGAGCCGGAGGCGAGATCGGCCGCTCGGCATCTACCAAGAGATCCCGGTCGCGAGGGCGACCTGGATCTGCACTCAGGTGTCAAACCGAGCTATCCGAGGTCGAGGCCGAAGAGGAGCGCGGCGACGACGACCTCGACCTCGCGCGGCGAGCCGGGGGCGAGCAAGCGCAGGTCCTGGAAGACGAGATCGGGGACGACAGGTCGGTGCACCAGTACCTCGACATCAACTGGTCCGAAGGACGCGATCGACTCGACGGCGAGGTCACGAGCCGAAGGCGAGTGGCCGCGTCGTCGCGAGATCGCCGGACGCCCGAGCGCGTAGCGCGAAGGGGGGCCGCTCGACTGCATCGAGGCGTGCATCGCGAGGACTTCTCGGCCAGGAAGTCATAGATCTACATGTATGTGTTCCACACCTGTAGATATCTACTGTAAGATCTATGACTTCTGGGCCTCACCCGCGACGCAACGCGCGGGCGCGCTCGCTGACCTCCGCGCGCAGCCGGTCGAGCCTGCTGGTTTTGTGGATCGGATCACTGATCTGGCCCTGGATCTCGCCCAAGGACCAGCAGATGTCCTCCAGGATGATCACGAAGCGCTCCCGGATCTGGGCGTTCTCGGCCTCGACCTTGGCGATGCGGTCGCCGAAGCGGTTGGGCACCAGGATGTCGCCGCCGGGCAGGCCCGTGATCTCCTCGAACAAGCCCTTGAGGTGCTCGAACTTCTCGTAGCAGGTCATGAGGTAGCGGTTGAACTCGTCGCGCGACGTGAGCCCTGCCATCTCCTCCTGGATAGCCTCGACCTTCTCGGCGGTGTCCTCAACCTTGTCGGCAAACTCGACGACGATCTCCTCGACCATCCCAAGCCGGTTCTCGATCTGCTCGCTCACGGCGTCGTCCCCGCGTTCGAGTTCGTAAGGCGCGCCTTCTGCGCGGCACGGTGCTCAGCGTAGCCGCACAGATCCAGGTACTGCTGTGCGACGAGACCGGAGCGGCGCTGGCTGTCGGTCAGGTACTTGTCGGTGAACGACCGGAAGACGAGGACATCGTCCTCGTTGTAGACCGTGACCTGGGGCAGGAGCACTCCGTCCTCGTTCATCGCAAACCGCAGGCGCACGAACTGGTCGGGGTAGTAGTTGAAGCCGCCCACCCGGTCGCTGATCACGCCGTAGAAGTCGTTGGCGTTGGCCTGCACAACCTGCATCATCCGGGCGGCTTGCGCCTGGGAGAAGCGCCCGGCGGTGACGTTCTTGTCCACGATCTTGATCAGGAACTCCGGCGCCGACCGCATCTGGATGCCACGGGAGAACTGTGCGCCGCCCCGCTTCTGGATCAGGTGGACGGGCATCGCCCAGGTCTCGATGGTGACCTTGTACTGGACGGCCTTCTGGCGAGTGCGGACCTTGCCGGTCTTCGGGTCCGTGTAGACCTCCGGCTTCTTGTCGTTGTCGAAGACGCCCGCGACCGCGTAGGTGATCGCCGAGATCGGCATCATGGGGCCGAAGTCGGCGCGCTCGGAGGGCGCCCAGGTCGAAGAGATGACGGCGACGGGTTCGGCCACCGGGGCCGACGTGGTGCTAGTCGTGGTGCCCTCCGCCCTCCCAGACCGGCGCGCCGCGATCGACGCCTTCAAGTCGGACAGGACAGAGGAATTCGGGGTGGTGGAGGGACGCGAAGGCGTCCAATCGATACTCATAGTATGACTTCCTGAAATGCTTCGCCCCACAACGGGGAACAGATACGGTTCTGCCAGAACACATGGTTCCGTGTCGAAATTCATCTCAAGAAATCGTTCCTCATGTTCGCGAACTCGCTATTGAGACGCATCACTCCTGCCGCGTGAACACCGCGCTCGCGGCCTGCAACTCCTCGAACCCTTCTGGTTCGAGAAGGCGAAGCTCTGGTGGTCGGACGATGCGAATGTCGAGGCCGGTGTTGCCGTCCTGGATCAAGAGCGTGCTCGGCCCGACCGCGTAGGTAGAGTTGTCGTAGAACCTGTCGTTGGCCCAGGTGGTCAAGATCTCCAGGTTGGCACGCGAGAAGAACCGGATCGACTCCTCCACCTCCTCGCGTATGGAGAGCAGGTTGCTCATCATGCTCCGCGCCTGGATCGACAACCGCTTCAAGCGCGAGGTCTGCTCGTCCGCGGTGTTGAGGGCGAGCAATGCGTCGATCTGATCGATGATGATCCTCATCTGCTTGGCGCTGGAGTAGGGGTGCTCCATGAAGAGAGGTCGCCCAGCGAGCGTGCCGATCTCCACCAGCTTGTCGTCCTTGATCTGACCGCTGGTGAGCGCGGGCGCACTCCGCTCCATCAGGTATTGCTCCCGCGCCTTCGGGCTGAGCGCGTTGAAGCGATCGATCTCGACCTGCTCCCGCTCTTCGCGCTGGATCTCAGCCTGGATGTTGCGCACCTGGATGATGCGGTCGATGCGCCCGTCGTGGAACTTGAACGCCGTGCGGATCGCCTGAACGAGATCGCGGCGGTATCCCAGCATGTTGCGCACACCCGCCAACGCTTGAACCTGAGGCGACGTGCGCAGGCGCATGATCCAGTCCCGCCGCCGCCGGAGGGCGTCCTGGAGCGTCCGGATCTGCCGCAGGTACTTCGCGCGCTCCTCGACGCCGCCCTGCTCGCGATCGAACTCCTGCCAAGCCTCGACGCCCATGACGTTTTGGCCGCAGATCTTACCGACGAGGAAGTGGCGACCATCCTGGGCGCGGAACGCGAAGCCCCGCATGTGGGGATGCCCGAACACGCACTTGACCTTCGTGCCGAGCCGGTAGCGGCCGACGAGCGTCAGGTCCTGGTCGCGCGGCGGCTCCTCCTCGGAGAGGTTCGGCAGTAAGTGCGGGTTCTCGACCATAAATTCGTGGTCGAGAAGTTCCTCGTCAGTTAGGGTCGGGAGGATGACGCGGGTGTAGGGCTCACGCCTCGTGCGGGCTGGAGCGACTGTGGTGCCTTCGGCCATAGATTGCGCATCCGGTAGTTCAGCCGTCGTCCCATGAAGTAAGGCGGGCGAACATATCAAGAACTACAGATGCAGCCTCCTGGTGCTACCCGCAAGCGGGATCTACCGCGTAACCACAAGTTACACGCTATGGCCGACAGGTTGCACGTCCCGCACTTTCCCGAGCACCTCCCTGTTGTAGCCGGTCGGCTTGAGGCCAACTCGCGCAACATGTCGTAGAAGCCGATCGCGTCGTTCCTCTCGATCAGCACCTTCGTGGTTGTGCCCGACCAGAGCGGGGCAGGCGCGAGCCGAAGTCGATCGTCTGGGTTACATCGCGAATTCGGCCGAGACGCGCATCATAGGGTTGGAGTGCGAGAAGTTCCGGCACAAGGAGATCGTGGAGCAGGCCCTGCCGACGCCTCGGGCTGAAATTCGTCACCGAGATCGAGACGGCGGGTCGAGATCATCAACAAGGGCAACGAGATCTCGTCCACGAACGCTTCCTGGAGGAGCACACCGTCTACAACAGCTTCCCGCGCGAGCACGCCACGCGAGATCGCCGTCTACAACAACGACATGATGTTCGAGCGGGTCGGGCGTGCGGATTTCGTCAACGAGATCGAGCGCGAGCGCGAGCGCAAGGTCATGATGGTGCGCAAGCGCAAGAATTCTACGTCAAGGAGATCAAGCTGTTTGCCGTGCGGATTTCGTCAACGAAAAATGGAGGGAGACGAGGCTCTCCTTCATGGTCGTGCCCATGATCAAGCACCCCTCGCCCACGAAGCCGTGCTCGACGCCGTCGAAGTCCACGCCGCGCTGGCCGTTCAAGAAGACGACCGGCGGCAAGCTCGCGTCCCTGGCCGTGCGGGCGTCGTGAGTGAAGGCCCGGTCGAGGATGAGGTTGTGCACGTGGCTCATGTGCATGCGTCCGATCACGTCGAACCCTCGGGCTCCGGCGGCTCGGGATCGCGTCCGGGTTGTGCGCGTTCAACTTGAGATGCCGTTTGCGCCGGGGTCCCGGTCCTCATCAATCCGGGAGCCGTGATGGCCGACACCAAGAAAAGCCTGGAGCGCATCGCGGAGGCCCTTGGCGTCCCCATCGAGACGTTCGCGGGCCCGTTCGGCGACAGGGACAACGAGATGCTCGCCGAGTTGGTCTCCCTGTGGCTCGCGATCGGCCGTGGCGCGGACCGCAGCAAGGTGCTGGCCTGTGCCCGGTCAATCATCGCGGCCCAGCATAGGGACCAGGGCGACCGCGGATTTTAGCGCCTCCCCGATCGCGCCGTGCACCAACGTGTTGTTGAGGCACATCCTATTGAGGCAGACCGGCCGGAGAGCAGGCGAAGGCCATGAGGCCCTGATAGTCCGGGGGGATGTTCGTCGCGGCCAGCCGCTTCCCGGCCTCCACGATAGCATCCGCGGGTGGCACTGCTCGCGTCGATCATGAGGGCTCATCCCGCTTCGGCTCACGCTTCGCCGCGTGGACGTGGGCCTCGACCTCGGCGGCAATCTTGGCCCACCTGTCGTTCATCGGTCCGTGGGCATCGGGCTGCTCGATCTTGTGGCCGGGCTGCTCATCGAGGACCTGAGTTCGAGCCGTGTGACCCCGGACGAGCGCCAGCGACGCGGCCAGCTTGTCATCAATCGACTCGCGGACTTCATCCACACCGCGCGGCGGCTTGGGGTGGAGGCGCTCCCACTCCTCCATGGACATCTTGGGCTGCCACGACGGCCGGTGGGCGAGGAGTGGCTTGGGCTCGGGCGGCAACGGTTCGTCAACCGTCTCCGGCTCAGGCTCCTGGTCCTCGAACTCCTCGATTTCGGCCTCCCGGTCGGGGATCAGATCGATTACGTCCTGGGAGGGCTCAGGAACGTCCAGGACGGCGACCTCGGCCGCCTCGGGCTCGAAGTCCGGCTGATCTTCGGCGGCCTCTGGTGGGACTTCCTGCTCAGCTTCTGGCTCGGCCGTGGGGAAGAGGGTGATGAGTTTTGCACCCCTATGCGGGCCTCTATTTTCATTCCTATCGGAATTGTAAAAAGACCGGTTTTCGAGGGGAGTAGTGGGTTCGGGCTCGCGGAGCCCCTTCTGGTAGTCCAGAATCTCAGCCGACAGGGTGGTGACTCGGCTGGGGATCGTCCGGCGGGTGTCCGGGCAGGTCCGGTACTCCACCATGAGGTCACGGCGATCGTGGGCTTGCCGGAGCATGGATTGGACCGTGCGCTCCGAAGTTCCAGCCGACCCAGCTATGTGCGCGACCGACCGGGTGCACTCGCCGTGCTGGTAGATGTCGTACAGGACGATCGAGAAGGCGCTCGCCTGGGCGAGCTTGTACTCGTACAGGACCTCGGCCGGGCACTTGGCCAGCTTGGCCTGCCGCATCCGCTCCTTGCGCCGCGCTGAGCGATCTTCGACCGGGACCGTCCACCGCCCACGCCTCGGACGCGACGGCGCCAAGGGGGCGATCGGCTTGGCCTTAGGCTCCGGTGGCTTCTTGATCGATCCCACGAGATCGGAGATCGCGGAGTTCACGCTCTCGAAGTGGGTGCCCCTGCCCTCGAAGCGATCGTGGTCCTCGACTGCCGACACCGTGTGGCGCTGCCGCCGGGCGTCAATCTCATCGCCCAAGATCTGGTAGGTCGCCTCATCGATGTGCCCATCGCGGCGCGCCTCGCCGAACCCGCGGCTCAGGACGAGCAACTGGGCAGGCCATTCGGCCTTAGGGATCGCCTTGATGTAGCGCCGGATCTCCTCCCGGCTCCTCAGACTCAAATCCACGGCTCAAGACCCCTTGGTTGGGGCCGTTCGGGCATGGGTCCGCAAATTCTCGCCGGAGAACCGACGAAAATGGTTGCAGAGGCCCCATGAGGTCCTTAAGAGGGGGGTGCAAATCGACCCTCTTTCAAGACCCCCGCTCTGCGGGACGATCAAGCCGCCCCTGCCAGGGGGCGGCTTTTTCGTGCTCGGGTTACGACCGTCTCGGCATCAAGACACGACTCTCCGGCGGCGCCGAGAAGGTTCTCGGATCCTTAATCTCCCCTTATGCGAATGGCGGCACCCGAGTTTGGCTTGGCTCTCTTCAGCAGCTGTTAGCGGAATCCCTCAAGGCCGCAGCGCCTTGATCCAAGCCTGCACCGGATCCATCACGAACGACACGTACGCTGCCCACGTCCGCGCCCACCCATTCAGGGGCAAGTCGTCGTTGGGGCGGGCTGCCATCAAGGCCGCCACGTAGGCGTCCTCGTGGGGCTTGCACTCGTCCAGGGCGTTCCGCTCACGACCGGGTCGGCTGCCGCGTTCCGGCTGCCGGACGTAGGCCTCGCGTACGCAGCCATGCCATGTCCGCTCCAAGGCTGGCAGATCGGCCGGCTCGGCCGCCAGGGCCGAGACCGACCCGGCCAGGATGGCGAGGAGGACCATGCCTCGGACAGGTACCGTTTGATTACTCATCGGACGCGCCGGACGGCTGCGCGTCCATCACAGCAGAGGCTATGGTTGTGCCGCCGATCGCCTGCCGGAGCTCATGTTGAGCCACGCCGTCGGCCAGCGCCACCAAGGCAGCCACCAGCGCCACGGTGAGGGCAATGCGAACAAGGATCGGGCGGGTAGGCATAGGCGGCATCCAGGGGCCCAACCGGCGTATCAGAGGCCCTTGAGCACGGCTGCCGCGCTCGGAGCACACTAGGTACAGAAAGCGAACGGCAGAGCCTGCGCCACGGGCGTAGTGCCAGCATCAGCTCATGAAAAAACCCGCCGACCTAAGGCGGCGGGTTGTTGCAGGGCCCACGCTCTTCGATACGGAGTGTCGATTGCCGCTCGAAGAGCCACTATCCCTGCCGGTCGTGGTTGGGTGGACCGTCCTGGTCCGCATCAGCGATGCGCGACGTTCGGGGGCTGGTGCCGTGATGTCTCATGGCTGACCTCCTCTCCGGTGCCGGCGCCGCATGCGATGCGCGCCGAGACCTTCAGGCTAGGAGCGTCCGCCAGGGTGTTGTTCATCTCGTGGCGGGCGGACCGCGGTGAGAACCATCAGGAAGCAAGCTGGCCTTAGGCATAGGGGCCGCCGAACAGATCACCCAATGCCTTCCGGCGAAACAGCGTGCGCCATCGCCGCCTCTGATGCTCCAGCCGGTCGTGGACCATATGGCAGCGCTGACAGAAGGCAGCGAGGTTGGCGTCAGCGTTGTTCGAGGTGTCGTGATCGCGATGAGCAGCGGCAAGGATGACCCGCGTTCGTCGAGCCTGAGCGAGGATGTCGGTCCCTGCCGCGATCCGGATCCGCCTCCCCCAGCCGTCACGCCAGCGTCCGACATCTGCGTCCCACCAGCGGCCATCGCCGAGGTGGTAGACCATCCGCCCGTGCGGCCGTCCGCAGCCCTCACAGCAGCCTCTCGCTCGCCCAAACCGGATCGCGATCGAGAGCTGCGGCCAGTCGATGGGGTAGAAGAAGCGGTGCTCGGGCCGGATCGGCATGCTCTCTCGATCCGGTCAGGCAACTGCCCTGCCCCGTACGATGGCAGAGATCTGCCGCACGGCTGCCTCGGCGCGCATACGGGCAAGCTCGTCCCGCAACGCGGTGTTCTCGGCATGAAGCCGCCCGGCATCCGCCGCGGTTTCCACCAGCATGTCCTGAGCAGCCGCCAGCTGTTGGCGCAGCTCAGCCACCTCAAGCTCAAGGGCGAGGTGATGGGCATCAGGTAAGGACATCACCGTCGGCGCAGTGGCGCCCATTCGAGGGCGAGAACCGCGATGCCGATAGTGCCCAGCGTCCCGGCCAGCATGACGAGGAAGGCCGCGGTGGTCATTCAGTACCGGATCCGCTAACCGCGCCGGCTGCCGCCGCGCTCAAGGCCGCCGCCAGGACTGCAACAAGGGCGGCCTCGATCATCGCAGGCGTCTCCCGTCCTCGGGTACCGCGGATAGATCGACGTTGTAGCCCTTCGCGGCGAGGGCCTCGAGCACGAGGTACTTTACCGTGACCCGGCGGTTTAGCGCTTCCTGACGCAACGCTGTCCACACCGTATCCGGCACCTCGAATTTGAGGGCCGTACCCTTAGCAAGCGCAGCAGGGGCAAGTGGGATTTTGGGTTCTTGGGCAGTCGGGACTGCTGAGGCCGCAGCAGGCATGGGCTCAGCTGTTGGATGCACAGGCTCCTCGACCCGCGCCTCGGGCGCAAACGAGGGCCGGGTGAAGCCCAGGTCGCTGGTAGCCACAGCGAGCTGCTGAGCATCCTCGGGCGAGATCCGGGGCCGCGGGCGCGGCGCGGGCTGGAAGGCGGGCTTCATCATCGTGCTCAGGCTGCCTGCTGATGGACCGCCAAGACCTCGAGGAGCTCACCCAGCGCGCCGGCAACCTCCTGGAGGGCCTTGGGATCGCCGTCCGGGTGGGCGGGCGTAGCGCCGGTGAAGTGGATTGACTGATAGGCCGCCCGCTGGATGACTTCGGTACGCAGGACCGGAATGCTGGCGGACTGGATCTCCTGCCGGGCGTGCTGCGCCACGCGGCTCTGCAGGGGCGACATCTGCGTAAGAGCCACTCGGGCGGGGATCGGCCGGCGCAGCATCTTCTCCGCGCGCTGCACCACCTCGTACGTGCGGAACACCTCCTGCAGGTCCATGCCCGAGACCTTGGACGGGATCAGCACGAGGTCGCTCTCGGCGATGGCATACGTGACGGCCTGCGAGGCCGCACCTTCGAGATCCACGAACACGAGGCTGTAGCGCGAGGCGGCGTCGGAAATCCGGTCGAGGACCGTCTTCTCGGTCACGTCAGCGATGACGTCGACGCGACAGTTGTCTCCGGCGCGCTCGCGCCAGGAGGCGACATGCCCATTCGGATCCGCGTCGATGATGGCGACACTACCGCCCTGGCGCGCGTAGGCGTCCGCCAGGCAGATCACGAGCGTTGTCTTCCCGACGCCGCCCTTGGTCGAGCAAACGGATATGACCGCCATTGCCCCAGCTCCCTGTTGCGCGCCTTCCCCAGCGCCCAAGCGAGCTGAAGCCCAAATGGTCAACGAACCCTTAACCCGAGCGCCCCGATGGGCAAACTCCCCTTTGGGCTTCTGGGCTCAGGGGTGAGCACCCATAAACCCTTGAGCCCGTAAGAGCGGGTGGGTTGATGGGCGATGGACCTGATGGGCATCAGGGCGAAGGTTCGAATGGGTAGATGGCCTGAAGCCCACCTGCCCCTCAGGGTTACAGGATTTCGACGGACCGGTTCAGGCCGCGACGTTGACTTAGCAGCGTCGCCCGGACGACATGAGCGGTCCCGGCTACGCTCGATCTGTCGAGTCGTGAGTCGGGGAAGGAGATGATCGCCGCGGAAACGAGACCCTGAAACGACTACGGGCCCCCCGTCGCCAAACGAGGAGCCCGCGAAATCGAGTGGTCTGTGAGGACAGTTTCCAATCCCTCACAAGCCACATGGCACCCCCGGGTGTCAAGGCGGAACGCCAATTCCGCCAACGATGAAGTCGTGCCTTGTGGAAAGGGTACCCACACGGTGGGCATCCCTTGCTCTGCCGCGGCCCTGCGAAGGGCCAGGACGATGTTTGCTGAGGAGATCCGCCGACAGGCGGAGATAGCCCCCCAAGCCGCGCTGCCGACCGTGACGGCTGCGCTCTGGCGCGCCTATAGCGAAGGGAAGATCACCGAGGCCGAGGCCGAGGCGCTGTCCGAGCTTATCGAGGCACGCACCGACGCGCCGGCGTCCCGACCGGTTTCCCTGGCCGCGCCAGCTATCTCTAACAAAAGCGATAGCCCGCCCGCTCAAGATCGCGCAGCGTCAGCTAGGAGGGCCGTCGGCTCGCGCCCGCGCACGGATGCCTCGATGGAGCGCCGTCGCCGCTGGGCCGCCTCGGGGCGGCTCCCGCCGGGGCTCGCGGCCCGGTTCACGCTGGCCGAGCAGGCGGTCCTCAGCCTCGTGGCAGCCGAGGTCGTACGGCGGAAGGACTGTCGACTTTCGATCGAAAACATGGCGGCGGTCGCAGGTGTGTGCCGCTCGACCGTAAAGAACGCGATCCGCGAGGCGCGCCGGCTCGAGCTGCTGACTGTCGAGGAGCGCCAGATCACGGGCTTCCGACACGACACGAACGTGGTCTGCATCATTTCGGCCGAATGGCTGGCCTGGATCCGGCTGGCGCGGCGCGGTGACCCTCTCCCGAACCGGAGAGGGCAGACCGGATCCGCCTCTCCGCAAGGGGGAGGGGTCAAAAGCGTAACCAGCACGCCTACTGAAGTTCTAACCCTGTCAGAATCGGGGAAAACGGAACCGTCAAAATGCTGCCGGAGGGCAGCGGGCGACCTCGACCGATCCGATCAACCGCGAATCCGCGCGGGTAGTGGCACGGGCCGAGCCATGCGCTGAGGGTCTGACGCTGGACGGTCTGACGAACGCACCGGCTCGGTGAGCGCTCGAGCGGCGGAGTCTGTTCGGACATCGAGTGACGGCCTGATGGCCCCAGGGGTGTGAGCCCAGAGGACGGGGGGAATTGAGATTCTGGAGGTGGGGCCGCTCGCCTGCGCGCCGGCCTTACCAGGGACGAGAGGGAGGAGCGTCGGGTCGTCCGACGAAAATCCCGGGAAAGACGAACAGGACGATCACGCCGGCGCCGACGCGCCGCGGTGACCGCTCGGGCTCGCTCCGCTTCCCTCGCACCTGAGGAACACCACAATGAACACCACCGTGCCCGCCGGCGCGCAGGATCCTGCACGCCCACCAGCCCCGCATGAGGGGCTGGAAGCGCTGCTGGAGATCCTGCCGCACCGGTACAAGCCCGGTCTCCGGGCCCTGCTGTCAGGCCCCGACCCCAGCCGGCCGACCTACGGACACGTCTTCGTCCGAGAGGAGTGGCTGGCTTCCGCGCTCGGCCTGATCGGCCTCAGCCCATCCTGGATCCGGCCCGGTGAGCCGATCCCAATCCGCTTCGAAGTCGAACACGACGCCCGGCTCGGGCCGCGCCTCCTGATCTCGGCCTGTGACCGGCCGACGCCAGCGCAGGAAGCCGCAGATGCGGAGCTGCAGCACAAGCTGGAGCAGCAGGGCCGGTGGCGGCGAGGCCGCGATCCGGACAAGCTGCGCCAGCTCTTCGCTCTCGTGCCTGAGGGGGGCGGTCCACGCTGGGACGCGCTGGCGCCCGCGCTCTTGGAGTTGGACGAAAACCGCATCGTCTCCCTCGCCGTGCGGCCGGTCGATCTCGACGATGCCGACGCCGTGCACGAGGCCCTGCGCGACGCCGCGGATTTCGTCCACTGGACCGGCGCGGACGCAATCCTCGCCGTCACAGGTGATCGTCGAACCGGCGGGCGGACGTTCAGCGACCCGCGCGTGGTCGAGGCCGTCTGCGATCTCAATGCACCGCTGCTGACGCTCGCCGGGCCGGTGCCGACGCTCGTCGACGCGCTCGCCTGGCGCTCCTCGCCGATCCCCAGCGCGGTGCAGAGCATCGTCGAGAATGTGCTGCGTGGCGAGCTCGCGCGCGCCGATCGGCCCCGGCTCGACCGGATGGAGGAGACGCTCACCCGACCCCGCACAGCCCTCGACGGCGAGGCGTGGCCCTCGGACGCGCCGTTCTGACCCTCCGCACGGCTCGGTCGCGCATCGCGGTCGGGCCGGCCCCGGGACGGCTCACCCCCGTCCCGGTCCCTCTCCCTCGAAGATCGGAACCTCAAACTTCCATGCGTATCCATGAATTCCGCCGCGCCCCACCCGCTGTGCTGGAGCCGGGCCCACCATCGCAGCAGCTTGGCTGCGGCCGCGCGCCACCATCGGACCCGGATGGGCCGGTCCTCGACCTGCACGAGCTCTGGGCCCGCGCCGGTAGCGCCGTGCGCACCGGCCTGCCCCGGCGGGTTCGCGTCTGCGCCACCGTGGCCGGGGTGCGAGCCCGACGGCAGGGCAGCCACGACCTCGACCTCATACCGACCCACGGTTTCCTGGGTGGCAGCGCACCCAAGCTGCACGCCCATATCGGCGTCGAGAGCCGCGCCGCCATCGCCACCGCGCTCGGGCGGCCATTCGATCCAAGGGAGCTCGAACGTCAGGACGTCATGCTGACCTGCACGGCATCCTGGCTGTCGGACGCCCGGCTGCGGCTCAACGTCAGTGCGATCGAGCCGGCGTGGCGGGTGTCCGAGGCCGAACTGGAGCGCGCCCGCATCCTCGATGGCCTGAGGCGGGCGGGTCTGCTCGAGGCGCAGCGCCGGCTGTCGAGCCCGGTCCACCTCGAGCGCGTCAGCGTGCTGCACCCGCCGGGCCAGGGTTGGGACGATATCGCCGCCACGCTGCAGGCGCTGGCGGCCGCCGGCATCTTGCGGGTCGACGACCTCGAGACCCGGTTCGACGGGCCGGGAGCCATCCCCGCCCTGGTGAGCCGCCTGGACGAGGCCGCCACCCTGCACCAGGGCCGGGAGGATCGCGGCTTGGTGCTGCTCGTGCGCGGCGGCGGCAGCCCGGCCGGCGCGCTCGACGCCCGCGAGGTCGCCGCGGCGATCGGCACACTCACCGTGCCGGTCGTGGTGGCGGTCGGGCACCGCACCGATGCCGCGACCCTGGCCGATATCACCGCCTGGGCGAGCCTACCGACGCCCTCGGAGGCACGCCACCTTGTCCTCTCTCTGCTGGAGGGCGCGGCCGCGCGGGCCGAGGGCGCTTGGGCCGACCTGCTGGAAGCGCTGGACGAGCTCGAGCGATCCGTGCGCCGGGCGGGCATCGCCGGCTGCGAGGCGGTGGCGGACGCGGCAGAGGCCTGCCTGGAGGCCGCCGAGCGGCGAGCGGCGATTGCGGGGCGCGCACTGGAGCACGGCCTGGAGCAGGTGCTGGCTCTGTTGGCCACGCCGGACCGAGCTTCGCGCGCCGCCCCGGATCAGCCTGTCAGCTGGCCGGAGGGCTTCGTTCGCCTGAGCGACGCAGCCGGCCGCCCGATCACCGGCCCGGAGGCCGCGATCGGGCCTCTCACCCTGACCTTCGCAGACGGGCGCAGCCTCACGGTCGCGGCCGTCGCACCCATCGATCCTGCCACCGTCCACTGAGCGATACGGAGATCACGCCATGACCCCAGAGACCCACCAGACCGACCCTGCCTCCTTCGTCCAGATGCTGGAGCGCCTGGACGAGCTCGCGCGCACGCTGCGCACCGGCGACCTGGACGAGCGGCTTTCCCGGCTGCCGGACACGGTGGCCGAGGCGCATCGCTTGAAGCGGAAGCTCGTCGACCACGCCGTCGAAGTCCGGGAGGCGATCGCCTGTCTGCGCGGCAACGCACGGCCGGCCAGCTCCGGCTGAGCAGACCCGCAGAGCCTGCTCATGCACAGGAGATAGGAGCCGTCATCAGCGAACCACGCACGGTCCATGACCGTGCCTGGTTCTTTCCATGGGCACGCAGCCAAATCCCGAGACGACGTCGCACCAGACTGTCATACCTGTGGACAGCCCTCGTCGGTCGTGCCGCGACGGGCGCCGGTCGCTTGAACCCGCTGGGCGGTTCGTGGCAGCAGACGAGGGCCCAGGCGACGAACGTGCTGGGGCTCTGGACTGCCGCTGCTCTGAGATCGGCGATCCGAACACTAGCGCTGCTCTGCGGCGTTCATCCTCCGGACCGGCCTGTGCTGGCGCGGCGGTGAGGCAGTCCGGGGACGGTCCCCGCTCCGGACGTCCGATCCGACCCACCCCTCGCCCCCGGCAGCCGATAGTCCCGTTCGTGGACGCCATGCGGATGAGCCAGCGATCGGGTCGCACCGGTCGCTGAAGGATGTCTTCTTCAGGCGCGAGGCGACCGGAGCCCTTCGTGGCTTGCGTGAACCGGTCCCACCCTCTCCACGAGGTGGCGCCGTCATGCAATCTACAGATGAAAACACGTATCTCAATTCCACCGTCGATAAAGGACGGTCGACGTTCGACGACATCGTTCTCGCAGGCGATCAGGCCCCGCGCGAGCCGGAGCCTTCTGTTTCGTACGATACAACGGACCCGACCAGCCGAACCTACTTCGGGCTGATAGGCGCGTACGTGTTCTTCAACGAGCGCCTGTTCTCAGCCAGGCTGCCGCCCTGTCTTATCACCCTGCAGCGCAAGAACAGAGCCTACGGCTACTTCGCCGGCGATCGTTTTGAAGCCCGCGACCGTACCGAGATCGTCGACGAGATCGCGCTGAACCCCAGCTTCTTCGCCGCGTGCAGCATCGAGGATACTCTCTCGACCTTGGTCCACGAGATGGTCCACCTGCAACAGAAGCATTTCGGAGCGCCGCCCCGCCGCGGTTATCACAACCGGGAATGGGCAGGGATGATGCGGGCCGTGGGGCTGATCCCGTCCACGAGCGGTGAGCCCGGCGGCAAGGAGACCGGCCAGCGCGTCAGCCATTACATCGAGCCGGGCGGACGCTTCGCGCGCGCCTGTGCCGAGCTGATCGGTCTGCGCAGGGATACGGTGCCGTACGTCGAGCTGGGAAGCGAGCTCGAGCGCGAGACGCGCGAGCGGAAGGCAGCCAGCAAGACGAAATACACGTGCCCGGCTTGCGGAGCCAACGCCTGGGCGAAGCCCGAGATCGCGCTCGACTGCGGGGCTTGCAAACAGCCGATGGACGTCGCGCCGGCCAATGGGACGAGCGGCTGAGCCGAGGCCTCTCGGGACGGCCGCTTGGACATGCACGCGTACAGGTCAGGAAGGATGGATGGTTATGGCGAAGGCATCGAAGCTGGACGGGAACGGGGGCACGGCCGTGAGGAGGGCGGTTTTCGTCAACTCCGAGAAGGGCGGCGTCGGCAAGAGCGTCACGGCGCGCGCCCTGATCGATCAGCTGCGTACCGAAGGGGTCCGGGTGGCCGCCTACGATGCCGATGGCGGCGTCGGCGGTTTGGTGCGGGTGCTCGGCACCCGTGATGCGCACGGCGACTTGATCGAGGACCAGGACCCGGTCGTCGGCGTCGGTTATTACAACGTGCGCGCCGAGGCGGGGCGCCCCACCTTGGTCAACTGTCTCCGGTCAGGGGAGCGGCTCATCGTCCACGACCTCGCCGGCGGCAGCCTCGTGGATCTGATGGAGATCTCCGATCAGGGCGACGGGCTCAAGCAGCTGCTGAGGCGCTTCGACCTGAACGGCTATCGGATCACCGTCCTGCACCTGATCTCCGCCGAGGTCGGGGCGACGCAGTCCGTGGCGCGCTGGATCGACTTGGTCGGCGACCGCGTCGATCACGTCGCGGTGCGCAACACCCGCTGGGGCAAGTCGACGGGCGATTTCCCCTTCTGGCACGGCTTCACCGACGCGCGCGGCGTCGAGAAGGGCGGCAAGGTCCGCCGCCGCCTGCTGGAGGAACTCGGCGGCCACGAGATCAACCTGCCGGCGATGCCCTCCGGCACCTTCGCCAAGGTCGATGCCGAGAACCTCGCCTTCTCGGTCGCTGAGGACGATCCGACCCTCACGATCGCTGAGCAGTCGCACGTGTGCAAGTTCCGCGAGGACTTCGCTGCCGCCCTCGAGCCGATCCGGCCCCTGCTCGGCCTCTGACCGCACGCGAACGATCCTTCACCGACCCGCCGTTCCTCCTGTTCCCGGACCGCCATGGATCCCGAAGGCAAGCTCCGTTTCGACAAGGCCGCCGCGGCTCTCGGGCTCGATCCGGCTACCCGCGACCTGACCTGGCGGCGAATGATGGACATCGGCATCGGACCCGACGAGCCGACCGTCATCTACCTCGCGGTCGCCGGCCTGCTGGAGAAGGCGGCTCAGACCATCCCGGAAGCGATCGACGCGGTTCCCGAGCGGGTCGAGCAGGCGGCGAAGCGGGCGGTCGGCCCGGTGGCTGAGGCGGCCAGCGCCAAGGTCGAGGCGGCGCACGCCAGGCTCGCGGAGGCCACCGGCGAGGCGGTTGCGGCGAGCGCGACCGCGCATTTCAGGAGGATGGAGCGCACCCGCACACGCGAGGTCGCCCTCTGGGCGGCCGGGATCATCCTGGCCAGCGGCATCGTATGCGGCGGTGTCGGCTACAGGATCGGACGGGCCGAGATCACGAGCGTCGCCGCGCAGTGGTCGGCCCTATCCACGCGCGCGGACGGGCCCGAGTGGCTCAAGCTGGTCGCCGCCAATCCGGACCTGCGCGAGCAGATGGACAAGTTCTGTGGGCGGCGACAGCGCGAGTGGGACCCAGGACAGAAGCGCCAGTTCTGCAAGCTCCCGCTCTGGATCGAGGGCATCCTGCCACCGGTCGGCGGCTTCTGGGACGCGGCGTATTTCGCCTTGCGGGACTGGCTCACGGACTGGGGACCGGTCTGGCTGATCGTCGCAGCCGGTCTGGCGGCACTCGTGGCGCGACGCCTGCTGAGCCGCCTCGTCACGGCGAGGCCCGTGGCTTGGCTTCTGAAGTGAGCTGACTGGCGGCGGCGACGCCCCTCCTCGTAGCGATCTCGGATCGTCCGGTCCGCGGGTGCACGCACGGCGCTGCCGAGCCGTGACGTCACAGATTGTCGTCGCTGAGCCGGTGGCTCGTGGCATCCTTGCCCATAAGGGCACCGTCGCGTGGGGCGACGCGCGGGTCGGCGGTCGTCCGCTTCGTTGCCGGCCCTGGCCGGCGCCCGTGTGCCGCCGTGTCGGACGACCCTGCGGATCGCGCTGGCGTGCGCTTATCCTTCGGCTTCGCTTCGTTTTTGCGACGTGTTCGCGTCACGGGCTCGCCCTTCGCTTCCTTGACGGCGTTGCGGACATACTGCCGGAAGGTGCCGAGGCTGAGCTTGGTGCCCTTGCGTTCGAAGAGTTCGCGGACGTCGTCGTCGGTCTTGCCCTTGGCCTTGAGTTTCTTGATCTCCGGGAGCACGGCCTTGACCGCCTCATACGCGGGCGGCCTGCGGCTCGGGGCGAGCTCGATCTGCTCGCGCAGGAAGCTGCGCAGCTCGCTGTGGGGATCAGGTTCGACAGCCTCGCCCATCGCCGTTACTCCTCGCGCCTTCTCCGGGCCTTGCAGTCTTGCCTCGCCGAGCGCCGCGGTCGCGCCTGAGCAGACTTGCGAACCGCATTCACCCGTCACCTCGAATGACCAGCATGATACCACAGCCGAGCTTACAGCCACGATAGCCGTGGCCTGCCTGTGGATAACCTCAGGCCTACTACCAAAAATCCAGACACATTACGCACCGACGGTGCTGGGCAACGGCCGAGCTTGCCGCTAAGCTATTGTCTGTCTTCAAAACCGTGCCGTCAGGAGCCCGCGTATGGCCCGCCGTCCCATCCGCGTGTCCCTGGACGAGGCGCTCTGGGACGCCGTGGAAGCGGCGGCCCGGGCGCGTGGGATCGCGCCGTACCTGTTCGTCGAGGAGGCGCTCACAGCCGCGCTCGGCCCGTCCGAGACGGTGGCCCGCTTGGCCGAGCTCGCCGATGCTGCGGCGGCCAGCGCCCGCGAGGCCCAGGTGAGTGCGGCCGAGATGCGCGACCAGATCCAGGTGATCAGCGACTTCATCGTCGACCTGTACCGGGCGGAGGCCCGGGCGAGCGACGATGCAGGTCCAGGCTAGGCTCAGGCGAGGCCTCAGCGATGATGACCTGCACGCGGATCACCAGCGTCGAGTACTACGAGTCGATGGCGCGCCAGATCCGACGCGAGGCCGGGTTGAGCGCGCCCGACAGCCCGCTCGACGACACGGCCGCGGCCTACGCGCGCAAAGCGGCGGCAGCGGTCGCGGCGGAGGGGAGTGCCGCCTTCGAGGCCGCTTACACCGAGGCCTTCGACCGGGCGCTGGCGACGCTGCGCCGCGGTCACAGCGAGGGCCGCGACCAGGTCGCGTACTACACCGACAACGGCGCGGGCGAGGCCAACGGCGTATGGTGGACGCGCGGCTCCGGTCAGGACCGGTCCGGCGATCCGTTCCGCCACTGTCCGGACGGGGTCGAGGTGGACGGGCGGGTGCTGCGCGACCTCGCGGCCGGGCGCGACCCGGGGAGCCTGGAGCCGCTGGTGCGGGCCTCGGCCAACGGCCGGCGCAGCGTCGGCTACGACCTGCAGTTCGCCGCGCCGAAGAGCGTGAGCGTGCTGGCCGCCTTTGCTACGCCCGAGGAGCGCGCGCGGATCCTCTCGGCGCATGACCGGGCGGTGCGCCGGGCGCTGGACTACGCGCATGCGGCCGGGCTGATCGTGACCCGGACCGGGGCACAGGGCCGGGAGCGGGCGCCGGCGGCGGGGGTGAGCGCGGCGGTGTACCGGCACTTCACCTCACGGGCGCAGGACCCGCAGCTGCACAGCCACGCGGTGCTGCTCAACCTGTGCGTCCGGGCCGACGGCTCGACCGGGGGCCTGGACAACCGCTCGATCCTGCGCAGCGCCGGCGGGATCGCAGCCCTGTACCGGAGCGAACTGGCCAGCGGCCTGCGGGCAGAGCTCGGCTACGAGGCGGTCCGAGCCGGGCGCAACTTCGAGGTCGCCGGGGTGGCCGAGCCGGTGCTGGAGCTGTTCTCCAAGCGGCGCGCGGCGATCGAGCGGGCGGCGCGGGAGCGGGGGTTCGACACGGCCGAGGATCGGGTTGCGGCCCAGGCCGCCGCCCACGGCACGCGGGCGCGCAAGGACCGGGAGACGCCGCTCGCCGCGCTGGAGGCGGAGTGGGAGCGCCAGCTGGTCCAGGCCGACTGGGGGCGCGCGGCGCTGTTCGAGGGCGTGCGGGCCGTGGCGGATGGGATCCGCGCGGCACGGGTGGGGCCGGCGGCCGGGCGGCTGCAGAACTTGGCCGAGGCCGGCCTCGCCGAGGCGCTGGCGATGCAGGCGGTGGTGGAGGAGCGCGCGCTCGTGCGCCAGGTCGCGGAGGCGCTGCAATGCGAGGCCGACGCCGATGCGGTGCTGGAGGAGGTGGAACGGCTGCGCCGGGACGGCACGGTGGTGGCGGTCGGGCGCTCGGCCGCGGGCGAGCCGGTGTACGCGACCCCTGAGATGATCGAGGCCGAGCGGGGAATGCTGCGCCGCGCCTACGCCCGGCAGGACGAGCGCGCCTTCGTCCCGGACGATGTCCTGACGCGGGTGCTGGCGGAGCGGCCGAGCCTGCGCGCGGAGCAGCGGGCGGCGGTGCGGCACGCGCTCAACCGCGACGGGGTCAGCGTGGTCGAGGGCAGCGCCGGCTCGGGCAAGTCGTACGCGATGGCCAGCGTCGCCGAGGCGGTGCGGGCCTGCGGCGGCGAGGTTTGGGTGATCGCGCCATCGTGGAAGGCGGTCGACGTGGTCCGGATCGACACGGCGACTGCCGAGGCGATGGCGCGGGCGGTGACCGGGTTCCTCAACCGGATCGACAAGGGCGAAATCGCGCTGGGGCCGCGGACGCTGGTGATCGCCGACGAGGCCGGGATGATCGGCACGCGCGATCTCGCCGCCCTGGTCGAGGCGACGGCTGCGACTGGGGCCAAGCTGGTCTTGAGCGGTGACACGCGCCAGCTCGCCCCGGTGGCGGCGGGCGCGCCGATGCGGCTGATGGTGCGGGCGCTTGGCGCGAGCCGGATGGACGAGATCCAGCGGCAGCGCGGGCGCAGCGAGGCGGAGGGGGCCTGGATGCGGGCGGCGAGCGTCGACTTCGCCGCCGGCCGGACCGCGAGCGCGCTGGAAGCCTACGACCGCGGCGGCGCGATCACCTGGGGGGTGAACCGCGAGGCCACGGTCCAGGCGCTGGTCGACGCCTACGCGGGCAGCCGCCTCGACCCGGAAGGGGCACAGCGGTCACGGGCGGTGCTGACCGGCTGGAACAAGGATGTGCGCGAGCTCAACACCCGGATCCGCGACCGGCTCAAGCGTGAGGGGCTCCTACCGGAGGATGAGGACGTGGAGATCGACGCGATCCCGCGCGGCGGCCGGGCCGAGGCGCTGGCCCTGACGGCCGGCGACGAGGTGATATTCGGGGAGAGCGTAAAGATCGGCGACCAGGAAATCCGCAACGCCGACCTGGCGCGCGTCGAGGCGCTCTCCGGCGATCCGGCCGATCCGGTGCTGACGCTGCAGTTGGCGAAGAACGGGGCGCGGCTGAGCGCCCGGACGAGCGCGCTGGTCGGGCGCCGCGAACCGGGCGAGCCGCAGGTGCCAAGACTCCAGCACAGCTACGCCATGACCACGCACGCGGCGCAGGGCGTGACGGTCGACGAGGCGTTCGTGGCTGACCTGCGCGGCACGGGCGCGGAGGCGACGTACGTGGCGATGACGCGGCACCGGCGCACCGTGCGGCTCTACGTCGACACGGACCGGATCCGGGAGCGGCTGGAGGCGGCGCGCTCCGGCGTCCGGCCGGAAGAGCGCGGTCTGCCGGTTGGCCGAGGCGCTTCGCACCCGGCACTCGTCCCGGTCAGCCACAGCGAGATCCGGCAGGCCTATCTGTCGGAGGCCACAGGCAGCGGCGGCAAAATGAACGTTGCCGACTTCGCCGGGCCTGACCTGCGTGACTGGTGTGGTGCGCCAGTCCGGTCGCGCGAAGTCCCTGTGCCGCCCGGCGGCAGGATGGGCCTGGAGCGCGCGGGATCCTGGAGGAAGGCGATCTCCGGGATCGCCTCGGCCTCGGTCAGCACACCGTCGCCCGCCACCCGAGCGTTGCGGCAGCGCATGGAGGAGCGCCTGCATGCCCCCGCAGCGTACCCGATCCCGCAGCCGAGCCGAGCAGATCACGCGATCCGGTTCGCCTCGGACGCTCCGGGTCAGAAGGGGCGGATCAGCCAGCTCGCCGCGATCCTATGGCAGGGCCTGAGGCGGGAGATCCTGACCGCCGCGACCGCGATACGGGGTTTGCTGCCGCTCGCCCTGGAGCAGCTTCGCGCCGATGTCCTGATCGATCCTCGAGGCCGGATGGTGTTCGCCCGCCGGGATCAGAGCGGCCGCCTGTTGGGGATCGAGCAGGCTGATGGAACCGGTGAGGCGGCGGGGAACGGGCAGCAGGGTACGACGGGTTTGGTCCAGTTAGGAGATCGACGCGCGCCGAAGCGGATCTACGTGGCTCGAACGAAGGTCGAGGCTCTGAGCCTGTATCAGCAGGACGGGCAGCCGGACCGTGCCTTGATCTGTGGCCTGGGCGGCGATGGTCCTGAGATCGGCAGCGCGCTCGCCCACGTCGTCGCCCGGCATCCGGATGCGGCCGTGCATCTCGCGATCGACACCCGAGCGGACGAGGAGGAGGCGCAGGCTTTCGAAGCGTGGGTCCTCGCGGCCTTGCGTAAGGTGCAGACGCCCGAGGCTCGCGTGACGGTACGCCGTTCCGTGCCTCTGGAGCTGTTTCCGGACGGAAGCCATGTCGTGTTGGTCGACCCAGTCTCGAACGAAAAGGACCGCACGCGGCGGCGCATTGGGCGAACGCGGCAGGATCGTGGGATGGAGCATCAGGTCCCTCCCGTGCACTTAGTACGCGAAGGCCGGGAGCGGTAGAACGATGTCGATCGACGAAGAGGGCTAACGCCGATCCGCACGCGAGAACCCTTTTAGATGCAGGCGATGCTCAGCCCTGGGGGTTGTGGCAGCGAAGCCTCTTGTAATGTCTCACTTCTGTTGCACATATTGCTGCCGAAGGAGCAAGCCATGCAAACCGCATCCGCCAGTGTCGCGACCCGCCGGCGTCAGGTTTCTGGCGGTTCCGGCGTCAGGCGCAAGGGTGTGCTCCGCAAGCTTCGCCATCAGGGTGGCGCTACCGTGCTCTCAATCCCGACCCATTTTCTCGCGGAACTCGGGATCGAAGCCGGTGCCGAGGTTGAGGTGAGCTTGGTGGATGGAAAGCTCGTGGCAGAGCCGAAGATACAGCCGGTCCTGCCTCGGCGGCGCTACACGCTCGCTGAGCTGCTAGAGGGAGCGGAGCATTTGCCCGAGCTCTATGCTGGCACCGAGGGTGCGCTCGGTGGGCCTGCGCTCGGGCAGGAGATGGGCTGATGGCCCTAGGCCCCCGCGTTCCTCAACGGGGGGAGGTCTACTCGCTTGATCCCAACCCGACCCTCGGGAAGGAGATGCGTGACCGCCATTACTGGCTCGTCCTCACCGAAGAAGCCGTCAATCGGCATGGGATGGTCGTTGCCGTGGTGATCAACACGGTTGCCGAGGGCATGCGGAAGGCCGGCCTGGCCGTGCAGGTGAGTGCCGGGGCGGTGAACGGAGTCGCAGTGATCAACCAGGTGCGTAGCTTTGATTTTCGGGCGCGCGACCAGGAGGGCGGCGGTGTTACCTTCGAGGGTACCGCCGACGCGGCAATCGTCGCCGATATTGCCGCGCGGGTGGCGAGTCTCATTGACCCAGAACCTCCGCCACCACCGCGGCCGAGAGGTCGCGGCAAGGCCAAGGAAGCTTCTGCGATCGAGGGCTCGCTAGGGGCGGTCCTCAAGGAGGCGTTTGCCTCTCAGGGAGGCGGAGCGAGCGCCGAGGAAGCATCGGCTAAGAAGAAAGATCCGCAATCCGGGCGCAAGAAGTAGTTCGCTGTCGCGTACAAGAAAAAAGACTACCGCAGCAGGATTGTCATAGCAGCGCGGTATCATGGGAATGAAGGGCGGGCTGCGGGCTCGCCCTTTTGATTACGGAGGTGCTTCGTGAGCTGCCGCCTCGTGCCTATGATGACGCGTGTTGAGCCCATGACAGCTGCTTCGCCTCAGTCTGCGGCCTCCGCGTACAGCTCGCCGCCACTTAGGCAACAAGCTGAAACCCGGGATTGAAGGCAGCAAGTGTGACGTTCGTAACCGCTCGCCTAGACTTCATGGAGCGAAGGTCGAGATCGACTAGCGCGTCAGGAGCATCACCAGCGAGTACCCGCAACACTTGGACGAGCATGAGGCAACCAGCCACCGTTCCAACGAAAGGCGCCCCCACGGCGGTTTGGGCTAACCTCGTCAGGCCACAGATGTCACTGCCGGCATCGGACAAGCGACGGTACCCCGGCCGTGAGAGATCAGCCGCACCGCGCGCGTGGGCGCCTTCGCTCCAAAGTTCAGAGGCAGGCTTCGTCGACGGGAAGGTGTGCAGCCTGAGCGCCCTGAAATCCTGGGCGCTGGCCCCGATGCCGGCCTCGACGATCATGGGAAAGCCCGGCTCTTCGAGCTGGGACCTTGCAAGCGCGTTGTCGACGCCACAGACCAAAACGGCCGGGTCGTCCTCGGCTCGGCGTCGGAAGCTGCCATCGAACGGACGCTCCATGAGCGTGGTGTGAAAACCGTGCCGTTCGAGAACGTCGGCAACGGCACGCGTCTTCCGCATGCCGAGCATGCCCACCTGCGTCAGGATCGACGTGCTCTCCGTCGAGCCGGTCACCTCGTCGGTGTCCTGCAGGACGAGCCGCACCGCCGCTCGATCCGGATACGGACAGAGCATCAGGGTCCAAAGGAACGCCTGGCCGAGATGCCCGAGGCCGAGGATCCAGAGGTGGTTGGGCAGGGCAGCCAGCGCCGGACCGTCCCCGGCGGCAACGGTCCAGTCGTGGGAGCGGTCCGGGCGCCATAGGGATAGGCCGCCGCTGCGGTGGCCCGCCTCGACTTCACCGCGCAGCATCGCGAACACCTCGGCGGCCGCCAAGGCACCGGCCAGCACCGCCGCCGGCGTCACGGTCGTGACATCCGTCAGCCGCGCGTCAGCCAGGGGCACGATTCCTCCGCGCCATCCCTCGAAGGTCGCAGCAACGCCACGGTCGGGCATGACGGCCGCGTTTCCGATGACCACGCCGGGCACCGGGTCATCGGCCCTTCCTCGGCGACCTCCCTGAGCCACGACCTCGTCGGCCAGCGACCTTGCGGGGCCGCCCAGGACGAGCAGCGGCACGTCGAGGTCGCCGTCGACGAAGACCCCGCCGAGGGCGAACCGCCGGCCGATGTTCACGACCGTGAGCAGGGCGGCCTGGTGGGCCCCCGACGACGCAATCTCGGGTCCGGCGAACACGCCGATCCGGTGTTCCCGCAGGCGGGCCACGGCGGTCTCGACGTCCGGCGCCGTGCCGTTGTCGAGGTCCACCTTGGCGATGCGGCTGAGCGTGTCTCGCAGCCGGTCGATTTCGGAATGGGTCATCGCTCACCTCGAATGCTGATGCCAAGCCAGCCGAAGCGGGGCGCAGGGAGGACATCCCATCGCTTCGCGCCGCGGTAGCGGTAGACGCCGACGCCGGCGAGATCGAAGGCGGATCTCGCGAGCCGTGGGGCAATCAGCGCCACATGCCCCCGAGTCGCTATCATCGGATGCTCCTGGTCCGACCGGCTCTGCCCGGCACCCTCCGGATGGGTGTGGATGTCGGCGAGGACTTCCAGGCGCTTGGCCGAGCAGGTCTCCCACACCGCGTTCATGGCGTGCCCGGAGAGCCGCACGATGCCGGTGGTGAGGGACTCGGGATCGATGTCGTCGTAGAAGACGATCATCCGCACCCGCCCGCCCGTCGTGCTTCTCTCGCCGAGCAGGAAGGCACCGCTCTCCCGAACACCGGCACCGCGGCGCCTGAGCTCCCGGAACAGCCGCCACCAGATCGCGTAGGAGACCGTCAGGTCGGATGGCTCACGCGACGCCATGGTAGCCTCGCGAGTTCAGGTACCGGTGGATCTCAGAGAGGTACTGGACGATGCCCCGCTCCGGCTTCCAGGCCATGTGCGGATGGGTGCTCGCCCAATCCGTGTGGCCCATGCGGGAGAGCCGGTCCAAGGGGAAGTACATCGCCGCCCCGCCGTGCCAGTCCCACCGGAACGTCCCTGAGAAGACGGCATCACCCCGCGGCCAGAGCGCGGGTGCCAGGATCGACCCGTTCGCGAGGTCCCAGAGGCCACCAGTCGGCGGCTCCGCCGGGTAACCGCTGCATTCGAGCCGCAGGACGAATTCGCGCTTGTCCTTGGCCGTGATGCCGAAGATCGCGTGGGGCCACGCGACGGTGATCAGGCGCCAACGCCCGCGGGCCGCACCCTCCGTGAAGAGGGGGGCCGCGAGGTCGCGCTCCAGTTGGGCGCGATCCGGGGTCATCAGATGCTCCCGTTCACGCGGGTCGAGGGCAGCAGGTCGAAGACCACGCGGCAGTCCGGGCACTTGGCGAGGGAGCCCACGTGGGTGGCCTCGTCGGGCCGGTCGGTGGTCCCGTGCAGCTGCAGGGAGAGTTCCGCGGCATCGACCGCGTCGATCTCGAACTGGCGCTCGGCCCAGTCCTTGATCCGGGTCAGCGTGGAGCCCGGGCCGAAGGCCCGCTCGACCGGCCGGCCGGCGTACCGCACGACGACGTGCACGTGGCGGCAGCGGCTGTGGTGCAGGAAGTGGGGCTTGCCGTGGTGCCGGATCTGGTGGTGGTCCGGCAGCGGCTCGTCGGCGTCCTCCTCGAAAAGGAAGAGGCCGATCACCTCCCGGCCGTCGGCCAGGTTGATCTTGAGGGTTTCGACGGTGATGCCGTCGTGGACTTGGTGGTGGGCCGGATCGAGGTCGCCCTCGTGGCGGATGAAGATGTCGATGTGCGTGGTCATGTCTTGAACTCCGTAGCCGGCCGTCTTGGCCGCTCACGGAATTGATCGGCCGGGCGCCGAAAAAACCTCTGGCGCCCGATTGCCGAACCACCCCACCGTTCTACGCGCGCGGGCGAGCCCCGGTCGCTGGGCACGACATGAAGTGCCCGCACCGCATGCAGACCTGCAGCCGCGGCTTCGGTTCGAGACGACCGGTCCGGATCGCGTCGAGAATGACGGCGGCCTGTTCGAGATCGTTCGCCGCCTCGGCATCGTCCCGCAGGATCGGGATGATGTCGCCGCCCGTGAGATGGGCGACCTCGGCGGCGATGGCCTGCTCGGCCCTGAGCCTAGCGGCAGCCAGGAAGAGGCCGGCGGTCAAGGCACGGGCGTTCGCGGTATCCCTCTTACCGGCCACCACCATTCGTGCGGTACGCGCGCCATCCGCGCTGGTCGAGAAGAGCGGGGCCGGGACCAAGACGTGACCGCCCTGAATGGGCAGGCGGACCATCTCTATGCCGGACCCGGCATGCCCTTCCAGCAGCCGTCTCAAATCGGCGAGGCTGCGGCGGCCAACAGCCTCATATTCCCACACGAGGGGGTGGTCGGCTGCCGGGCCGCGCTCACTCCACGCCTGGACGAACGCCGCTTCAATGGCGGCCGCAAGGTCAGGACCGGCCCCCGCGATCTCCGACACGCGGTCGATCAGCTCGTAGATCACGCCCCCGGTCATCTGATGCGGGCTCTCGTGACGGCGGCTGCGGATCGAGAGCTGGTGGCGGTAGGCCACCCTGAGCGGGCACTTCTCGAAATCGCGGATGTCGTGGAAGGTGATGAAGTCGAGCTCGACCTCACCGACCCCGGTGGCCGTGACGGCGAAGTTCGCGGTCGGGGCGCCGAGCGTTTCCGTCTCGAACGTCCCGAGTTCGGCGATGAACGGCGACGGAGCCCGGTCCTCCTTCTTCGCCTGACACGTGTGGTAGAGCCGCAGGTGATCCTCGGCACGAGAGATGGCGACGAAGAAGCAGCATCGCTCTTCCTCGCCTTGAGCCACCTTGTGGTCCCGCCCATCACCGATTCCTGCAGGCACTTGGCATTGGTCGGCGGAAGGAGTTTTTGGGAACCCCTTGTCGTGTAGCCCGACGAGATGCACCGCCTTGAACTGAAGCCCTTTCGAAGCGTGCACCGTCATCAGCCTGACGGCATCGACATCGGGCCCGAGGTCGGGCTCACGAAGGTCACGGTCGTCGGCCAGCAGCATGACGGTTCGGACGCGGCGCAACGCGTCCTTGACGGTGAGGGGACTTCCATCCGGCTCGACCTGATCGAGAAACTCTACGAGCTGGCGCAAGGCGGAGCGGCTCATGTCCGCGTCGATGCCGTCCTCGGACGCCAGGTGCCGCAGGTAATCGCTGCGGTCGAGAAGCCATCCCGCAACGGCCTCGAATGCGGGCGTCCGGGGGGTGAGGCCCCTGAGCCGCTCGCCCAAGCGCGCCAATGCCTCGGCGCCCCTCGGCGTCAGGTCCCCGATGCCGACGGCATCGGGCAGGACTTCGGCGAGGGCCTTACCCTGACGGCGGGCATGCTCGACCGCGACGGCGATGTCGGATGCCTCAACGTCGATACCCCTGAACGTCGCCACGCGGGATAGGGCTGCCCCGTTCGGCTCCGCAACGATGGCGAGGATCGACAGAATGTCCCGAACCTCGCTTCGCTCGAAGAAGCTGCCCAGGTGAAGCACCGGGATGCCGTGTCGGGCCAGCCGCGTGGCGAGGGAATCCAACCTGGTGTTGGTGCGGGCGAGGATGGTCTGCCGTCCGAACGGCACGCCGGCATCGCGAAGCGCGCGGATCTCCTTCTCGACGAGGTCCGCCTCGCAGTCGTCGTCCTGGCCGACTAGCAGGCGCGTCTGGCTTCCGGGCTCCTTCCTCTTCTCCTCGGCGAGGTAAGGCAGCGTTTTCCCGGGACGGTGACCTGCCTTCTTGCGAGCTTCGTCCGTCGCTGCCGCGAATGTCCGGCACAGGCCCGTGATGTGGGCGGTGGAGCGGTAATTGAATTCGAGGGGCATTCGGTCGCCGCCGGGGAAATCCTCCTCGAACCGCTCCATATTGAGGGGGGACGCGCCTCGGAACCGGTAGATGCTCTGTCGGGCGTCGCCGACGACCCAGATGCGGTTGCTGTCGCCCCAGAGGAGCTTGAGCATCGCCGCGCTGGCGCGATTGACGTCTTGGTATTCGTCCACGAGGATTTCGCGGTGCCTCGATTGCAACTGACCCAGGACCTCCGGGTCGTCGCGCATGAGCAGGACCGGCTTCATCACGAGGTCGGCGAAATCGACGAGCCTCTTGTTCCTGAGCATCGCGTCGTAGGCATCGTAGACTGCGGCGGCTTCAAGAGTTTTTTCCGCCACCTCGATGGGCCTCATTGCCGCCTTCGTCTTCTTGGTGAGGGCCGCGTAATCCGCGTGGGCCTTTTCGAGGTTCAGCTCCGCGAGCCTGCGGAACTCAGCGGGCCCGATCAGTTCGTCCTTGGCGCGCCCGATGGGCTTGAGGATCTCCTTGAGCTTGGCCCCCGGGTTGCTCAGGTCGTGGAAGTGTACGAGGCCGAGCAGAGGGAGGCGCTCCTCCAGCATCTCCACGGCCTGGGATGGCGAGACCAGGCGGATCTTGGGCTCCAAGCCCATGCGATCGTAGTGGCGGCGCATCACCTCCAAACCGAAGGCGTGGAACGTCCCGGTCCACACCTCGATGGTGTCGTCACCCCGGCTTTCCGTGATCCGTGAAGAGAGCTCGGCGGCCGCCTTGTTCGAGAAGGTGAGGGCGAGGATCTCCGACGGATGGACTTTGTCGAGGAGTCGGTTCACCCGGGCGACGAGGGTCTTCGTCTTTCCGGAGCCTGGACCGGCCTCGACCAGCAAGGCCCGACCCTCGTGTTCCACCGCCTTCGCTTGGCTGGCGTCGAGGTCTTGAGGCTTCTGGGTGGGGGTATTCGCCAGCGGCTCGACGTCGCGCTGAAGGAGGGCATCGAACAACTGCTGGCGAACCATCGACAGCGGAATACGGAGGCGGCTCGCGATCTCGGATGCCGGCAGGCGCTCGTCGAGGAAGAGCTCCCTCGCGAGGTTGCGCGGCAGGAGATACTCGCGGCCGTACACGTTGGCCTGCAGTTCGCGGCGCTCGCGCGGTCCGTAGGCCTCGACCTTAGAAAGCGCCCGCGACCCCGCCGGGCGCAGGTCGGTCTGATGGAGCTCGCAGGGATCGTCGGGTCGATGAAGGTCGAGATGGCCCAACTCGTGGGCGAGGTGCAGGGCCCTGTCGGCCTCGCAGGCATCCTCGCGGACGTATACGGCGGACGCGGCGCGATAGAGCTTCGCGTCGCATCCGCCGAGGATCGAGCCCTCAATCGGCTCCTCCAGGATCTGAAGGCCCTCGGCCGTGAAGGCATGCTCCACGGCCGCGTAGCCGGACTGGATACCGGCCGGCAGCTGGGCGCGCCTGCGCCTGGCATGATGCCGAGCTAGGGCAAACGCGTCCATCCCCGTTCACTCCGACAGCCAGCGCGCCCGAAGCTCTTCGGGGACCTTCGCCTTTCCGACCGCGACGGCGAAGTCCTCGATCCTGTTCACGTCGGGTTTGCCGGAAGACTTGGCTTCTACCCCGGCGAGACCTCGGGGCGAGGTGTCGGCGAAATGCTGCCGCACCTGCCCAATAGCCACACCGAGCGCGTCGGCCGCATACCGGAGGAAGCGGTTGGTCGGCGGCGAGACGTTCCGGCTCGCCAGCTTGATGATAAAGCTCACATCGTTGCCGAAGGCCGCCTTGGCCGACATCCAAGAAGGCAGATTGCCCAGGTCCTTCGGCTTGGTCGAAGCGGCATTCGCCACCTTCTGGGCCTCGTAATCGGCCTGGACGCGATCGAGCAGCGCCGACGTCAGCGCCTCCTCCTCCTCAGTCCGGTCGATGCACTCGATTGCACCAGGCTGGCCGCCGACGACGGCCCTAGCCGACAAGCGGCTTAGGAACTCCGGACCCCCGGTCCCTAGGCGGGCTAGGGCATCCTGGATTTCCTCCGGACGGGAGCCCGCCTCGAAGATCGCGTCGGCCAGAGCGCGCGGATCAGTCGTGTTGTCAGTCATCACAGCTCCTCCTTCGACAAGGCGGCTTCGAGCTTGGTCTTGATGGCGGTCTTAATCTCGCGCAGCGTGCCTTCCGGCTTACCGAGCATCCGCACGAGATCGATCGCTGCCCGCTCGCTGCGGAGCGGGATGTCGGACATGAACAAGGGGTGGAAGACCGCCAATTCATCTGCGGTCAGAACCTTAGCGACACGTCCCTGAATCAGGGCTTCCTCCACGGCGTCGCGGGCCACTGCGGCTCCATCGTGGACGGCGTCAGCATGGTCGTCGATGTCGACCTTCTCCGCATCGGGACGCAAGTCGAAGAGCCGCTGGTAGAGATCGGCGGCGCTACGCTCTAGGTTCTTCTGGAAGGTGATCTCCCACCAGTCGATGCCAGTCCGCATGGCGACCTCCCGCGTGACGACCAGCAGGAGACCCTGGGCCATGTCCTGCTTGTCGTGATGGGAGAGCCCGCGGTACTGCCACGCTACCCACCGGGTAACGGACGCGACCAACGCTTTCAGCGTGGCATCCTCCACCTTCTTGTGCGGCTCGACCCGGCACCGGCGCAAAAGCCTGACGTAGACCTCCGGCGGCAGCGCAGGTCGCCGATAGTGGTCGTCGAGGAGGGAAAGCAGCTCGCCCTCGTCCTCGGTATCGTCGATGAGGTCGAGGGCTCGGGCTACGCGCGGTGGATGGAAAAGGGCGTCAGGCATGTCTCCCCGCTTCGTTTGAGAGGCCAAGCGCCTCCCGCCATTTATTGGATCCGCCAGCCCACCGAAAAACCTCTGGACCGGCCCGAAACCAACCTTAGCGATAGGAACGGGACTAGTCTCGGCCTACGAATGCTGGCTATTGGTATGGCCATGGTGGAGACAGGGCATCCCGGCCGTCAGCTCCCTATCCCTGCGAATAGATCAAGTTGGCCTGCAGCGCCGGACGCATGACGGCTGGAGGCTCGGCGCAGGCTTGGCAACATCGCGAGAGCCGGCAGAGCACAACCGGGCTTGCCGTAGAGGACGGCACCGACAATCCGGCCACCACCGCCGTGGTGAAATACGTTGGCCGTATGTGCCCCAGCCCGCAGTATCTCCTGCACCAAAACCTCGTCCACGCTCATATCGGAGATCGCCGCGAGCAGGCAGACGAGGCCAGCCACTTGGATGTCGAACGACTGAAACTCCGCCGCGCGCTGCCGCCAGATCTGTCGCACGGCGCCGGCGCTGGTTTGCGGGAACGGGTTCGGGGCTGGGTGCGTCGCCACGTCGGCGACGAAGGCCGCGATCATTTTCCTGTCGGCGATGTGGGCCGCTGCAAGCAGGGCAGAGGCGAGTTTAGGCCGGCAAATCGACATGTCAGCTCAGCACTTGGACGGATCCGGGCAAGGCATTCTGAGGGGGCAGCCAAGGGCCGGCATATGGCTACCTCTACCGGAAGCGCTTTGATCCGGGCAGGACACCATGGTCACAGCTGTCACGCTTGGCTCGGCCTCTATCGGCGATGCTGTTGGCACGAGCGCGCGGGAAGTAGCTGTAGAAGGTGTCCCGATTGACGCCGAGCCGCTTGGCGATGTCAGCTACGCTGATCGTGCCGGCTGCCAGCATGGCACGGGCCGCTTCCAGGTCGGCCTCTTTCAGCTTCTTGGGCCGGCCGCCCTTCCGACCGCGGGCAAGCGCCGCTTTCAGCCCTTCCATCGTGCGCTCGCGGTTGAGGTCGAGGAAGTACTCGGCCATCGCGCCGTGCATCTGCAGGGCGAAGCGGCCGTGGGCGGTGGCGCTATCGAACTGCTCGGTGAGCGAGCGGAAGTGCACGTCCTTCACGCGCAGGCCGTCGATGGTGCGCATCATCTCGACTAGAGAGCGGCCGAGCCGATCGAGCTTCCACACAACGAGCACGTCCTCGGGCCGTAGGTAAGCGAGCGCCGCCTCGAACTCCGGGCGCTTCGTGCCGGCCTTGCCGGACTTCTTCTCCTCGAAGATACGCTCGCATCCGGCCCTGGTTAGCGCATCGCGCTGGAGGTCGAGGTTCTGATCAAGGGTGGAGACGCGGGCATATCCGACGAGCATGTCGGCTTTGTGCCAAAAGGCCGTTTATCCGGCAATAGAAAAGCCGACACGTTTTTCCGACAAAAATGGAGCTGTTCCGAGCGATCCATGGTCCGGTTCGCATATATGTCGTGAAAACGATCCTTTTACCTACATCGCTGACCGCGCTACCTATCGTTGAATTCCGATTGGGCAAGCAATGTGGAACAGCGCAGCTAGAACTCAGCCTCGCCGGTCAGGTCACAGAGAGGAGCCGGAACTGTCTGTCCGCTACAGATGCGCCTTCAGACAACAATCGCCGGCATCTGCTCCTGACATTCATCGAAGCTGGAGATATAAGTTTTGTAGAATATTTCTTCAGATATTTACCAAATACTATTATTTATTTTTGCACCAGGCCAGAAACATTCTAACACCTTCTTTTACTTGATTTTCAATTTCTATTGAAGAAGGACGCTCACCTAGAAGCATTCGCTCTCGGATTTGTCCTGTCGTAACGGACACAAATAACTGAACGGCGGTCGAGACATCATCGATCACGAGCACACGTCGAGCGACTTGATCGGTGAGATACGCCGTCACGACTTCACGGAACGCGTCGGTGCTTTCTCGATAAAGCGTTACGAGGTGGGGGAAGCGGCCGGCTTCCGTGATGACAAGCCTGTAGAGTCCGAACTCACGCTCCGATGTCCAATGGTAGGCGGTGGTCAGGGCAAAGGTCGTCAGACCTTGCTCGGGGCCGATTGAGCCATCCGTCAGCTCCTGGGCCAGTCCTTCGCGCGAGGCCTCCGTTAGATGAACCACGACTGCCAGCAGCAACTCGTCCTTTGTGGCGTAGCGCGCGTAGATCGTCTTGGGAGAAACTCCTGCGGTACGGGCTACACGCGCGATATTTGCCCCCTCATAGCCGTATGTCAGAAACTCGGCAGTGACGATGTCCATCAGCCGATCCTGACGTGCCTGGATCGTTGCCGCGCGCGGGCGTCCGGGGCTGAGGGCACGCTTCCGCGACGCCAACGGCGACGCCTCTTTCTGGCTTGTCGTCACTGCATACCTCCCCAGACGTTCCTGGTTGAAAAGGAACTTATTATTTCCTTTATGGTTCTCCGACGGGGCGCATCCAGAGAGCCGCATCATGTCGCGTTTGACCCTCCCAATCCTATTCCTCGTCGTCGGTAGCAGTCTCAACGGCGCCGCTGCCGAGACAAGTATCACGGAAGCGACCTTGGCGTGTCGCAGCGACGTCCTGCGCCTGTGCGCTGAGGACGTGCCCAACCGTCCGGCGATCATCGCCTGCATGCATCAACACCGCGAGCAGTTGAGTGCCCGGTGCGGTGCCGTGTTCGATGAGGGGACGAGCGCGCCATCCTCCGCCGAGAGGTCACACGACTGACGCTCCTCGTCCTCCAGTGACTGCCGCCACCGGCGCTTGCCCCTTCGACGGAGTGTCATCCATGAAGGTCGTCGTCGACCTCAACCGCTGCCAAGCTTACGCGCAGTGCATCTACGCCGCTCCCGACCACTTCGCCCTGCATGGTGCAGAAGCGTTGGTCTACGACACGGCGCCCGACGAAGCCGCTCGAGCCGAGATTGAGCGCGCGGTGCAGGCCTGCCCGGTGCGTGCCATTACTGCGACGAGCGACGTTCCGGCCCCTATGCCGCATAAAGTGGGCGACCGATGACAGCGCCCACCGAAGCTCCTCGCCAAATCGTCATCGTCGGCGCCTCGCTCGCGGGCCTGTCCGCGGCGCACGCACTGCGTGACGTGGGCTACGGTGGCAGGATTATCCTGATCGGTGACGAGCACGAGCCGCCCTACGATCGTCCGCCGCTGTCGAAGCAGGTGCTCCGCGGCCTGTACAGCGCGGACACCTCCCTGCCGCAACGGGCCGATCTGGACGCCACGTTCCGCCTCGGGGTCGGTGCATTGGGGCTCGATACGCTCGCACATCGTATCTACCTCTCGGACGGCACGCAGATCGTATACGACCGGCTGCTCATCGCGACCGGGACTCGGGCACGCCCGTGGCCGAACGGTGCCGAAGCAGCTTCCCCGAACGTGTACACGCTTCGCGGCCACGCGGACGCAGAGCATCTCGCGCGTGGCCTCGCCGGGAAGCCGCGCCGCGTGCTCATCATCGGTGGCGGGTTTATCGGCTGTGAGATCGCGTCGTGCTGCCGCGATCTCGGCCTCGACGTGACCCTGGCGGTGCGCGGTGCGCTCCCGTTGGCTCATGCCCTGGGTTCCGTCACGGCCGCTTTCATGCGGGACGTGATCCGCGACCGCGGCGTGGACCTCCGCCTGGAGACGGAAGTCGCGCGATTTCAAGCCGACGCGGATAGCCGGGTCGTCGCGGCCATCCTGCGCAACGGCCAGCGGATCGAGGCCGATTGCGTCGTCGCTGCCCTCGGCGCCCTGCGCAACACCGAGTGGCTGGCCGGTGCGGGCTTGGCGGTTTCGCCTAAAGGCGTCCGGGTGGACACCCACTGCCGCGTCCTCACCGCCACTCGGGCAGTTGTGCCGGATGTCTTCGCGGCCGGCGATATCGCTCACTGGCCGAGCGCCATCTACGGCAACCGCCACCTCGCCGTCGAGCATTGGGGCAACGCGGTCGCTCAAGCGGAGACAGCAGCTCGGAACATGGTCGCCGGTGAAGCGGGACTAATCCCCTACGACCACCTGCCGGACTTCTGGTCGCAGCAGTTCGGCCTCAACATCAAGCTCGTCGGCCTGCCGACCGGGGCCGACCAATTCGCGGTCGTGCAGGGTTCGTTGCGGGATCGCCGGTTCATCGGCGTGTACGGCGCGCAGGGGCGAACCGTGGCCGCTGTCTCCGTAGACAGCGCCCGCTGGCTGCCCGCCTACAGGGCGGCGGTGGCGGAGGCGACGCCTTTCCCACCGATCGTCGGCGCCCTCGACCAAGCCGACATCCGGCCTCAACCGCTGGCCCAGGTCGTGTCCTGACCGCATCCCGCACCACCGTCCGACAGGAGCTCACCGTGAACGGCACGCTGTTCCAGCAGATCCTCGATCCGGCCAACCGCGCCGACCCGTACCCGCTCTACGCCGAGATGCGCCGGACGCCCGTGAGCCGCCAGGACGACGGCAGTTACGTCGTGAGCACTCACGCGGAACTCTACCGCCTCCTGCACGATCCGCGCATCAGCTCGGAGGATCTGCCCGATCCGCCTCTGTTCCGCTGGACCGGGCATCCGCTGAGCGATCTGTTCGTGCGCCCGGTCCGCAGCCGGATCACCGCGCGCCATCGCCCCTTCATCTTCCGCGATCCGCCGGACCACGACCTTCTGCGCCGGCAGGTCATGCGCGAGTTCGCACCCGCCCGCGTGCGGGCGATGCGCCGCAAGACGGAGCAGCTCACCCACACCCTCCTCGACGGGCTGCGGGACCGGACCAACCTCGATCTGGTCGACGACTTCTCCTACCCCCTTCCGGTTACTGTGATCTGCGAGCTGCTCGGCGTTCCGCGCGAGGACGAGCCCCGGTTCCAAGGATGGGCGACGCAGCTCGCCACCGCCCTCGAACCGGACCGGCGTACGGACCGCGAGAACGCCGGTAGGACCGAGGAAGCGTTCACGGCGATCTCCGACTACCTGCGGGGATTGATCAAGGGCAAGCGTCGGGCACCGCAGGACGATCTGCTCTCCGGGCTCGCGGCCGAGCACGACGGCGAGCGGATGAACGACCATGATCTCGTGGCCACGGCCGTCCTGCTCCTGGTCGCGGGCCACGAGACGACCGTGAACCTGATCACCAATGGCATCCTGACGCTGCTCCGCTTCCCCGAGCACCTGGAACGCCTGCGCCGGGAGCCGGAGGTTGCGCCGCGGCTGATCGAGGAGTTGCTGCGCTACGAGCCGCCCGTCCACTATCGCACGCGGCTGGCGCGCGCCGACATCGCGATCGGGGGAACCACGATCCCGGAAGGGGCGCCAGTGGTGCTCCTGCTCGCCTCCGGCAGCCGCGACCCGATGCGCTTCGCTGATCCGGACCGCTTCGTTCCCGACCGCGCGAACAACCAGCACTTCGGGTTCGGCGGCAGCCTGCACTACTGCGTGGGCGCGCCGCTCGCGCGGATCGAGGCGGAGGTCGCACTCGTGGCACTGGCCCAGCGGTTGCAAGCGCCGCGGCTTCTCGCCGACCCACCGCCATACCGCCCCGGCGCCTCGCTGCGCGGCCCGCGGCACTTGCTTTTGGCCATCGACGCCGTCGCACCGGGCGCATCGGCGGAGCTCGCGGCATGAGTACGCTCGACGGGAGTTCTCACCGCGACGCCGGAAGGCCCTATCTTCGCTACACGCCGGATGTCGAGGTTCAACAACCCGATGAGGCGGCCCTGACGGCAGAAATCCTCGACATCATGGCGCGCTCGAACCATGTGGCGTTCGAGCGGCATCGTCACGCGGTTCGCGACGCCCACGCGAAGAGCCACGGCATCCTCACGGGCGAGCTCGTCATATCTGGCGGGCTGCCGGCATACCTGCAGCAGGGGATCTTCGCACGACCCGCCGTCTATCCCGTCGTCGTGCGCCTGTCCTCCGCGCCCGGCGACATCCACTCCGATACAATCCCAGCTCCGCGCGGCATGGCGATCAAGGTGCTCGGGGTCAAGGGCGAACGCCTTCTGCCTGAGGATGCGGGAGGCAACCAAGACTTCCTGTTGGTCAACATCCCCGTACTCAGCTTCGGTACCATCCAGGCCTATAGGCAACTCGTCGATCTCCTGGAAAAGAACGCCCGAAATCCCGCCTTCCTGCAGCGGGCGCTCGCCGGCGCCGCGCGCGGGATCGAGTCGGCGGCCGAAGCGATCGGTCTCACACCCGGCGCGACCCTGCGCGGGTTGGCCCGGGACAACGCCCACCTGCTCGGCGAGACTTACCACTCCATGGCGGCGCTCCGCTTCGGAGACCACGTTGCTAAGATCAGCGCCGCGCCGTTGTCCGCGAACGTGAGGGCGCTGGTGGGCAAGGAAGTCGGCCCGGTCGACGATGGGACTATGCGCAATCTCGTAGTTGAGCACTTCCGGACGAAAGGGGCCGAGTATCAGCTGCGTGCCCAGCTCTGCACCGATCTCGCGGCGATGCCAGTCGAGGATGCGTCGGTGCTCTGGCCGGACGATCTCTCCCCGCATCAGCCGATTGCCACCCTGCGGTTCCCACCGCAGGATGCCTACTCTCCGAGCCGGCGTGTCTACGGCGACGACGTGCTCTCGTTCAATCCCTGGCACGGCATCCAGGAGCACCGGCCACTCGGCTCGATCATGCGCGTGCGCATCGCCGCCTACGAACGGTCGAGCGCACGTCGACACATGCTGAACGCACAGCCACGCGTCGAGCCGACGTCGATCGAGCAGATACCTGACTGAAGGGATCTCGAACCCCAGACGCGACAGGAGCCACCGATGACCGACAGCCACGACGCCCCGCAGATCGACGAGACCCGTCTCCAGGCGATCCGCCGCCGGATCGAGGAGGTTGCGGGCGACGCGCCGCAGCTCGCCAAGCTTGCGCTCGAACAGATGATGACCAAGCACAATCCCGACCTGAAGGGCTCCGCGGGCTCGGCCGGGCGAGTCGGTGCACAGTCCGGCAACGTCTCGGAGCTGACGGCGATCGCCAGGCTGAAGCCTGGAGGCGCCGAACGGCTGCGGCGCATCTTCGACCTGGTCAACGGCAACTTCGATGGCGCGCAGAAGGTCGGCACACTCCACGACATGCGCTTTGCCTTCTTCGACGATGACACGCGCATCCTGTTCGCCACCACCTACGACGGCGACTGGGACACGTACATCAACGACTTCGCCACCAAGATCCCGGACCTGATGGACCTGCTGTTCCAGTCGGTTGAGGGCTGGCCGGGGATCAAGAGCCCGAAAGTCAAGGACTTCATCGCCGGACATCAGATCACCGCGGCCGGCTGGTTCGTGGCCAACCCACAGGTCACGGTCGTCGACGTGCGCCGGCTCCAGCGCTTGGAGCGCGCGTTCAACGAATTCCTGGACAAGGTGGGTTGAAGCATGTCGATCATCGAACGACTCGCATCGCGCTTCCGCAGAGACACCGTCTCGCTGGAGCTCGACGACATCCAGGCGCTGATCCTGCGCAGCCGGCCCGAGCCGTACGTCGGCATCCACGCCATGCTCCACTTCGACGAAGCGGAGGGTGCACGCGACCTGCTCGGGCGCCTCGCCCCTCATATCGCATCGGCCGATACCTGGACCGACGAGCTCGATCACTGGATCGGCGTGGCCATCAGCTACGAAGGGCTTCAGGCCCTTGGCTTGCCCGAGGACCAGCTCAAGACCTTCCCGCTGCCCTTTCAGCAGGGCATGGCCGCACGCGCGCCGCAGCTGCGCGATCAGGGGCCCAACGCGCCGGAGAACTGGGACGCGGTGTTCACGCCCGGCCGGTGCCACCTCGCGCTCACCATCTATGCAGTCGACGATGCCGCCCTCAACAGGGCGCTCGCGAGCGCGCGCGTTGAGCTCGATCGTGCGATGGGGGTGACGCTGCTCGGAGAGCACCGCTTCGGCGCGCCCGAGGGCGCGAAGAACCCGTTCGGTTTCCGAGACTCGATCTCGCAGCCAGCGATCGAGGGCAGCGGTGTCGCCCCGTTGCCCGGCGAGGCACGGCCAATCAAGGCTGGCGAGTTCATCCTAGGCTACCCCAGCGAGACCGGCGTGCCACTCGCGATGCCTGAGCCAGCCGTCTTGGGGCGGAACGGCACCTTCGTGGTGCTGCGCAAATACCAGAGCCGCGTCGGCTGCTTCAACGCCTTCCTCAAGGCCAACGGCGAGACGGCGGAGGCGCGTGAGCGCCTCGCCGCCAAGATGTTCGGGCGCTGGCGCTCAGGCGCGCCCCTTGCCCTCGCGCCCAACACTGACGATCCCGAACTCGGCGCTGATCCGCGCCGCAACAACGACTTCGCCTACGCGGACGACCCGAAAGGGCGTCTCGTCCCGCTCGGCTGCCATATGCGCCGGCTCAACCCACGCGACGCCGAGCTGACGCTGCTCACCGACGTCAACATCCACCGCATCATCCGCCGCTCCAGCACCTTCGGGCCTGTCTACTCCGAGGACGTGGTACCGGCGGACGATGCCAAGGGCGAGCGGGGCATCTTCTTCATCTTCGTCAGCGCGCGCGCTTTCGATACGATCGAGTTCATGCAGCAGGAGTGGATCAACCGCGGCAACTTCATCGACCTCGGGGAGGAGCGAGATCCGGTCGTGGGGTTGCACGAGGGTGAGCAACGCTTCACGATCCCGCAGACTCCGGCACGCAAGCGCATCGACGGCGTGCAAACCTTCAACGTCATGAAAGGTGGCGAGTACCTATTCATGCCGAGCCTCTCGGCGTTGAACTGGCTAGCCAAAGCCGGATGGCGCAATGCTGCCAAACACGACTGACAGAACTGGTCCGATTTCGGTATGTCGTAATCAATCAGTCAGAAAATGGGCTGAAAAGGATCATTCAATTCAAATTGAAATCCCTGAGTCTGACTTGTTACAACGAGCCGCGCAAACACAAACCTGTTGCGATGATCAGCCGGTTGCAGGGATGGATCCGGACCGTCTTGCGAGCGGTGCTCGTCGTACTGCCGTTCCGTAAGCTGCCCCCATACGCGGCCCACGTGAGTCTGGCAATGCCACGCTCTCGCCCCACGCGATCGTCTTAACGATCTGGTAACCACCACTCCCTGACCCTCAAGCAGGTAATGGAGTGAACCTGTCACCTGGAAAGACCGCAACACGGTTAGCCCGCAACCCGGTGACATGGCAAGGGAGTAATACAGCAATGAAGAAAGTCGGGGTCATCATGGCCAAGGGAGGCGCGGGCAAGAGCACCCTCGCCCGCCATCTCGCCGTGGCCGCGCACCAGGAGGAGTTCGCGACCGTCGTCCTCGACACGGATCCCCAGGGGACGCTCCAGGACTGGTCCGAGCGCCGTGGCGGTCGGGAGCCCCACGTCATTACGGAATACTCCACGAACCCGGACCGGATCGCCAAGGCGATCGACCGGATCGAGTCGGCCGGTGCGGACGTGCTGATCGTGGACACCCAGGGCCAGCACTCGCCCATCGCGACGAACGTCGCCATGCGATGCGACATCGTCTTGATCCCGATGAAGCCGACCCCGGAGGACTTGAAGGCGATCCCGGCCACGATCGACATGCTCCGGCTGCACAAGGTCCCGCACCACGTCGTGCTCTCCCAGTGTCCGTGGAATACGCCGAGGCCGAAGGCGGAGGCGTACTCGCTCCTGAGCAAGCTCAAGGTCCCGGTCTGGATGGGCGCGATCCACCTCAAGGACGCGATCCCGTCCTCATGGATCGCCGGGGAGACCGTTTTGGAGCTTGAGGGCTTGAGCCGCGCCGAGGAGAAATCCGTCGAGGAATTCCGGTCGCTCTGGACATGGGTCCGGCGGGAACTCAACTTAAAAGCTGGTCAGCCGGTAGCAGCGTAATCGCGTGATATGGTAGGGAAGTAACATGGCAAGGAAGACACTCTCCCTCGACTCCCTGGTTGATCCTCAAACCGCGCCAGAGGCCGTGAAGGGCCACCCGGTGGAAGACCAGGGCGAGCATCGCACGATGCCGAAGCCCCCCAAGGGCTCGAAGCCGGGCTACCGCGAGAACAAGCGGGCCTTCACCGCGTGGGCGCACACCGCCTGCTACAAGGAGTTGAAGCTCCTGGCCGTGAACAAGGAGACGACCATCCAGGCGCTCCTGGAGGAGGGCATGGACATGGTCTTCCGGAAGTACGGCTACGACGGCTACGACAAGATCGCAAAGCAGTGAGAGGGTAGCACCGCAAGGTGCTAATCCCGCCATAGAGTAATACAGCAACCCAGTAGGCTGTAAAGATCGTCAGAAGGTCATACGCGAGGGGCATGAAGAAGCAGGATGTGGGGGACGCGAAGCGATGATCGAGGACGAGCGCGACCCCTCCCGGATCCTGGCCGACCTATGCCTGACGATCGACTCCACCGATGAGGAGATCGAGGCTGTGGCCCGTCACCTGGATCCAGACGCTCCTGACGACGCCGTAGAGGCGATCCGCGTGATCATTGAGGCCGTCCGAGCGGCCGGATACCACGGCTGACCTCATGACACTCGCCGAACTCGATCTCCCGCCGGACATCCTGGCCGACGCCAAGCGCTGGATGGGCGACATGGAGATGAGTGAGAACGTGTTCCTCGACTACCTCGTGGAGGCGCACGGCCCGGAGGACGAGGGGCAGGGCGACTACAAACTCTACCGGACCGCAGTGCTCTGGGGTGTCGAAGCTCTCCGTGATGTCGAGGGTCAGGCGGAGCCGGACTGATCGCCCGAACCAACCGAAGTTCCAGCTTGAGGCCGAGGTTTCCGCTCTGGTGTGAGGTTAGTCCGAAGGGGCGGACCACTTTCGTTATACGAAAACTGTCTGTTCCAGGGATGTAGGAGCACTTTCGTATAACGAAAATTGCTTAAAACCGGCCAAAAACCACACCCAACCGCCATTCCTCAGGGGTTTTCGGGATCAAGCTGGAACTTCACTCGTCCTGGAGCCCGACCCCCCGAAGTGAGACAGGGATGGGGCTCTGGTCGTTCCGGCAGGGGAGGGGCTACGCGGCGTCCCGGCGGCGCCGATCCAGTTCCTCATCTACTTCTTGGTCGATGGTGTCGCGCTGATGAGGGGTGAGGTGCTGCGCGGTTAGGAAGGCGACCGCTTCCTTGAAGGCGAGGTCGCGAGTGAACTGCAAGAGGATCATCCTCTGCGGAAGCTGGCCTCCAACGCACGCCGAACAAGGATCGATAGGACCATCCTGCCGCCCCAACTTGATGGCCACTCAGGACCATGCTTGGCGCGCTGCCGGGCCAGGATCTCACCTCGGACACGATCTTGATGGAGTTCGGCGTGACGCTGCCACAAAACCTCCTCGACCCGGCGGAAGGCTTGGGTAACGGCCGTGCGGTACTCGGCGCCGATGTTCAGCAGCGGCAAGTGCGCCTCGCGGCGTAGAGCTTGGCGGGCGAGGATGGCTGAGAATATGGCGCCACGGTCTACGATGGTGGCCTCCACGTCTTCGGCATTTCCAACAACTTCGAACCAGTTCCGTTCCTGACGATGCTCGCATATATCGGAGTTACTGTAACGATCAGTCACGAAGAAGTCGCTTGATATCGTCGGGCCGGACGCTCAGCTTTAACCACGCTCCGCTTCATCTTCGCGCGCGGTTGCAGTTCGTCAGCCTTGTGGTAGAATTTCCACGATGTCGAGACGGGTAGCGCGGGAACGCGGACCACGGCGGCGATGCCTGGAGCATCCCGTTGGAAATTGGCCTCGCCTCTACCACCAGGAATGGTGCGAAACCTGAGCGCAGGCTTGCTCCCTTCTCAGGTTGGGCGCTCGAAGATGTCGTAAGTCTGGATTGTGCCTGCTCCGGCTTGCTTGCGGCGGCATTCGGCTTCGGCGTCCAAAGGCGCCAAGCTCTCTTCCTCATGCTTGCGGCCGTCCGTGAGCACGGGATCAGCGAAATCGCGGACCGACTACGACACCGGGAACTTCCGCCCGAGTTCCGGGGCCTGGAGGATGCTGCCCTTCTCGGTCGAGCAGTCGTTCACCTGAGGCGCCCGCGTGATCTGGTCCGGGCGGTGCTCGGCGCCCCTGACGGGCTGCTCGGTGCACTAGCCCGCCTCGGACTAGACCCGCTCGAAGAGCCGGACCTGTACCGCGAACTCCATCACCTGTTCGCCTCGGCTACTCCGGCTGATCGTCGGCGCGCCAAGATCCTGGGACAGATCCAGGGAGACCTTGCGGGCGGGCAGATCGCCGTCGTGAGCCGACTTGATCCGTTGCTGCTGCATCCCGCAATCGTGTCGAAGATCCATGACGTGGAGCATGTAGCGGAACTCCATCACGCCCTGGCCTACATCCGCAGCTACTGCTCCAGCGCGACCGAGGCTGGGATCCGCGCCTCGCTTGGACTGCTGCGGCCGGAAGACAGTCGGGTCGATCTCGTGAGAGCTTGGAGCAAGCGGTTTGATCGGCTTCCCTACGACCTCGACACGAGCAGCGATCCCACCTTGGTCGTGCTCGCGAGCGCCGCCGCGATGAACGATGCGGCACGCCGTTACAGGAACTGTCTCGCATCGAGGATCAGCGACGTGTTTCTCGGAACGCACCTGTTCGCCGAGTACCAGCCGATCGGCCGGAGCGAGCCGGGCGTGATCGCGGAACTGCGACGCATCGAACGCGGCTTCTTCCTGGAAGGCTTGTACGGCGTCGGCAACACGCGTGTGCGGGCCGATCGCGCCAACCTCGTGCGGCGCAAGCTCGCCGCCTGCGGTGTCGCACTCCTCGACCATGCTCCGGCCAGCCCGGAGATGATGCACGCCGTCGCCGGAATGCTCGGAGCGTGGCCGCTCGGCCTTCCTGACAATAACGCATGGGGCGAGGAGGTCATCCAAGCCACCACCGATCCTGGGCGGCCACTGGACGAGGCGGCCTGATATGGACGCCTCCGCTTATCACCAACTCACGCCCGTCGAGATCCTGCGCGACCGGCGCGGCCTCGTGATCGGGCGCCAGGAGGAGCAGCGATCCACCGGCAAGATCATCGCTCGCGATGTCCTCGCAGCACTCCTCAGCCGCCGATGACTACCCTCCATCCGATCGCGATCCGCATCCTGTCGGTGCCGGGCTGGCGGCTGCGCGTCTGGCTGGCCGTCGTGATCGCTCTCGCGCTGGTGGGACTGCCTCTACCGATCGCCGGGCTCGTGTTGTGGGTTGGGGGCTTGCTAGGCATGACCCTGATGGAGACCATCGCCACCCTGATCCGGGAGGAGCATCAGGCACAACGGCAACTCGATGCGGATCGCGAACGACGGGAACAGGCCGTCGCGCTTACGGTGCGTGATGCTCAGATCGCCGCGCTCAAGGCCGATCTCGCCCAGGCACGTTCGCTGACCAGCGTGCGCCCGGAGACCCCTGAGCAGGCCCTCTATCGTAAGGTCGGCCTTCAACCAGGAGCGCCCGAGTTCCTGCTGATTGCGGCTCGGCGCGCCTTCCGGTTGGCTCTGCACCCGGATCGAAATCCTCGACACGCCCGGCAGGCCCACGAACGATACCTACAGGCTGAGGCTGTGTTCGACCAGATCGCGAGACTTCGAGCCTGAGGACGGCGTCAGGAACGGCATCTACGACAAGGACGACAGCGCCGAGAGGATCGATGACAGCGCGGCGTACCCAGCCGCCTGGATGCTCAGGCGCGACGTAGCGTGCGTGGCGTTGATCATCCGTTGCACGTCGCCGGGGTGGAAGCCGGGCGCTCGGCGGCAGGCATTGGTACGCGTGTGGACTGCGCCCATAACCATGCCGAGTCAGCCCCGTCAGGGCGGCGCCCGAAAACAGCACGTATCTCAAGGCATGCATCAGAGCCCAACCTTCGCCCCGCAATCCTTCAGGCGCTGTCGTGGGCTGCGACCATCCTCAAGATCACTCGCCCAGAACCGATCGACAACCTCAGACACTCCGTACAGGATAGTATCTGACGAGTTATCAAGCGCGTTCTCCAGATGCTTGCGGTCATAGTCCCACTCGTTCGCCAACCCGGCCTCGTGGGCGGCTCGGACGTGTTCCCAAAGCCCGTGATCGGCCGTTCGTAGTTCCTCGAACAACTCGGGCGTGATGCCGCCTTCGAAGATCGCCATGAGACCGCACCATTCGGCCTCGCTGAGCGTCGGGATGAACTCGTCTACGAAGTGATTGTAACGCTCGCAGATTGTGTTGATCCTTGCCGCCCGCGTCATCCCTCCGGCCTCTGGCTCAGGGTAGGAGCGCACTGCCTTCAGCGCTCTCTTGATGGCCGGACCGAGATAGAGGGTGATGTACCGCGGGTCCGTGCTCTTCAACGGCTTCGCGGGGCGTCGAAACTGGGGTGGGTTCGCCATCCTGGACATCATATAACACATGTTGCTCGTAGACGGTGGCACCTTGCCCACCAGCGCAACACAGGTCCTAGCAGTTCCTGGAATATAACACATCCTGCTAACACGTAATACGGCGTTTGTGATGCTCGCGGTCTAACTGCTACGTTTGAAACAACGAACGATGCTTCAAAAAGCACATGACACCACGTGTTGACTGGTGGTGTCAGGTGATCGAGATTAGGTGATGTCACCTGTTTCGGAGCGATCTGATGAAGCGGATCATCAACGGTGTCACCTACGACACCACCACGGCCACGGAGATCTTCTTCGACAGCAACGACCACTCGGAGGCTTGGTGGGGCCTGTACCAGACCCGGCACGGTGCCTTCTTCAAGGTTCTCGTCGGTCACCACGGCGATGAGGCCAAGTGGACGCCATTGACGGATGAGGAGGCGAGGGCTCACGTCGAGAAGTTCGCCAATCATTTGGTCGGGCAGTTCTTCGGTTCCGCACCGGAAGCAGGGTCGGCCGAGCGGCGCATGACGATCCGCATCCCTGTCGGTTTGGCCCGGCGGGTGGAAACGGCTGCGACGGCAAAGGGTCTTACCTTCAATCGATACGTCATGAAGTCCCTGGAGAAGACCCTCGCGCAGGAACCTCCTGCTGGTCCTGTAGCGGGCCGCTGAGAAGGGGAACGCGCCATGTCCCGAGAGCGGTATGTCGCCTACTACAGGGTCAGCACGGGCAGGCAGGGCCGTTCAGGGCTTGGCCTCGACGCGCAGCGGCAGACGGTCAACGATCGGCTCGACGGGGGTGACTGGGCGATCGTCGGCAACTTCACGGAGATCGAGACCGGCACGAATAAGCGCGCCCGGCCTGAACTCGCGAAGGCGCTGGCGTTCTGCCGAGTAATGGGCGCCAAGCTCATCGTAGCCAACGTCTCGCGCCTCACGCGCGACCCCGACTTCATGAGCACGCTTGTGGCGGCCGAGGTCGAGGTCGTGTTCTGCGATTTGCCGAACACGGACGGGCCGGTGGGCAAGTTCATGTTGCGTCAGATGCTGTCCGTCGCCGAACTGGAGGCGGGCATGATCGCGGAGCGAACCCGGAAGGCGCTTGCCGCGGCCAAGGCGCGAGGCGTGAAGCTCGGAGGCGACCGGGGCAACCTCTCGGCCGACAACGCCAAGGGCCGCGCCGTGAGCCTCCAGGTCCGGCAGGATCAGGCCGCGCGGCGCCGGTCTGACCTTGCGCCGATCTTGGCAGAGATCCGGGCGGCGGGCGCCACTACGCTCCGAGCAGTCGCGCGCGAACTGGATGCGCGAGGTGTTCCTGCGGCCCGTGGCGGCCGGTGGAGTTCAGTGCAGGTGATGCGGGTGGAGGAAGGCGCCGAGAGCGATCAGCGAGGCGCACGAACTTAAAACGCGAAAAATCGCGTCAGATCGCTTAAACCGCTTGTTAAGGCGGTTAGATCGTGACATAACCAACTCACAGGCGGATTTAACCCGCCTGAGTCGGGCGGCCCGGCGACCAACCAGATCGCCGCCCGACAGGCCCGAGGACCATAGAGGTGATTATGACACGATTTCAGTTGCGCGTCGATGACCAAGTCGTCATCGACGCCGACGTGAACCTTGCTGCGCTGGTTGATGTGTTCTCGACCATCGCGCCGCTGGAAGGCTCTCCGGCGGCAAAGAGCGCACCGATCACGGCCGAGCAGGCCGAGTTGCTGCTCCAGCGGATCGACAGGAAGAGCGCCGAGTTCCTGAAGCGGATCGCCGAGAACAAGGGCTCCATTAAGTGGTCGGAGATGCAGACGATCTTCGGTATCGAAGATAACACCTGGACGAAGTATTCCGCCCACTACGGCAAGGGCATCACCCGAGCCTTGCGTCACATAACGGGAGGAGCGATCGACGTTCTGGTCCACTGGGACGACGACGACCCGAACTGGCAGATCAACGACTCGAAGGACGGCAAGGTCTACGTGGACGGCAAGGCGCTCGACTCGCTCCGGGCGGTGTTCAAGCTGGCCTGACGACGATGGCGGCCGGGTGTAGGCCCGGCCGCCTTTCACTCTGAAGATCCGCTCGGACGTACTCGGACGTATAGGACTGGCCGTGACGCGCGTTTGCTGTCCTGCCTGCTACTCCTCGATCGACCCGAGATCCTCGCGCTGCTGGGCCTGCCACGCGGTTCTGGAACGTGTTCCGGGTGGTGCGGTGGGTGTTGTCACCGTCAGCGTCTACGCCGTTGTGAGCAACGTGAAGGGCTGCTTGGTCGGCCTGTTCGTGGGGCCCGTCGTGCAGGTGATCTGCGGCCTGCCCCACGTCGCATTGGTGGTCGCCACCGGCTGCGCCGTGATGTCCGGGGTCCACGGGTACTGGTCGGGTTCTACGCGGCTACGGGAACGGCGCTCTGGTGTTGGCCAGAACTCGGACATCACGGTCTACATCGCCGATCGGCTCCAGGTCCTCTATCTTCGCAGATGACGTAGCTGATGTTCGAGTCAGATCGGAGGAAGACCTCGTCCCGCAAACCAGAGTGGCAACGTTCGGCGAAGGCTCAGCGTGACGGCGAGAGGCTGGCGACCGCCGGTTGCGCGGCGTCACGGTGCTGACCAACGACATCGGTAAGGTTTGTCTCGATCGTCGTCTCGACCGATAACCCGACCCGCAATAGCCGTGCGAGCGGCTGGTTGGGGGCGATCACGATTTGGACGGGCAGGCGCTGGACAATCTTGGTAAAGTTGCCCGTGGCGTTGTCCGGTTGGATGGTCGCGAAGGTCGTCCCAGTCGCGGCCGGAACGCCGACCACCGTCCCGTTCAAGTCGATATCGTAGGCGTCCACGTGAATACGGGCACGTTGGCCAGCCTGGACGTGTCTTAGCTCGACCTCACGGTAGTTCGCCTCCACGTAGACCTCGGATAGGGGCACCACGGCCATCAGCCCCGTTCCCGAGCCGACGTAGTTGCCCACCTGCACGCCGCGCTGGGCGACCATGCCGTCCACCGGAGCTAGGACCTTTGTGTAGGAGAGGTTGAGGCGGGCCTGTTCAAGCTGCGCCTCACTGGCGCGCACGGTGGCACGAGCCGAAGCTTCCTGGGTCTCTAAGATCTTCAACTGCGCTCGGGCGGCCTCCAGGGCGGCCTTCGCCCCTTCGAGGGAAGCCCTGTTCTGCCGCAGGGTGCTATCGGCTTGCTGCTGGGTCTTTATCGTGCCTGATCCGGTCGTCGCGAGATACTCGTACCGCTTGGCGTCCGCTTCCGAGAAGGTGAGTTGCGCTTCCGCGGTCTTCACCTGAGCTTTGGACTGCTCGATCACCGGCCCCTGCCGGAGGACGGATGCGGTCGCGTTCTCAACTAGGGCCCGATCACGGGCGAGGGTCGCCTCGGCGGAGGCAACAGCCGCCCGGTAGTCGCGGTCATCAAGTTCAACCAGGACTTGCCCAGCCTTGACCACGTCATCGTTCCAGACGCGCACCATCGTAACTTGGCCGGAGATGCGCGGGGCGATGGCGGCGTAGTGGACGCGCACGTAGGCGTTGTCGGTCCAGACGTTCGGGTGAGGCGCGAAGATGCGCCAAGCCACGATGCCCGCGAAGCCAAGGACGACGAGGCTCGCAAGGACCCAGGGCCAGAACCGCGCGAGCCGGTTCTTCTTCGGTTCTGTTTCGGCAGTGCTCTGCGTTGTGGTGGGCGCAACCGGCGCGGTTGGCGCCAGGGGTGCTGCGGTGGCGGCCATGATCTCAATGCTTCGCGAACAGGATGCGGGGCGGGAAGGTGCGGACGGGCAAGAGGATGACGAGCAGCGCGAGGGCGCCGCCGAACGCACACAGGATCAGGAAGGTATCGGCGGTGGTCAGCACGCTCGCCTGGGTCTGGACGGCGCGGGCGACCTGCTCTGCGCGACCAACGGCGTCCCCCGACATGGGGTGGAACCGCGTCTGCCCAACTTGATCCACGAGGCGCTCGGAGTGGAGCGCGCCGCGCCAGCGCTCGATGAGTTCCAGGATGCAGGTGCCCACTGGGGCGGCGAGGCTGCGGGTCGTGTTGACCAGCGCCGATGCGAACGGGCCTTCCGCGGGGCCCTGCACGGCGTTGGTGGCGATCATCAGCAGTGAGACGACCACCATCGGCTGGCCGACTGCCTGTAGCGACTGCCAGAGGTAGAACTGCTCCCGGTTCCACGAAGCGTCGATGGTGGCGCTGCCGATGCAGGCCGCGCAGATCAGCGCCAAGCCGCACAGTGTTACCCCTCGGGCGTCGGCCCACTTGTGATCGAGCAGGAACGCCACCGCTGGCAGCATCAGGAACTGCGCGAGCGCGATTAGGAGCGTGATCCAGTGTCCCTGAAGGGCGCGGTAGCCCTGGATCTCTACGAGGTACGTCTGCGGCACCAACGAGGAGGAGAGGCTGAGGACGAGGAAGAGGAACAGCCCGAGCACCCCGTAGGCGAAGTTCCGCCTCTTGAGCATCTGCAACTTCAGCAAGGGCAGCGGGTGGAACCACTCGTTGAGCGCGAGCAGCGGGAAGGCCACCACGCACAGGAGGACGAGGACGCAGACCTCCTCGGAGTTGAACCAGTCCTGGTGGTCGCCGTGGTACATCAACGTGGTCAGCGAACCGGCGCCAACCGCGAGCAGAAGGAAGCCGCGCCAATCGAACTGGCGCAGACGCTCGTAGCGCGGCGGATCTTGGGGCAGGCCGTACCAGACGAGCACGGCCGAGACCGCGTCGAGTGGCAGGGCCTCGAAGAACACGAAGCGCCAGTCAACGATGTCGGTCCAGAAGGCCGCGATGGAGGTGCTGATGGATGGCGTGAAGGTCGCGGTGAGCGCATATACGGCGAGCCCGTAGAGCCGGATCGGAGGCGCCAGCACGCGCAACGCGGTCGTCATTAAGAGAGGGATGGTGAAGCCGCCGCCGAGCCCCTGGATCAAGCGCAGACCCAGCATCGCGGAGAGGTCAGGCGCGAAGGGGATCAGCACCGTCGCGCAGCAGACGAGGCTGATGGCGAACAGAGTGAAGCGGCGCAGCGTGAAGGTGACGGCGAGCCACGGCGCCAGGGCCATGCCGCATGCGACGCCGGAGGCGTAGAGGCTCTCGATCCAGAGCCCAGGGTCGTGGCTGATGCCGAAGGCGCCGCGCACATCGACCAGAGCCGTGCTCATGACGAGTTCGTTGAACTCAGCGTTGAGGGCGGCGACGAGCACGCCGAGGAGACCGATCAGGGGTTTGATGGGCATGATGGGGGTCCGGAGGGCGCCTGCGCTCAGGCTCGGGTCGCGTCGTGCCCTTTCAGCTTCCTCATGAAGGCGCCAACGTGCGGAAGTAGCTCCGCGAACAGCGGCTCGCGGCGGTGACGAAGGAGGACCTCACTGAAAAGCTTGAGGCCAAGGGCGAATTCGGCGGCCTCGACTTCTGGCACGGCTTTACGCTCGCGGACTCGGTCGAAAACCTGCATCAGGTCGTCGTGGTTGGAGACGTAGAACGACAGCGAAACAGGGGTGCGATCGGCAGCGTCGTCTACTTCCTGGATGGTCAGGCGGTAGGTGTGCGGCATGGCAGCTTCGCGATCCGTCATCAGTTGACGGTATCAACTTATGATCGTCAGTTGATGTTGTCAACTGATGAGGTATGATGTGCTCATGGATGACGATCTACTCGACCTCTTCGGCGCAGTGGCGAACGGCTTTCAGGCGCGCTTACAAAGCCTTGCTGCGCATGACGAACTCGGGCTTGCTCCGTTCCAGGCCCGCATGCTGTCGCTGATCTCCCGCAACGTGGGCTGCTCTCAACAGGTGCTCGCTCAGTGGACCGGAAGGGATAAAGCGCAGGTGGCGCGAACGGCTAAAGACCTTGAGACACGGGGGCTCATCACGCGCCATGCCCACCAGTCCGACTGGCGCATGCAGTGCCTCGCCGTGACTATCGAAGGTGAGAAGGCCGCTCAGTTGCTGAACCGCCAACGTGTCCAAGCTGGCGCTGAGATGCTGGAGAACGTAAGCTCCGAAGAGCGTGAGATACTGCACCGGGTCTTGTCGAAGATGCGCTCGCAGCTTGCTTCTAACATCGGCTTCGCGCAGGTTCCGTAACACTTAGTTGACGAGCGTTTATTTTCGAAGACGGCAAAATTCAAGGCGCCCAGGTCACGATCGACTTCACGGTTTCAAGCGCCGCTGCCGATCAGCCTCGGCGCGATCCTTGGCGGCCTCGGCCAGGGTCTCCTCAACCTCAGCTTCGAGGCGACGAAGTTCGAGACGCTGGCGGGCGAGTTCAAGCTCTTCCGCCTCGTCGCCGTACATGATCGCAAGCTCGTCGTCAGATAACTCTGGAGGCTTGCGAGACATGATCCGGGCAACATCGGCCTTGATCTTCTCCGGGGCGGTCTCGTCGTTCATGTCGTAGTGTTCGAGGATACCCTTCCGGGACATTATCACCGTGAGCTTGCCGTTAGGGGTGAGCAGGTCGCGGATCTCTATCACCAGGAATTCTCAGAAAGGGAGCGAGCGCAACCACTCGCCGAAGAGCGCTACGACACCGGCTGGGCCACCGTGCTGTTCCTCGTCATCGAACACCTTCTCCAGCGCGACATGGGTCGCGAGGGGCCGCAATAGCCCACCGTCCCGCCAAACCATTCGGAGTGTCACAGTCCAGGCGGCGTCAGGGTACGAGATCGATATCCGCCAGGACGTGGAGTCGGCCGGGATACCGAAGCGGTTCCAAGTCTCGTGCGCCTCGATACAGGCGTGTTCCAGCGTCCAGACGCGTTGGCCGTCTTTCTTGGGAGCTAAATATTCGAGTAGACGGTAGAGGACGAGGCGATCGGCGTCGTCAAGTTTGGTTTTCATAACGATCTCCCCGCGGAGCCGAACCATTCGAGCATCCGTGAATTTCACTCAGTATTTAGGAGATCTGAATGTTGGTTATGTTCGGCTATAATTTGTTCCCGGTGTACGACGATCTTTCCCGCCTCGGCCTTGTCGAGAGCGAGCGGCGCTTCAGTACCTGGATCGGAACGGCGCCCCAGTATCTGCGCGATCATCGTGTCGCGGCGGGACGCGCCAGGGTCCACCCGCGCACGGCGACGCGCCTCCGGCGTCAGCTTGACGCGCTCGCACAACGTCTTCCGCTCGGCCTGCGCCGAGAGATCAATGAGATCATCACCCGGCTGGAGCGCGACATGGCGGTCGCGTCGATGCTGGCGCGCTGATCGGGCCGATCAGGGGGCGGCCGGAAAGTCGTCGCGCCCACCTAAATGAGCGAGCACACGCCGCGCAATCCGCACAAGTCCATCGAAGGTGATGATCTCGATCCGGTGCAGGTGCGCGTTCGTGCGCTTGAGCGCCTCCATCTGCGCCTCGTCCCCGTCCCGGCCGATCACGATCCGGGCGGTCGCCTTGTAGGCGTCGATCTCGAACTTGCGGAGCACGAGATCCCGCGTGCCGTCCAGGTCAGCGAGGTAGTTCTGGACCTGGGCAATAACCTTGGTGAGATCAGCCTTCTGGTAGAAGGCGTCGTGCGCCTTGTCGTGCGCGAAGAGCGGGTCGCCGCCCAGAGCCGTCTTGATCTCGATGAGTTCCAGGCGGCCGTCCGTCGCGCGCGTGAGCAGGAAGTCCTGCTGTTGGCGCACGGCGATCGTCCGGTCCGGTAGGAGCCGGGCGTACTCCGAGCCGAACATCCAAGGGTTGGCAGCGAGCAGGCGTTGGAATGCACTCTCGCTCGCGTCGGCGGCGATGAGGCGTTCCAGGTCTGCCACGACCGCTTCGTAGACAGCGAGGTTCAACGCGCTGGCGGCGCGGGCAAGGAAGTCGCGGTCATTGGCTGAGCGCTCCAGCACCGCGCGCAGCACGTCCGGCTGATCGGCGGCTCGTCGCAGCAAGGCCAGGAGCGCCTCGCCTTGCTCCCCCTCCGGCAAGCCCAGGACGTACTCTGGTGCGGCCACGACGGCCCGGCCACCGTCGTGGAGCCGGATGTCCTCGAAGAAGGTGCCGACCCGCCCGGTCGCTGGCAGGGATCGGGCTGCGGCGATGAAATCAACGAGCGTCTGGACCTCATCGCCCTCCAGGGTGACGCTGTGTTTCGCGTCTTCCTCGCAAGCGTTCCTGCGCTTCTTCCAGGACTTGATAGTCAGCGCCTCGTGGTGGGCTTGTCCCGTGTGGCGATCCCGTGGGACGGTTCGTGTCGCCGTCTTCCGCGAGAGCGGGCGATCCGCAAGGACGACCTCCTGTTGCGAGTGTAGATCTGGCTTCACCCGCTCGTCATAGCGGATCACGGTGATCTTCACGGTCTAAACCTACCCTCTGTGTGCCCCTGCACCGGGCTAACAAGTTGGAATTGCGACACCGCCTCCTGGGTGGCGAGCATGGCCACGATGTCGTCCAACGCGACGTTCACGCGGATGGTGCGGCCCGCCGCGGTGATCAGGGTTTCGTTCTGGAGCGGATCCGTATCCGAGACCGCCTGGATCGTGCTGAAGCGCAGGAGGTGGCGGCACCCATCCTCATCGAGGACCTCCAGGAACGCTCCAACCCGGCGGATGGTAGACATCGGCGCCTCAAAGCTTGGCCGTCACGAGCGGCGAACGGCAGCCATGTTCGATTTTTGTTCCTATCAGGTCAAGCTCCGAGCAGACCTCAATCCTAACTCGCGCGGCGAGCGCCACCGCGCCTGGGTTGGGCGACACCGTTAGCCTGACGTGCCGTTTTAAGCGCCTCGCCCGGCTTGAAGCGGCACGCACCACAGCATCCATCCGGCTCACGCGCGCCTTAGTTCTTGAAGATCTGCACCTCGCCGTCAGAGAACGCCTCGCGCTGGTCTGCACACCATTGCGCCTCGCCTGTCGCCTTCACCTCGGCATAGCGCCGCGCCAACTCGTCCCTGAAGGCGGCGTTCACTCGCTCTTGGCCGAGCACCTTGGTGGCCACGTCGCGTGCGGTCTGGGAAATCCGCAGGGCGGTCGTGCCGTCAATCGCGTAGTGCTTGGCGCAGAACGTGATGATGGCGGACTGGGTGCTGGAGGCGCGAAGCAGCGCTAACGCCTGCTCCTCCTGGGATTGCGCGTGAGCGGGCGCGGCATGCGTGCTGACGGCGAGCGCCAAGACAAAGGTGGCCCGGCGGCGCATGGCCAGTTCTCCGGCGAATGCCAGCCCTCGTGATGATCACTGGTGGCAGGACCGGATGTGCGCGACTGCTCCAAGTTGCGCAAGGGCGGCGATGGTAATCAGGAAACCGATCGCCGTCGTCCATGCCTCGCTCACGCAGTCGATGATGCTGAAGCCGCTAATCGGCACCAGCACAATCGCGATCAGGGTTGGTTGCAGGGCCTACAGCGATTAAAGCCGCCTGATGTCCGACAAGCTCAACGCCCTTCTCGCCCGCCTCAAGGCTCACCAGCGTGACCTCATCCTGGCGATGGCCGAGCACGACGGGATGCCCGCCGGAAGCGCCCTCCGGCAAGTCGCCGAACTGGAGAACGTGATCGCCGCTGTCGAGGCCGTGGCGGACGAGGAAGCGCGCCGGTAACGCGCGAGCTTGACGGGACGTTTACCATGACGGTGTAGGCGTCCAGGCCGCGCCCGTTCTCGAACCGGCATGCTGGGAATGACGCCATGCGCGTGCTGTTGATCGAGGATGAGGCCACCGTCGCGCAGAGCATCGAGTTAATGCTCAAGTCCGAGAACTTCAACACCTACACCACTGACCTCGGCGAGGAGGGCATCGACCTCGCGAAGCTGTACGACTACGACATCCTCCTGCTCGACCTGAACCTTCCCGACATGTCGGGCTACGAGGTGCTGCGCTCGCTCCGCGTCGCCAAGGTGAAGACGCCGATCCTCATCCTCTCCGGCATGAGCAGCATCGAGGACAAGGTGAAGGGCCTGGGCTTCGGGGCGGACGACTACCTCTCGAAGCCCTTCCACAAGGATGAACTCGTAGCGCGCATCCACGCCATCGTGCGCCGGTCGAAGGGACACGCGCAGTCGGTCATCACGACCGGCGACCTGATCGTGAACCTCGACCAGAAGACAGTCGAGGTCGGCGGTGCTCGGGTGCATCTGACCGGCAAGGAGTACCAGATGCTGGAACTCCTCGTGCTGCGGAAGGGCACAACGCTGACCAAGGACGTACTTCTTACACATCTCTACGGCGGCATAGACGAGCCGGACCTGAAAATCATTGACGTGTTCATCTGCAAGCTGCGCAAGAAGCTCGCGAACGCGTCGGCGGGGAAGAACTACATCGAGACCGTCTGGGGCCGCGGGTACGTTCTGCGAGAAGATGCGCCCGCGATGCGAGCCCTGGCGAGTTAACGTACACCTAGATTACAGAAGCCGGGGCCGTGGGGCGCGATATCTTTTCGCTCTTGGGAGGCTCTGCGGCAGAACAGGCGGCGGTAGGGCTCTTTCCATCCGTTGGGGCGCACCCTTGATCGCCGCCGTGGTCTTCATGGCCTGCGCCGCCATCCGGGCGCAGACCGCCTACCTGCATCGCTTCGATGGGCCGCTTTTCGTCGGGCCCTACATCAACAGTGTTATTCGCCTCAACATAGCAGCGGCCGTCTGCTTCGTCGTGGCGAAGGTGCTGCCATGATGCTCTGGGAGCGCGTAGGGGTCCCTCCGGTCCCCACGCGCCAGTTCACGAGCTACTTCTCGTTCGCGCACTTGGTCTCTTGCGGGGTGCGCTTGAGGCTGTGCTTCACGGTCGTCTCCATGCGGTTGGCCGCGTTCTGCTCCTTATCGGTGGGCTGCGTCTGCGGAAGACCGCTCTCGCTGAGCTTCTTCCGACCAGCGCGCTTACCAGCCTTGTGCTCCTCCTCGGACGTGTTTGCGCCGCCGCTTTGGTCGTAGGCCATGGGCCCTCCTGACCCTGAACCAACTCCTCGAAAGGTCGGGGGTTCGGGCGATCATAGAACCAGCCCTGGCCAGTGGTAAGGATCACCATGAAGCCACCGCTGATCAGCAGCTTCCCCGCATCGGCACCGAGCCAACCGCCCCAGGTCGCGCCTGAGCAACCGGCAGCGCCACCCTGACGCGAGGTCGCCCCTGTCGTTGGCTGCCCTGGTCACGACCTTGGAGGTGATCGAGACCGAGCCGAAGGCCGGACCGGCCACTCGAAGTAGACGACGTTCTCGTAGCATTGGGCATCAGGATCGACGCGACCGCAAAGGTTTGTTTAAGGATCAGGTGTTCGTCCGGCTAGACATTGAACCAACTTGCCCCCAGATCAGGCGCGCTGGCACAGCCGATGCGGCTGCGAGAACCTCCCTCAGGATAATTCTTCGATGAAGCGCCGCAGTGCGCGACCCTTCACGGTCGAAGTCAAGAGCACCCGTACATCCAGAACTTCACTGACCGTCGCTGCGGCGAACTTGCTTTCAGGTAAGGCGCTTCAGAACGATTGGGCGACTCTCTTTGCGGCGAGCGAGTCGCTCCCTCAGCCTGACCCAGTGCCGCTATCGCCTCGGCGGCGGCGTGAAGCCCCCGCGCGTCGCGTTCTACCGAGCCTCGTGCCCATGTGCGCGCTGCCGGGTGAGTCGGATCCGCCGGTCGAGGCTGCCGAACCGACACTGCCGCGCGTCAGGCATCCACGGGCAAAAGCTGAACGCGCGCTCACGGCGGAAGAACCGTCTCTCATGCAGCGTCCGATCGAGCCGCTTGCCATCATGCCTCCTGTCGCAGGCGAGACGGCGTCCGTAGTGGCTGATCCGCCCGCATCTCGCA
>Ga0316228_1000364_pt1 | contig 63017 bp, 60 predicted proteins | sample TBH18021metaG_FD_206005 | JGI IMG/M metagenome (GOLD analysis project Ga0316228, IMG submission 206005) | Freshwater microbial communities from Trout Bog Lake, Wisconsin, USA - TBH18021 | ecosystem: Environmental > Aquatic > Freshwater > Lake > Hypolimnion/Profundal zone | place: USA: Wisconsin... | reverse complement strand
GCCGCGGGGATCGGATCCCGCGCGTTGACTGGCCGACACAGGGTTCCCGCGGCGTCCCGCGTCCCTCGTGATCTCCCGGGCCATGCCCCCGGCGCCAAAGGCGCGCGGGGACGATGACGCATGAGGGAGGTCCTCGTGTCCGAATCGATGCCCGACGGAGTGGCACCCGGCGGGGGCAGGCGCGGCGTCCCGCGGCGATCCGCGATCCCTGGAAAGTTGACGGCGGCCCGGCGGACTGCCATCCGCCCGTCCGACACGTCCGTGGTCCCCGCCCGCGGCCCTCTCGAGTCCAGAGAACCCATGACCGACCTGATCGAGACGATCCGCCGGACGCTCGTGCCGATCCACAAGGAGGGCTATCCCTTCATCCTGATCGGCATCGTGCTGACCGTGCTGGCGGGCTACTTCTCCCAGTTCTTCGGCTGGATCTTCCTGATCCTGACTCTCTGGGTCTGCTACTTCTTCCGCGATCCGGAGCGCGTCACCCCGGTGGCGGACGGGCTCGTGGTCTCGCCCGCCGACGGGCGCGTGAACCTCATCGCCACCGTGCTGCCGCCGCCCGAACTCGACCTGCCGCAGGTGCCGACCCTGCGAGTCTCGGTGTTCATGAACGTGTTCGACTGTCACGTGAACCGGGTGCCCGTGGCCGGCCGGATCGGCCAGATCCACTACACGCCGGGCCTGTTCCTCAACGCCGAGCTCGACAAGGCCAGCGACGACAACGAGCGCAACGGCATGGTGATCGAGACGACCCATGGCGGCCAGCCGAAGCGGGTCGGCGTGGTGCAGATCGCCGGCCTCGTGGCCCGGCGCATCGTCGGGTTCGTCTCGGCGGGCGACGTGCTCGGCGTCGGCGAGCGGTTCGGCCTGATCCGCTTCGGCTCGCGGGTGGACGTGTACCTGCCGGCCGGCGCGACCGTGCTGGTCGGGCTCGGCCAGAAGGCCGTGGCCGGCGAGACGGTGCTGGCCGATCTCGGCGGCGGCCCGGAGCGGCTGTTCAAGCGGATCTGAGGCGGCCATGGACGAGCTCTTCCCGCCTTTCGCGCCCGATCCCAACGAGCCGCGCCCGCGCCGGTTCAAGCCGGTGCCGTTCCGGATGATCGCGCCCAACATGATCACCCTGATGGCGCTCTGCCTCGGGCTCACCGCGATCCGGCTCGCCTTCGAGGGCAAGTTCGAGCCCGCCGTCATCGCCGTGGTGGTGGCCGGCGTGCTGGACGGCATCGACGGCCGGGTGGCGCGGCTGCTCAAGGGCACGTCGCGCTTCGGGGCGGAACTCGATTCGCTCGCCGACTTCGTGAATTTCGGCTGCGCCCCGGCCCTGATCCTCTACGGTTTCGTGCTGTTCCACCTGAAATCGGTCGGCTGGATCGTGGCGCTGATCTTCGCCATCGCCATGGCGCTACGGCTCGCCCGTTTCAACGCGATGCTGGACGACCCGAACCGGCCGGAATGGAAGAAGGACTTCTTCGTCGGCATGCCGGCGCCGGCCGGCGCACTGACCGCGATGCTGCCGCTCTACCTGCACTTCCTCGGCTTCGGCATCGAGACCTGGGCGGCCCCCGCCGTCCTGATCTACGTGCTGTGCATCGCCCTGCTGGTGGTCTCCACGGTCCCGACCTACTCGGGCAAGACCATGGGCAAGCGGGTGCCCCGCAGCCTCGTCCTGCCGATCTTCCTGTTCGGCGTGGCGGCCTTCGGCATCCTGATCAGCTACCCGTTCGAGGCGCTGGTGGCGGTGAGCGGCGGCTACCTGCTGACCATCCCGGTGGTCGCCGCGCAGTATCGCCGCCGGCACAAGGCGGCGCTGTCGGCCCCGGCCGGGGAGCGGTCCGCGGCCGGGGCGGACGCGCAGCTCGAGATCGCCGCTGAGGCGCGGCCCGAAGCCGTCAAGCCGGACTAGCCGCTGGCCGTCGCGGAATTCTCCCCTACCTTGGCGGCGTTCGGGGGGGATTCGGCGATGCTCGAGGAATTCAAGACATTCGCGCTGCGCGGGAACGTGGTCGATCTCGCGGTCGGCGTGATCATCGGCGCGGCCTTCGGGGCCATCGTCAACTCGGCGGTCCAGGACATCTTCATGCCGGTGATCGGCGCGGTCACGGGCGGGCTCGATTTCTCGAACTACTACGTGCCGCTGTCGTCGAAGGTGCAGGCCGGCCTGCCCTACGCGGACGCGAAGAAGCAGGGCGCCGTCCTCGGCTACGGCCAGTTCCTGACCCTGTCGCTGAACTTCGTGATCGTCGCCTTCGTGCTGTTCCTGGTCATCCGGGCGATGAACCGGCTTCAGCACGCGGAGGTCAAGAAGCCCGACGACGTGCCGGCCGACGTGAAGCTGCTCTCGGAGATCCGCGATATCCTGGCGACGAAGCCGCGCGTCTGACGCCTCAGCCCGCGCGCTTGTCGGCATCCTCCGGCTTGACGCCGAGGGCATCGAGGATCTGATCGAGGGCCTGGCCGACGGCGCCGGTGCCTTCCTCGTGGGTCTTCAGCCGCGTCTCGAGCCGGCGGATCTGCGGCTCGAACGCCTCCGGCACGGGATCGTCGCCGAGGAAGCGGGGCTTGTCGGCCTCCACCGGCAGCACCCCGCGCAGCTGCTGGCCGAGATGGTCGCGCACCGGCTCGGGCAGGGTGGCATTCGGTTCGGTGGGAGTGTCGCTCATGGTCGCCTCACGGGTCGAACGGCCTATCAACGGCCGGACGAATGAAGCGTTGCGCCGACGGCCGCGGCTGTGGAAATGCCCCCGGAGCAGGCTCCGGGGGCGCAGGGCCGGTGCTGGACCGGCCCCACGATCTCGATCGGGTTTAGTCGATGACCTCGACGATGCGGTGGCTGCGATCGACCAGCACCGGACGGTCATTCACCACGGTGTAGCGGTAGCCCGGCTGCACGCGGTACTCGTTCGGCACGTCGTAATAGGTCACGCCCGAGGCCGGCAGGGTGGTGCCGACGGCGACGCGGCCATCATAATCGTAGGAGCGGACGTTGCGCTCGCGGACGTAGCTGCGGAAGCGCGGGGCCATGTCGACGCCGAGGATGCCGCCCACCGTGCCGGTGGCCGCACCGACCGCGCCGCCGACGATGCCGCCGATGGGGCCGGCCGCATCGGCACCCGCGGCCGCACCGCGCTCGGCGCCCGGGATCGTGCCCTGGGCCTGGGCCGCCAGCGGCAGCGAGAGGGCGAGAGCCGAGGCGGCGATGAGGGTCTTGAAGGTCATACGGGATTGCTCCGTTCCGTGGTGTTTCGCCGCGCGGGCGCAGCGAAGCTCGGGCCGGTAACGCCCGATCCGCGGAATCGGATGCATCTTTTTTTGCGACGCGCCGCGGCGCGTTCGGCTAAACTCTCACGCGTCCTTGGGCATCGCCGACTGGATGAACCGGTCGGAGCCGAGATCCTCCTCGTCGTAGCCCAGAAGTTCCGCGAGGCGGCCGCGGGCGCGGCTGACGCGGCTCTTCACGGTGCCGACCTTGCAGCCCATGATCGCCGCAGCCTCCTCGTAGGACACGCCCTCGGCGCCGACCAGGACCAGGGCCTCGCGCTGGTCCGGCGGCAGCTTGGCCAGTGCCGATTGCAGATCCTCGACGTCGAGCCGGTCGCCCTGGTGGGGGGCGGTGGCGAGCCGGGCCGCGTAGGAGCCGTCCTGGTCCTCGACCTCGCGGACCCGCTTGCGGTGGTCCGAGTAAAAAATGTTGCGCAGGATCGTGAACAGCCACGCGTTCAGGTTGGTCCCGGGCTGGAACCGGGCGCGGTGCTGCCAGCCCTTGAGCAGGGTGTCCTGGACGAGGTCGTCGGACCGGGCAGGGTTCGACGTCAGCGACAGCGCGAAGGCGCGGAGCGACGGGACCGCGGCGAGCAGGCCGTTGCGGAATTCCGGCTCGATCGCCTCGCCCCGGGCGCGCAGAGCGGCCTCCAGCTTCTCGATCAGCTCGGCGAAGCGGGAGGGCAGCGACTCCTCGCCGATCCGCTCGTAGACGGTGCGCAGATGCTCTCCGAGATGCGTGCGGATGCCGGGAGCCAGGTTCGGGCGGCCATCCCGCGTCCCGTCCTCCTGGGACAGGACGGTATCGGTGTCGTCGCGGGTCATGCGTATCGCACTCGTCAACGTGTCGTGGCTCGACCGGAGGTCCCGAGACGGTCGAGGCGGGTCGCTTGCCGGCTTGAACCCGGGGAGAAGTCCAGCCGATGCGCCGCTGTTACCGGCGTTCTAGCGCATCGGGCGCGAGCATGCACCCTCGCGCAAAACACACTTAAGCTAAGTTGCCCGGTCTCAACAGCCGGATCGCCCCGTCCCGCAGGGTCAGGACGTCGCCGCGGGCGAGGTCGGTCCAGCACTCGTCCCGGGTCAGCGCCTGGGTGGCGATCACCGTCACCACATCGTGCTCGGTGGTCTCCTTCGCGAAGTCGACCTGCCAGTCCTCGTCGATCAGGGTGGCCTTCCCGAAGGGGGCGCAGCGGGTCAGGTAGCACAGCCGTTTGCCGCAATGGGCGTAGAGGGTGCGGCTGTCGGTGAGCAGCATGTTGAACACGCCGAGCGCGTGCAGCTCGCCCGCGAGGTCGGCCACCGCCCGGTCGAGGGTCTCGGGGCGGGGCAGGGCCTTGTACCGGGCCTGCAGCCGTCCCAGCATCCAGCAGAAGGCGTGCTCGCTGTCTGTGCTGCCGATCGGCATGAAGCCGCCGAGCGGCAGGCGCTTCACGCCCTTGAGCTGGCCGTTATGCGCGAAGGTCCAGCGGCGGCCCCACAATTCCCGAGAAAACGGATGGGTGTTCTCCAGGCTGACCCGGCCGCGATTGGCCTTGCGGACATGCGCGACCACGATCCGGCTCTTGATCGGCATGTCGCGCAGCAGCCGGGCGAGCTGCGAGCGCGCGCTGGGCTCCGGCTCGTGAAAGCTGCGGCAGGTGCGCCCGTCATAGAAGCTGATGCCCCAGCCGTCGGCGTGGGGACCGGTGTCGCCGCCGCGTCGGGCGAGGCCCGCGAAGGAGAAGCGGATGTCGGTCGGCACGTTGGCGCTCATGCCGAGCAGTTCGCACATCGTTTTGCAGCCGGACCATGCGGGAGAGCGGCGAGGTGTAGGAGTGTTCCGCCGTTCGAACAACGGCTTTCGCGCGGCTCAGCGGGCCAGATAATCCGTCAGCGTCATGCCGACCAGGATGGCGACCCAGAAGAAGCCGAGGGCCGAGAACAGCCGGATCAGGGGCGGCTCATGGATCACCTCCATGGAGACGAGGAGGATCAGCGCCACCATCACGGCAACCACCAGCAGCTCGACGATCCAGACCTGCGCGAAGGGGAGGGTGGCACCCAGCGTGACGTTCACCGCCAGCAGCGCCAGCAGCGCCAGGAAGGTGAGCAAGGGCGTGCGCAGGCGCTTCCGGAGCAGGGCGCGGTCGTCGGCGCTCAGGGCGGCCAGGGGATTGCGCATCCTACCGGTTCACCACGTAGAGGATCGGGAAGGCCAGGATCCAGACGAGGTCGATGAAGTGCCAGTAGAGGCCGTAGACCTCGATCCAGTTCTGGTGCCGAGAGAGGAAGCCAGCCCTGGCGGCCATCCAGGTGATGCCAAGCAGCAGCGCGATGCCGGTGAACAGGTGCAGCGCATGGAGCAGCGTCGCGACGTAGTAGAGGTTCACGAACAGCCGCGATGCCGGCGTCTCGGCAAGCGCGAAGGGCCGACCGCTGAGGAACGGCATCATGTGCTCGGCCCAGTCGGCGTAATACTCGTAGCCCTTCAGCACGAGGAACAGGCCGCCCAGCGCCGCGGTGGCCAGCATCGCCCGCACCATGGCGCGCTGCCAGCCCATCCGCGAGAATTCGATCGCCATGGACATGGTCAAGCTGGAGCAGATCAGCACCACGGTGTTGGTGGCGCCGATCCAGAACTTGAGGTGCTTGGCCGCCGCGACCGTCGCCTCGGGGTGCTGGATCCGGGTGATCAGCGCCACCAGGAACAGGGCCGAGAACAGCAGCAGCTCGGTGATCAGCCACGCCCAGATGCCGAGGGTTGCGGCCTCGCGCTGCTGGGCGACGCTCTCGAAATGCTCGGCCCGCGCGACACCGACGCCGTCTGCCAAGGGCTGGGTCATCCGTGCTGATCCCGGGATTCCTGGGCCTGGATCGGGTAATCGTAGGGGATGCGCGGCACCTCGGGGGCTTCGAGGAAATTGTGGGTCGGCGGCGGCGAGGCGGTCTCCCATTCGAGCCCCTTCGCGTTCCATGGATTGGCCGGCGCCCTCCGCCCGAACCACAGGGAATAGACGAGGTAGAGCATCGGGAAGATGTAGCCCGCCGCCAGGATCGTGGCGCCCGCCGAGGACAGCACGTTGAGGAGTTGGAACTCGGCCGGGTAGGTCGCGTAACGCCGCGGCATCCCGAGATAGCCGAGGATGAATTGCGGGAAGAAGGTCACGTTAAAGCCGAGGAAGATCAGCAGCGCCGAGACCCGACCCCAGGGCTCGCTGTACATCCGGCCGGTGAATTTCGGCCACCAGAAGTGCAGGCCGCCCAGGAACGCCAGCACGGTGCCGCCGACCATGATGTAGTGGAAATGCGCGACCACGAAGTAGGTCGCGTGGATGTGCTGGTTGATGGCGAGCGTCGCGAGATAGAGGCCGGTCAGCCCGCCGAGCACGAACAGGCCGATATAGCCCATCGCGTAGAGCATCGGGGTGTCGAGCCGGAGCGAGCCCTTATGGATCGTGGCGGTCCAGTTATAGACCTTCACCGCCGAGGGCACCGCCACCGCGAAGGACAGGGCGGAGAACACCAGCGAGGCCAGATCACTCTGGCCGTTGACGAACATGTGGTGGCCCCAGACGAAGAAGGTCACCGAGGCGAGGCCGATCGACGCGTAGGCGACGAACCGGTAGCCGAACAGCTTCTTTTGCGCGAAGGCCGGGACGATCTCGGAAATGACCCCCATCCCGGGCAGGACCATGATGTACACGGCCGGGTGCGAGTAGAACCAGAACAGGTGCTGGAACAGCACCGGGTCACCGCCATAGGCCGGATCGAACACGCCGATGTGGAAGGCGCGCTCCGCGATCAGCAGGATCAGCGCCGTGGTGATGACCGGCGTCGCCAGCAGGAAGATCAGGCTCGTGGCGTAGTGCGCCCAGACGAAGATCGGCAGCTTGAACCACGTCATGCCGGGCGCCCGCATGGTGTGGATCGTGACCACGAAGTTGAGCCCGGTCAGGATCGACGAGAAGCCCACGATGGTGACGCCGATCAGCGCCGGCAGCACCCAGGTGTTCGAGAAGGCCGTGGAGAGCGGGGCGTAGAAGGTCCAGCCGGTATCGACCCCGCCCAGCACCACCGAGACCAGGGTGAACAGGGCGCCCGCCATGAACACGTACCAGCTCGTCAGGTTGAGCTTCGGGAAGGCGAGGTCCTTCGCCCCGATCATGAGGGGGATCAGGAAGTTGCCGAAGGTCGCGGGGATCGACGGGATCAGGAAGAACCAGACCATCACCACGCCGTGGATGGTGAAGGCCTTGTTGTAGGTGTCGTTGGTCATGATCGCGCCGTTCGGCACGACAAGCGCCAGCCGAACCACGCCCGCCGCCAGGGCGCCGATCACGAAGAAGCCGGTGATCGAGACGAGATAGAGGATCGCGATGCGCTTGTGGTCGGTCGCGAGGAACCACGAGCGCAGGGTCGATTCCGCATGCAGGTAATCGGCCTTGCGGCCGATCGTCGATTCCGGGGTGTGGGGTTCGCGGCGGGCGGTGCCGCCGATGGTGCCCGATGCGCTCATCGTGTCGCCCCCGCCGGCGTCGCGTCCGCGGCCTTGCCGGCGGCCGGGCCCGAATAGGATTTCAGGAAGTCGATCAGCGTCCCGAGTTCGTCCGCCGGAATCCGGCCGGCGAAGCTCGGCATGACCTGCTTGCCCGCTCCGGCGAGCCGGTCGCCGTTCGGGTTCAGGATTTTCTCCCGCAACCACGCGTCGTCGGCGGTCACGGTGCGGCCATCGGCGAGCGTCACCGCGGATCCGTAGAGACCCGCGAGGCTCGGCGCCTTCACGGGCGAGCCCGGCTCATGGCATCCGGCGCAGCCATAGGCCTCGTAGAGGGCCCGGCCCGCCGCGACCTTGCCCTGCTGCGCGCCGGCATGGGTCAGCCACTCCTGGTAGTCGCCGGGATTCATGAAGGTGACCTCGCCGCCCATCACCGAATGGTCGGTGCCGCAATATTCCGAGCAGTAGAGGTGATAGGTGCCGGTCTTGTCGGCCTTGAACCACAGGTCGGTGTAGCGGTCGGGCAGGGCCGCCACCTGCAGGCGCACCGCCGGCAGGTAGAGGGCGTGGATCACGTCCTGGCTGATGATGTGCAGGCGGATCGGCTGGCCGATCGGCAGGTGGAGGTTGTTGATCTCGGACTGGCCGGTGGGATGCTGGAACTTCCACATCCACTGCCGGCCGATCGCCTCGACCACCATGGCGTCCGGGGGCGGGTTCTTCGAGTGGACGTAGAGCCGCGCGCCCCAGACGAAGAAGATCAGCGTCAGCAGGAACGGGATCAGCATCCAGCTGATCTCGATGAGGTTGGAGCGGATGCCAGACGGGCTCCGGTCCGCCTCGGAGCCCTCACGGTAGCGCAGGGCGAAGTAGGTGATCGCCACGAAGACCGGTACGGTCAGCAGCAGCGTCAGCACCGTGAAGGCCAGGATGAGCCAATCGGTCTCGCTCGCGGTGGCGGAGACCGCGGCGGGCCAGAGCTGGAGGGAATCGTGGCCCGGCGTCATCGGTCTCCAGGCTCCGCGGCGTCGAGGGATCGGCCGACGACCAGGTCCATGGCGCGACCGATCGGGATACGGGCGCGGGTGCGGGCCTCGTCCCGGTAGCCGTAGCCGGACAGGTGCGCCTCGGCCGCCGCCCGCTCGCGGTCGAGATCGGCGTAGGGATCGGCCTGCAGGTTCGGCGGCGGCGGCACCAGCCGTGTGGTCTGCTGGGGCGTCAGGGCAGGCAGGGCCCGGCGCTGGCTCGCCGTGAACGTCGCCATCATCCAGACCATCGTACCAATCACCGCCAGGGCGGTCAGGGCGAGCCCCGCCATCACCAGCGCGGTGTTGCGGACGTTGACGTCGCTGGTCTCGTGCCCGGGATCGTCGGGATCACGCTCGGTGTTGGCGGCCGGGCGCGGCGGGCGCCCGCTCAGGAGGCCGCTGCTGCGCAGGGTCAGCCCGGCCAGGATCGCCGGGATCAGCCCGGAAGGTCCGTCCGCACTCATGCCGGCCTCCCGGCGCGACGGGCCTTGGAGGCCGCCCGGTCCGCGCGCGGCCGCAGCACCGGCCGGAGCGCGACAGCGAGACAGGCCACGCCGCCGGCGGCCAGCGCGTCGCTCGGCCGGAGGACGAAGCGGTCGCGCAGCGCCGGGGTGATCAGCCAGAACATCTCTAGGGCGTGGACGGCGAGCGCCGCGCCGGCCAGGATCCGGGTGGTCGGGCGCCCCGGCCGGAGGGTCGCGAGCCCGGCCAGCACCACGACCGCGCCGGCCACGATCGCCAGCGCCCGCCCGACCCAGCCGCCGCGGGCGAAGTACCAGGCCACCTCGGGCGGCAGGTTGGCAGACCAGACGATCAGGAACTGCACGAAGTGCAGATAGGCCCAGAGGCCGAGCAGTACGACGAGGGGCACCAGCCGGCCGCGTCCCGGTGCGGTGCGGCCGCGGCCGACGGGCTCGGGCTCCTCCCAGGCGAGGAGGATCGCCGCCGCGAAGGCGAGGCCGCTCCAGGCCGTCATTACCAAGAGGCCCAGAAGGGTGGAGTCGAGCCGCGGGTCGAGGGAGGCGACCACGTCGGTCACGAACAGCGTGCCGATGACCGCGTGCAGCCCCACCGCCGGCACGGTCCGGCCCTCACCGGGTGCGTCGAATGGCCGGGCGAAGCGCAGGGTCAGCCAGGTCCAGGCGGCGAGATAGACGACCACCCGGATCGCGAAGAACGGCACCGTGAACCACAGGGCGGCGAGCGGGGTGCGCGCTGGGGCCGTTACCCAGGGATAGAGCAGGGGCGCGGCCACCAGAACCGGCAGCGCCAGAACGGCCGCGACCGGCATCAGCGCCATCAGCCGGCGCAGGCCCGCCAGCATCTCGATGCCCCCGCGCTCACGGACCCGCTGGCCGAAGCGCTCGGCCACGACGACCACCGGCAGGCCGCCGACCGGGAGGGCGAGGAGGACCAGCCAGGCGGCGAGATACGAACCCATAGCCCCGCGCCAGCCGCCCGCGATCAGGCAGACGGCCAGGAGGGCGAGACCGAGAAGGCCGAGCAGGGCGGAGCGCCTCACGGCATCGCCTCCAGGCGCGCGCGATCCTCGGCGGGCAGAAGCGCCACTGGGGCGTCCTGGCTGATCTGGAGGGCGCGGACATAGGCGACGATCGCCCATCGATCGGCGGAGGGGATCATCTGGCCCATGCCGAACATCGCCTTCCGGCCATTCGAGATCGCGTCGTAGATCTCGGCCGCGGAGGCCTTGCGCAGGCGCTCTGCCGTGAGATTTCCGGCAGACGGGAAGCCGCGCGCCACGATCATGCCGGCGCCGCGCCCGTCCTGTCCGTGGCAGGGCGTGCAGAACACCCCGTAGCGCTCCCGACCCCGGTCGAGCAACGCCCGGCTGATCGTCTCCGGCTGCGGCGCCACACGGGCCGGATCGCTGCGCGGCACCGTGCCGGCCACCGGCTGACGCATGGTGATCTCCCGCGGAAAGAACGGGTTCCTGTCCCAGGTCTTGGCCCGGGCCTGATCGGCCATGTCGGCCTCGCCGCAGGCCACCAGGGGCGTGAGGGCCAGACAGGCGAGGAGGGCGAGCGGCAAGGTGCGGAGGTCGGAACGCCTCATCGCGGTATCCGCCGGACCTCGAGGGGGCGCCCGGCCTCGACCGGCAGGGCCGCAAGCCGCCGCTCGATCCGGCCCGCGTCGAACCGGTCGCTGCGCGCCTCGGCGGAGAGGAAGAACCGGTCCTCGGAAGCCCGCAGGAAGCCCGGGATGTTGAAGGCCGGGTGGTTCAGGCGGGGCAAGCGGTTGAGCACGAGGAGCGCGAGGTGGATCGCCACGCAGCCCGCCATCATCGCGAAGGAGACGCTCGGCACCACGAAGGAAGGCCAGGAGAGGCGTGGGCGCCCACCGATCAGAAAGACGTAGTCGTAGGCCGTGGCGTAAATGCACAGGGCGAAGAAGCCGATGCCCCCGAGCAACGCCCCGGCGAGGGCGTAAGGCAGGATCGATCGTCCCTCCAGACCCAGCGGTCGCAGGGTGCGGGGCATCGGCACCGGGCCGTGCCCGTCGAGATGGACGTGATCTGGGCTGAGGCCCGAGACCGCCTGGAGGGCGGCAGCCAGGTCGCCCTGGCTCGCGAAGGTGGCGGACACGCCCCACAGGGGCGCGGAGCCCGGATCCTCCTCGGGCCGCGCGGCGGCCCGGGACGCGACCGCGCGGGCGTCGTCCTGCGCGGCCGGCGACGCCGTCAGGGCGAGACGGCGGCTCTCGACGATCGATACGGCCGGCAGGTAGCGCAGGAACAGCAGCAGCAGGGTCAGGAACAGGCCGACCGAGCCCGCGAAGGTGGCGATGCCCCAGACATCCGTCGTGTAGGGCAGCTTCGAGGAGGGCAGGAAGTCCTGCGTGAGGGTGACCACCAACACCATGACGTGATCGGCATAGGCGCCGACGGCCACGAGGAGACCCACCGCCGCGATGGCCAGGGGCGCCGTGCGGATGCGCGCCGACCACAGGATCTGCGCGGGCAGGACGAGACACAGGACGGCCGTCCAGGAGACCAGGGCATGGGTGCCGGTCATGCGGCGGACCAGGACGCCGCGGGCCTCGGCGTCGCCGTTGAGGAACGTGTCGAAATACTCGGCCGCGTAGCAATAGGCGCTGGCGCAGCCGAGGCAGAGCAGCAGCCGCCCGAGCACGTCGAGGTGGCGGGTCGTCACCAGGGCATCGAGACCGTAGACGATGCGGATCAGCATGACGATCACGGCCGTCACGCCGACGCCGGAATAGACCGCGTTCACCAGGAAGCTCACCGGCAGAAGCGTGCTGTGCCAGCCGGGCATCAGCGAGCCCGCAAGCATCACCGAGGCGCCGGTCTGGACAGAGACCACCAGCAGCACCCCGAGCAGCGCCACCGTCCGGTAGGCCTGGACCCAGATCTGCCAGTGGGCCGCCGAGCCGCGCCAGCCCGAGGCGAGGATGCCGTAGACCTGCGCGCGCAGCAGCGCGAGTTTGCGGGTCGGTGCCTTCACGTCCAGCTGTCGCATCGCCTCGAGATGCGCGCGGTCGCGCAGGGTGGCGAGGTCCGGCAGCAGCCCGATGAACCAGAGGCTCACGCAGATCACCAGGAACGACACGATGTCGATCGCGTCCCAGAGCAGCGGCGAACGGAATTGCGGCCAGAGGTTGTAGGTGTTGGGGTAGGGCAGGTTCCAGAAGAAGAACCATGGCCGCCCGAGATGGATGATCGGGTAGAGCCCGGCCGCCACGGTGGCGAGCAGCGCCAGTGTCTCGGCGACGCGGTTCACCGCCCCGCGCCACTCCGCCCCGAGCAGGAGCAGGATCGCCGAGACCAGCAGGCTGCCGGACGCGACGCCGATCCACCAATCGTAGCTCGCGATGTCCAGCGCCCAGACGACGGCGTTGTTGTTCGCCCAGATCCCGGGTCCCGCGTACAGCAGATAGCCGAGGGTGAGCACGAACAGGCCAAGGAGTGCCCCCGCGCCCCCGAAGGCGATCCACCAGCGCTGGTTGCCCGGATGCGTCAGCGGGATGGCCGCGACTGCGCCGCCGATGCCCTGGAGGGTCGCGTCGGGCCGGATCAGGGGACCGGACATGCTCAGCCCTCCCGGCCGTTCGAGTCTGCGGCAGGCGCAAGCTCGGCGAGGTAGGTGGTGCGCGGACGCGTGTTCAGGTGACCGAGGAGGGCGTATTCCCGCGGATCCCTGCGGGCGGCCGAAACCTGGCTGCCCGGATCGGCGACGTTGCCGAAGGTGATCGCCCGGGTCGGGCAGGCACCCTGGCAGGCGGTTTCGACGGTGCCGTCGGGGATCGGCGCGTGGGCATCCTTGGCCGACGTGATCCGGGCGGCCGTGATGCGCTGGATGCAGTAGGTGCACTTCTCCATCACGCCGCGGGACCGGACCGTGACCTCGGGATTGCGCTGCTGCTGCTCCACCGGGGTCATGCCGCCGGTATAGTCGAGATAGTTGAACCGGCGCACCTTGTAGGGGCAGTAGCTCTGGCAGGTCCGGGTCCCGACGCAGCGGTTGTAGACCTGCAGGTTCAGGCCCTCGCTGTCGTGGAGCGTGGCCTCCACCGGACAGCCGAGCTCGCAGGGCGCCTGCTCGCAATGCATGCAGGGCACCGGCTGGAAATGTGTGCTCGGCGCGTCGAGGTCGCCCGCGTAGTAGCGGTCGACCCGCAGCCAGCCCATCCAGCGGCCCTTCTCGACTTCCTCGCGGCCGACCACCGGGATGTTGTTCTCCGCCTGACAGGCGGTGACGCAGGCGTTGCAGCCGATACAGGCATCGAGATCGATGGCCATGCCCCATTGCGCCGCGACCCAGCGGTCCTGACTCTCCGGGGGTGGATAGAACGAGGCGGGCGTCGGCGCGCCCTTCGGGTCGCCCACGGGCGGGGCGCCCACAGGCTGCACGCGCACGAGGTCCTGCCCCTCCATCGTGCCGAGGTGCTGGGTGGTAACCGGCATGCGCCGCTCGCCGGTCTTCGTCAGCCGGGCGTCGGCGAGCCGCCAGGGCGAACCCGGCGGGCGCAGGGGTGCGGCGGCGTAGCCGAGGCCGCGGGCGAGGTGGTCCGGCACGTCCCGGCCGTAGCCCAGGGTCAGCGTGACGGTGTCGTCGGCCTGACCGGGCAGGATCCAGGCCGGGCCCTCGACGGTGCGGCCCTCCGCCTCGACACGCAGGATGTCGCCCGTGGCGATTCCCGCGCGCTCGGCAAGACCCGGACTCACCGCGACCACGTTCTCCCAGACCACCTTGGTCAGGGGCTTGGGAAGTTCCTGCAGCCAGGCAAGGTCGGCATGGGTACCGTCCCAGATCGTGGAATCGGGGCGAAACACCACCTCGACCCCGTTGGCAGCGGTCGCGGAGGAGGGAGCGGCTGCGGGGACGGCTGCCGCGGCCTGCGTCAGCGCGACGGTCTCGGCCGGGCGCGCGCTGTCCGCCCAGAAGCCCAGGCGCAGGGCCTGGGAGAAGCGAGTCTCGAAGGCCGTGTCGTCCTCGGTCTCGTTCCGCCACTGCGCCTTGAGGAGGCCGAGGGCGTCCTGACCACTCTCCCCGCCCTCGCCGCCCGCCAGGAAGGCCAGCATCTCCGCAAGCGTACGGCCATTATACAGGGGGGCCACCGTCGGCTGGATCAGCCCCACCGTCCCGTCGAGGGACCGGACGTCGCCCCAGGATTCCAGCGGGTGGGCGGCGGGCAGGTGCCAATCGGCATGCGCGCCGGTCTCGTCGTAGTAGAGCCCCGCATGGATCTTGAGCGGCACGCGCTTCATCCGGGCGGCGAAATCGAGGGCGCCGGGCGCCTCGTAGACAGGATTGGCGCCGAGCACGACGAGCACCTTGACGGCGCCGTGATCCATGGCCTCCGCGAGATCGGCAAGGGTCCCGGCACCCATCTCCTCCGTGGGCGCCGTGTGGATCACGGTTGCGCCGGTATTGCCGAGTGCGCCGTTGAGCCGGTGGACGAGTTCATGCAGTTCGGGGCCCGCGCTCAGGCCGGCGGTGACGATGCCGGCGCCCCGAGCTTGGTTGAGCGCCGTGCCCGCATCCCGCGCCCAGCGGGACACGGGGTCGTCGCCCCCGGGGGCCGCGCCACCTGCGGCCAGACTGAGCAGGTCTCGGGCGAGGGCCTCCAGCCGGCCGGCCGGCACCACGATCCCGTGATCCGCCTTGGCGCTGGTCAGCGTCGGTGTCGGCGCCGCCGCATGGAGGGTGAGGAGCCGTCCTTCCGCATAGGCCGCGCGCCGCGCCTCGATCCAGCGTCGGGACAGGCCGACCTGGCCGGGGCCAAGGTCCAGGAAATCGCCGTCGAGCGCCACGATGGTGCGGGCGCGGCTGAAATCGGGATGGGTCTCCAGCACGCGTCCATAGGCCCGCCGGGCGCCCTCGTAGATCCCGTCTCGGCTGGCCCCGGCGCCGGCATACCAGCGGAGGGCCGGGTAGGCGGTCCGCAGCCGCGCGATCTGCGCCGCCACGCCGGGCGACGTCACAGGGCCGGTGAGCAGGGCGAGACCTTCGCCCCGGTTCGCGCGCCAGCCCGGCATCTGCCCCTGCAGGTCCGCCCGGAACGCCGCCCAGGAACTCGGCCGGCCGAGATGCTGCACCGCCTGGGAGCGGAACGGATCGTACAGCCCGAGCACCGAGGCCTGGGCCAGCACATCGGTGCCGCCGCGGCTCCAGGGATGCTGGGGATTGCCCTCGATCTTCAGGGGCCGGCCATTGCGGGTGGTGACCAGGATGCCGTTGCCGAAGCCATCGAACACAGCCGAGGACGCGTAGGACAGGTCCGTCCCCGGCACGATCCGCTCGGGCTGGTTGACGTAGGGCACCTCGTGGTCGCGCCCGCCGCCCCCGCCGCAGGCGGTCAAGCCGCCCAGTGCGAAGGAGGCGGCCATCAACTTGAGGAAGCCGCGCCGCTCCGGGGCGGCGGCAAGCCGCGACGCCGAGGGGAACTCGGCCGCCAGATAGGCGCGGAACTCGGGGCTGTCGGCCACGGCGTCGAGGCTGCGCCAGAAGCGCGGGCCGTCGCCGCCGGCGAGCTTCGCGCGCAGAGCGGCGATGTCGGGAGCGCCGGTCATCGGTGGCAGATCCCGCATTCGGTCAGCCGCTCCCCACCGCGGATATGGTACTGAGCCACAAGCTTGGGACCTAGCGTCGCTTGGTCGGCCGGCGGCGCCCAGGTCATGTTCCAGACCTGATCCGGCGTGCGGACGTATTTCTCCGGTGCCCGGTGGCAATCGAGGCAGAACTGCATCTCGAAGGCGTTAGCCCGGTAGGTCATCTGCATCGATGTGACGTCGCCGTGGCAGGTCGAGCAGCCGATACCCTTCGTCACGTGGACGGAGTGATTGTAGTAGACGTATTGCGGCAGCTTGTTCAGCCGCACCCATTCCAGCGGCTTGTCCTGCGCGTAGCTGTCGCGCACGGGCTTCAGCATGTCCGAGCCCGTCCAGATCTGCGAGTGGCAGGTCATGCAGGTATGCGTCGGCGGGATGCCGGCGGTGGCCTCCCGATCAACCGTGGTGTGGCAGTAGCGGCACTGGATGCCGAGTTCGCCGGAATGGTGCTTGTGGCTGAACGGCAGCGGCTGGGCCGGCGCGATCCCAACGCCCGTGACGTAGTTCGAGCGCACGATTCCGGCCGCCAGGACCGGAAGCCCGACGAGGCAAGCCACCCCGGTCATCAGGGCGAGGCGGTAGAGCGCGTCGGCGCCGGGGGTGAACAGCTGCGCCATCAGGCCGGCTCGCGCCAGGCGGGACCTTGGAGATCGTGCTCGATTGTCTCAGCCTCTCGCCGCAAGAACCGCCCCACCCTCTAGGTCCCGGTCGAAATCGTGCGGCGCGCCGGCCGCCTGCGCGATACGGCTCGGGCGTCCACGGTAGTCATGCGTCCTGAATCCGAGCCTCACCGTCCCGGGCCTCGGCTGCGCCTCATCCCATGGTTTTAACGCTGGAGCGCTTCCAAACCAGGGTCGCGGCCGGAAACAAGCAGGCCGACATGTCGCAGGAGCCGGCGGCAGGGACCATGAATGCCGGCGACACTTCCCGTGACCGGCGCGAACGCCTATTCCCCGCGACGGTTGAGACGCCCGTTCCTGTCCGGAGACGCATGGAATCCGATCCTCTCGTCCTGACGTGGCGCGCTGCGCGGCCTCAGCACGCCACCGCGGCGGCCCTCGCGGTCGGGATAGGCGCGCCGCTCTGCGCGCTCGCGCTCCTGTGCCTGCGCGACCTGATCGCCGTCCTGCCGCGCGACGAGGCGCCCGTGCTGCCCTTCCTGCGCGTGGCGGTGGCGCTCCCGGGCCGCGAGCTGGTGCTGGCACCCGGCATCCCGATGCGTCCGGCCGAACTCGAACTCACGGCCTTCCTGTGCATCGCCGTCTGCGCCCTGGCGCTGGCGGGACTCGGCTGGTGTGTGGCGCGCCTTTGTTTCAAGGCACAGAACAAGGCCGGGGACGCCGTCCGCGAGGGCGTGCTGCAGGCGATTCTCGAGGCGCCGGCGGGGGCCCGGGACGAGGCGCGCAGCCTCGCCCGGCTCGTCGGCGAGGTGCTGGCGCGGGCCGACCGCCTGCTCGCCGCCGGCATTGTCCTGCCGGCGATGACCCTCGCGGCCCTGATCCTGGCTCTCGGCTTCGCAGCCCTGGCCGCCCCCCGCCTGATCCCGGCCGCGGTGATCGGCCTGGCGGCGATCGGCCTCGCCTACGGATTGGTGCTCGAACGGGCTCGCGATCGGCAAGAGTTGCGCCTGCGCTCAAGCGTGCGGGCGGAGGAGAACCTGAACGACCTCGTGCGCCGGCTGCCCGCCGTGCGCAACCACGGGGCGGCGGCGATCGAGCGCAGGCGTATCGCGGCCCGCGTCGCCGTGATGCGAACCAATGTCGGGCGGGCCGAGGCGCGGCTGGCCTATGCCAGGGCGCCGGCCCTTGCGCTGGCCGTGATCCTGCCGGCCATCGCCGCCGGAACGGCGCTCTGGCGCTCCGGGCCGGGGCAGCCTCCCGCTGCCCCGGTAGATCCGGCCGCGCTCCTGGCGGCCGTGGGCGCCTTCGGCCTCGCCGGCTGGCTCGCCGCCATCTGCGCGCGGCTCTGGATGGTCCGCAGGTCGGTCCGCACGCGCCTGCGCGACCTCGCCCGCATCATCGCGGCCCTCGAGGGTCGGCGCGCACGGGCAGCCCGGACCGGTGCGGCCGCCTTGCCGGTGCCCCGGTCCGGGATCCTGGCCACCCAGGGTGTCGGCGCCTTCGACCCGGCCACGGGCGAGCGCCTGACCGGCGTCGACGTGGCCGTGACGATGCCGGGCCACGTGGCGATCACGGGCAGCCGCGGCAGCGGCGCCCGCGCGCTGGCGGCGGTGCTGGCGGGGCAGGTCGAGCCGACCGCCGGGGCCGTCACCTATGCGGGCACGGACCTGCGCGACCTCGACGCCGCGGAGCGCGCCCGGCGCATCGCCTTCGCGTCGGGGGAGGCGATCCTGATGGAGGGCTCTCTCCGGCAGAACCTGCTCTACGGCACCGATCCGGCGAACGCGCCCGACGACATCGCGCTGATCGGCATCAGCCGGCTCACCGGGCTCGACGGCTTCGTGTATGCCCGCGGGCTGACCGGACGGCTCGATCCGGCCGCCCAGCCGCGGCTCGCCGCTGCGATCGTCGCCGCGCGCCGGACCATGCGGGTGGCGCTGGCCGCCAAGGGCGCCGAGCGCCTCGTCGAGCCGTTCGATCCGAACCGCTACAACAACCAGGCGAGCATCGGCGAGAACATTCTGTTCGGTGAGCCGGTGGGCAGCGCCTTCACGCCCCTGCGCTTCGCGCGTCATCCCTACCTGCGGGCGGTTCTGGAGGCCGAGGGGTTGGTTCGCCCGCTCACCGAGATCGGCCTGTCGGTGGCCCGCAGCACGGTGGAGATCTTCGCCGACCTGCCGAACGACCATCCTCTGTTCGACGCCTACTCGCTGTTCCAGGCCGCCGAGCGGGGCTATTTCGAGGATCTCGTGGTGCGCCTGCCCGACGCGGCGAGCCTGCGCCGGGGACCGGCTGGCCAGCGCGACCGCACGCGGCTGATCGGCCTGGCGCTGCGCTACAACGAATCCCGCCACCGTTTCGGCCTGATCGACGGGGCGTTCCAGGAGCGCCTCGTCCAGGCGCGGTGGTCGTTCGCACGCATGATGCCACCGCATCTCGCCGGCGCGGTGGAGTTCCACGATCCGTCGCGGGTCAATCCGGCGGCGAGCCTGGAGGAGAACCTCCTGTTCGGCCGGATCAGCCTCGGCGAGGCCAATGCGGAGCCGCGGGTGCGGGAACTGGTGCGCCGGGTTCTCGCCGACGAGGGCCTCGAGGCCTCGGTCTACGGTCTCGGCCTCGACAGCAAGGTCGAGAGCCAGCCCAGCACCGGAGCGCTGGCGGATGGCGCGATCAATGCCCGCGAACGGGTGGCGATCGAGCTGAGCCGTTGCCTCGCCCGGGATCCCGACATCCTCGTGGTGGCAGTCGCGATGGATGAGCGGAAGGCCGAGGGCGCCCGCGAGCGCCTCGCCCAGCTGCGGCAGGCGCGGGACGGGCGCGGCCTCATCGTCTGCCTGCCCGAGACAGGTCTCGTAGAGGGCGCCGAGCCGTTCGACGCGGTGATCGCCGTGGAGAACAGCGCGGTGGTCGCGCCCATGCCGATGGCCGCCGAGCGGGAGCCGGCGCCGGCGGCCTGACAGGAAGACCGTCGGCGATCCGGCCGCGCCGTCGTCCTCGCGATCGCACCGAAGCGAACCGGGCGGCGCCGGGCCGAGCAGGCGCGCAGCCTCACGGCCGCCGCAATAATCCATCACGGCGGGGGGCCGCGCCCGTCCGGCAGCCATCCCGGCCGATCCAGCGCGGACGGTTCATGACCCTGTCGACCTCGACTTCTCTCGCCGCCGGCCTCGTTCTGCTGGCCCTCGCCGGACCGGCCGCCGCACAGGCGGGCAAGGCCGAGGCGCCGATTCCGGCCGCGACCCTCGCCCTGATGGCGCAGAAGGGCGTGACGGCCGCCTCGCCGGTCCTGTTCCGGGCCTACAAGAAGGAATCGGAGATCGAGGTCTGGAAGAAGGGGCCCGCGGGTTACGTCTACATCAAGACCTTCCCGATCTGCCGCTGGTCCGGCCAGCTCGGGCCCAAGCGCAAGAGCGGCGACCGGCAGACGCCGGAGGGGTTCTACACGGTGCCCCGGCGCCAGATGAACCCGAACTCGCACTACTACCTCTCCTTCGACGTCGGCTATCCCAACGCCTACGACCGGGCCCATGGCGGCACCGGCTCCGCCGTGATGGTGCACGGGATCTGCTCGTCCATGGGCTGCTTCGCCATGACCAACGGCACGGTCGGCGAGATCTACGCCATCGCCCGGGACGCGCTGAACGGTGGTCAGGCGGCCTTCCAGTTCCAGTCCTATCCGTTCCGGATGACCGCCGAGAACATGGCCCGCCACAGGGCCGACCCCAACATCGCCTTCTGGCGGGAACTGAAAGCGGGCTCCGACCGGTTCGAGGCGAGCCGGGAGGAGCTGCAGGTCTCGGTGGTCTCCGGCCGCTACGCCTTCGCGCCCGCGCGCGATCCCGCCGTCGAGGCGGCCGTCACCACCCGCCAGGCGGTCGAGGAGGCTCGGATGACGGCGCTCGCCGAGGCGGGTGAGCCGGCCGTGCGCACCACCTATTCCGACGGCGGGCAGAACGCCTTCTGGGCGGCCTACACGGCCCGGGGCGGGGCGGTCGGCGACATCAGCCGGCCGGAAGCCCTGGCCTTCGCCGGGCAGGAAGTGGTGGTGGTGCCGGGCCATCGCGCCCACCGCCCGGTTCCCGACACGGTCTGGGCAGCCTGGGCCGCGCCCGAATCGGGTCTGTCGCCGCGGCAGATGGCGGGTTTCGTCCCGGTCTACGAGCGCGCCCCCGACCCGTTCGGGGCGCTGGCCGCGCCGCTGGCGACGCGCTACAGCGACGCACTTCCGTCGTGGCTGGCCGCGGGACTCGCCGGATCGGCCGCCGGCAGGCCGATTCTGACCGGATCGCCGGCCGGCCTCCTGGCCTCCGCGGAGCCCCTCTGAGCATGCGAACGCCCCGCGCAGCGGCCCGTGCGTGTGCGCGGACGCACATCACGACCGCCTGCGGCACACCAATTCATGATACGGCAGGGGATGAGCGGTACACCTGCTCCGTCGGCCTGCCGTATTCAAAGCTACCTTCCCGGAACGGCGACGGGGTTTCGATCATAAGCGATCGGGACCGACTGTCCGCGGATTCGTGATCGCCATGTCGAACAGTTCCGAGCCGACCATCCTGGCGGCCGACCAGGACCTCGTACTCCGCTTCTGGGGCGTCCGCGGCTCGACGCCCGTCAGCGGCCCGCAATACGCGGAGTTCGGCGGCAGCACGCCGTGCATCGAGGTGCGGTGCGGCCAGCGCATGTTCATCGTCGACGCGGGCTCGGGCATCTACAATCTCGGGCAGGGTCACCGGACCGACCTCCCGCAGGAAGTCGACCTTCTGTTCAGCCACCTGCATCTCGACCACACCGCGGGGCTTCCCTTCTTCAAGCCGGCGGTTCTGGATTCCGACCGGGTGATCAACACCTATTGCGGCAATCTCGGCGGTGAGTCGGCCGGCCCGACCCTCGACCGGCTGTTCGCGCCGCCGCTCTTCCCGGTTACGCTCGACAAGCTGTGCTGCACCTTTCACCACCACGGCTTCGAGGCGGGTCAGACTCTGGCCTTCCCGGACGGGACGCGGGTCGCCACGATCCTGCTGAACCATCCCCAAGGATCCGTGGGCTACCGGTTCGAGCATGCCGGCAAGCGCCTGTGCCTGATCAGCGACATCGAGCACAGCGATCCCTGGCCGGATCCGGACCTCGCCGCCTTCGTCGCCGACGCCGACCTGATGGTCTACGACGGCATGTTCACCGACGGCGAGTATCCGACCTGCCGGGGCTGGGGGCACTCGACCTGGCAGAAGGGCGTGGAGCTGGCCCGGATGGCGGGCGTCAAGGCGCTCGGGATCATCCACCTGCATCCGGCCCATTCCGACACGGCGTTGCGCGACATGGAGGCCGATATGCAGGCCGAGATGCCGACCGCGTTCATCGCGCGCGAGCGCCAGTGCCTTACCGTGGGGGTGCCTCGGGCGGTCACCGGCCGGCAGAACGGCCGTCCGGCCATGGCGCGGGAGATGCGCCGACGGATCAAGGTCGCCTGAGCCGGCGCTCAGGCGGACCGCTGCCGGCGAGCCCGGTTGTACCGCGCCCAGGCAAACAGCACGAACAGCGCGACGCCGATGATCAGGATGCTCCAGCCGTAGTTGCTGATGAGCTGCGCGTCGATCGGGTGGCCGACGAACCCCAACGCGACCAGCAAACCGAACACCGCGATCGCCGCGGAAATCAGCATCCCTACAATCATCGAAGTCCCCGGCGCGTCCCAGCCGCGCGCTTCGGCACGCCTGCATGGTGGGGAAGAATGCACGGCTGGCTCACCCGTTCCAGCGTCCCGTCGACCGGCATCCCGGTCATCGACCCCGCGCTGTTCACCGGAATGGCGCAACGGCGCAATCGGCGGCTCCCTTCACAACGAAGTTAGGCTAAGTAGGCCGCTTGACGGCGCCCCGGCGCGCGAGGAGCTCGAGACCACGGTGATGAGCGGCCAAGAGAACACGACGGCGTCCGCGGCGGCGCACACGAGTCCCGGGACGCAGTCCGCATCCACACCGGCCTCGGGTCCCCGGCGTCCGCAGGATCAGCTCGTGACGATCTACGGCGGCTCCGGCTTCCTGGGTCGGCACGTGGTCCGTGCGCTGGCCAAGCGCGGCTACCGGATCCGCGTCGCGGTGCGACGGCCGGACCTCGCGCTGTTCCTGCAGCCACTGGGGAAGGTCAACCAGATCGTCGCCGTGCAGGCCAACCTGCGCTACCCGGATTCGGTGGCGCGGGCTGCCGAGCGGTCGGACGTGTTGATCAACCTCGTCGGCATCCTACAGGAGACCGGCTCCCAGAGCTTCGCGCGGCTGCAGGTCGACGGCGCGGACGCGATCGCCCGCGCCGCGGCACGCCAGGGCGCCCGGATGATCCACGTCTCGGCGATCGGGGCGGATCCCGCCTCTCCATCGGTCTATGCGCGCACCAAGGCGGAGGGCGAGGCGCGGGTCTTCGCCGCCTGCCCGGACGCGGTCGTGTTCCGACCCTCGCTGATCTTCGGGCCCGGCGACAGCTTCTTCAACCGCTTCGCCAGCCTTGCCCGGGCGCTTCCGGTCTTGCCGCTCGCCGGCGGCCAGTCGCGCTTCCAGCCGGCTTTCGTGGGTGACGTCGCCGAGGCGATCGCCCGCGCCGTCGACGGCACCGTGGCGCCCGGCAAGGTCTATGAACTCGGCGGCCCGGAGGTGGGCACGCTGGAGCATTTCGTCCGCTACATGCTGAAGACGATCCGGCGGAAGCGCGCGGTCGTGGACCTGCCCATGCCGGCGGCCAAGCTCCAGGCCCGCATGCTCGAGATCGCCGATACCCTGACTTTCGGGCTCCTGCCCGACACGCTGAAGCTGACGCGGGATCAAGTGATCCTGCTCCAGAACGACAACATCGTCTCGGAGGCCGCCAAGGCCGAGGGCCGGACCTTCGAGGGGATCGGGATCACGCCGACTGCCGCGGAGGCGGTGGTACCGGGCTATCTGTGGACGTTCCGCAAGGCGGGGCAGTTCGCCACGGAGCGCGACGAGGAGCGGCTGTCCGAGGTGCCCGACACGCTGGCGTCGAAGCCCCTGGCGGCCGGCTCTCAGCACCGGCCGAAGACGGCTTCCGGCCCGGCGATCGGCGCGGATGCCGGCAGCTCGCCGGGCGCCGGCCAGGGCAGCATGGGCGTGCGCTGGGGAACCCGGAACCGAGGCTAGGTGACGGCCCCCGCCCGAATCGCGCCATGAGCGCGCCCTCTCCCCACGGATCCGGCGGCCCGGTCGCGCGGCGCATCCTCGTCACCGGGGCGGCCGGCTTCGTCGGCGGTCACGTCCTGCCGCTCCTCGCGGCGGCAGGCGCGGGTGCGGGCGCAGGTGCGGGCGATTGCGTGGCGGGGATCGGGCGAGGGCAGTCGCCCCGCCTGCCGGAGGGCGTCACCTACGAGGCGATCGACCTCCTCGACGAGGTCGCGCTGAGTGCCTTCGTGGCGCGCTTCCGGCCGACCGCGATCCTCCATCTGGCGGGCCTTGCCTCGGTTGCCGACTCCGCCAGCGGTCCGGGGCAGACCTGGCGAGTGAACGTCAACGGCCTGATGAACCTGGTCGCGGCGGTGGAGGCGGTGCCGGGCTGCACCTTCTTCTTCGTGAGTTCCGGCGAGGTCTACGGCAGCGCCTTCCTGGCGGGCCACGCCCTCAGCGAGGCGGTCGAGCCCCTCCCGCGCAACACCTACGCCCGGTCGAAATGGGTGGGCGAGCAGCTGCTCCGCGACCTGCTGCCCCGCATCGGCGTGAAGCTCGTCGTGCTGCGGCCGTTCAACCATATCGGTCCCGGCCAGGACGAGCGTTTCGTCGTCGCCTCCTTCGCGGGCCAGATCGCCCGGATCGAGGCCGGCCTCGTGCCGCCCTGCCTGGAGGTCGGCAACCTCTCCTCCTATCGCGACTTCCTCGACGTCGCCGATGTGGCGAGCGCCTATACCGACCTGATCGGCCGGACGGAATCCCTGGCGGACGGGAGCGTGTTCAACATCAGCTCCGGCCAGCCGCGGACGATCGCCAGCGTGCTTGAGGACCTGCGCGCCCGGGCGCGGGTGCCGTTCGAGATCCGCATCGCCCCGGAGCGGGTGCGGCCGACCGAGATTCCCCTGGCCGCGGGCGATGCCGGCCGCCTCCAGGCCGCCACCGGCTGGCAGCCGCGGGTCTCGTGGGACGCGGCCCTGACCCGCGTTCTGGACGACGCCCGGGCGCGACTGGCACAGGCGCGCAGGTCCGGCTGAGGCGCGGGGCCTCACGTCCGGCAGGTCGAGGGCGGACCGGGATCAGCCCGGCGGCATGGACAGCCGCTGCGTTTGGGACGCGCCCGCTCCACGTCCGGAAGGCGGGTCGCCGGCGCCATGCCGCGCGGCCGCGGCGATGGTCCGCGTCTGAGCGGCCAACCGGCTGAAGCAGTGAGATCCGGGGACGATCGAAAGACATCACATCGTGGTTGCAGGTCCGTCCAGACTGATCTGGCGGGTCGAATCCCACCGCTCCTCAACCGTTTACAGATCCGCGACCGCAACGGATCGGCGCAGGACGGCCGCAGCTCTGTATTCGCGCGGCGTCAGGCCATGACGCTCTTTGAAACGCCGGGAAAAATGAGCCTGGGTGGTGAAGCCGCAACTATACGCCACCACGCCAATCGACAAGTGGAGGCTGGCCGAATCGGCCAAGCGCTCGGCAGCGACCGTGAGGCGGCGCTCCCAGATATAGTCCGAGACGTTTCGGTCACGCTCGTGGAAGAGCTCCTGAAGCCGGCGTAGCGAGACGCCAACCGCGCCTGCAAGCTGAGGTGGGTCGAGGCTCGGATCGCCGAGATGGGCTTCGACGTAAGCCTTGGCACGCTGGACCGTGGCGTTGCCGTGAATAGAGCGGGGCGGCTCCTGCGCGAGTCGTTCCGCAACACTGGCTACGATCAGGTCCATGCCGATGCCGGCCATGCGGGTGGCCGCGTCCGCGTCGAGCCGGTCGCTTACATCGAGCAATTCGCGGAAGAAGGTCTGGGTCAGGGCCGTAGAGGCGAGATCGGCGCCGAGGGTCAGCGCCGTGTAGAGCCGAATCGGGCCGACTGCGCTCTCCAGGCACGTACGGGGCAGCTCTAAGAACAGGTACTCGCTGTTGGCGTCCGACGCGACGACGCCGGGCCGTTGATCGAGCACGACGATATCGCCCGGTCCCTGTACCGAGCACCGATCGTCCTGGAGGCTCGTCGTGCGGTCGGCGAGCGCGAAAGCGACGCAGACCATACCGTCCGACCGCCGGCGCCGGAGCGTGCTGGGCGTCGCCTCGCTGCGGACCGATCTCTGCGCGATTCGGCTGATGAGGAGAGGTCCAACCTGGGCGACGTCCAGGCGCGCCGCAAAGGGACTGTCGTCCAGGCGCTTCTGTTCGATCGGTTCGCACTGATCGAACAGTGTCTCGCGCCAGCGTCTGAAGCTGTCTCGCGGGTGGAGATCGGCAGTTGTGAATAACGGTTGCATCGGCAGTCTCGACCCCAAGGGTCCGATCGGAGGGCCGCACACGGACGGTTTTTACAGATTGTATATAATCGCCACTGGGAATAGCGCCTCTTGCCCGATTCCCGGTGGGCGATGATCACGAAAGCTTGTGGCGGGCCAGTCCTAGAGGCCGACGTTTGGCGCGGCCTCTCCCGAAGGCGGATCTGCGCACGGGTCAGGAACGCCAATGAGGATGCGCGCTAATCCCGGCCGGTCGCAGGGCGCCTCATGGTCAGCCCGGCCCGCGTTGCCGCACCCACGGCGAGGCGGCATGCTCCGCGTCGACGCGGAACAAGACGAGATTGTCGCCCATGGGCCTGCTGGACGGATTGCTCGGACACGGCTCGGCCGTCGACGCGGCCTCGCTCGAGCGACGGCTCGAAGGTATCCTGATCGAGGGCGAGACGGCGCGGCTCGCCTTCAGGATCATCCGGGACGTGTTCGTATTCACCGAGCGCCGCGTGATCCTGATCGACGTCCAGGGTGTGACCGGCAGCAAGGTCACGTTCCTGTCGGTGCCGTACCGCGCGATCGTGCGCTTCTCGGTCGAGACCGCCGGCACGTTCGACCTCGACGCCGAGTTGAAGATCTGGGTCTCGGGCGCGGCGGAGCCGATCCAGCGAACCTTGAAAAGGGGTGCGGATGTCCGGGGCATCCAGCGGGCCCTCGCCGAAGGCGTGCTGCGCTAATCCACCCCTCGACTGCCCGGACGATGGCCGACCTTGAAGCGCGCCGACGCCGTCCAGGACACGACAGGCCGGGGCCTTCCTACCGGACCACGCCCTTGGCCCGCAGCGCGTCGCGCGCGTCTTGCGGATACTCCAGCTGTTCCGCCAGGATCTCGGCGCTCGAATCCCCGAGGCCCGGCGGCATGCGCCGCACCGGCAGCCGGCGGCCGTCGAGCCGGTAGGGCGGGGCGAGGACGTGGGCGTTCTCGGGCGCCGCGACCACCAGCCCGGCCTCCCGGGCGCGGTCACAGGTGAGCGCCTCGCGCAGGCCCATCACCTCGCCGCAGGGGATGCCCGCGGCCCTGAGCCGCGCGATCAGCGGCGCCCGTTCCCACTTGGCGAGTTCGGCCTCCAGGACCGGGATGAAGGCGGCGCGGTTGCGCGACCGGTCGAGGTTGGTGGCGAAGCGCGGATCGGCGACCCAGTCCGGACGCTCCAGCACCTGCTCGCAGAAGCGGCGGTACTGCCCGTTGTTGCCGACCGTGATCACCACCGGCCCGTCGCCGGCCTCGAACACGCCGTAGGGCACGATCGACGGATGGGCGTTGCCGTAGCGGGGCGGATCGATCCCCCGGGCGAGCGCCTCCAGGCCGTAGTAGGAGGTCAGCGCCACCCCGCAATCGAACAGGGCGAGGTCGACCGTCCGGCCGCGCCCGGTCCGCTCCCGCTGGTACAGGGCCGCCAGCACGGCCTGGGCGGCGAACTGGCCGGTGAACAGGTCGACCGCCGCGACCCCGAACTTGAGCGGCGGTCCCCCGGCCTCGCCGTTGAGGGCCATCACGCCGGATTCGCCCTGGACCACGAGGTCGTAGCCGGGCCGGCCGGCCTCCGAGCCGTCCGAGCTGTAGCCAGCGATCGAGCAGTAGATCAGGCCGGGATTCTCCGCCGCGAGCGCCGCGTAGCCGAGACCGAGCTTCTCGGCCCCGCCGGTCTTGAAGTTCTGGACCAGCACGTCGCTGTCGCGGGCCAGAGCCCTCACGATCGCCAGCCCCTCCGGCGTGGCGAGGTCGACGCCGATCGAGCGCTTGTTGCGGTTCACGCTGTCGAAATACGAGGTGTTGCCGAGGCTCGTCGGCACGCCCCAGTCGCGGGTGTCGTCGCCGCGCTCCGGGTGTTCGACCTTGATCACGTCGGCGCCGAGATCGCCCAGCACCTGCGCGCACCAGGGCCCGGCCAGCACCCGGGACAGATCGAGGACGCGGATCCCGGACAGGGGCAGGTCGGCAACGGCATCCATCGCGAAAGGTCCTCAGGCTCCCATCACGCCGTCGAGACTGCGGACGGCTTCGATGAGCTTGGGACGCGCTACCTCCATGAGGAAGCGCGCGTCGGTGATGACGGCGGGGGCGCCGCAATTGACCGACATGGGCGGCAGGCCGCCGCCGGGATGGAATCCCACCGCGATGGCGCAGACCGTCTCCTGCCACTCGCCGAACGAGGTGCAGCAGCCGAGTTCCCGGTGCTCCTCCACCGCCCGGTCGAGGCCTGCGCGCAGCGCGGGCCAGGCCACGGGATCCAGCGCCTTCAGATCCTCGTAGATGCCCGCGCGCTCCCGGTCCGGGCAGACCGCCACGTAGGCGCGGCCCATGGCGCTGCGGGCCAGCGAGATGCGCGAGCCGGTATCCAAGTTGAGCGAGATCGCCGCCGGGCCGCGCTGGCAGTCGACGTAGCGCATGCTGAGCCGGTCGCGCACCCCGAGTCCCACAGAGGCGTTGGCCGCCTCCGCGACGGCGCGCAGCGCCGGCCGGGCGATGGCGCGCACGTCGAGTCCCCCCAGAGCGGCCGAGCTGAGCGCGATGGTGGCGGTGCCGAGCCGGTAGCGGCCGAGTTCGGGCACGTGCTGCAGGTAGCCGAGCTTGGTCAGCGTGTAGGTGAGCCGCGATACGGTGGAGCGCGGCAGCCCGCAGGCCTCCGCGATGTCGTGGTTGGCGAGGCTCGTGCGCCCTGGCCCGAAACAGGCCAGCACCGACAGGCCCCGGGCCAGCGCCGTGACGAAGTGGCGGTCCTCCTTCGCGCCGGACCCGGCAGCGTCGAGCTCGGCCAGAAGGGTCGCGTCCGTCTCCATCCGCGCGCTCATCGGCGCAGGAACGCCGCGAAGGCCGCCTGCGCCTCCGGGCCGCGGCGGAGCGCGTGGAAGACCTCCGCCTCCGCGTCGAGGGCGCGGGCGACGCTGTCGTCGTAGCCGCGCCGGAGGGCCTGCTTGGTGGCGGCGATCGAGATCCGGGGCAGGGCGGCGAGCGCGCGCGCCTTGGCGAGCGCGGTCTCCAGTGCTGTCCCCGCCGGGACGGCGGCATTGACGAGGCCGGCCGCGGCCGCCTCCTCCGCCGTGAAGGGTTCTCCGAGCATCAGCAACTCGGCTGCGCGCTTCGCGCCCGCCACCAGGGGCAGCAGGTAGCTCGATCCGCCCTCCGGGCTGAGACCCAAAGCCGTGAAGGGCAGGCGGAACCGGGCGCCACCACCCGCATAGGCGAGGTCGCAGTGGAGCAGCAGCGTCGTGCCGATGCCGACCGCGTGGCCCTCCACGGCCGCCACGACCGGAATCGGGCAGGCGCGCAGGGTCCTGAGGAAGGTCAGGCCGGGGCTGGCGCCGCCGGTCTCGACATCCTGGAAATCCTTAAGGTCGTTGCCGGCGGTGAAGCACTCGCCCGCGCCGGTGAGCACCAGGGCGCGCACGCTCGCGTCTCGGTCCGCCGTCTCGAAGGCGGCGGTCAGGCTCGCATAGGTCGCCCGGTCGAGGGCGTTGCGCCGCTCCAGCCGGTCGATGGTGACGAGCCGGATCCCGGGCTCCGGATCGGCGACGCGGATGCTCACCGGGCGGTCTCGCAGGCGTAATCCGCCGACAGGCCGGCGATCCGCGCCCGCGCCGCCGCGTATTCCCGGGCGAGCCGGGCCACGAGGTCAGCGGTGGCGGGCGCATCCGCGATGGTGCCGACCCCCTGACCAGCGCCCCAGACGTCCCGCCACGCCTTCACGCTGGCGCTGCCGAAGTTCATCGCGGTCTTGTCGCGGACGGGCAGCGCGTCGGGATCGAGCCCGGCGGCGCGGATGCTGGGCGTCAGGTAGTTGCCTGGGACGCCCGTGAAGTAGGGGGTGTAGACGATGTCGGCCGCCGCGCTGCCGGCGATCATGTCCTTGTAGGCGGGAACTGCGTTTGCCTCACGGGTGGCGATGAACCGGGTGCCCATATAGGCGAGGTCGGCACCCATGGCCTGGGCCGCCAGGATCGCCGAGCCCGAGGTGATCGCCCCCGACAGGATCAGCGGCCCGTCGTAGAACCGGCGGATCTCGCCGACGAGGGCGAAGGGGCTCAGGGTCCCCGCATGCCCGCCCGCGCCGGCACAGACCAGGATCAGCCCGTCGACCCCCGCCTCCAGGGCCTTCTCGGCGTGGCGCACGGTGGTGACGTCGTGGAACACGACGCCGCCATAGGCGTGGACCGGGCGGATCACCGCGTCCGGCGCCCGCAGCGAGGTGATGATGATCGGCACTTGGTGCCGGACGCAGGCCTCGACATCCTGCGCCAGCCGGTCGTTGGAGGCGTGGACGATCTGGTTCACCGCGAAGGGCGCGATCTTTCGCGCGGGATCCGCCGCCCGGGCCTCGGCCAGTGTGCGGGTGATCCGGGTGAGCCACTGGTCCAGCAGGTCGGCCGGCCGTGCGTTCAGCGCCGGAAACGAGCCGACCACACCGGCAAGGCATTGGGCGATCACCAGCTCCGGCCCGGAGACGATGAACATCGGCGCGCAGATCACCGGCAGGGCGAGCCGGCCGCGCAGAGCCTCGGGCAGGCGCCCGCCCGAGATCTGTTCGGGACCGTCGCTCACCGCGCGCTCCCCGCCGCTTGGCCCTGCGCCGGACAGGCGCTCCCGAGCCGCTGGCCCCGATCGATGCCGCGCACCGTGATCCTCCCCCGCCTGAAGGCGGTCCGGCCTGCGATGCCCCGGCGGCGACCGCGGCCGAGCCTTGCCCGGGGCCGTTTTGATGGCACGGCCCCGGGGCGCCGGTCAAACGCTCAAGACAAAATGATTCTGCAGTGCAGAACCAAAACGTCGATACCGACAGTGGTCCCGATCCGTCCTTGACGATGCCTCGCAGGCAGACCACCATTCCACCAACGTGCAGACACTTGTTCTGCAGTGCAGAATACAAGGGAGTCCTGAGTGGTTCGTCAGGAGGTCGACGGTGGTGTGGCCGTGCTCACGCTCGCCAACCCGCCGGTCAACGCGCTGGGCGCCGCGCTGCGAGCGGCCCTCGACGACGCCCTGACGGCGGCCATCGCGGACGAATCGGTCCGCGCAATCGTGGTAGCGGCCGAGGGCAAGGTCTTCATCGGCGGCGCCGACATCGGCGAGTTCGGCAAGCCGCAGCATCCGCCGAGCCTGCCCGACGTGCTAGACCGCCTCGACGCGAGCCCGAAGCCCGTCGTGGCGGCCATCGGCGGCGCGGCGCTCGGCGGCGGCCTTGAACTGGCGATGGCCTGCCACGGCCGGGTCGCAGCGCCGTCCGCCAAGATCGGCCTGCCGGAGATCAAGCTCGGGATCATCCCGGGGGCGGGGGGCACGCAACGCCTGCCGCGCCTGATTGGACCCGACGTCGCCTTCGCAATGATGCTCACCGGTGAGCCGGTCTCCGCCGAGACAGCGGCGGCGCTGGGCATCGTCGATGCCGTGGTGCTCGGCGACCTCGTGGCCGAGGCCCGGACCCGCGCGCTGGAACTCGCCGATGCGGGCACCCTGCCGCGGGCCCGCGACCGGTCCGACGCGCTGACCCCGGAGGCCCGCGAGCGGTTCGAGGCGCAGGCCGCCGAGGCGGTGAAGCGCGATCCCGAGGCCACCAACGTCCACGCCCTGGCGCGGGCGGTGCGCGCCGGCCTGGAGCAGGATTTCGACGCCGCGGTGGCGGTGGAGCGGGCCGAGTTCCGCGCCCTGGTGGAGGATCCGCGCTCCAAGGCCTTGCGCTACGCCTTCTTCGCCGAGCGCGAGGCCGCCCGGGTGCCCGGCCTGCCGAAGGACACGCCCCGCCGCACCATCAAGACCGCGGCGGTGATCGGCGCCGGCACGATGGGCGGCGGCATCGCGATGTGCTTCGCCAATGCCGGGATCCCCGTGACGGTGATCGAGACGGAGGAGGGCGCCCTCGCGCGCGGCCTCGATCGGGTGAAGGGGCTCTACGCCGGCTCGGCCAAGCGCGGCTCGATCACCGAGGCCCAGCGCGACGAGCGGATCGGCCGGATCAGCGGCGCGATCGGTCTGGAACACGCCAAGGAAGCCGACATCATCGTCGAGGCGGCGTTCGAGGATATGGGCGTCAAGCGCGGGATCTTCTCGAAGCTCGATGCCGTCGCCAAGCCCGGCGCGATCCTGGCGACCAACACCTCCTACCTCGATGTGAACGCCATCGCGGCGATGACGGGCCGCCCGCAGGACGTGCTCGGTCTGCACTTCTTCAGCCCGGCCAACGTCATGCGCCTCGTCGAGGTGGTCCGCGCCGAGAAGACCGCCCCGGACGTGCTCGCCACAGCCCTCGATCTCGGCAAGCGCCTCAACAAGCTGCCGGTGACGGTCGGCGTCTGCTTCGGCTTCGTCGGCAACCGGATGCTGGAGCGCCGCAGCCGGGCCGGCGAGCGGCTGCTGCTCGAGGGCGCGCTGCCCCACGAGGTCGACGCGGCGGTCACCGGCTTCGGCTTCCGGATGGGCCCCTTCGCCATGGCCGATTTGGCGGGGCTCGATATCGGCTGGCGCTCGCGCAAGGATTTCGGCGGTCGGGCGCCGGTCGCGGACTCGCTCGCCGAGCAGGGACGCTTCGGCCAGAAGACGGGCCGCGGCTTCTACCTCTACCCGGACGGCGCCCGGACCGGCACGCGCGACCCGGAGGTGGAGGCGCTGATCGCGCGTGCCGCCGCCGAGCACGGCGTCGCGCGCCGCAGCTTCACGGCCGACGAGATCGTCGCGCGGCTGATGTACCCGATGGTCAACGAGGGCGCGCGGATCCTGGAAGAGCGGATCGCGGCCCGGCCCGGCGACATCGATACGATCTGGATTAACGGCTACAACTGGCCGGCCTGGCGCGGCGGGCCGATGCACTGGGCCGACACGGTCGGGCTGAGGACGATCGCGGAGGCGCTGTCGCGCTTCGCCGCGGAGACCGGCGACGACAGCCAGGAGCCGGCGCCGCTCCTGAAGCGCCTCGCCGCCGAGGGCGGCAGCTTCGCCGGCCTGAAGTACGCCTGAGCGGGAGAGAGATCATGACCGACGCGGTGATCGTCGCGACCGCCCGCACGCCCATCGGCAAGGCGCATCGCGGCGCCCTGAACCTCACCCGCGGCGCCGACCTCGCCGCCCACGCGATCCGGAGCGCCCTGGACCGGGCCCGCCTGGAGCCGGAGGCGGTCGAGGAGGTGGTGCTCGGCTGCGGCTATCCGGAGAACGCCACCGGCGGCAACGTCGCGCGGCACGCGGCCCTGGTGGCGGGGATCCCGGTCGAGTCGGCGGGCGTCACCGTCTCGCGCTTCTGCGCCTCGGGCCTGGAGGCGATCGCCAGCGCGGCCCGGCGGATCATCCTCGACGGCGTGCCGGTGGCGGTGGCGGGCGGCGTCGAGTCGATCAGCCTCGTCCAGCCGAAGGTCCAGCGGGAGCTGACCCGCAACGCTTGGCTGGAGGCGCACCTGCCGGCGATCTACATGCCGATGATCGAGACCGCCGACATCGTGGCGGAACGCTACGGCATCTCACGGGAGGCCCAGGATCTCTTTGCTCTTGAGAGCCAGCGCCGCACGGCGGACGCGCAAGGACGCGGGTTGTTCGACGACGAGATCGTCCCGATGAGCGCCGTCATGGCGGTGACCGACAAGGCCACCGGCGAGACCCGGGAGGTCGAGACCCGGCTTTCCAAGGACGAGGGCAACCGGCCCGACACGACCCTGGAGGGCCTCGCCAAGCTCAAGCCCGTGCGCGGGGAGGGGGCCTTCATCACGGCGGGCAATGCCAGCCAGCTCTCGGACGGCGCCTCGGCCAGCGTGCTGATGTCGGCCGAGGAGGCGGCGCGGCGCGGCCTCACGCCGCTCGGCACCTTCCGGGGCTTCGCCTCGGCGGGCTGCGGGCCGGACGAGATGGGCATCGGCCCGGTCTTCGCGGTGCCGCGGCTCCTGGAGCGGCAGGGCCTGCGGGTCTCCGATATCGACCTGTGGGAGCTGAACGAGGCCTTCGCGTCCCAGTCGGTCTATTGCCGCGACCGGCTCGGGATCGACCCGGACAAAGTCAACGTCAACGGCGGCGCCATCGCGGTCGGCCACCCGTTCGGCATGTCAGGGGCGCGGCTTGTGGGCCACGCCCTGCTGGAGGGCCGCCGCCGCGGCGCGCGCTACGCCGTCGTGACCATGTGCGTCGCCGGCGGCCAGGGCTGCGCCGGCCTGTTTGAGATCGGGGGCTGACGATGGATCTCCGCTTTACGCCGGAAGAGATCGCGTTCCGCGACGAGGTCCGGAGCTTCTGCCGGACGGAGATCCCGGCCGAGATCCGGAAGAAGGTCTCGGAGGGCCGCAGCCTCGCGAAGGAGGACTACGTCACGAGCCAGCGGATCCTCAACGCCAAGGGCTGGGCGGTGCCGCACTGGCCGCAGGAATGGGGTGGCCGGGACTGGACCCCGATTCAGCGCTACATCTACACCGAGGAGCTGTTCCAGGCGGCGGTGCCGCTGCCGCAGCAGTTCAACTGCTACATGTTCGGCCCGGTGCTGGCGACCTTCGGCCGGCAGGATCAGAAGGCGCGCTTCCTGCCCCGCGCCGCCAACCTCGACGATTGGTGGTGCCAGGGCTTCTCCGAGCCCGGCGCCGGCTCCGACCTCGCCTCGCTGAAGACCAAGGCGGTGCGCGACGGCGATCACTACGTCGTGGATGGCCAGAAGACCTGGACGACGCTCGGCCAGCACGCCGACTGGATCTTCTGCCTCGTCCGCACCGACTTCGAGGCCAAGAAGCAGCGCGGCATCTCCTTCCTCCTCATCGACATGAAGACGCCGGGGATCACCGTGCGGCCGATCCTCACCCTGGAAGGCCGGCACGAGGTCAACGAGGTCTTCTTCGACGCCGTGCGCGTGCCCGTCGAGAACCTCGTGGGCGAGGAGAACAGGGGCTGGGACTACGCGAAATTCCTGCTTGCCAACGAGCGCACCGGCATCGCCCGGATCGGCCTCACCAAGGAGCGGATCGCCCGGATCAAGCGGCTCGCCCGCGAGATGCCGGCGGGGCCCGGGACCATGTGGGACGATCCCGCCTTCCGCGGCCGCGTCGCGGAGGTCGAGGTCGAGCTGAAGGCCCTGGAGATCACCCAGATGCGGGTGGCGGCCAAGCAGGGAAGGGCGGATTCGGCGGAGCCGGACCCGGCCTCCTCGCTCCTCAAGATCCGCGGCTCGCAGCTCCAGCAGGCGGCGACGGAGCTGCTGGTGGAACTCGCCGGGCCCTTCGCGCTCGCCTCGCCTGCCCGGGGCGCAGGCGCCAACAACCTGCCCGGCGGTTTCGACTGGGTCGATGCCGCCGCGCCGAGCTACTTCAACAACCGCAAGGTCTCGATCTACGGCGGCTCGAACGAGATCCAGCACAACGTCATCGCCAAGAGCATTCTGGGCTTGTGAGCGGCATTTTCCCTCCCCCTTGTGGGGAGGGGTCAGGGGTGGGGGTGGCCCAGGATCGAGCGCCGCGGTGCCTTCTGGCCCCCCACCTCCGGCTCCTCCCCACAAAGGGAGAGGCGAGGGGGGCAGAGGACACCACCATGGATTTCGACCTGAACGAGGACCAGTCGCTCCTGCGCGACAGCGTCGAGCGGCTGGCCGCCGACCTCTACCCGTCCCTGGAGAGCCGGCAGGCGCGGCTGAAGGCGCCGCTCGGCTTCCCCGCGGAGGGGTGGGCAGCCTTCGCGGAACTCGGCGTCGCCGGCCTGCCCTTCTCCGAGGAGGAGGGCGGCCTCGGCGGCGGCCCGGTAGAGACCATGCTGGTCATGGAGGCGGTCGGCCGCAACCTCGTGGTCGAGCCGCTGCTGGCGAGCCTCGTGCTCGGGTCCACCGCCCTGCGCCTCGGCGGCAGCCCCGCGCAGAAGGAACGCCTCGTCCCCGGCCTCGTCGCGGGCGATCTGCGCCTCACCCTCGCCCACACCGAGCGCCAGTCCCGCTACGATCTCGCCGACGTGGCCACCATGGCCCGGCGCAGCGACGACGGGTTCGTGGTGAGCGGCGCCAAGAGCGTCGTGCCCAACGCCGACGCGGCGGGCCTGATGGTGGTCTCCGCCCGGGTCTCGGGCGAGCGGCGCGATCCGCACGGGATCGGCCTGTTCCTCGTCCCGACCGACGCCGCGGGCGTCGCCATCGAGGCTTATCCGACCCAGGATGGCGGCCGGGCCGCCGAGGTGTCCTTCTCGGATGTCACCCTGCCGGCCGACGCGGCGCTCGGCGATCCGGAAGAGGGCCTGCCGCTGCTGGAGCGGGTGGTGGAGCACGGCATCGCGGCGCTGGCCGCCGAGGCGGTCGGCTCCATGGACGCGCTCCACAGGCTCACGGTCGAGTACCTCAAGACCCGCAAGCAGTTCGGCGTCAGCGTCGGCTCGTTCCAGGCCCTGCAGCACCGGGCCGTGGACATGCTGATTCAGCTGGAGCAGGCCCGCTCGATGGCGCTTTACGCCGCCATGATGGTGGACACACCGGATGCCAAAGCGCGGGCCGCGGCCCTGTCGGCCGTGAAGGTGCAGATCAACAAGGCCTGCCGCTATGTCGGCCAGGAGGCGGTGCAGCTCCACGGCGGCATCGGCATGACGCTCGAGTATATCGGCGCCCACCACTTCAAGCGGCTCGCCATGATCGAGTACCAGCTCGGCGACACCGCCCACCACTTGCGCCGGATCACGCAGGACGAGAACGGGCTGCTGGCGGCCTGAGGGCGGTTCACCCGACTCGCCGCCTCATCCTGAGGTGCCGGAGCGCCGCGGAGTCCTCGGAGGAGGCCTCCGGCCGGCCGCGCGATCCCTGCAGCCCGCCTTCGAGGCCCGCTGGCGCGGAAACCTCAGGATGAGGGCGTGTTCGGGATAGCCGCGATCAGTTGAACAGCGAGCCGACCCCACCTTGCACCCGGCCGAGGCCGGCGCGGGCGACGGAATTGTTCGGGTCGATCGTCGCGGCGCGCTGATAGTTCTCCATCGCCTCCTTGCGCTGGCCCGACTTCTCGTAGGCCAGGCCGCGATAGGCCCAGGAGGTGGCGTCCTTGTTGTTGACGTTGAGGGCGGCGTTGTAGTCCTCGATCGCCTTCGGGTACTGGTTCGTGGCGATCAGGCTCTGGCCCCGGGCCGCGTAGGGCGCGGACTTGAAAGGGTCGCGATCGATGGCGGCGTCGAAATCGGCGATCGCCTGGGTGTCCTGACCCTGCTTCTGCCGCACGAGGCCGCGGGCATGGTAGGCCTCGGCCGATTCGGGCATCAGCCGGATCGCGACGTTGAGATCACCGAGCGCCTGGTCGAGGTTGCCCTGGGCGCGCTCGACATTGGCGCGGCCGATATAGGCAGGGCCGTAATTCGGATCGAGCTGGATCGCCTTGGTGAAGTCCTGCAGCGCCGGGCCGTCGCGGCCGATCTGGCGGCTCGCCAGGGCGCGGTTGTTGTAGGCGGAGGCGGAGTTCGGATCGAGCTGGATCGCCTTCGTGAAGTCGGCGATGGCATCGTTGAACTGGCCGGCCCGGGCATAGGCGGCGCCGCGGGTGTTGTAGGCGGCCGCATCGTTCGGATTGCGCTGCACGACCTCGGTCAGGGAGGCGATGTTGACGTTCGTGGCGCCCGTGGTGTCCTTCTCGAGGACCGCGTATTGCCGCGGGCCAGCCGCGCTCCCGACGGTCTCGCAGCCCGCGAGGCCGGCAGCCGAGACCAAGGCCGCGCCGATCAGTGCCGTCTTTCGTCCCAGCCCGTTGCGTACGTTCATTGCCCCACTCTCCCCGAGGCGTCGCCCGCCTCGCGCGTGCCCGCCTCGCCCCTCACAGTCCAAGAGCCCGCGCCGTGCGCCGGGCACGCCCGAATCCGGGGCACCGTCGCGCATCACGGTGAAGGCCGGCTTAAGAAGCGCCGCATCGCCATCCGGACCCCGCCCGTCCCGGGAGACGAAGGCGGTGCGGGCGGAATCGATCGACAGCATTCGGAACCGACCACGTCCTCGTGGAAGCGGCGGGATGTGGCGAAGGTATGGCTCGACGGACGCGCGGAGCCGCCTGCGCGCTTTCCAGCGCCATGCGGCGGCGCAGGTGTGCCTTCGAAGCCTCAGGAACCGGTCGGGACGGGTCCGAGGCGCGTCACGTGACCCATCTTGCGACCGGCGCGCGCCTCGCCTTTGCCGTAGAGGTGCAGATGGGCGCCGGGCTCGGCCAGCAGGGCGTGCCAGTCGTCGGCCTGGGCGCCGATCAGGTTGCGCATCTCCACGGGGAGGCCGCCGACGCGGTCCGGGGCGCCGAGCGGCCAGCCGCAGACCGCGCGGACGTGCTGGGCGAATTGCGAGGTCAGCGCGCCCTCGCTGGTCCAGTGGCCGGAATTGTGGACCCGCGGCGCGATCTCGTTGACCACGAGCCGCTCCGCCCCGTCCTCGCGGACGAGGAACATCTCGACGGCGAGAACGCCGACATAGTCGAGGGCGTCGGCGATCCGCCGGGCGATCTCGACGGCATTGCGGCCCGTCTCGGCGGACACGCCGGGCGCCGGCACCCGGGTCAGCGCCAGGATGTGGTCGCGGTGTTCATTCTCGCAGAGGTCGTAGGCCGCGAAGCTGCCGTCGCGCCCGCGCGCGCCCACCACCGAGACCTCGCGCTCGAACGGCACGAAGCCCTCCAGGATCAGCGGCGCGCCGCCGAACTCGGCGAACAGGGCGTTGCGGTCGCCCTCGGCCCGCTCGCGGAGCATGCGCTGCCCCTTGCCGTCGTAGCCGAAGCGGCGGGTCTTGAGCACGGCCGGCAGGCCGATCACCTCGATCGCCCGGTCGAGGTCGTCAGGCGTGTCCACCGCCCGGAACGGCGCCGTCGGGATGCCCAGGCCGTTGATGAAGTCCTTCTCGGAGAGGCGGTCCTGCGTGGTCGAGAGCGCCCGCGCATTCGGATGCAGGGCAGCGTGCCGGGCCAGGATGTCGGCGGTGGCGTGCGGGATGTTCTCGAACTCGTAGGTCACGACATCGACGCTGCGGGCGAAGGCGGCCAGCGCCTCGGGATCGTCGTAGGCTGCGCAGGTGGTCCGGGCAGCCACGTCGAAGGCGGGGCTGTCCGCGTCGGGCGCGTAGACGTGCACCTTGAGGCCGTAATCGGCCGCCGCGAGCGCGATCATGCGCCCGAGCTGGCCGCCGCCGACGACTCCGAGGATAGAGCCGGGGCCGAGATTCTTGTCCGTCACGCGTTCGCTTCCGTCACCGGCCGTTCGGCCACCGAGGCGGTCTGGGCCGCACGCCACGCCTCCAGGCGCTCCGCGAGATCCGGATCGGAAAGCGCCAGGACGGAGGCGGCGAGCAGGGCCGCGTTGATGGCCCCGGCCCGGCCGATCGCGAGGGTCCCCACCGGGATGCCGGCCGGCATCTGGACGATGGAGAGGAGGCTGTCCTGCCCGGACAGGGCCTTGGACTCCACCGGCACGCCGAAGACCGGCAGGCGGGTCATCGCGGCCGCCATGCCGGGCAGGTGCGCGGCGCCGCCCGCTCCGGCGATGACGACCTTGAGACCGGCGGCGACCGCGCCCTTGGCGAAGGCCACGAGCCGGTCCGGCGTGCGGTGGGCCGACACGATGCGCGCGTCATAGGGTACCCCGAGCGCGTCGAGCGTCTCGGCGGCATGCCGCATGGTCGCCCAGTCGGACTGGCTGCCCATGATGATCGCGACCGGAGGCGACACCATCGTTGATCCCGGCAAAAGAGGGCGCTTACAGGCGGTGCGGGCCCGCGGCAAGGCGCGCCCCGAAGACGTCCACCGGCATCAGGCGATGATGTCCGGCGTGAGCGCGTCCTCGATGTGGAAGATCCGGTCGCGCAGCGTGAGCTTGCGCTTCTTCAGGCGCTGGATCTGGAGCTGATCCCCGGCGACGCTGCGCTCCAGCGCCTCGATGGCGCCGTCGAGATCCCGGTGCTCCTCGCGCAGCCGCGCCAGCTCACCCTGGAGGTCCGACTGCGCACTCTCACCTGCCTCGTCCGCCATCGTCACCTGAGGACCCGAAGACCGTTCATTGCCCGAGAGCATGCGTTACGCTCCGGCGCCGGACAAGTCGGCGCGGTAAGCAATCATCAGACTTAGCAGCAGAAAACGCTTCGACAGGTCCGGCATCCTGTGCCAATCTCGGTGTGTCGAAACGATGACAGGAGATTCGACTCATGTCGCTGCAGACGCATCTGAACCAACTCGCCCGGAAGCACGAAGCCCTCGAGCGCGAGATTCAGGAAGCGATCCACAGGCCTTCGGCGAACGACCTTCACATCGCCGAGCTGAAGCGACGGAAACTCCTCCTCAAGGACGAGATCAATAGGCTCCAGGCGGGCAACGACACGTTGCACTGACGCCTGCCACGTCCAAACAGACAGTAAAGTCCGGATGACAGCCGCCGCATCGGGAGCCCCGATGCGGCGGTTTTCTTGTGACACGCCATGCGCCGGTGGCGCGGTGTACGTCATCGTGCGAGGCCGCGCCTCTCCCGTGCGCGCGAGAATGGGCTATCCTGCGCCGGCCGCCGGAGAGTGGCCCGCGAGGAAACGCCGAACCGATGACGAGAGCCAGCCTGCCGGGCCGCTACCCGGAGATCTACGAATCAGCCCGCCGCGACCCGGAGGCGTTCTGGCTCGGCGCGGCGCAGGCGCTCGACTGGGCGCGCATGCCGGAGCGGGCCTTCGCGCCGGATACCGGTCCCTACGGCCGCTGGTTCCCCGACGGCACCCTGAACGCCTGCTACAATGCGGTGGACCGCCACGCCGACGGGGGACGGGCGGACCAGGTGGCGATCCGTTACGACTCACCTGTCACCGGGACCAAGCGCAGCATCACCTACGCGGAGTTGCGCGACCAGGTGGCGGTGCTGGCCGGCGTGCTCGCCGACCTCGGCGTCGGCAAGGGCGACCGGGTCATCCTGTACATGCCGATGGTGCCCGAGGCGCTGTTCGGCATGCTCGCCTGCGCGCGGCTCGGCGCGGTTCATTCCGTCGTGTTCGGCGGCTTTGCGGCCAACGAGCTGGCGGTGCGGATCGAGGACGCGGCACCGAAGGTGGTGCTCGCCGCCTCCTGCGGGATCGAGCCGAACCGGGTGGTCGCCTACAAGCCGCTCCTCGACGCGGCAATCGGAGCCTCCCGCCACAAGCCGGAAGCCTGCCTCATCCTCCAGCGCCCGCAAGGGCGCGCGACGCTGGTCGCGGGCCGGGATCGCGACTGGGCCGAGAGTGTCGCGGCGGCCCGGGCGGCGGGGCAGAGGGCGGCGTGCGTGCCGGTCGCGGCCACCGATCCGCTCTACATCCTCTACACCTCCGGCACGACCGGGAAGCCGAAGGGCGTGGTCCGCGACACCGGCGGCTACCTCGTCGCCCTCGCGTGGTCGATGCCGAACCTCTACGGCGTCCAGCCCGGCGAGACCTATTTCTGCGCCTCCGACATCGGCTGGGTCGTCGGCCATTCCTACATCGTCTACGCCCCCCTGCTGCACGGCTGCACCACGGTCCTGTACGAGGGCAAGCCGGTGGGCACGCCGGATGCCGGCGCGTTCTGGCGGGTCGTCGCCGAGTACGGGGTCGTCTGCCTGTTCACCGCGCCGACGGCTCTGCGGGCGATCAAGAAGGAGGATTCCGCCGGCGTCCGGATCGCCGATTACGACCTCTCGGCCTTCCGCAGCCTGTTTCTCGCGGGCGAGCGCGCCGACCCCGATTCGGTCGCCTGGGCCGAGCGCGTGCTGAACCGGCCGGTGATCGACCATTGGTGGCAGACCGAGACCGGTTGGCCGATCGCCGGCAATCCGATCGGCCTCGGCCTCCTGCCGGTGAAGCACGGCAGCACCTGCGTGCCGATGCCGGGCTACCGGGTCGAGGTGCTGGACGAGGGCGGCAGGCCGGTTCCGGTGGGGACCATGGGCACCATCGCGATCCGCCTGCCCCTGCCGCCCGGCTGCCTGCCGACCCTCTGGGGCTCGGACGAGCGCATGCGGTCGAGCTACCTCGCCACCTTTCCGGGCTACTACGATACCTCGGATGCCGGGGTGATCGACGCGGACGGCTACATCACCGTCTTGGGACGGACCGACGACATCATCAACGTCGCGGGCCACCGCCTGTCCACCGGCGGTATGGAGGCGGTGCTGGCGAGCCACCCGGACGTGGCGGAATGTGCGGTGATCGGCATCCACGATTCCCTGAAGGGTGAGGTGCCCTGCGGGTTCGTGGTGCTGAAGGCCGGCGTCGCCCGGCCGACCGAGGCGATCGAGCGGGAACTCGTCGCCAAGGTGCGCGACGAGATCGGCCCGGTGGCGGCCTTCAAGCTGGCGCTCACCGTGCCGCGGCTGCCCAAGACCCGCTCGGGCAAGATCCTGCGCGCCACCATGAAGCGCATCGCCGATCATGAGCCCTGGACGATGCCGGCGACGATCGATGATGCGACGGCCCTCGACGAGATCGACAAGAGCCTGAAGGACCGGGGTATCGGCGCGGCCTAGCAGGCCGCCGAACCGCGCCGACGGAACGCTGATCGGTCGTCCCGATCCGCCCTAGTCGGCGTCGGCACCGTCCTCGTCGGTGTCGATGTCGACGGCCGGCGGCGCCTGCGTCACGGCTGGCGCATAGGTGCCCGAAGCCGGGCCCGTGGTGACCGATGCCGGCACGCGCCGCGCGTTCGGCTCGGACGGGATCAGGATCGAGGTGGCGGCCACGAGGCCGGCGAGCGACCGGAGATCCTGCGGCTGACGCGGATCACGCGAGATCAGCGTCGCTTCCTGCTGAAGGCGGAGATTGCAGGCCTGCGAGGGGAGGCCGCCGTCCGGCGTACAGGCATCATGCCGGGCGCAGGCGGCATCGAGCGCGTCGACCGGCGGAAGGGGCGCGTTGTTGCCCGGCCCACAGTAATTGCCGTGGATGAGCATCTTGGGTCCGCCGAAGGCGGCGGGCTGAGCCTGGGCCGACGCCGCGAGGGCGGCGCAGCCAGCGGCCAGGACGAATGGGGCGGCAAGTTTCGTGAGCATCATCTGGACCTCGGGCGATCTCGCCCCCTCAGGCGGTTCGCGTCGATTGCCGCGATGCGGCGACAGGCCAGGAAACGGCCTGTCACATCGGCAAGTTCCAACAGCCCCCGTCCGCAGGGGTGCTCTGCCGCACCGCACTGACGCATCGCACTGGTCGCAGCGTCCATCCTCAGCCAGAGTGGTCTCTCCACCAGGAGTTGCCGATGACCGCTCGCCTGTTCGAACCGCTGACGCTCGACGCGCTCACGCTCGAGAACCGCATCCTCATCGCGCCGATGTGCCAGTATTCGGCACGGGACGGCGAAGCGACCGACTGGCACATGATGCATCTCGGGCAGCTCGCCATGTCGGGAGCCGGCCTGCTGACCCTGGAAGCCACCGCTGTCTCCCCGGAAGCGCGGATCACCGCCTGGGATCTTGGCCTCTACAACGACGCCTGTGAGCGGGCCCTGGCCCGCGTGCTCGACGCGGTGCGCGAATACGCGCCGATCCCGGTCTGCATCCAGATCGCCCATGCCGGCCGCAAGGCGTCGAGCGAGGCCCCCTGGGCCGGCGGCCACCAGATCCCGCCGGAGCACGCTTACGGCTGGCGCACCGAAGCGCCCTCGGCGGTGGCCCACGCGGAGGGCGAGGTCCCGCCCCACGCCCTCGACGCCGCCGACCTGAAGCGCGTCCGGGAGCAGTTCGTGGCCACCGCCAAGCGTGCCGCGCGCCTCGGGATCGAGGCCGTGGAACTGCATGGTGCCCACGGCTACCTGCTGCACCAGTTCCTGTCGCCGATCGCCAACAAGCGGACGGACGCATACGGCGGCAGCCTCGCGAACCGCATGCGCTTCCCCCTGGAGATCTACGATGCGGTGCGCGATGTCGTGCCGGCGGGCAGCCCGGTCTGGCTGCGGGTCTCGGCCACCGACTGGGTCGAGGATGGCTGGGATCTCGACGAGACCGTGGAACTCGCCCAGGCTTTGAAGCGGGCGGGCTCGCCGGCGATTCACGTCTCCACGGGCGGCGTCTCGCCCAAGCAGGCGATCAAGCTGGGGCCGGGGTATCAGGTGCCCTACGCCGAGCGGATCAAGGCCGAGACGGGGCTCACCACCATCGCGGTCGGACTGATCACCGAGGCGAGCCAAGCGGAAACGATCCTGCAGGAGGGCAGAGCCGACGCGATCTCGCTGGCCCGTGCCATGTTGTACGATCCGCGCTGGCCCTGGCACGCGGCCGCCGAACTCGGAGCCCGGGTGCGGGCGCCCAAGCAGTACTGGCGGTCGCAGCCGCGGGCGTACAAGGACCTCTTCAAGGACACGGCCTTCGGGCAGCGCTGAGGGCGACCGCCGCGTCAGACGTCCGGGCGGCGGACAAGCCGCTGTGGATGCCCCGTCCTCGGCTGACCGCACCGTCCTTCCGGGAGCCGCGGGCGCGCCCGGAATCCGGAATGACCCCGGGTGCCGAAACGTGGCGCCTCGGCGGCTCTGGATCCCGGGTTCCGCTGCGCGGGCCCGGGATGACGACGGCAGCTCTGAACCGTCCCTCAGCGCGGCAGAGCCCCGACCAGCGGCCCGAGCGGGCGGCTGATATCGGAGCGGCCGAGATTCGGCGCGTAGAGGCTCGAGACCGAGCCGTCGAGGAACAGCGCGTTGCGGCAGCCGAGATCGTCGCGGAACAGCCGCGCGAAGGCCCCGAAGGTCACCGGGCGCTCCGAGATGGCGAAGATGGCGACCGGCCCGTCGCCGGGGACGCCGACGCCGTTGCGGATCTTCTGGCTCGGCCCGTCGGCGGCGATCTTCGGGTGGATCTGGCCGTCGATCACCAGCATCGGCCCGGATTGCGTGGCGAAGTCCGGGCGGATCTTCGCGCGCAGATAGCGGGCCGTGTCGATCACCCCGGCGCGCTCGCCCTTTACCCAGAAGATCCCGTTGGGCTTGAGGTGGAAATTGCCCGGCCCGTCCGCCGTGGAGACGCGCTTCCGCTCGTGCCCGTCCTCGATATAGAGGCCGACCGGCGCCTGGTCCTTGTCGTACATGCCGGCATTCATCGCGAAGGCGAGGCCGCCCTGCTTCTCGGCGAGCGTGCCGAGGGCACCGTAGGGCTTGCCGTCGTCCTGAAGCCAGAACAGCCGCAGCCGCTGCCGCCGCAGGTCGATGGTACAGACCGTGAAGGCCTCGCCCTGCGCCTCCACCGCCCGGCACGGCTCCGTCGCGGCCGGGGCCGCGGCCTGGGCCGGGGCCGCCAAGGCGAGCAGCGCGATCAACAGGGCGTGAGCCGGGCGCAACATCATCATTCGTTCCATGCAGCTCGGAGCCGGCGCGTCGGGGACGGCGAAGCTCTGTCAGCGGGCCTCTCGCTCTGGAAAGCGGCGAATTTCGTGTCCGAAGCGCGGCCGGGCCGAGCCGGTGCGTCTCGCGGCTGCGCGCCGCGGGCAGGGGCTGGACCGTTTTGCCGATTCGGACGTTCTTAGCCGTAGAGGGCGTTTTTCCACGGAGATGACGTGATGAAGGGTGCAGTGCTCGGCTCGGCCCTGCTGGCGGCGGGTGCCCTGGTGTTGGCGCCGGCCAGCGCGGACGCGCGCGGCTTCGGCGGCGGCGGCTTCCACGGCGGCGGCTTCGGCGGCGGATTCCACGGAGGTGGTTTCGGCGGCGGCTTCCGCGGCGGCGGGTTCGGTGGATTTCGCAACGGCGGCTTCGGTGGCGGATTCCGCGGCGCCGGCTTCCGCCCGGGCGGCTTCGGCTACGGCCGCGGCTTCTACGGTCGCGGCTATGGCTATCGCGGTGGCTACGGCTACGGCCTCGGCGGCCTAGGTCTGGGCGTCGGCCTGGGTCTCGCGGCCGGCAGCCTCTACGGGGGCTACGGGTATGGCTATCCGGGCTACGGCTACGGCGGCTACTACGCGCCCGCGGCCTACGGCTACGGCGATTACGGCTACGGCGGGGGCTGCTACACGGTCCCGCGTGTGCGCTGGACTCCCTATGGCTACCGCCGGGTTCTGGTCGAGCGCTGCTACTGAGCGTCGATCCGACAGCGAAAAGACGGGGAGAGGCCGCCTGCGGGCGGCCTTTTCCTTGCGCGGACCGCACCGACGTTGGACAGCTCAGCCTGGGACGCTGATACTGGTATCGGGCGGCGGGAGGCGGTGATGAGTACAGCAACCGGGCAGGGGCGCACCGGGGTGGATTCGGTCGAGATTCGCGACGCCAGCCTGACCGCCTTCTACCGATCGATGACGCCGCCGGAGCGGCACACCTTCTGGGCCTGCGCCGCCGGGTGGTGCCTCGACGGCATGGACTTCATGATCTACCCGCTGGTGATCGGGACGATCATGGCCCTGTGGCACGTCGATTCCGGCACGGCCGGGCTCGCCGCGACGGTGACGCTGCTGGCCTCGGCGCTCGGCGGCTGGCTCGCGGGCTTCATCGCCGACCGGATCGGCCGGGTGCTGACCCTGCAGATCACGATCCTCTGGTTCTCGCTGTTCTCCCTGCTCTGCGCCTTCGTGCAGAATTTCGAGCAGTTGCTCGTCGCCCGTGCGATCCTGGGCCTCGGCTTCGGCGGCGAGTGGGCGGCGGGCGCCGTTCTGATCGGCGAGACGATCCGGGCCGAGTATCGCGGCCGGGCGGTCGGCTCAGTCCAGTCCGGCTGGGCGATCGGCTGGGGGCTCGCGGTCCTGTCGCAGGCGGTTTTGTTCTCGATCCTGCCGCCCGAGACCGCGTGGCGCTGGATGTTCGCGGTGGGCGCCCTGCCGGCGCTGCTGATCTTCTACCTGCGCCGCTACGTCGAGGAACCGAAGGTCGCCGCCGAAACCCGGGCCCGGGCCGCCGCCACGGGCGATCGGCCGCAGATCTGGGAGATCTTTTCGGGGCCGATCCTCAAGACGACGCTGCTCGCCTCAATGGCGGCGGCGGGCTGCCAGGGCGGCTACTACGCGATCACCACCTGGGTGCCGCGCTTCCTCACCACCGAACGCCACCTGTCGATCGTGTCCTCCACGGGCTACCTCGCGGCCCTGATCATCGGCTCGTTTGCCGGCTACCTCGTGGGCGCCTGGCTCGCCGACCGGCTCGGGCGCCGGCCGCTGTTCCTGATCTTCTCGCTGGGCGCCATCGCGGTGGTCGTCGCCTACACGCAGATCCCGCTGTCGAACGGCGTGCTCTGGGTGCTGGGCTTTCCGCTGGGCTTCTTCGCCTCCGGCTACTTCTCCGGCATGGGCGCCTTCCTGACCGAGCTGTACCCGACCCGCCTGCGCGGCTCGGGGCAGGGGTTCTGCTACAATTTCGGCCGGGGCATCGGCGCCCTGTTCCCGGCGCTGGTCGGCTACCTCGCGGAGCGCGCCGGCCTCGCCTCCGCCATCGCGATCTTCGCGGCCGTGGCCTACGGGATCTTCTTCCTGGCGGCCTTCGCGCTGCCCGAGACGCGCGGCAAGGTCCTGCACGCGGATTCCTGATCATGCCCGAGATCCGAGACTGCCCCGCCCCGGACCCACATCCGGGCGGGCCGACCCGCTACGCCGTACCGGACGGCGCGGTCGACACCCACGCCCACGTCATCGGCCTGCCGCCGGATTATCCGCTGGTGGCAGACCGCAGCTACACGCCCCCGGCGGCGCCGGCCGAGCGGTATCTCGCGATGCTCGACGGGACCGGCATGGCCAACGGCGTACTCGTCCAGGTCAGCGTGCACGGCACCGACAACCGCCTGATGATCGAGACGCTGCGCGCCAACCGGCAGCGCCTGCGCGGCATCGCGGTGATCCCGCTCGGACTGCCCGAGGGGGACCTCGCCGCCTTGAAGGAGGCCGGGGTGGTCGGCCTGCGGCTCAACGTGCTGTTCGGCGGCGGGGTCGGGCTGGAGCAGGTCGAGTCCTACGGGGCGCTCGCCCGCGAGATGGGCTGGCATCTGCAATTCCTGCTCGACGCGCGGGACTTGCCGCCGATCGCCGGCCGCCTGTCGCGGCTGCCCGTGCCGCTGGTCTTCGACCATATGGGCCACATGCCGACCTCGGCGGGCCTGGACCATCCGGGATTCCAGGCGCTGCTCGGCCTCGTCGCCGACGGCCATTGGGTGAAGCTCTCGGGCGCCTTCCGGGATTCCGTCACCGGGCCGCCCTACGCCGACACGATCCCCTTCGCCCGGGCGCTCAACGACGCCGCGCCGGAACGCTGCCTCTGGGGCTCGGACTGGCCGCACGTAGCCGCCTGGGACGGCCCGCCCCGGACCACGGAGCTCCTCGACCTGATGGCCGACTGGGTGCCCGACGCGGGCAGACGCCGGATGGTGTTCGTCGACAACCCGCGACGGCTCTACGGATTTGGATAGAGCGGGGATTCAGCGCAGGCCGGAGCACAGGCCGTCATCGCGCGCAGCGACCACCGATGCCGCTCCAGGCCGGATAGGCCTTGCGTGACCTGGATTGCCGCGCGCGTGAAACGACGGGCGATCCTGTCAGACCCGCAGATCGACGCTCAGACCCTGCCCGGCAGGGGCCGGCGGACCGGCGCTCGCCGCGCTCTGGGCGCTTTCCGCAACGAGCCCGGCGACGGCCTTGTCGGCCGCGAGCTGCTGCTTGGCGACGGCGATGCCGATCTGCTGGTTCTGGGATGAGCCCAGCATCTGAACGGCGGTGGCGGCCAGCGTTTCCATGGCGCGACCCTAGCAGCCCCGGCTGAATCGGGCGTTACCCGGATCCAGCGCCTTTGATCGGTTCGCGGTCACCCGTCCAGGAAGCCCCGCTGCCGCGCCCGGTAGCCGCCGATCGCTGTGACGCACAGGAACGACACGCCGGCCAGCGCCGTGCCGAACACCGCGATCGGCCACCAATGGCCCTGAAAGCGCTCGGCCAGAACCGTGCCGATGATCGGGGTCAGCCCTCCGGCGAGCGCGCCGCAGAACTGATAGGCGATGGAGATCGCCGTGTAGCGGATCCGCGTCGGAAACGCCCCGGCGAGGTAGCCGGCAATCACCGCGTAGAAGGTCGCGGTGCCGATCACGTTCAGGGCCAGCCCGAGGACGATCAGGGTCACCGACTTGGTCTCGACCAGCCAGAACAGCGGGTAGGGGGCCAGCATCGCCCAGACCAGCGTCCCCTGCAGGAACAGCCGCTCGTTGCGGATCGCTTCCGCGATCCGGGCGCCCACCGGGGTCATCACCAGCTGAACCACGGCGCCGATGAGCAGCGCGTCGAGGATCGTCGCCCGCTCGATGCCGAGATACTGCGTGGTGAACGCGATCATGAAGGTGTTGAACAGGTAGACCGAGGCGATCGCGAAGGTGTTGGCGCCCGCTGCCAGCAGCACCGGCTTCAGGCTGGTGGTCAGCACCTCGCGCACGGGCGCCGCAGGCGGCCCGCCCGCGGCGCGGGCCTTCTCGAAGGCCGGCGATTCCGCGACACCGAGGCGGATCGCCAACCCCACGAACAGCAGCAGGATGCTCACCAGGAACGGCACCCGCCAGCCCCAAGTCAGGAAACTCTCCTTGTCGAGGAGGCCGGCGAGGCGGAAGGCCAGCAGCGACAGGATCTGCCCGGCCGGGCTGCCGAGTTGCGCGAAGGAGGCGAAGAAGGTGTTGCGCCCGGCCGGCGCGTGCTCGGCGGCCATCAGCACGGCGCCGCCCCACTCGCCGCCAACCGCGAGCCCCTGGATGAGCCGCAAGACGACCAGCATCACCGGCGCCCATAGGCCGACGGAGGCGTAGGTCGGCAGAAGCCCGATGCACGAGGTGGCGATGCCCATCATCACTAGCGTCGCCACCAGGGCGCGCTTGCGCCCGAACCGGTCGCCGAGATGCCCGAAGATCAGGCCGCCGAGCGGTCGGGCCAGGAAGCCGACCGCGAAGGTGCCGAAGGCCGAGAGCGTGGCGATGTAGGGCGATTCCGCCGTGAAGAAGAGCGGCCCGAACACCAGGGCCGCCGCGGTGCCGTAGATGAAGAAGTCGTACCACTCGATCGTGGTGCCCACGAAGGCCGCGAGCGCCGCGCGGGCCGACTGGTTCTGCCCGGGCCCGGCGGCCGGGGCTGCGGTTCTGGCGGCCATCGTTCCTCGCGCGGAATTATGAATTCAAACTGACGCACTCCATGCGCCAGTCTGCCGGGCGACCGCAACGCCTGCACGCGACAGGACGGGTGTTACATCCGGATGCGGGACCGCGTGATGCAGTCTTCCAAGGGGCGACACGTCTGCCACGCGCTGGCGCATCCCATCCAACCCCCTCATCCTGAGGCGCCCGCGAAGCAGGGCCTCGAAGGAGGGCTCCAGGGATCACGCGGCTTCTGGACGACTCCTTCGAGGGCTCCGCTGCGCTCCGGCACCTCAGGATGAGGGGGTGGATTGGATAGTCCGACGCTCGCCCTGTCAGAAGCTCGGCGGCGTGCAGGCACTCACCACCTCGCACGGGTTTGGCCCGACGCAGCGGAACCGGTGCGGCCGGCGGCTGTCGAAGCTGTAGGCGTCGCCGGGGCCGAGGATCCGGCGCTCGGCATCCACCGTCACCTCCAGGCGGCCGGAGAGCACGATGCCGCCCTCCTCGCCCTCGTGGGAGAGCGGCACCCGGCCGGTATCGGCGCCCGGCTCGTAGCGCTCCTTGAGGATCTGGAGCTTGCGCCCGAACAGGCTGTCGCCGACCTGCCGGTACGAGATCGCCCCCTTGGCGGCCCGGCGGCCGATCTCGGTGAGGTCCTCGGCGGCGAAGAACGCCTTGCGCTCCGGCTCCGGCTCCAGGGCGAAGAACTCGGCCATGCCGATCGGCACCCCGTCGAGGATCCGCTTCAGGGCGCCCACCGACGGGTTCACCCGGTTGGCCTCGATCAGCGAGATCGCGGAGTTCGTCACCCCGGCGCGCTTGGCGAGCGTCCGCTGCGACAGGCCGTGGCGGGCCCGAACGAAGCGCAGGCGCGCGCCGACATCGATGCTCATCCGGCTGAAGGTCCGTTTCAGGTGTTGCGGATCCCGCAACGGTGCCACCCGCGGCCCCGATCCTGCAAGGGGTTGGCGGCGACCAGAAAAGGACTTGTTGCCCGATCGGCGAAGGTGTCCCCTGGTCCCGCCGCCCGATCCGCGCCGCCTGCCCCGGAGTACCGCCCCATGACCGACCATCCGCTCCGCAACACGCCCGCGATGGACGCCTTCTGGATGCCGTTCACCGCCAACCGCCAGTTCAAGGCGGCGCCGCGCCTGCTCGTCTCGGCCGAGGGCATGCACTACACCGCCGATGACGGCCGCAAGATCCTCGACGGCTCCGCGGGCCTCTGGTGCGTCAATGCCGGCCACGGGCGGCGGGGCATCGCGGCGGCGGTGGAGCGGCAGCTCGCGACCCTCGACTTCGCCCCGACCTTCCAGATGGGCCACCCCATCGCCTTCGAGTTCGCCGAGCGGCTGGCCGAGATCGCCCCGGGCGGCCCCGACAAGCGCCTCGACCGGGTGTTCTTCACCAATTCCGGCTCGGAATCGGTCGACACCGCCCTCAAGATCGCGCTCGCCTACCAGCGGGCGATCGGGCAGGGGACGCGGACCCGGCTGATCGGCCGCGAGCGCGGCTATCACGGCGTCGGCTTCGGCGGCCTGTCGGTCGGCGGCATCGTGTCGAACCGGCGGGTCTTCCCGCAGCTCAACGGCACCGACCACCTGCGCCACACCCACGACCCGGCCCGCAACGCCTTCGTGAAGGGCCAGCCCGAGCACGGGTCGGAGCTCGCCGAGGATCTGGAGCGGCTGGTGGCGCTCCACGGGGCCGAGACCATCGCGGCCTGCATCGTCGAGCCGGTGGCGGGCTCCACGGGCGTGCTGATCCCGCCGAAGGGCTACCTCGAGCGCCTGCGCGAGATCTGCACCAAGCACGGCATCTTGCTGATCTTCGACGAGGTCATCTCCGGCTTCGGCCGCCTCGGCGCGCCCTTCGCGACCGACTTCTTCGGCGTCGTCCCCGACCTTGTGACCAGCGCCAAGGGCCTGACCAACGGCACGGTGCCGATGGGCGCGGTCTTCGCGAGCCGCGCGGTCCACGACGCGCTGATGCAGGGCCCGGACGGGATCGAGCTGTTCCACGGCTACACTTATTCCGGGCACCCGATCGCCTGCGCGGCCGGCCTCGCGACGCTGGACATCTACCGGGAGGAGGGGCTCCTCACCCGCGTCGCCGACATCGCCGACGACTGGGCGGCGGCGCTCCACGACCTGCGCGGACGCAAGAACGTCATCGACATCCGCACCATCGGCCTCGTCGCCGGCATCGAGCTGGCGCCGCGTCCGGACGCCGTGGGCAAGCGCGCCTACGACGTGTTCGTGGACTGTTTCGAGCGCGGCCTGCTCACCCGGGTGACCGGCGACATCATCGCGCTGTCGCCGCCGCTGATCATCGAGCGCGGCCAGATCGGCGAGATCGTCGACATCCTGGGCGCGGCGATCGACCGGGTCGCCTGAGGGCCCTTGGTGCGGTTTTCCCAAGGGCGAACCCTTGGGCTGGAGTTCGGGGGCGGAGCCCCTGAGACCAGGGCTCCGCCCTGGACCCGCGAAAGGTCAAGACCCAGCCGTTTCAAGGTGTTTGCGGAAGCACCGGGAGACTGGCCAAACGCGCTCTCCTCCCCCTTGTGGGGAGGAGTTGGAGGTGGGGGTGGTGCAGGAGGCACCGTCACGCTCGATCCTGCACCACCCCCACCCCTGGCCCTCCTCACAAGGGGGAGGGAAAAACGCGGTGCTCTTTCAATGCGTCGGCGCCACAGATCACGATCCTGGCAGCCCAAACACCTTGAAAGGGCTGGGTCTCGACCTTTCGAAATCACGCGTTGAGCCCTCCGCATAGGTGCCTGCCCTGCACGGTGGGGTTGTCGCGACACCACCTTTGCCCATCTGCCCCGGACCCGGGTTTTCGCCGGGCGCGAGGGTTTCCATGTCGAACACCGCCCTGATCGTCGGCGCCAGCGGGATCGTCGGCAGCGCCACCGCGGCGCTGCTCCACCGGGAAGGCTGGCGGGTGGCCGGTCTCGCGCGTCACCCGGTGCAGCAGGACGGTGTCGAGCCGGTGGCCGGCGACCTGCAGGATCCGGCCTCGCTGGAGCGGGCGCTGGCCGACCTCGCCCCGAGCCACGTGTTCCTCGCGACCTGGCAGCGGCGTCCGACCGAGGCGGAGATGATCCGGGTCAACCGGGCCATGGTCGAGAACCTGCTCGACGCGCTCCGCCCGAAGAAGAGCGTCCGCCACGTCGCCCTGGTGACCGGGCTGAAGCACTATCTCGGGCCGTTCGAGGCCTACGGCAAAGGCACCCTGCCGCAGACGCCGTTCCGGGAGGACCAGGGCCGCCTCGACATCGAGAATTTCTACTACGCCCAGGAGGATGCCGTGTTCGCGGCCGCCGCCCGCGACGGCTTCACCTGGAGCGTGCACCGCCCGCACACGATCATCGGCAAGGCGGTCGGCAACGCCATGAACATGGGCACGACGCTCGCCTGCTACGCCACGCTGTGCCGGGAGCTGGGGCGGCCCTTCATCTTCCCGGGCTCGGCCGCGCAGTGGAACGGCCTCACCGACATGACCGACGCGCGGCTGCTCGCCCGCCAGCTGCTCTGGGCCTCGACCGAGCCGAGGGCCGCCAACGAGGCCTTCAACGTCGTCGACGGCGACGTCTTCCGCTGGAGCTGGATGTGGGGCCGGATCGCCGACTGGTTCGGGATCGCGGCGGTGCCGTTCGACGGCACGCACCGGCCGCTGGAGCCGCGGATGGCGCAGGACGGTCCGGCCTGGGCGGAGATCGCGCAGCGCTACGGGCTGGCCGAGCCGAACCTCGAGAAGCTCGCCTCGGCCTGGCACACGGACGCCGATCTCGGTCGGCCGATCGAGGTCGTCACCGACATGAGCAAGAGCCGGCGATTGGGCTTCACGGCCTACCAGCCGACGGACGACGCGTTCTTCGACCTGTTCGCCCAGCTTCGCGCGGACCGGCTGATCCCCTGACGGCGAACACCGCCGTCATCGCGAGCGCAGCGACGCGACCCAGGGCGGCGCAACATCTGTAAGCGCGGCGCTACGCTGGATTGCTTCGCTCCGCTCGCAAGGACGGTGGTGGCTCACCTGGCCTTGCGCTCGGTCCCGCACCACTCGGCCACGAACAGCGCCATGGCGGTGGTGCAGCGCTTCACCGAGGCGAGGTTCACGCGCTCGTCGAAGCCGTGGATGTTCTGGGAGGTCGGCCCGTAGCAGAGGGCCGGTACCCGGTCGTAGAGGGCGTGGACCCGGGTATCGAGGTAACCCGCGGTCATGAAGCTCTGGAGCGGCGCGCCGACCGCCCGCTCGTGGGCGCGGCCGAGCACCGCCTCGGCCTCCGAGCCCTCCTCCAGCACGTAGCCCTCGGCGAAGAAGCCGTTGAACACCACGCGCGGCGGGCTGTTGGCGAGGAACGGGTCGGTGCGGGAAAAACTCGCGACGGCGGCCTCGATCTCGGCGGCGGCCTGCGCGGCGCTCACGCCCGGGTAGAGCGCGACCCGGCAGTGGATCCGGCACCACGCCGGGACCGAGGAGGCCCAGTCGCCGCCCTCGATCTTGCCGATATTGAGGTTGATCGGGTGGTCCTCGGCCTCGAAGTGGGGATGCGACGCCTTCTCGGCATTCCAGCGGGCCTCGACCTCGCGCAGCGCGCCGATCACCCGGTAGGTGGCGTCGATGGCGTTGGCGCCGGCGCCCATCTCGCGGACATGGACCGGTACGCCCCGCACCTCGACGGTGAACCACAGCACGCCGGTATTGGCGCGCACGAGCTTCTCGTCCTCGGGTTCCGGGATCAGCACGGCGTCGGCCCGGTAGCCGCGCAGGTGGGTCATCAGGGCGCCGTTGCCGGTGGATTCCTCCTCGACCACCGACTGCACCGTCACGGAGGCCGCCGGATGGAGGCCCAGGCGGGCTAGGGCATCGAGGGCGAACAGGTTGGCGGCGTGGCCGGCCTTCATGTCGCCGGCGCCGCGACCGTACATCCAGTCGCCCTGGATCACCGGATCGAAGGGCCGGTGGGTCCAGAGGTCGAGCGGGCCCGGCGGCACCACGTCGACATGGGCCTGCAGGATCAGCGAGCGCCCGGTCTCGGTGCTCGGCCGGTGGTGGCAGACCACGATCGGGGCGTCCGAATGGAGCGCGTCGTCGATCTTCGAGCCGCCGGGATGGGCCGCGATGGCGGCGCGGTCCATGGCGAAGCGCTCGGTGGCGTAACCGCGGGCGCGGAACTGGTCGAAGACGTAGTCCTGGCAGGCATGCTCCTCCCCGCGCAGGGAGGCGAACCGCACCAGAGCCTGCGTGTGGACGACCTGATCGGCAAAGCCCTCCGCCACGGAAGCTTCGATCTCGGCGGCGAGGGTGGGGTCGAGGGCCATGGGAACTCCAAACCTTCTGCGGCCGGGAGGAAGCGCCCGGGCTCGGGCCGCTGTCAACCGGCGGTTGCCGAGGGCATGGTCCGTGCCGAAACCGGTGATCCTACGGTGAATCCGGGAAGGCCGTCCGGATCTGCTCGACGAACCGCGCGAAGGCCGCGCTCGGCTGACCGTCACCGCGATGGACCAGCAGGGTGCGGGCGTGCCCGTCGCCGTCCGGCAGGGGGTGGACCGAGACGCGGCCGGCGCGGTGCGCCGGGTCTGCGACGGCACGGGGGACGAGGGTCACGCCCATCCCGGCCGCCACGCAGCCGAGGATGCCGTCGAGAGTCCCGAACTCCATGCGGCGCACATGCACGAGGCCCTGGCGCCCCAGAAAGTCCTCCAGGCGCCTCCGGTATGAGCAGCCGGTTCGGAACACGAGCACCTTCGCGTCCCGCGCGCGAGCCAGCCGGTCGAGCAGCGCCGCCAGATCACCGACGGCCGGATGGGCCACCAGCACCAGTTCCTCGGTGAAGACCGGGATTCCGACGAGTTCGGCCTGCGTGACCGGGCCGGACACGAAGGCCCCCTCGAGGGTCCTGTCGAGGACCCGGGCGATCAGCAGCTCGGTCGGCCCGGTTTCCAGTTCGATGTCCACCTCCGGGTGGCGCGCGGCGAAGTCGGCGAGCGGGCCGGGCAGGCGCAGGGCCGCGGTCGTCTCCATGGCGCCGATCCGCAGGGGGCCGCGGGGCTCGCCCTCGGCCAGCAGGGCGTGCCGCGCCTCCGCGAGCAGCTGCCCGACCTGCAGGGCGTAGGGCAGGAGCCGCTCCCCGGCCCGGGTCAGGGTCACCCCGCGGCTGCCGCGGTGGAACAGCGGCACGCGCAGAGCCCGCTCCAGCGTGCGGATCCGTCCGGTGACGTTGGACTGGACGGTGTTGAGCCGCGCCGCCGCCCGCCCGATGCCGCCGGCCTCCGCCACGGCCGCGAAGAACATCAGGTCGGTGCTGTTCATACCATCTGCTTTTCCGATGCCTTCCTTCTGAAGGAATCACTTTTTCCGCATAGAGCCGACGGTTAAGCCCGGATGGGCGGCGCGCGCAACCGTCCGACCGAAAAGCTCCGCGGGGAGGGGACCCATGGCCTTGAGGACCAGACTGACCGACGCCTTCGGGCTGCGCCATCCGATCGTCCTGGCGCCCATGGACCCGGCCTCAGGGGGCGCCCTCGCGGCGGCGGTGAGTGCCGCCGGCGGCCTCGGCTTGATCGGCGGCGGCTATGGCGACCACGCGACGCTCGACCGGGAATTCGCCCGCGCGGGCAATCAGCGGGTCGGCTGCGGCTTCATCACGTGGTCCATGGCCCGGGACCCGTCGCTCCTCGACGCGGCGCTCGCCCGGTCGCCCGCCGCCCTGATGTTGTCCTTCGCGGATCCGGCCCCGTTCGCGGAACGGATCCACGCCGCCGCCGTGCCCCTGATCTGTCAGGTGCACACCCTGGCCCAGGCCCGGCGCGCCCTGGAGGTCGGCGCGGCCGTGGTGGTGGCGCAAGGCACGGAGGCCGGCGGCCACGGGCTCACCGCCCGCGGCACCCTGGCATTCGTGCCGGCGGTCGCCGACCTGATCGCGCGGGAGCGCCCCGAGACGCTGCTGCTCGCGGCCGGCGGCATCGCGGATGGGCGCGGTCTCGCCGCCGCCCTGGCGCTGGGCGCCGACGGTGTCCTGATGGGGACGCGGTTCTGGGCCACCCAGGAGGCGCTGATCCACCCGGCCGCGAAGCAGCGGGTTCTCGCCGCCACCGGCGACGACACCGTCCGCACGCAGGTCTACGACATCGCCCGCCAGCGGGCTTGGCCAGCGCCCTATACCGGCCGGCTCCTGCGCAACGCCTTCATCGAGACCTGGCACGGCCGCGAGGACGCGTTGCGCGCGGCCGCCGCCGAGCGCCGACGGGACGTGGAGGGCGCCGATGCCGCGGGCGACTACGATGTCGCCAATGTCACGGTCGGCGAAGCCGTCGGTCTGATCGACGATCTGCCGGGGGCAGGCGAACTGGTTCTGCGCATCGCCGAGGAGGCGGAGACCGCGATCCGCCGGACTTTCGGCGCGGTCGCGGCGGCGCCGTGACGGCGCTCGACAAAGCGTGACTACGCAGGATCACGGCGGGCCGGAACCTCGGTGCTGCGGACGATTTAGCGTGACGGCAAACCGTTGCGGTGTCTCGAGCCGGGGTCGTTCATGCGTATCGGTCTGATCTCCGTCCTGTCCGGTCTTCTCCTGTGGGCCGCAATCCCGGGCACGGCCAACGCGGACGTGCTCGTCGCTGTCGACAAGACCACCCAGCGCATGGAGGTCACGGTCGACGGCCAGCCCCGCTATTCCTGGTCCGTCTCGACCGGTGTCGCGAGCTACGACACCCCGTCCGGCTCCTACCGACCGTTCCGGATGGAGCGCACGCATTTCTCGAAGGAATGGGACGATGCGCCGATGCCCTTCGCGATGTTCTTCACGAACCAGGGCCACGCCATCCACGGGACCAACCACGTCCGCAGCCTCGGACGGGCGGCCTCGCATGGCTGCGTGCGCCTCTCGGTCCGCAACGCCGCCACGCTGTTCAACCTCGTGAAGAGCCAGGGGATGGGCCGAACCCGCGTTGTGATCGAGGGCGCGGACGTCCCGATGGCCGATCGCGGCCGGCGCGGTCCACGCGTCGCCCGGAGCCGCAGCCCTTACGGGTCGGACGATCTGCTGGCGGATAGCGATCAGATGGGCCGCCGGTCGATGCCTGCCTATTATCGCCCGGCCGCCCGGCCCGCCTACGCACCGACGCCGGCCTACGGCTACCCGGTCGAAACCGACGCGATGGACAGCTGGTAGCCCGAGCCGGGACCGCGTCGTCCGAGCGGGAACGTCACGCTCGGTCGCCGCGACCCATTGCCGAGAGCGGGATGCCGGCCTAGCTCCTGCGCGGCCATCAGAGCCTGCGCGGTCCCTGCCGCGACCTGAGACGGACGGAGACACCCCAAGATGCCTTTCGCTTTCTGCCGGTCCCTTCCCCTTGCCGCCGTGGCGCTCGCCGCGGCCACCGTGCCCGGCTACGCCCTGGAAGTGACGCGCTCGGCCGACATCGCCGCCCCGCCGGCCAAGGTCTGGCAGACCATCGGCGAGTTCTGCGGCATCGGCGACTGGCATCCCGCCATCGAGAAATGCGCCCTGTCCGACAAGGACGGCATGAAGGTCCGCACCCTCAGCCTGAAGGGCGGCGGCACCATCAAGGAGGAGCAGGTCTCCCGCGACGACAAGGTGATGAGCTACACCTACACGATCCTGGAGAGCCCGCTGCCGGTCTCGGACTACAAGTCGACCCTCTCGGTCGCCCCGGCCGGCTCAGGCTCGAAGGTGACCTGGACCGGGACCTTCAACGCCAAGGGCGCGCCGGACACGGTCGCCACCGACGCGATCCAGGGCATCTACGATTCCGGCCTGAAGGCGCTGGCCGACAAGGCGAAGTAGGCGTCGTCACGATTCGGAGCGCGCTGCCGAGGCCCAACGCAGGCGGCGCGCTCCAAACCACTCCGACGACAGCGGAATTTCACGGCTCCGGCCTTCGCCGTCCCGCGTCGCAGACCCCTGCGGCATGTGACCGGAGCGATTGACCCACTGCCAAGCTCGGCACAAAACCTCGGCGGCGCAGCCCCTGCGCCCCAACAGGATGATCGCCGTGCCCGCGTCCCGTCTTCCGATGCGTCTCAGCCTCGCCGCCCTTGCCGTCGCCGCACTGGGCGCCTGCCAGCAGCGCGCCACGCCCGCGGTCATGGAACCTTCGCCGATCGTCCCGGCGCCTCTGGCCCTGCCCACGGGCAGTGGCTGCGGCCCGGAGATCGCGCGCACCAAGGCGATCGTCGACAGCGACGTGGCGACCGGCAATCTCAACAAGCCGGTGGGCGACCGGTTCAGCGCCGACCTCGCCCAAGCCGCAGGAGAATGCGCGGCCGGCAAATCGGGCGAGGCCCTGCACCTGCTCGCCGCCGCCAAGAGCCGGTACGGGTATCGCTGAGCGGGCAGAGCGGCCGATCCCGATCCGGGATGAGCGGGATCGGCACCATCTGCGCGGCGAGGTGAAGCGTTCGGCTCTCCAAGCGACGCCGGTCCGCACCCGACATCCCGGGATGCCGGGTGCGGCGCTGAACCGGGAAGCGGAAACCGACTAGATCACGAACAGCACCTGACTCCAGCCGTCCTGGGCACTGCGCGACTTGTCGCCCATCGCGTCGATGCCCTTGATCTCGCCGGGCTTCGTCTGCGCGACGCAGGGCGCGCCCGCCGTCACCGTCCCGAGGACCACCAACATCATCAAGGGAATTGAGCGGGACACAGGGCGGCTCTGGGCTGTGAGGGGGGATGCGCCGGCAACGTGCCCTTCGCCGCGCCAGTTCCGATCTGCGACACCGCTCCGGCGCCGGGTTGAGACGGGACGGTGACGGCTCCTTAACCAAACCTTGCAACCGTACATCCAGGCCGGTGCGAGGATCTCCCGTCATGTCGAAGCCGCATCCAGAGCGCGTCTGCGAGACGGAACGGTCCACCGAGGCGGCACCGCTGAGCCCCAATATCCGTCGTCATCTCGGTCAGCATCTGCGCACGCTGTTCACGGACACCCTCTCGGCACCCGTCGATCCGCGGCTCGAAGCCCTGATCGCCCGGCTCAACAAGCCGAAGCGCTGAGCGACCGCGCATCGCGCCGCGGGACAGATCTCAGCGCCGCGCGGCGTCCGACAGGTGGCCGCGACGGGAGCGAAGTTCATCCTGGCTCGCAGAGCGGGCTTCGCTCCGGCCCGCTGAGGCCCGGCACCGCACGCGCGATCCCGCCGCCCTGACCCGACGCCCGGCCCCGCGCCACCCGCATCGAACGTAGGTAGCGCGTCATGAAGCCCGCGCTCGGCGCTCCCGCGCGACGGACGGCAGCTTCTTATGTGCGCTGACGCACACGAGATCGTTCGTTCTACAAAACCAGCCGCGCGGCTGATATTCTTCCCCGACGCCTCGTTTTCGGAGAAGATCCATACCTTCTGACCGGCTAATGCTCTGAAGACGCTTGCCTTATCGGGGCGTTCGGTGATGTTGCCGGCGGGGCGAGATCAAGCTCCCGCGCGGTCCCGGCTTGACTTCGTTCGATAAAAAGAACGATTGGCCTGTTATCGGGGGCGAGCCGTCCCTGGGTCGCAGGCGCCAGGCTGGGAATCGGACGCGATGAAGAACGCTTCAGGTCGGGAGTGGGTGGCTCGGGCCATCGGTCTTTCCCTTCTGGCCGGCGCAGGCCTGTGGGCCTGCGCGCTGCCGGCCGTGGCCGAGACCGCGCTCCTCAACGTCTCGTACGATCCGACCCGCGAACTCTATCGGGAGATCAACGCCGCCTTCGCGGAGGCATGGAAGGCCAAGACCGGCGAGGCCATCACCGTGCGCGCCTCGCATGGCGGCTCCGGCGCGCAGGCGCGGACGGTGATCGACGGCGTCGACGCCGACGTCGTGACCCTCGGGATCCCGTCCGACATCGATGCGATCGCCAAGCTCACCCACAAGGTCCCGGAGGATTGGCGCAGCAAGCTGCCGAACCAGGCGACGCCCTACACCTCGACGGTGGTGTTCCTCGTCCGCAAGGGCAACCCGAAGGGCATCAAGGACTGGGCCGACCTCACCAAATCCGACGTGAAGGTGATCACCCCGAACCCGAAGACCTCGGCGGGCGGACGCTGGAACTTCCTGGCCGCCTGGGGCTACGCCTACGGCCAGGACAAGGACGCCGCCAAGGCCGACGCCTTCGTCGGTCAGATCTACAAGAACGTGCCGGTGCTCGATACCGGCGCCCGCGGCTCCACCGTGACCTTCGCGCAGCGCGGACTCGGCGACGTGCTGCCGACCTGGGAGAACGAGGCCTATCTCGTCCTCCAGGAATTCGGCGCCGACAAGTTCGACATCGTCTCGCCGCCGACTTCGATCTATGCCGAGCCGCCGGTGGCCCTCGTTGCGGCCAATGCCGAGCGCAAGGGAACGACGAAGGCCGCGCAGGCCTATCTCGACTTCCTCTACACCGACCGCGCCCAGGCGATCTTCGCCAAGCATCATTACCGCCCGATCCGCCGGGAAGCGGCCGCTCAGGCCGACCTCGCGCAGCTCCCGGACATCAAGCTGTTCAAGATCGAGGACCTGCAAGGCTCCTGGGACGAGATCCAGAAGCGGAACTTCGACGCCGGCGGCTTGTTCGATCGTTTGAGCCGGGCCGGCCGCTGAGGCGGGAACCATGGTCGAAACGCCCCGCCTCCGACGGACCTTCCGACGGCCGAGCGTGATCCCGGGCTTCGGGATCAGCTTCGGCTACACGCTGACCTGCCTCGGGCTGATCGTCCTGCTGCCGCTGGCCGGGCTGGTGGTGAAGGCCTCGGGGCTCGGCCTGTCGGGCATCTGGGAGGTCGCCACCGATCCGCGGGTGGCGAGCGCCCTGCGGATCAGCTTCGGCGTCTCGGCCGTCGCGGCGCTCGTGGCCTCCCTGTTCGGCTTCGTCGTGGCCTGGGTGCTGACCCGCTACCGATTCCCGGGCCGCAAGCTCGTCGATGCCGCGGTCGACCTGCCCTTCGCGTTGCCGACCGCGGTCGCCGGCATCGCGCTGGCTGCGCTCTATGCGCCGGACGGGCTGCTGGGCGCCCCGCTCGCGCGGCTCGGCATCCAGGCGGCCTACACGCCGGTGGGCATCTTCATCGCCATGGTGTTCATCGGGCTGCCCTTCGCGGTGCGGACCGTGCAGCCGCTGATCGCCGAGATCGACAAGGAGATCGAGGAGGCCTCCGCCACCCTCGGCGCGACGCGCCTCGTCACCCTCACCAGGGTGGTGCTGCCGCCGCTGATCCCGGCGGTGCTCACCGGCTTCGCGCTCGCCTTCGCCCGGGGCGTCGGCGAGTACGGCTCGATCATCTTCATCGCCGGCAACCTGCCCTACGTGTCGGAGATCGCGCCGCTGCTCATCGTCATCAAGCTCTCGGAGTTCGATTACGGCGGCGCGGCCGCCATCGCCACGATCATGCTCGGGATCTCGTTCCTGACGCTGCTCGCCATCAACCTCATCCAGACCTGGTCACGGCGGCGGTTCGGCTATGTCTGAGGGTGTCTTCCCCGCCATCGTGCCGCCCGCCAAGCCGGCCCCGGTCGCCTCCGAAGGCGCCGCCACCCGCGTCGTCCTGATCGGCATCGCGGTGGCGTTCCTGGCGCTGTTCCTGGTTCTGCCGCTGATCGCGGTGTTCACCCAAGCCTTCTCGAAGGGGATCGGCGCCTTCCTGGACGCGTTCCGGGAGCCCGACGCCTGGAGCGCGATCCGCCTGACGCTGACGGTGGCGGCGATCGCGGTGCCGTTCAACGTCGTGTTCGGGCTGGCCGCCTCCTGGGCCATCGCCAAGTTCGAGTTCCCCGGCAAGTCGCTGCTGATCACCCTGATCGACCTGCCCTTCTCGGTCTCGCCGGTGGTCTCGGGGATGATCTACGTGCTGCTGTTCGGCTCCCAGGGGCTGTTCGGCTCCTGGCTCATCGATCACGGCATCCAGATCCTGTTCGCGCTGCCGGGCATCGTGCTGGCGACGGTGTTCGTGACCTTCCCGTTCGTCGCCCGCGAGCTGATCCCGCTGATGCAGGAGCAGGGCACCGCCGAGGAGGAGGCGGCACTGACCCTCGGCGCCTCGGGCCTGCACGCGTTCCGGACGGTCACGCTGCCCAATATCCGCTGGGGCCTGCTCTACAGCGTGCTCCTCTGCAATGCCCGGGCGATGGGCGAATTCGGAGCGGTGTCGGTGGTGTCGGGCCAC
>Ga0316228_1000362_pt1 | contig 63164 bp, 68 predicted proteins | sample TBH18021metaG_FD_206005 | JGI IMG/M metagenome (GOLD analysis project Ga0316228, IMG submission 206005) | Freshwater microbial communities from Trout Bog Lake, Wisconsin, USA - TBH18021 | ecosystem: Environmental > Aquatic > Freshwater > Lake > Hypolimnion/Profundal zone | place: USA: Wisconsin... | reverse complement strand
GTTCAAACACAGCACTTGCCTCGTGGTGTAACGGTAGCACTGCAGATTCTGGATCTGTGTGTCATGGTTCGAATCCATGCGAGGCAGCCAATCTCATTCCATCCGGAATTCCGTTTCGAGCAGGGCCTCGAGTTCGCGCATGGCCGATTCCAGTTCGTCGTGAAGCGGGGTCCGATCGGAAGTCGTCAGGGCGTTTGCGCAGCGCTGGGCGAGCGAACGGTTCGGGTTGGTCTCGGCGACCCGGCCGATGAGCGCGTTGACGCGCCCGGCGAGTTTGCCGGCTTCGTCAATTTTTTCCATTGCCCGGGCTTCGGCGGCTTTGCCCGTCGCGACGCGGAGTATCTGGCGGCAGTTGAAAAGCCGGCAGCGGTTCGGTCGCCGCCCGTAGATCGCGCAGCCGCACCCGTGGTGGGCGGGACAGGGCTGGCGAAAAAAGTTGCGCCCTTTTTGCCGTTTCGTTTTCAGGCCCAGCGCGGAGAGCGCGCGGGCAGATTCGCCCGCCTGAAGCTGGACCGAGTGGAACAGGACCCCGTTGCAGCACATGCCGCATGCGGCGCAAAGACGGGCGGCGGATGGCGTGATCGCAACCATGAAACCTGATATCCGTTACGGCCGGATCCGCACATGTCAATCCCGGGGTATTCCGCATTCAAGGGTTCGGAGAGCGAATCGGTTCGACAAGGCACCGGTATCGGACCAATATTCCGAATGCGAAAATAAACGCGGAATCAGCCATGAAATCGTTTCCCCTGTCCAAGGTTTATGGGCTTCTGGAGCCGGGTCCGGTTGTCCTGCTGACGACCGCCCGCGCGGGCCGCACGAACGTCATGGCGATGTCGTGGCATGCCATGGTCGAGTTTGAGCCGCCGCTGGTTGCCTGCGTGGTCAGCAACCGGAACCATTCCCATGGGATGTTGAAGGCGACCCGGGAATGCGTCATCGCCATCCCTACTCTGGAGATTGCCAGCAAGGTGGTTGGCTGCGGCAACTGCTCCGGGGCGAGCACGGACAAGTTCGAGGCATTTGGGCTCACTCCCAAGCCCGCGTCGCGAGTGACGGCCCCGCTCATTGACGAGTGTTATGCGAATCTCGAATGCCGGGTCGCTGACACCCGGATGGTGTCCGGCTACTGCCTTTTTGTCTTGGAGGTTCTCAAAGCCTGGATCAACCCGGCAATCAAAAATCCCCGGACGATCCATCACCTCGGAAACGGCCGGTTCATGGTGGCCGGAAAAAGGATCACGCTGAAGTCAAAGATGAGGTAATCGCTGGCTATGACCAGAGCCTGCCCGCAATGATGCGCGCATTTCCCAAGCATGAGCCGCAAGTCGAAGAAGAAGTCCGAAAACAAATCCCCATCGGAGCAAACGGGAGCTCGCGGGACGGAGCCTGCCGCTATTCCCGCGGAGCCTGGGGCGGAAAAGGCGCGCGCGGTCTTGGAGGAACGCTCTTCGAAACTGGCGAAGAACGGGCGGTGGAAAGTCGTCGGGATCTGCGTGGTTCTGGCGGCTCTGGTGTGGGCGGTCTTCGGACAAACGCTGCACCACGAATTCGTCAACTACGATGACAGTTTGTATGTTTATGAAAATCCGGCAGTCACCAGAGGGCTGACTCCCGGCGGGGTCGCTCAGGCTTTTACCAGCAGGGAACTTGGGCTCTGGAATCCCCTGGTCACGGTTTCCCATATGCTCGACTGCCAGCTTTTTGGGTTGAACGCCGGAGGGCACCATTTCTCCAATGTCCTGCTCCATCTTGCCTCAGTCGTTCTCCTGTTTTTGATCCTGCGGAAAATGACCGGCGCCCTTTGGCGCAGCGCGTTTGTGGCGGCGGCGTTCGCCATCCACCCGCTGCATGTGGAGTCCGTGGCGTGGATTTCCGAGCGCAAGGATATGCTCAGCGGGCTGTTCTTTATGCTCACTTTGGGAGCCTACCTCCGCTATGTTGAACGGCCAGGCTCTCTCAGCCGATATTTGGCCGTCATCCTCCTGTTTGCCTTGGGCTTGATGTGCAAACCGATGCTTGTGACGCTGCCCTTCGTGCTCTTGCTCCTCGATTACTGGCCCTTGAACCGGCTGTTTCAACCGCCACCAACTCCGGGCATTTCCGCGGGAGGGCTTTTTGTTAACCCGCGTGCGGTCGTGGAAAAAATCCCATTGCTGGCGCTCTCATTCGCGTTGTGCGTGGCGACCATGCTGGCACCGAAGGAAACCGGTTACTCCGTCATCGAACACATTGCGTTTGGGGTTCGGATGGGCGAAATCCCCGTCTCGGTTGCAACTTATTTGGGGCAAATGGTCCGGCCGTCCGGGCTGGCTGTGATTTATCCGCATTCCGAACAAACATTCGCGTGGTGGCCCCCTGCACTGGCGCTGTGCGGATTGCTTTCCGTGAGCATTTTTCTTTTGCGCAAGAATTACCCGTTTCTGTGGATGGGGTGGCTGTGGGATCTCGGGATGCTGGTGCCGGTGAGCGGGATCGTGCAGATTTCCCGGCACGCGAGGGCGGATCACTACAACTATTTGCCGCAGATCGGGCTGTATGTCGGGGTGACATGGGCGGTGGCGGAGTGGTCCAAGGAATGGCGGTATCGGCGCTGGGTCTTGGGCGCACTCTCGGGGGGCGTGATTTTGGCCTTGCTTGTGTGCGCCCGAATCCAAACCGCCTGTTGGCGGAACAGCGAGTCGCTCTGGACTCACGCGCTCGCCTGCACAAAGCGAAACCCGGTTGCCCACAACAACCTTGGTACCTCCTTCCTCAAGAAGGGCAAGATCGAGGAAGCAATCGTCCAATTTTGCGAAGCGTTGCGAATCAACCCCGCTTACTTGGAAGCCCACAGCAACCTTGGCGTTGCCTTGCTCCATAAGGGCCAGGCCGAGGAAGCAATCGCCCATTTTCGCGAAGCGTTGCGGATCGACCCTGCTGACCCGGAAGCCCACATCAACCTTGGCGCTGCTTTCCTCCAGAAGGGCCAGGCCGAGGAAGCCATCGCCCATATTCGCGAATCGTTGCGGGCGAACCCCGCTTACTCGGGAGCCCACATCAACCTTGGCCTTGCCTTAATCCAGAAGGGCAAAGTCGAGGAAGCCATCGCCCATTTTCGCGAATCGTTGCGGATCGACCCCGCTGACCCGGAAGCCCGCATCAACCTTGGGCTTGCCTTAATCCAGAGGGGCAAAGTCGAGGAAGCCATCGCCGAATTTCGCGAAGTGTTGCGGGGCAACCCGGCTAACCCGGAGGCGAACAACCTTGCCTACATTTTGGCCACTGCCGGGGATGGACGGCTGAGGAATGGGAGGGAGGCATCTGAGATGGCACAAAGGGCCAATGATCTGACCAAGGGAGGCACCCCAATTATTTTAGGGATGCTCGCGTCGGCGTATGCGGAGACGGGCAGATTTGGCGAAGCGGAGGAAACCGCGCGCCGGGCGATTGAATTGGCCAAGGCGCAGGGCAACCCCGCGCTGGCCGGCACCCTTCAGGAACATCTGAAGCTTTACCAGACACGGCGGCCGTTGAGGAGCGGGCCGGGGTTCTGACTTTTTTTACAGCCTCGGAGTTCGCGCTTTGATTACCCTGCACACGGCGGATGGAATCCATCGCATCTTTCATACTGTGGCGAGCGGACGCACTCGAGAGCGATCAGTTGGCGGTCACCCCAGAAGTCCTTTCGGACAAAAACACCATATTCACCGGAATCTTTTCAACGCTTTACTTGGGCATCTCGGCGGTCATGGAACCGCTGCGGCCACCATTCACTTCCTTGTAGCCGCAATTGGCAATGCCGTCGTCGTCAAACTTTCCGGTGAACTCAAATGTGCCATTGGCTCTTCCTCCGCTTGGCTTGCCGTTGCCGCTGATCACTGTTTTTAGGTCGGTCGTGATCGTTCCAACATAGTTCAAGGTCGCGCCTCCCCAACTGGAAACATAGACAGCGTCATAGGTGCCATCCCCATCCGCTGTGAGTTCTGCCGACCAGGTGCTTTTCTTGCCCCCGAAAGTGCAGGTGCCATTGATCGAAGTGATTTGTGCGGCCTTTGATGGTTGAACAGAAACAGAACTGTCCCGATGCGAAGACAGAGCATGCAGCTCACTGACAGTGCATAAGAGGAAGCCGCGTTTGACCAGCGCATTAAAAACAGCAGGCATCTCTTTAACTGCCTTGGGAAAGCTGTCGTGTGCAAGAATCACGGAATCGGGCTTCACTCCCGTCAAAATCGTCCGCATCAGTTTCTCCGAGGATGGGTTCCGCCAATCGCCGGAATCCAGCGTGGAGTCCAGCACCTCATAGCCCTCCTTCTGAACCACGTCACGCAGCGACTCGCTCAGTTCACCGTTGGTCGCGCGAAAATACCTCGGTTTCACACCGGTCACACGCATGATTGCCTCCTCGGCTGCATGGATCTCCCTGACGATATCCCCCGGGCTCAAGCGCTTGAGGTCAGGAAGTGAATAGGTATGGTTTGCCAATTCGTGACCCTCCGCCACGATCCGGCGGGCGAGGCCCGGATTGGACTCAACATTTCCCCCCGTAACGGCAAACGTGGCCTTCATGCCCAAGCTTTTAAGCGCATCCAGCAAAAGCGGGGTTGTCTGAGGCAAAGGGCCATCCTCAAAAACAAATGCGATCTTTCTGCCTTCAACCGGGAGAGGTTGTGGAAGATCCTGTGCGAGCACCTCTGTCTCGGCAGCCTGGCATCTGGCCCCCAGCACCAGCATGAGCCCTCCTGCCAATACGGGCAAAAATGGATGCTCCCAAAAACGCTTTCGATTCATCGTGTTCGACATGTGCAGACAATATGGAGGATCAAGCCCAAGTGTAAATGCATCCAGTTTCAGAAAGCCCCCACCACCACTGGGGTAAAACCTCTTATCTCCCTGTGCTCACAAACGGAGCAACGACGCAGGAAAGTCCGAGCAGGGAGAGGAGGACAAGGGTGATGAGCGGGAGGATCATGGTGAATTTGCGCTTGCCGGTGTTCCAATGGCAGACGCTCAAATGTCTGACATCGGGGAAGGGCAGACGTTCATTCCCAGGAGGTCGGGGAGAGCGGGTGACGAGACTCGAACTCGCGACATCAACCTTGGCAAGGTTGCACTCTACCAACTGAGTTACACCCGCGCGAGAGGTCAAATATATGATCCAACGGGACGGTTTCGTCAATGGATCTTTTTTCCGTTCTGCGGATGCGCGGAAGGGTTCGGGCAGTGCGGAGAGTCCGATGGTTTCATGGCCGCGGTCGGAGCCCGATTGACTCCGCGGTATCCTGCGGTTAGAAAGGCGGTCGTTGTGATACCGACATTGGAAAAACTCGAGCAAATCTACCACCGCCCGCTTTTTGACCTGATCGGCGAAAGCCGCCGGGTGCATTTGGAATTTTGGAACAGGAACGAGGTCCAGCTTTGCACTTTGCTGAGCGTGAAAACCGGCGGGTGCAGCGAGGACTGCGGGTATTGCTCGCAGAGCTCCCGTTACGACACGGGATTGGAGAGGGAGAACCTCATGACGACCGACGAGGTGCTCCCGATCGCCCAGATGGCGAAAGCGAATGGCTCGACACGGTTCTGCATGGGGGCGGCGTGGAAGGGGGTGCGCAAGGGCGACAAAAAATTCGAGCAGATGATCGGGACGGTGCGCGCGGTCAGCCGCCTCGGAATGGAGGTCTGCGTGACGCTGGGCCAGCTCGGTGACGAGGAGGCGCTGGAACTCAAGAAGGCCGGGCTCACGGCTTACAACCACAATATCGACACCTCGCCGGAGCACTACTCCCAGATCGTAACGACCCATACTTTTCAAGACCGGCTCAACACCATCGGCTCGGTCCAGCGCGCGGGGATCAGCGTCTGCTGTGGCGGAATCATCGGCATGGGGGAAAGCGTGCAGGACCGGCTCAGGATGCTGGAAGTGCTGTGCCACTTCGACCCGGTGCCGGAGAGTGTTCCGATCAACTGCCTGATGCCCATGCCGGGCACCCCGCTGGCCGACGCCCCGGCGATTGATGTTTTCGAACTGGTGCGGCTGATTGCCACCTCGCGTATCGTGCTGCCGAAGGCGAAGATCCGGCTCTCGGCCGGCCGCTCGCGCCTGTCGCGAGAGGCCCAGGCGCTGTGCTTTTTCGCGGGCGCCAATTCGATTTTTTACGGCGAGAAGCTGTTGACCGCCGGCAACCCCTGCGTGGATGAGGACCGGGAGCTTCTCAAGGATCTCGGCCTCGATGCCCAGGCCCCCTATTCCGACCAACCCGAACCCGTCCACTCCCATTGAAAATCAGCATCGGCAGCGATCATGCGGGCTTTGAATACAAGGGGCGGATTATCGCGCACCTGAAGGCCGCCGGCCATGAAGTCTCCGACCACGGGACGCATTCGGCGGAAAGCACGGACTACCCGCTTTTCATCATCCCAGCCGCCGAGGCGGTGGCGCGCGGGGAGGCGGAGCGCGGGATTGTTCTCGGCGGTTCGGGCAACGGCGAGGCCATGGCCGCCAACAAGGTGAAAGGCATCCGCTGCGCACTTTGTTGGAACGACGAAACAGCAGAGTTCTCGCGCCGGCACAACAACGCGAACGTCCTCTCCATCGGGCAGCGCATGGTCTCGATTGAAATCGCGCTCCAGGTCCTGGACATCTGGCTGAAAACCCCGTTCGATGGCGGACGCCATGCGCGCCGGATCAGAGAGATGGATATTTACGAGCAGGGCGGGGGAGTCGGGGGGATGAAAGCCGTGGCTTCGGAATGAGTCATGGCCAGAGCGGGGAACGGTATTGGCCAGCCTCGACGAGCCCGGCGAGTGCCGAGACAACCGCAGGACGGTCTTCGCGGTAGGTGACTCCAAACCACCGGCTCTCGACCGGCAGCACGCTGACACCGGCCTTTCTGGATTGGATCAGGGTTGCGACGGCTGCCGGAATGTAGAACTCGGATTTCTCCCCGGTTCCGTGCTTCGCGAGGAAGACGGAGAAGAGTCCTTCCAGCCCCGCGAAGATCGTTGGCGTGAACCCCCAGCAATTCAGCGAAACCCGCTCCTCCCCGGTGAAGCGGGTGCCGTCTTCCTGATCCACGATTCCGGCCGGAGTGCGTTCGAGCCGCGGGAATTCCCTGATGTGGACGAGCTCGTTCTGGTCCGACACCTCGCAAACCCCACGGGAGACATACCCGCTGGGCGACAGGGTTGACGCGAGCCGGTATCCGGCCATGCAATAGCTGGTGCTTTCCAAGGCCTGAGTTGAAAGAAAATTTCCGACCCCCGCGATCGCGCCGGCCCCGTAGAAATCATCCGCATTGATGGCGAGGAATGGCGAATCCACCGCCGACCTCGCGCACCAGATCGCGTGTCCGGTCCCCCACGGTTTCTCCCTGCCCACCGGAACGCTGAATCCCTCGGGCAGGTCGTTGAGCTGCTGAAACACGTATCCCACATCCACCCGATCCTCGAACCGGCCACCGATTTTTTCGCGGAATTCCTCCTCGAATTCCCTGCGGATCACAAAAACCACCCGTGAAAACCCGGAGCGGACCGCGTCATAAACCGAATAGTCCAGCAGGGTTTCGCCCGATGGCCCGACCGGGTCCATCTGCTTCAATCCACCATAGCGGCTGCCCATTCCGGCAGCCAAAACCAAAAGGGTTGTTTCCATGAGAAAAAAATGCTTTCTAAAAATAGCAAAGAACAACCTGGCCGCCAAGGCATTTGCGGACAGGCAGTTGCCAGCTTCTGCTACGGATCAGGCTCCCCGGTTTGCGTCACCGGCCACATTGGTTCTTGAATTGCGCGCGAAACATGGGAACTTATTCACAATCCTCTGGTGCCAATCTCATGGAAACCGGATTTCAGGGCTCTTGGGTCCGTCTTTCCGGTCAATGCATGGCGCCATTCATGTTCCTCGCGGTGCGCCTACCAGCGCCCTCGCGGGGGGATGCGCATCGCCGGGGGACTTAACGGCTGGATCTCCTGCTCCGATGCGAGTTCTGGAGTGACCGCCAATTCAACACAAGAAAAATGCCAACTGACTACACACCGAGCGGATCGCGCCGCTCGTCCCGCGGGGGCGGTCGCCGCCCATACCGTGGAGATCGTCCCGCGACATCCAGCCGCCAGGATGTAAAACCGGCGAAGAAGAAGACGCTCGTCGAAAAAATCCTCGGGTTTTTTGGAGGGAAACCTGAAGCAGCCCCTCGGAAACAGGCGGAATCCACCTCCCAATCCGCACCCCGAAGCCGGGAAAAATCGCCGCGCGGCGAACGCCCGACCGGGATGCGCAAGCCGGAGCTGGTGGAAGTCACTTCCGCCCGTCTCTATGTCGGGAACCTGTCGTTTGACGCGGCGGAGAGCGACCTGACCGAACTCTTCAGCGGGGTCGGAACGGTGGAAAACGTGGAAATCGTCATGAACCGCCACACCATGAGGTCGAAGGGCTTTGCCTTTGTCCAAATGCAATCGGTCGAGGAAGCCAAGCGGGCTGTCACCGAGCTCCATGACAAAGAATACATGGGCGGCCGCAAGCTCGTCGTGAGCGGGGCCAAGGCCGTCGAGGAGCGCCGCAGCGAGCGCGTCCGCCAGCCTGAACAATAAACCCACATCGTTTCCCGGGCCCCGTCCGATCATCGTGACGGGGCCAACGGGAGTCGGAAAATCCGCGTTTGCCGTCGCTCTCGCGGAAAAGATTCAAGGGGAAATCGTCGGTGCCGATGCTTTCCAAATCTATTCGGGCCTCCCGATCCTGACCGCCCAACCCGGGCCGGATCTTCTGGCAAGAGTGCCCCACCACCTCATCGGGATTTTGGGGCTGGAAGAAACCTGCGATGCCGCGCGCTATGCCTGCATGGCCTCTGGAGCCATCCGGGCAATCCAATCCCGCGGCCGGACCCCGATCCTCGCCGGAGGCACCGGGCTTTATCTCAAAGCCCTCACCCACGGGCTCGCGGAACTCCCCCCGGTGGCCCCCGAACTTCGCGCGAGAATTTCCGGAATGGAACTCCCCGAGGCGCTCGCCCGGCTTCGTGAGGCCGACGTGGAAGCTCCCGACCAGATCGACGTGAAAAATCCGTCGCGTGTCCGTCGCGCCTTGGAAATCGTTCTTTCCTCCGGCCAGCCTTTGGCCGAGGCCCGGACGGCATGGAAGTCCGCAGGGAACGATTTCTGCGGGATCATTCTCGAAAGGGACCAGGCCGATCTCCGGATGAGGATTGCGGCCAATGTGGACGCCTTGTTCGATGAGGGTGGCATCGAGGAGGTCCGCCGGGCGGGGAACGTCGGGCCAGGCGCGTCGCGAGCGATCGGGTTCCGGGAAATTCAGGGACTCATCGCCGGACGGATGACCCACCACGAATGCCGGAACCGGATACTCACTTCCACCCGGCGCTACGCCAAAAGGCAATTGACCTGGTGCCGCCACCAATTTAGTTTCCCGTCAATCAATCTGACCACGAAGACCTCCTTCAACGAGCTCATCGAGACCGCCGTGCGACTGATGGACGGTTCGTACGCATGACGATCTCCTCTCCCAGCGCGAGCGAAAAAACCCTGCTCGTGGGGCTCGAACACAGCGGCATCAACAGGTGGGATGTCGAGGATTCCCTCAGCGAACTCCGCCAGCTCGCGGCCACGGCCGGGGCCGATGTGGTGGACACCGTGATCCAGCGGCTCGACAGGCCGACCGCGCCTTACTACATCGGCAAGGGCAAGGCCGAAGAAGTCGCAAAACAATGCGAGGAGCACGGGATCTCGTCGCTGATTTTCGATGACGAACTCTCGCCCGCCCAAGGCCGGAACCTCGAACTCCTCACGTCCCGCAAAGTCCTCGACCGGACCCAGCTTATCCTCGATATCTTCGCCCAGCGCGCCCGCACCAAAGAAGGCCGCCTCCAGATCGAACTCGCCCAGCTCCAGTATCTCCTGCCGCGCCTCACCCGCATGTGGACCCACCTTTCCCGCCAGAGCGGCGGGATTGGCACGAGAGGTCCCGGCGAAACACAGCTCGAGGTTGACCGCCGCCGTGTTCAGGAACGCATCGCCCGCCTCGAACGCGATCTCAAGGAAGTCCGGAAAAACCGCGGCGTCCAGCGCGAGGGACGCCTGCGCCGGAACTGGCCGGTCGCCTCGCTGGTCGGCTACACCAACTCGGGCAAATCCTCGCTTCTCAACCGCCTCACCGGAGCCAGGGTCCTCGCCGTGGACAAGCTCTTCGCCACCCTCGATCCCACGACCCGCCAGGTCACGCTGCCGAACCGCCAGAAAATCCTGCTCACCGACACGGTCGGATTCATCCGCAAACTCCCCCACACGGTCATCGAGTCGTTCAAAGCCACGCTCGAGGAAGTCCAGCTCGCGGACCTCCTCATCCACGTCGTGGACCTCAGCCACCCCCAATGCCGCGAGCAGATGGCAGCGGTGGATGCCGCCCTCGCCGAGCTCGATGCCTCGGGCAAACAGACGATCATCGCCTTCAATAAAATCGACCTCGTCCCGGACAGGGAGATCGTCGCCAACCAGCTCGCCCGCCACCCGGGCAGCGTCGGGATTTCCGCCCGCACGGGCGATGGCATTTCCTCGTTAATCCAGGAACTCGAACTCCGCCTCGCCGCCTGGAGGCTGCGTGGGGAATTCCGCATCCCGTCGAACGAATCCGCCCTCCTCGCCGAAATCCACCGCGCCGGCCACGTGCTCGACATCCGCTACGAGGGCGACGACGCCATCCTCCACGCCCACGTCCCCCCGGAACTCAGCGCAAGGCTCGCCCCTTACGAAGCCTGACGCCGGCCCGTTCCAAATTTTTCCTATCTCCCGTTTCAGGGAAACCATGGATCGAAGTGTTCCGGGGAGCGCACGCGACCCGCGTGGCGTGAATGGCGACCCGCCATTCACCCGTTTTGACCCAGATGATCGATCCGGTCGGCGAGTCGCCGACCTCTGCACGCGGGTCGCGTGCGCTCCCCGGCAGATCAGAATTTCACCTTCGGATACGTCGCGAGATAGCTGCTGACCTCGGCGACGAAAGCCTTGCCGAATTCGGCCATCTTCTTTTCGCCGATGCCGCTGATCCCGCGGAGGCCGTCGAGGTTTTCCGGATACTCCCGCGCCATGAGCCGCAGCGTGTTGTCGCCGAAGATGACGTAGGCGGGGACCCCTCGCTCGTCGGCCAGCTTTTTGCGGAGCTTGCGAAGCCGGTCGAACAAGGTCTCGTCGCACGCGATCTCGCCCGCGCGCGCCACGGGAACTTTTTTCTTCACCATCGATTTCGTGAGCATGATGACGCGGCGGGATTTGAGAGCCTCGAGGCCCGCTTCCGTGAGGGCGATGGTGGGAAACTCGCCTTTCTCCTGCTCGATCAGCCCCATGCGGACCAACTCGCGGCCGATGGACGCCCATTCCGGCCGGCCGAGATCGCGCCCGACGCCGTAGGTGCTGAGCTGGTCATGTCTCCAGCGTCGGACCTTTTCCGTGTCCGCGCCGGTGAGGATTTCGATGAGGTGGTTCAGGCCGACGCCGAACCGTCCGCCCACCCTCACGCGATAGACGCAGGAGAGAAGTTTCTGGGCGTGGGTGGTGGCGTTGTAGGATTCGCGCGGTTCGAGGCAGTTGTCGCAGGACTCGCAGTTCGGGGCAGGATACTCCTCGCCGAAGTATTTGAGCAACTCGCGGCGGCGGCATGAGGGGCATTCCGCGTAGTGCATCATCAGGCGGAGCTGTTCGCGGGCGATCTGCTGTTCTTTCGCGCTGCTCATTTCCTCGATGAAGTGCGTCTGCTTCGCCGCGTCGCCCGGATTGAAAAGCAGGAGGCAATCCGCTGGCAGCCCGTCGCGCCCGGCCCGTCCGGTCTCCTGGTAATACCCTTCGATATTTTTCGGCAGGTCGTGGTGGATGACCCAGCGCACGTTCGGCTTGTTGATCCCCATGCCGAAGGCGATCGTCGCGCAGATGATCCGGACCTCGTCGCGCAAGAACAGCTCTTGGTTCGTCGCGCGCTCGTCCGCGGTGAGCCCCGCATGGTAGGGGCGGGCGGGAAACCCTCGGTCGCTCAGGCTCTCCGCAAGCCGGTCTGCGGTCGCCCGCGTCGCGCAATACACGATCCCGCCATCCATCGGACGCTTGCCGACAAATTCCGCAAGCTGCCTCACGCCTTGGTCCTTGGGGATCACGCGATACGAGAGGTTCGGGCGGTTAAAACTGGCGACGAAGACCGCCGGGTCGCGGAGCTTGAGATGGCGGACGATGTCCTCGCGGACACGCTCGGTGGCGGTCGCCGTGAGCGCGGTGACCGGGACATCGGGCAGCAAGGCCCGCAGGCGCTCAAGTTGACGGTATTCCGGTCGAAAATCGTGCCCCCACTCCGAAATGCAGTGCGCCTCGTCAATCGCCAGGGCGGAGACATTCCAGTTGCGGAGGTTTTCCTGCCAGTTGTCCAGCATGAGCCGCTCGGGCGCGGCGTAGAGCAGTCGGAACTTCCCTTCGTGCAACCCGCGAAGGCGGGATCTCGACTCCGCGGCTTTGAGCGAGGAATTCAGAAATGTGGCGGCGACCCCTACGGCCTCCAACTGGTCCACCTGGTCTTTCATGAGCGCGATCAGCGGCGAGACGACGACCGTCAGGCCGTCGCGCAGGAGGGCCGGAAGCTGGAAACAGAGCGACTTTCCGCCGCCGGTCGGCAGCAGGGCGAACGTGTCCCGTCCGGCCAGCGAGGCCTCGATGATCTCGCGCTGGAGCGGACGGAATTCGTCGTATCCGAACGTCTTCTTCAGCGTTTTTTGAATCTGGTCCATCTTCAGGAATCGAGGGAAAGAATGGATGCGGCCCCGTCCTCCCTGCCCACCGCCAGCCAGTCCTTTTCCGGGTGCCACGAAAGCGCGCTGATCCCGGCATCTAGGCGCAGGCGCTTCCGCAAAGCATTGTCGCCTTCAAACGTGAAAATGAGAACCATCCCGGTCCCGTCGCCCGTGGCGAGCCGGCCGGTCTTGGGAGAAAATGCTGCGGCCACGACATCGCCATCGTGGCCATCGAGTTGAATCGGAGTCACTCCCTCGGGACCGCTTTTCCCCGTGCATGGCCAGATCGTGATCACGGAACTTCCCCCGGTCGCGAGCCGCTTGCCATCGGCGGAAAATGCCATCGCGCGCACCTTGGTTTCGTATCCCTGGATGTGCAGCGGATAGTCCCGCGAAAAATCGTAGATATGGACGCTCGCAGTCTGGTCCGCCGTCGCCAGCCAGCGACCGCACGAACTCCACTCGCCGCGAAGGCTCGCGCCGCCCCAGTCAAATCGCGCGAATGGTTCGCTCTCCCCGAATTTCCACATTCGCGCCCCGCCGGCTCCGATGACGGCCACACGGGACGAATCCAGCGGATCCCATGCAAAGTCTGCAACCGATGCGGGGAGTGCGGACAGTCCCGTCGAGGGATTTCCATCCTGATCAAAAATGAAAAGCGCTTTTCCTTGGCCTGCACCGAGGAAGTTTCCGTCCGCGCTCGCCTTCACGCGCTCGATGATCCCGCGCCCGGCGTGGATCTCCCGCCCATTCCACCGGATTTTGCCATCGAATCCGCATGTCGCCAGCGAGCCGCCGAACCATGCGGGTTCTCCGTTTCCGGCCCCGTGGCCTCCGAGCGAAGAGCCCATCTTGCTTGCCGCATCAAGGATCAAGATCTCGCCCGTCGAAGGGGTTGCGGCCAGCGTGTCACCGCTCCACGCAAGGCTTAAAATGTTGTCGTCCGCCGTGACGGCCGCGATCTGTTTCATGCGAGGCAGCTCCGGAATCCGGCGTTGAGCGCGGCGCGGTCGAGGTTGCGCCCGATAAAGACGAGCACATTCCGGCGCGGGCGCTCTCCCCATGGTCCGCCATTGGCTGCGTCCATGATCATGTGAACGCCCTGAAAGATGATCCGGTCCGCTCCGCCCTTGATCGCGAAGACCCCCTTCATGCGGAAAATATCGACGCCCTGCTCGCGCACGGTCCGGCTCAGCCACTCGTTGAGCTTTTTTCCGTCGCAGTCGCCGTCCGCCTCGATTCCCACGCTGGTCACATGCGAGTCATGATGGTGATGGTGCCCTTCCTCCAAGAAATGGGGGTTCACCTCCATCGCGTGATCGAGGTGGAATCCGCCGACATCCAGGACCTTTTCGATTTCGATTCCGGCATTTGTCGTCCGGTGGATCTTCGCCAGCGCGTTCATCGAGCGGATGCGTTTCTCCAATTTGTCGAGATCCTCCGGTGGGACGAGGTCGCACTTGTTGAGCAGGACCACATCGGCAAATGCGATCTGCTCGCGCGCCTCATCGCTGTCGTCGAGGTGCAGGAGGATGTGCTTCGCATCCACGAGCGTGACCACGGCGTTGACAAAAAGTTTCTCCTTCATCTCGTCGTCCGCAAAAAAAGTCTGCACGACCGGCCCGGGGTCGGCGAGGCCGGTCGTCTCGATCAGGATCTGGTCGAACTTTTCGCGGCGCTTCATGAGGTTGCCGAGAATCCGGATGAGGTCGCCGCGCACGGTGCAGCAGATGCACCCGTTGTTCATCTCGAAGATTTCCTCGTCGGCGTTGATGACGAGTTCGTGGTCGACCCCGACCTCGCCGAACTCGTTTTCGATGACGGCGATCCGCAGCCCGTGCTCCTCGGTGAGGATCCGGTTGAGAAGCGTGGTCTTCCCGGCTCCGAGAAAGCCGGTGAGAATCGTGACGGGCGTGCGGTCCATCCCGCTAAACAATCCGCCCTTGGAATGGATGCAAGATTCTTGTGAGAAAATCCGCCGGAAATCCGGCCCCGGCGTCCGCTCTCCCACAACAAATCGGGATTATTACTTTTGGAGATTGGAAAAATAGAACGGCATGAGCTCCGGGCGGGCCTGGTGGCGGGAGAGGACCGGGTTTTTGAGGATTTGCTGGAACACGGAGGGATCGGCGGACTGTTTTCCGGAGGCGAGCAGGCGGCCGGCTTCCTGGTATTTGCCGTCCTGCAAAGCCATGCCGCAGAGTCCGAAGATCCAACCGGCGGGTTCGGCATTGCGGGCGTTGAGGGCTTGCAACTCGGCACGGGCCTGGTCTTGGCGCCCCATCTGGATGAGGAGGAGGAGCCGTTCATTGGAGAGCAAATGGTGGACCGGGGGGCTGGCAGTCGCACGATCCATGTCATCCAGGGCGAGGTCGAATTCGCCGCTGGCCCGGTGCAGGATGGCGCGGCGGTAAAAGAGCCACTCGGAGGGGGCGGCCGCGATTCCCCGGGAGTAAATTTCCATGGCACCCCGGCTGTCCCCGGCGTCTTCCTTGAGCATGCCCGCAAGCTCCCACGCTGGCGGGGAGGCCGCTTGTGCGAGATCCACTCTGGCCAGCAGTTGCTTGGCGCGGTCCTTTTCGCCGGACAGGAAGGAACTGACCGCTTTCTTGATGATCTTCTCCGGGCTATCGGGAGTCTCCTCTCGGGAAGCAATGGCACCCGGGACGGCCGCATAATACACAGGAGTTTCCTCGTCGCTCCGCAGGGAAAACACCGCCGCGATTCCCGCAAGCGCGAGAAAGATGAACGTGGCCGCGATCGCCAGGACACTGTGCTCGAGGCTATATCTCGGATCCTCCAAATAGTGAACTTCGGGTGCGGGCTGACTCAGATCCTGCACGAGCGGATTCGATTCGTCCGGCTGGGGAGGCGCGGCCGACGGGAAAGTGAGGCAGTGTCCGAACTTTCGGATTGGCGGCTGGGACGGAGATTCGTCGAGCGGCTTCGATTCGTCCGGCTGGGGAGGCGCGGCCGATGGGAAAGTGAGGAAGTGTCCGAACTTTCGGATTGGCGGCTGGGACGGAGATTCGTCCTCTTGTTTTTTTTTCGGTGGTAGCACTGCCAGAATTCCTTTCCCGTGGTTCCGAGAGCTACCGGAAGCCCGGGAGCTGGTTTGCCGCTTCAAACCACTCGTAGGCGTTCCGGATGCCGTCGCGGAGTGAGATTTTCGGTTTCCATCCGAGGGAGAAAAGTTTCCGCATGTCAAGCAGCTTGCGCGGCGTGCCGTCGGGTTTTGAAGGGTCGAACACCATCTCGCCCCTGTAACCAAGCACCTCGCAGACCGTTTGCGCCAGTTCGCGGATCGTCACATCCTCGCCGCAGCCGATGTTGACGATCTCGGGCGAATCGTAGTTTTCGAGAAGAAAGACGCACGCATCGGCCAGATCGTCCACGTGAAGGAATTCCCGGCGCGGATTGCCGGTCCCCCAGATCGGCACCTGCGCCGAGCCGGAAACCTTTGCCTCGTGGACCTTCCTGATCAGCGCCGGCAGGGCGTGCGAGGTGCGCAGGTCGAAATTGTCGTTCGGGCCGTAGAGGTTTGTCGGCATCGCGGAGATGAAGTTTTTCCCGTATTCCGCGGCGTAGGCCTGGCAGAGCTTGATGCCTGCGATTTTGGCGAGCGCATACGCGTCGTTTGTGGGTTCGAGCGGGCCGGTGAGAAGCGCGCTCTCCGGAATCGGCTGCGGTGCCAGCTTCGGGTAGATGCACGAACTTCCGAGAAACAGAAGCTTGCGCGCCCCGTGCCCGGCCGCCGCGCAGATCACGTTGTTTTGGATCGTCAGATTCTCGACGAGAAATTCGACCGGCTTCTCGGAGTTCGCCACAATCCCGCCCACGCGCGCCGCCGCATCGACGACGATGTCCGGGCGCTCGGAATCAAAAAACGCCTTGACGGCCCGCGCATCGAGGAGGTCCAGTTCGGCCCGCGTCCTCAGGAGCAGATGATGGAAGCCCTTCGCCTTCAAACTCCGGACAATCGCGCTTCCTGCCATTCCTCGGTGCCCGGCCACGAATATTTTCGAGTCCTTGTTCATGATCTGGCCCCCCCGTTTAGCGGAAGGGATGCACAATGGAAAGCCCGGTCATTGGTTTGGGCATCTCGGGAATCCGGGTTGCAAGCCACCCTGCGCCCGGTGATCGGCTCGCCAAAAAATCTTCCCGCAACTTTCCTTCCGGCACACGGTTGGATGGTCGATGAAACCGGAATACTCTCGGCCATTCAAGGATTCGACCATGTGGCATCGCGGGTCGCCGGTTTTTTCAGCTCGGGAGTGACTGGAGGGCGGCCGCAAGCGCGGGAAAGCGGTAGGGATACCCGAGCCCGCTGGCCACGCCCGGCAGGACGCGCGAACTGTCGAGCAGCAGGTGGGATAGCTCGCCCAGAGCGGCTTGGAGGATGATCGCGGGCGCGGGAAAAATCGCGGGCCGGCGAACGCTTGCCGCCACCGATCTCGTGAACTCCGCGTTGGTCACGGGTTCGGGCATCACCGCGTTGACCGGTCCGGTGACGGCGTCGTGATGGAGCGCCCAAAGAATCATGCCGGCCACATCCTCGACATGGATGCAGCTCATCCATTGTCTGCCGGACCCCAACCGTCCTCCCAGACCCATGCGGAAAACCGGCCGGATCAGGCCCATCGCCCCGCCGTTCCCAATGACAAATCCGATCCGCAGAAAAACGACCCGCACGCCGGCAAGCACCGCCTCCGACGCGGCCGTCTCCCAGGCCTGGCAGGTCTTTGCCAAAAATCCCCGGCCTCGCGGGGAGGCCTCGTCAACAACGCGATCACCGGTATCCCCGTAGAATCCGATCGCGGAGGCATTGATCAGCGTTTTGACGGTCGATTTGTGGGTCATGATGGCTTCGACGGCCCGGCGGGTTCCCTGCACCCGGCTCGCGAGGATCCTTTGTTTGCGCGCGGTCGTCCAAAGCCCGATGATCGCCTCGCCGCCGAGGTTGACGACCGCATCCAAACCTTTCAAATCTCCCGCCTCGCGAAAAACGCGGAATCCCGGCCGCTCGTTCCTGGAAAAACAGATGGCCTCGTCCCCCTGACGCACGGCCAGCTCGCACAGGCTGCGCCCCACAAATCCGGAGGCTCCGATAATTCCCAGGCGAAGAGGTGTCATCGCACACATTATAGCCTGAAATCCGCAAGTGATGCAAATCGCGGCCAGCATGTGATGCTCGACACACCGGCCTTGGAACAGCCATCATCCGCCCCATGCCAGAGATGACCCTCCGCTCGATTTCCCAACTGAGACAGGATTGCCGGTCGGGTCCGCTGAACTGCCGGCTCCGCGGGCAGGTGGACGAATTGAACAAAAAAGAATCCGCAAACGGGAAGCCCTTCTGGGAACTCAAATTGCGGGATTCGTCCGATTTCCTGACTCTGCGGGCTTGGACGGATACCGCGGCGTTCGATTCGTGCGAGGAGACGGACCGTGGAACCTGCGTCGAGATCGAGGGGGAATTTCTCATCAACGGTGCCTTCGGCCTCGATGGCCGGCGCTGGCGGATGCGACCGCTCAAAGCGGAAGAGGCAGCCGAACTCTTTTCGGGATCCCCGGAGGAGACGGTCGCGGCAGAAAGAGATTTCTCCTATCTCCTGAAAGTTGTCGAAGGCATGGCGGATCCGCGATTGAAGTCGCTCTGCGGGATTTTTCTCTCCGAACACGGCGAGAGATTTCAAAGGGCCGCCGCGGCGCGGTTCAACCACCACGCCCATCGCGGCGGCCTGCTCCGCCACACCGCGCAGATGATGCGTGCGGCAGCCGCTCTGTGCGAAGTCTATTCCCACCTGAATCGCGATCTTCTGCTGGCGGGCGTTCTTTTCCATGATTCGGGAAAGCTTTGGGAAATGTGTCCGCCGGAGTCCGGTTTCGAGATGCCCCGCGAGATCCGCGGCGAACTCCTCGGCCACATCAGCATCGGCGTCGAACTGGTCAACTCCCTCTGGAGAAAACTCCCTCTCGACGAATGGAAAACGCTCGCGCCCTCTTCCGAGGATGTCCGGCTGCACCTGCTTCATCTGGTGGCCGCCCACCATGGCGAACTCCAGTTCGGCTCGCCGGTCGAACCCAAAACCCCCGAGGCGATCCTGCTGCACTTTGTGGACAACATCGATGCCCGCCTCGAGATGTTCGCGGCCGCCTATGTCAAACAGCCGGAAATTGCGCCGGGAATCCACGAGCGAGTGAAAGCCCTGAACGCCTCGCCTGTCCGCCCATTGGCCCGCGCAGAGCCGCAGACTGAAGCGCAGAACAGCCCGGGCACTTGAAAATTTGTCCCCAGGCGGAGTCGAACCGCCATCTGAGCTTTAGGAGAGCCCTGCTCTATCCACTTGAGCTATGAGGACGTTGGAGATAAGCTATTCACATAAAAGACAGGCCGTTTTTTCACCGTAGTTAAGGCAAAAGTTAAGGATCATCTTCTCATATCCGCAGGTGTTTACCATTGTGAGAAGCCCCTGTAAAGCATCTCAATCTCCGGGCAGGCAGCCCGCATGTGCCCCGAGAATCTCGTTGACTCTACACACACCTTGATTTGCGGCCCCGAAACGCAAAGAATCCTGCAAGGCTGGTTATCAATATTTCTGTCCAATAATTCCTGTTTCTCCCGAACGAATCACCGAGTCAGGCACGGTGCCATCGTGGATTGGGGGCTGTTCTCTTCCCGGCGCACCGTCAATGTCGCAGCGGAGGTGTTTTTTCAGTTTCTCAAAAGGAGAAATATCCCAACCGCAGTGAGGATCACGATCGCGGGAAGGACGATATAGCGGAGGATCCGGTCTTTTCCGTGCCGCCTGCTGCGCAACAGCGAGAGCAGGGAGCGGTGACGGTTTTGGGCACGGTCGAATCCGATATTGCTGACGCGCAACGCGGGAGACATCTCTGGCGGGGACAAACTTGACGCATGATAATGCGGCATCCGGTTAAACGAGGCCGCGGCACGCCCCGCCAGCCTATGCAATAAAGCGGAAGGCTTTTGCTGGCGGCGGCTCCAGCCTCCGAACGGTGGAGTGGCTTTCATTCCACCTGGAATTTCCCATTTGGTTTCTTGTCCGCGGTTGTCGTGCGTTGTTTTTCGGCATTTTCGTTTGATTCCATCTTCAACCGATCTTCGAGCCATTTCAGGTTCCCCGATTCATGGGAAATTCTCAATTTCCTGGAACCATGCCAGCGAGCATTTTTTTTCGGATCTGGATTACGGCAGAAATGTCCTTCCCCGTAATGCAAAGCGTATTTGCAACTCGCTGGATCATCCACAAGGCAATCGCAATATCCAATCGCGAATCGCTTGACCCGACAAATTGCCGGATCTGGCAAAACAGGAAGATTTCCTTGGTTGGAACCATGAGAGTTCATCCAGACCAATAAAGTTCTCACGTTCGGAGATTTCGCGCAACCTGACATTTCACACCCTGATCCGCGCGTAAGCGCAATCAATGGAGGGGTGTCGCCCCCGGCACCACAAAGCGGGTGGTGAAGCGAACCCGCAGGCTAGCCCGACGCCGTAATTCCAGTAGCGTCTTCCTTTTGGAGCAAAAATTGAAAAGCGGTTTGCTTAAGATTCCAGGCAACCACACGGATGTTGTCGGCCTGTGCGAAGGCAAGGCACAGGAAGAGCAGGACTGCGGTCAGGAACTTTGCTGATCCAGACTTCCCGTAAAACACAGACCAGCTTCCTCCTGACGTCACTGCCAACCGTTGAACGCTGTGTTGAAATGTTCTTGCTGCGGTGTTCAAAGGGTTCAATATGCGATCCATGAAACGCTAGCCTCTAGGCGTCGCTACTCGCATCCTGTGAACTAAGCCCACACAATGCAACAAGCACTGATCATCCAAACATACGAACACAACTCCTCACGATATATGAAAAACTTATTTATTTTGTTGCTGCTCGCAGCCGCTTGTTACTATTGGTTCGAAAACAACTCCAATCGTAGCGAACTAGAAAACGCGAAGAAGCAAAGCCAGCAGCTTATACAAGAACGCGATCAAGCTATGCAAAAATTAGGACATCTTGGTAACACCCCGCCACAAACCACCTCAACTGAAAAACCAATTTGGTTTCAGCAGCGCCTTCAAGAAAAATCAGCATTGGATCAATCTAACAGCCGGGGACAATCATCAGGGCATCATTAAGCCTGAAGCGCTTTGGGGCCACCCAAAGCGATCCATCCCAGCTTTAATCGCACTCCGGGCTCATACGCCGGATATTGAAAAACCAAACCAACCCAATAATCGCTGATACAGAAAAGGCCAGCCATGGAGCAATCCAAGCTGGCCTTTGGTGTGTCAGAAGTCTGGCCCCGACATGAAAGCTTTATTCGGGACGCGATTGCAGGGTGGGGTGTTCGCCCCATAGAGGCGCTGAGATAGTCGGAGCATCACAGGAGCGCACGGCAGATTTTAGTGGCCCGCAGCAATTTCAGGTTTTGTTCAACCAGGGCATCGTCGATGTGGTCGGCGAGAAGGTAGGGGCCGACCGCTTTCCCAACCCAGCACTCGTAGCCGCCGCGATGGCGGGCTTCACGCGTCGGCACATAGCCGAGCGATCCGTTCGAGACGCTGCAGCAAAGGGTGTAGGGGAATGGGCTGCCCCGCCTCAGCCTCAGCGAGATCCCGGAAAAGATTTCGCCCGGCATCGGGATGATGGCCAATGGCCCGAGACAGAGGATGGTCTGGGCGAACGGCTTGCCCGTGAGGAGCGGGTGCTGATGGGCCTCGATGACCGACTGGTGGTGCTTGTATTCACACATCGGCGTGCCCCAATTATCTTTCCTGGGCTCCCATTGGGCCACTTCCCGCCGGGCATCGGACAGAGGGGCCAGCGGCGCATACGGCAGAAAAATCTCTTCGTTCAATACCTCAAGCTGAAGGTCGCTTCGCCATTCCTTAATCGAGAGCAACGCCCGGATGGCATCCGAGGCCGCCCGGTAGCCGACCTCGCGAATGGAGTGGATTCCGTCTCCCGTGCCGCCGGAAAGCCCGCCGCCGTTGCGATGGTTCGTGCGGGGACCAACATCTCCAATCGCTCCATTTAAAAAGAGAACCGGCGCCGAAAACTGCGACTCGATCCGGTCTTTCATCACTCCGCACCAGTCGCGGGAGACCAGCCGATTGCATCCCATCGCGGTCGGGTGTGCCCCGTAATGGACCAGGATGCCAACCTCCCCGGCTTCCGACCGGAAATGCACGACCGTCATGGCCGGATCAAATGAGCCGTCGGGATCAGCCAAGAAATTGAAAGCCCCACTTTCTGTGATGCCCCGTCGGTTGACCCCGGTCAGGCTTGCGGTGACGGCGAACCCGGCTTGAACTTGGCAGAGGTTCTCCTTCGCCAGTTCGACCGAACGGACGACCTCAGGCAGGACGGAATCGATATAAGCGTTCTCCCGGTCTCCCCATCCCCAAAAATTGAGCGTGCATGGGGCGGAGTGGGTGTGGCTGGCGCTGACGGTCACATTCATGCCCGGGATTCCGGTCCGCTGGGTCACGCCGGAACGGATGCGCTCGACGATGTCTTCCTCGACGCAGATCCAGTCCAGATTGATCACCGCGAAAATAGTTCCTTCCTGCTCCAGCACCATCGCGGTTGCCTGGAGGCGGTCCAGGATTTCTTCCCCTGGGCGGACTTCCACCCCGTATCCCCCGAGCCTCACGCCTAATTCCGGAGTGATATCAGTTCGCCCGAAACCCGCTTTTAATGGAGTGCTCATCGCTTAGCCGATCAAATGATCGATCACGAACTGATCCAGCGCCTGGTAGTCCCGGCTTGCCACCAGCGCGGTGGCTGCGGATTCGTCAAAGGCGCGAACTTTATCCAGCATCAGGAGAAATGTTTTGCGGCTATTGATCGCGTGATCCAGCCCCTGGTCGATCCCCGTGGTGCGGTAGGCGTGCGCGTCGAACGCGATACAGGCATTGTGTTCGCTGCCGTAGCGGTGGCGCTCAAGAACCCGCACCTGGTCGAAGGCCGAGCGGAGACTGACGCTGCCGAATGGCTTATCCTGGTCGAACTTCAATCCGTTCTGATCGTTCAGATGCACGGACCAAAGCTTCTTCTGCGCGATGGCGAACTCCATCTCATCCGCTGGGTCGAGGCCGGCCAGGACGCAATGCGCGCTCTCGATGACGCTGCCGACGCGGGCCGGATCGTTCGTCATATGGGCAAAAGCGAGGACATGGCCAGCGGTCGGCAGATAGGCGACGTCCACCGGCTCGTTCGGCTTCGGCTCAATGGCGAGGCGGATATTGGGATGATGAGCCAGCATCTTGTTCGCGGCCTCTGCGAGATATTCGAGCGAGCGCGCATAGCTCTTGGATTCGCGGACATAGGTTCCTTCGCGGGCCAGCCAGAGCACGATCAGCTCGGTGCCCATGGTCTGGGCAATGTCAATCGTCTGCAGGGAACGGTCGATGGCGTATTGGCGATCCTGCGCGCGATTGCTGGTATAGCCGCCATCAATCGTCCGCTCGCTAAACCAAAGCCGAGGCGCGACCATCTCGACGAAAAGCCCTTCTCCTTCGACCTGTTTCCGGACTTCCGCCGCCTCTTTGAGAACCTGGGTGGCGCTCTTGGTGTCGATCTCGGGGACGATATCGTCGTCATGGAACATCACGGCATCAAAGCCACCCTTTTTGAAGAGGGAGAGCTTCCATGCCAGATCTTTAGCCGGGCGGGTCTCGGGGCCGTAGGAGTCACGGCCTTCGCTGATGTTCCAAGGCCCGATTGAAAAGCGGTAGTTATTTTTCATATGGATTTCACCTTCTTAAGGGCAGCCGCCGTTTCCTGCGGGGTTTGGAAAAGGGTTCGAAGCGTATAGAGCTGGGCGGCGAGGTTTTTGTGTTGGCATGGTTTTGGAATTGATGGGTTAAATTTTTTCTGACAACAAATGTCACTGGGTGGTTTTCACCCACTCGGAGGGGGAAAACCGGAATTGCCTTTTAAAGACCCGCGTGAATTGGGAGGACGTCGAAAACCCGGAATCCATCGCGGCCGAGGTGACGGAATACCCTTTCTTGAGGAGATTGCAGGCTTTATTTAGCCTCAACCTTTCGACAAATGCCCGGGGGGTCGTACCTTCAGCCTCCAGAAAAAGCCGGTGAAAATGGAACGAGCTGTATCCCGCAGCCTTGGCCAGATCCTCCAGACCCAGGCTATCCGTCAAATGCTCGGTGACGTAGCGCTTGATCTCATGGACCAGCGAGATCCCGTCAACCGCCTGGCTTTTCAAGTTGGGATCCATCAACAGCCCGAACAATTCGTGGAGCAGATAGGCCAGAAAATGCTGGGTCTTCAGCTCATCCAAATGACTTTCCATCTGGCTCAGGAGCTCCCCGGCTCTCCTGAAATCCTCCAACAAGGAAACCGAAGGCACCGCCACCGGCATGAACTGCAAACCTGTGGCGGGGATATTCCGGACAAAATTCATCGTGGACTTTCCGTGGGGAAGAAAGCGAATCCAAAAATCGACACACTCCCCGTGGTGGGTCGAATAGCTCAAATCATGAGGAACCTTCGCCGGGATCAAGGCGGCCGAGCCGGGCGATAACCGGACGGCCTTTCCGTTGATCCCATACAAATGCTCGACGGAGAGAGAAACAAGTATTTCAGGATAATCGTGCGAGTGGGTGTGGGCTTTCGACCACAACGCGAACTCCCGTGGGGGGTGCTTTAAGGCATTTGGGATCTCTAACCGGATCGCGTTAAGGACATCCAGCCACGCCTCCCTCGTCAGATAATACTTCTTCAGATTCTCCTTCGACGACATCCTTGGAATTCTAGGCACGGGGCGGATCAACGTCAAGCAAGCCAGGTCGTTTCTGAGCAAACGGCTGAGCCATGGGAAGATCGGGAAGGGGCTCTGGAGCATGGATCTTTGGCGGTTTATCCCCAGGCCTGTGCCACCTTGCGGATCGCGCGATCCACCTGGTCGACAAACTCCTCGCTGAAATTCTGATTGATGGGAAGCACCACGGCGCGGCTCAGCCAGCCCTGAGTTTTGGGGCACATCTCTTTGGTGTAGCTCACCTCACAGGGACGCTCGGTCGAGGCCCAGGGGAAACCGTTCCGATGCGGAGTCCGCTTTTCCATGATGTAATCCCAATGGTAAAATACATGGCGGTCCGGGATTTGTTTGGAGAACATCGTCCCGCAAGAAACCCCTTCGGCCCGGAGGGTATCTGAAATCTCCCCTGCCTTGTTGCTGTCCTCCATGAAGAACACGAGCGAGATGCCGCAATCGCCGTCCCTGTCGTTGACGCGTTCCATCTTGACTCCGGGGATGGTTTCGCAGGCGGCCCAAAGCCTGCGCTTGATGGCGCGCGTCCGCTCAAGGATTCGGTCGCGCTTTTTGAGCTGCTCAAAAGCGATGGCCCCATGCACCTCGGACTGGCGGTAGTTTTCCCCGCAAAAGCAGATCTTTCTCCAATCCTGAACGGCATCCACATCCCCCACTTGTCCTTCCATCCAAAACGCATAGGCCGAATCGTGGTAGATCGCCGCACGCTCAAAAACCTCTTTCTTATTAGTGGCCACGGCCCCGCCTTCGCCGGCGGTAATTATCTTAAATTGCTGCAGGCTGAATATCCCGGCGTCACCGATCGAGCCCAGAGGCTTCCCTCGAAACTCGCCGCCGTTTGCTTGCGCGCAATCTTCCAACACGACGATCCCGCGGCGGGACGCGATCTCGACAATGCGCGCCATGTCGCAAGGAGTGCCGCGCATATGGACCGGGATGACCGCCTTGGTTCGGGGCGTGATCTTTTTCTCCAGATCCTCCGGGTCGATGGTGAGCGAGTCGTCCGACTCGACGATCACCGGAAAGGCACCGATGGCGAGGACCGCTGCGGCGGTCGCGATATACGTGTAGGCGGGAACAAGAACCTCGTCGCCCTGGCTCACGCCCAGGCCGATCAACCCGCAGATCAGCGCGGATGTTCCGCTATTCACAGCAAGCACATTCTCCACCCCAAGCTTCTGAGCAAAGAGGCTTTCAAATTTCGACACCGTCGATTCCCCCTCAGCCTTCCCATACCGGAACAGCTTTTTGCTCCGGAGGACCTCGGTCACGGCTTGAATCTCTTCTTCGCCAATCTCGCTCGGGCCATATCCCCCGTGTTGCGGACCCGAAGCGGTGACGGCTTTCGAGCCTCCGCGAATCGCCAAGGTTTCCTTCTCCTCGCAGACAGCGCCAGCAGGTTTTTCCAATTTCATGCGACCCATCCTGCACTTCCCAGCCAGGTGCGCATTCCACTTCTTGCTCTCGTTTGGCTATTCTTGCGGTGGTGGATAAATGAGCGCTTCGTGCAGCAGGGCCTGCATTTTGGAAGGGCCGGATGACACAACGCAAGCCATCGTCGCGGCGCCCTCGGCCCAGTTCTCGTGGGTACAGTGCGTTCGTGTTGAATGAAGCCGCGAGAAACCAATAATGCTAACAAACGCAGACACAGTAAGCTTTTATGAAGCGCTCGCTCAAAAAATGTCAGTTTGTCGCGTTTGGAGCAGACATTTTGCTTTGTGGCGTAGTGCTGGTTCTTGCCCTTGCTGTTCGACCGCTGGGCGGAATACCTCACGAGCTGCTATTGACGGTTGCTTAAGCGTTTGTGCTCCCCTTCCTGGCCTGAATGCACGCGGAGCGATGGTGCCCAAAGTCAGATTTTCCGGAGTTTGACCTTGGCGATCACGGCGGATACGGTTGTCGTTCTCCCGATGCCGAACATCACCAAATTAACCACCCTGCCCGGTGGGCTCCGTGTGGCCACCTGTGAAATGCCGCATGCCCAGACTTCGGCGATGGGGATCTGGGCCTCGGTGGGCGGACGCCACGAGCCGGCGCCGCTGAACGGGATCTCTCATTTCATCGAGCACATGCTTTTCAAGGGAACCGGGCGGCGCTCGGCCCGCAGGATCATGCAGGAAATCGAAGGGGTGGGCGGGGACATGAACGCCTACACCGCCGAGGAACGGACCTGCTACTACGCCACCGCCGCCGCCGAGTATTTCCCCCGCGTCTGCGATGTGCTCTGCGACATTTATCTCAGCCCGCGGTTTTCGCAGCAGGACATCGACCGCGAGCGCGGGGTTATCGGAGAGGAAATTCTGATGTATCGCGACGAGCCGTCCTCGCATGTGCAGGAGTTGCTGAACATCACGTTCTGGCCCGGGCACCCGCTCGGGCGCCCGCTCACTGGCACGCTGGAAACGATCGAGGGGATGGGCCGGAACGAGTTTCTGGATTACCGGGCCAGCCATTACCACACTTCGAGCACGGTGGTCTCCGCCGCCGGCAATATCCGCCACGACGATGTGGTTGCCCGCGTCACGAAATCGCTGGGCGGTTTGGGGCGTGGGCGCAAACCCGCCGCAAAGCCCGCACCCGTCCCTCCGGCCCGCCCGCGCCTCAGCGTCGAGGCGAGGGATATCCAGCAAACCCAGGTGGCCATGGCGCTTCCTGCTTTCAGCCACAAAGACGAGAGGAGATACGCGTTCCACCTGCTGCACATCGTGCTCGGGGGAAATGCGAGCTCGCGGCTGTTCCAGGAATTGCGCGAAAAGCGCGGCCTCTGTTACTCGGTGAGCACGCACCCGCTGACGCTGGATGATTCCGGCACCTTCAACATCTCGGTCGGCCTGGATAAAAAGAACCTCGAAAAAACCCTGCGCCTCATTCTCGCGGAGTTCGAGTCCCTGAGCACCAGGCTGGTCGGACCGGCGGAACTCCGGCGAGCGAAAGAATATGCTGTCGGTTCCAGCCGGATGTCTCTCGAACGCACCTCGAGCCAGAACATGCGCCTGGGCAGTTCCGTCCTCGTCTATGGAAAGATCGTCGATCCCGAGTCCGTGCACGACAAGATTCGCGCCGTGACAGACGAGGAAATCCGTTTCGCCGCCGCGGAGATCCTGGATCCGTCGCGGATGACGCTCGCCTTGGTCGGCCCGTCACCCGATGTCCCGATGGTCCGCAAAATTCTCGGGATATGAACCACTAACGCGCTAAAAAACACTAAAATATGGAGCAGTGCAGGGGCTTGTGCAAACTCCACCGTTGACCTTTAACACTCTGTTAATTAGTGACCTTTAGTGAAAATGAGTGGTTCGACTGCGGAATTTCAGATGGAAGGTGTGATTTTTGACTGGGATGGGGTCGTGATTGACTCCTCGGCCCAACACGAACGTTCTTGGGAATTGCTCGCGGAGGAAATCCAGAAACCCCTGCCGCCCGGGCATTTCAAGGCGGGCTTTGGAAAAAAGAACCAGGAAATCATTCCGGGCCTTTACGGGTGGAGCGAGGATCCCGCAGAGATTCGAAGGCTCGGGGACCGCAAGGAGGAGCTTTATCGGAAACTTGTTTTCGAGCAGGGAGTCGTGGTCCTTCCCGGTGCCAAGGAACTTCTTGTTGCCCTGCGGAATGCCTCGGTCCGCCGCTCCGTCGGCTCGTCAACTCCGCGCGCGAACCTCGATGCCATCTTCGCCGCCACCGGCCTCGGCCAGCTTTTCGATGCGGTGGTCTCCGCGGACGATGTCGGGAATGGCAAGCCCGCTCCGGATGTCTTTTTGCTCGCTGCCGAGCGACTCGCGCTCGCGCCTGCCGATTGTCTCGTGATCGAAGACGCGCACGTCGGAATCGAGGCCGCCCACCGCGCCGGCATGAAGGTCCTAGCCGTCGCCACAACCAACCCGCTCGAAGACCTTGCCCTCGCGGATGCCGCAGTGCCTTCGCTCGCGGGCATCCTCCCGGATTTTCTGAATGGAGTTTGGGCGTCAGTCCCGCCTGCTCTTCCCCCGACAAACAGGCAGCCGGGACGGCCGACCCACGTCTCAAACCACCAGCACCATTCATGATCACGAGTTCCTTCGATCTGTTGGCCTCCCGGATTTCCGGCGAGCTCGCGCCCGGCGGGACGATGAGGAAGCTCTATTCGACCGACGCATCGGAATATCAGGAACTGCCGCTGGCCGTCGTCTTCCCGAAATCGGAGGCCGACGTGCGGGAAATCATTATTTTCGCCAATAAAAACCACATCGGAATCATCCCTCGCACAGCGGGAACCTCGCTCGCCGGACAGGTGGTGGGAAGCGGGCTTGTCGTGGACATGTCCCGGCACTTCGGCCGGATTCTTGAAATCGACAAAGAGTCCCGGCGGGCCCGCGTCCAGCCGGGGGTTGTTCGCAACGAGCTGAATTTCGAACTCGCGAAGAACGGGCTGTTTTTTGGTCCGGAGACCTCGACGGCGAACCGCGCGATGATCGGCGGGATGGTCGGCAACAACTCGTGCGGTTCCAACTCGATCGTGTATGGGAGCACCCGCGATCATCTTGTTTCGGCGCGGGGATTTTTCAGCGACGGAAGCGAAGGGGTTCTTCGCGGCCTTTCTCCATCGGAATTCGAGGGCAAATGCCGGGACGACGCGACGATGGAAGGCCGGATTTACCAATCGGTCCAGACTCTGCTCGCCGATCCAAATAACCGCCGCCTGATCGCGGAAAACTTCCCGCGCAAATCCATCCCTCGTCGCAACACCGGCTACGCGCTCGACCTGCTGATGGACGCGGCGGTTTTTGATGCCGATTCCCCCCGGGAGTTTAACTTCTGCAAACTCATCGCCGGTTCGGAGGGCACGCTTTTCTTTGGTCTGGAGTTCGAGCTCGACTGCGATCCGCTCCCGCCGCCGCACGTCGCCTTGGTCTGCGGCCACTTCCAATCGGTGGACGAGGCGCTGCACGCGAATCTTGTGGCGTTGGATTTCGGGCCGTCGGCCTGCGAGTTGATCGACCGCCACATCCTCGAGTGCACGCGGGCCAACCATGCGCAGGCGCGAAACCGGTCGTTTGTGGTCGGCGATCCCGGAGCCGTTCTGGTGGTCGAGATCCGGCGGGAGGAGGAATCCGAAATGGAGTCTTCGGTCGCCGCGTTGCAATCCGCGTGGCAAGCGGCGGGATTCGGCTACGCGGTGCCCGTTCTCCGGGGGGACGAGGGCAACAAAGTGTGGGAACTCCGCCGTGCCGGGCAGGGGCTCATGAGCAATGTTGTCGGTGATGCCAAGCCCCGCGAGGTGGTCGAGGACACGGCGGTGGATGTCCGCGACCTGCCCGCGTATATCGCCGAGTTCAAGGCTATTCTTCAAAGCAAGTATGGCATCGGGTGCGTCTATTATGCCCACGCGGGATCCGGCGAACTTCACACGCGCCCGCTTTTCGATCTCAAAACCGAACAGGGGTTAAAAACCTTCCGGGGTGTCGCGACCGACATCGCGCACCTCGTGAAAAAATACCGAGGCTCGCTCAGCGGCGAACACGGCGACGGGCGGCTGCGCGGCGAGTTCATCCCGCTCATGGTCGGGCAGGAGTGCTACGACCTCATGAAGGCGGTGAAGGCCGCTTTCGATCCGGACAATATTTTCAATCCAGGCAAGATCGTGGACACGCCGCCGATGGATACGCACCTGCGCCACGAGCCGGGGCAGCCCACGCCGGAATACGAGACGGTTTTTGATTTCAGCGATGTCATGGGGGTCGTCCGTGCCGCGGAAAAATGCAACGGCTCCGGCGACTGCCGGAAGTCGCACATGGCCGGCGGGACGATGTGCCCGAGCTACATGGCCACCCGCGAGGAGAAACACACGACCCGTGCCCGCGCAAACATCCTGCGCCACATTCTCAACCATCCGGCCGATGCGACGAGGCCGTTCGATAGCGCCGAGATCAAAGAGGTGATGGGTCTCTGCCTGTCCTGCAAAGCCTGCAAAAGCGAGTGCCCGTCGAGCGTGGACATCGCCAAGCTCAAAGCGGAGTTTCTCCAGCATTACCACGATGCCCACGGAGTTCCGCTCCGTTCCCGGCTTGTCGCGGGATTTTCCAGCGGCGCGCGGCTGGCCTCGATTGCGCCCGGAATCTACAACGCCGTATTCCAGACGCCATGGATCCGCAAAGCCTTCAACAGGGTTGTGGGATTTCATCCGGACCGGACACTCCCGAAAGTCAACCGCGTGACTTTGCGGCAGTGGTTTGGCAACCGCTCTCCGCTGCAACCGACCGGCAAGCGGAACGGGCGGGCGCATCTGTTTTGCGACGAGTTTACAAACTACAACGATCTTGACGCCGGGATCGCCACTGTCGAATTGCTGGAAATTCTCGGCTACGAAGTCGTCTTTCCCAAGCATGCCGAAAGCGGTCGCGCTTCGCTCTCGAAAGGCCTGATCAGACGGGCCAGATCGTTTGCCGAAGAAAACGTGCGGCTCCTCTCGCCGGTCGTCTCGGAGCGTGAGCCGCTCATCGGTATCGAGCCGTCCGCGATTCTCGGATTCCGCGATGAATACCCCGCGCTAGCGAGTTCTCCGCTGCGGGATGCCGCGCGCTCCCTTGCCCCGCACTGCCTGCTGCTTGACGAATTTATCGCGCGCGAAGCGGATGCCGGACGGATCACCGCCGACCATTTCACCGATCGCCCGCAGACCATCCACCTCCATGGACATTGTCACCAAAAAGCCCTCTCGTCGCTCGATCCGACAATCCGGATGCTGAGTCTCCCGAAAAATTACACCGTAAAAATCATCCCGTCCGGGTGCTGCGGCATGGCCGGCTCGTTCGGCTACGAGGTCGAACACTACGACGTCTCGATGAAAGTGGGTGAGCTCGTGCTTTTTCCCGCGATCCGGCAACTCGGCGGAGATGTTCTCGTCGCCGCCCCGGGAACAAGCTGCCGCCACCAGATCCACGACGGCACCGGACGGAAAGCCATCCACCCTGCCGAAATCCTCCGGGCGGCTGTCTGTTTGCCCGTATGCAGTTCACACTAACAGCGGGCTGATACCATCTCTCGGAAATAAAGAGAGGACAGGCAGTTGGAGCAAAACAGGGAGCATAGGCGTCCCGCCTGTGAAAGACACTAGCCTGCGTTTGCAGAATCAGCGCCTAAACAGGCGAGACGCCTGTTTGGAAACGGAGTTCCGCATGAATATGCCCTGCGCCATTCACAGGCGAGACCCTGTGCTCCCTGTTTCAGCGAGACGCCGCGGGGATTTTAGTGTGTTTGCCCTGGAGCGCCTTGCCTGTTCCGTGCCGCTTCGTGTAGGCTCGCGCGCATGACTCGGATTTGTGCGGTCATTGCTCTGGCCCTCGCATGCGGCTTCAAGGGATTTTGCCAGGAACCAATTCCCCCCGATGCAAAAGAACCTCCAAAGATGGAGATCCAGGAGGGAAAATTCCTCGTGGTCATCGGAACCGTCCGTTTGGTAAATCCCGGGGGCTGGAACGTGAGAGAACTCCGGGACGAAGCCGCCAAGGCAACGAAGAAGTAATCCGTTGTTGCTACAGGCAAGAGGATCTACAAGCCGGCGAACGGATTTTCGATCCGCATCGGTCCTATGCTGCGTCCGTGCTGGAGATCCTCGGAGTAAAGGATCGTTGCCCCGCCGGCGAGAGCGGACGCCACGACCAGGCTGTCATACAGGCGGTATTGGAGTTTGCGGTGAATTTCGAGGGCTTTTTTGTGGATAGCAGGCGAGGGGAGGACACGGCAACGCGGCCAGAGCACGAGATCCAGATATTCGGAAAGATCGTCCGGGCGCAGGGGGACTTCGAACCGGTGCAGGGCGACGTTCGCGAACTCCTGGAGGATCTGCCAGCTCGCGAACCAATTGGTCCCGCGGATCAGGGTCTTCGCGCGTTCCCGTTTCGCGGGCGCCGAAGCGTCGAAGGCATACACGAAGACATTCGTGTCGAGAAAAACCTCAGCGGACATTCATTTCCTCGCGCGAAGTTTTTCCGCCGGACCTGGCGTATTTGAGACGCAGGTCCAGTTTCTTGAGCCGTTGTTCGCGGTCTTGCTGGCCCGCGAGCCCGGCCAGCCACTCGCGGAAAAGCTGGTTCAATGTGGCCTTGCGCGAACGCGCGATGTCCCGGGCCTGCTCGATCAATGCCTCATCCGCACTCAGGGTGACATTTTTCATACCACACAAAAATAGTGTGCACTGTTTCTGTGTCAATGGGGAATGTGCGTCTCACTCGAACCTCAGCGCCTGCGCCGGGGGGATGCGCGAGGCGCGGAGGGCGGGGAGCCATGCGGCGGCGATGGCGGCGGGGATGATCCAGAGCGGGGTTCCGAAAAGCACATCGAGCGGGTAGCGGAGCTCGATCGTCCACCCGAAGAACGCCTTGTTGATGACCCAGGTGAGGACCATGGCCATGGCCGCGCCGCAGGCGATGCCGACGAGAGAGGCGAAAAGCCCGATGAGCCCGGCCTCGGTGAAGACGAGGCCTTTGATCTGGCCGGGCGAAGCGCCTTGGGAGCGGAGCACGCCGATTTCACGCTCCCGCTCGATGATCAGCGTGGTCAGCGAGAGCACTACGCCGGCGACCGCCACAAATACAGCGATCGCCCGGAGGACGGAGGTGACCGCGAAGGTCTGGTCGAAAATATCCATGATCCGCCGGCGGAGATCGGTATTTGTGTAGATGGAATACTCGCCCATCGCCCCGAATCGGTTCCGGAACTCCGTGGCGAGCGAGGCGGCGAGAGCGGGATCGTGAAGCGTGAGGGCGAGCGAGTGGACGCGGTGGTCGTTCCATGCACGGTCAAAATTCGAACGGTCCATCATGATGAGTCCGGAGTCCCTCGTGAAATCCTTGATGACACCGGCGACACGGACCGGGAGTGGGCCCTGCGGGGAGGTGATCACGAGCGCTCCCCCCGTTTGGGTTCCGTGCCGGTTCGCAAAGCTCTCGGAAACGACCACGTGGCCGGGCGCGTGAAAGAGCCGCTCCGCATCGTCGATTTGCGAAAGAAAAACCATCTTTCCGCGGGCACAGCCCTCGATGACGCCCATGGCGGCGGGGGTTCCGTCGAGCAGGACCTGGATCTCGCGGAAGGTGCCGGCTTCTTTCACCAGGCGGTGGTGGCGCGCCCAGTCCACCGCGTTCGCGGGGAGGAAGCTTTGCAGGCCGGCAATTTCATTTGCGGCGGGCGCGATGAACAGATCGGCCACCATAGTTTTTTCCAGCCAGGCCGAAACGCTTCCCCGGAACGAATGGATCATCACCGAGACGCTGACCGTCATGGCGGCGGCAACCGCCAGGGCGGCGATGGTGACGGCGCTCCGGTGGAGCGAGCGCACGAGATGCTGCACGCCGAGCCGCATCATCCAGTTCCGGAACTTCATCACCCCGCACGCGCCGACGACCACGGCCGGAACAACCAGCGAGAAACCGGCAATCAGAAACGCCACGGAGGCAAAGCCGAGAAATTTCCCGCAGCCCTGGAATGCCCACCACGCGCTGAAACCCGCGAGCAAAAGAAAGGCGATCCCCGGCAGCAGCCACTTCCCGGAGCGGAAGGGAAAGGCGGTCATGGCCGAGCCCGGGTGCAGGGCCTCGACCGGGTTGCACGAGGCAGCCTCGGAAGCGGGTTGCCATGAGGCGATCAGAGACGCCCCGACCCCCACCACGAAGGCCAGCGCGACCTGGGTCGGCGTGATGGCAAGCCTTCCGACGCTGACCAGCGCGTAGAGAGAGGACACGGTTTGTCCCACGGGTGCGGCGAGCAAGTGTGCCAGCGGCCCTGCGACGAAAATTCCCGCAGCCGACCCGAGGAGCCCGCACAGCAGGCCGTCTCCGAGGAACAGCGCCGAGATTTCCGCCCGTGTGGTGCCATTTGCCCGCAGGATCCCGATTTCCACCCTGCGGCGGACGACGGATGCGGACAGGCTGTTGTAGATCAGGAAGACCCCTACCACCATAGAGACGAGGCTCAGGGCGGTGAGGTTGAGCTGGAATGCGGCCAGCATGGACTCGGTCTCGGCGCCGCGTCTTGCCGGGGGAGCCACGGTGACATCGGGAGGGACGAGTTTTTGCAACCCGGGGATCAAGCTATCCGCATGGAGCGGGTCGTCGAGTTCGATCTGGATCGAGGTCAGGCGGCTCTGGAGGCCGAGGAGTTCCTGCGCCCAGCCGATGTCCATGGCGGCGAACCGCTCGTCGGGTTCGATCTCGGTCTCGTCTGTCCGGAGGACAAACCGGGGCTGAAGTTCCACGGACTTGCCTGCGGCGAGCACACGGAAAGGTTTTGAATCCTCGCGGCTGGTCGAAACCGCCACGGCCGCCGGTTCGCGCAGCCAGGCATCGATATCCAGCGAAGTGCCGTCCGGTGCCCCCAGCTCAAAAACCCGGAGCCTGTCCCCGGTGAACGGGTCCACGCCGAGCAGGCGCAGATACTCGCCAGGACGGTCTGGCAGAGTCACGATTCCTTCCACCAGCGGTGTTGCCGAGCGGACGCCCGGGAATCCAGCGATGGCGGGGAAGACGGAATCGGGAATGTCTCCGCGGATTTCCAAATGGGCGCGGCCCGCGACGAGACCGACGGCATTTTGAAAGCTCGCCAGGGCCCCGCGATTGGCGATCTGGATCGCCAGAAACACGGCCACGCCGAGCCCGATGCTGAGAATATTCAACGCGGGCAGAAGCGGATGTCTCAGCGACGGACGGATGACCTGCCGGAAAAACAGGGCTCCGAAGCGCGGGGTCATCCCTCGACTTTCACCGCCGCGCGTTGCAGGAGCCGGTGGAGACGTTTGATGGCGGCCGGGTCGCTGATCTTCTGCCCGTCCCTGCTGTGAATGTAGAAGGAGTCCATCGCGACATCCATCTCGGTGGTGATTCTCGACAGTTCGATGATGATCCCTTCGGAGCCCATCGCCCGCAGGAGGTCGTAAAGCAGGCCCAGCCGGTCCGGGGTCTGGATGTCCAGCAGCGTGTAGATCGGATGCGAGGAGTTTTCGATCGTGATGCGGGTGGGCAAGTCGAAATCCTGCGAGAGCCGGTAGGCGCGCAGCCGGGCGTCTTTGCTGATCAGCGGCGTGAAATCAAACTCCTCGACGGCCAGCGAGTCGGCGAGCCGGGTTTCCACGCGGGCGATATCCCTCTGGCTTGTTACCGGTTGATGCTGGGTGCTGCCGACACGGAAAATGTCGAGGGCGAGGCTGTCGCTCCGCGTGAAAATGTCCGCGCTGAGAATGTTGATCTGGGCCGAAAGGAAGGCGCCGGCGATCCGTTCGAGCAGGCGTGGCCGGTCCCATCCGCACACCCAGACCTCGCTGTGGCTTTGTTCCGGGCGGGGGATCCAGTGGAAGACGGGAGCCAGGGCGAGCGCTTCATCCTTTTTCTGGTTCTCGAAAAACGTGCGGAACAGGCGGAGGTGCGCGGCGATCTCCTCGTATTCGAACATCTGGAAATACCGGTCCGGCATGAACTGGAAATGGGCCTCGGCTTCCTCGGTGAAATCGCGCCCGAGCCGGCGGAGGATCTCCTGCTGCTGTTCCTCGCGGTTGCGCCGGAGTTCCCGCACCGCGGCGGGGCCGCCTTCGAGGAACTGGCAGGTCTTGCGGTAGAGCGACCAGACGAGACCTTCCTTCCAGTCCGACCAGTTCTGGTCGCTGGTGCCCATCCCGTCTGCGAGGGTGACGAGCATGAGCGCGTCGAGGTTCTGCCGGTTGAGGACAATGCGGGCGAACTCCTCGACCGTGGCGGGATCTTCCAGATTCCGCGACTGCGACATTTTGGAAAGCACGTAGTGCGAATCCACGAGGGTGATGAGCATGCGCCTGCGCTCGGGGGAAAGCTGGAGGCGCCGGGCGACCTTGTGGGCCAGGACGGCGCTGGCATCCTCGTGGTTGCGTTCGTTCGCCGCCTTGCCGGTGTCGTGGAGAAGCAGCGCGAGATACAAAAGCGCGGGGTCCTCGAGCTTCTGGAAAATTTCCCGGTAGCCGCTCAGTTTTTCGGAATCCTCGAAGAGCATGGAATCGAGTTTGTCGATGCAGACCAAGGTGTGCTCGTCCGCGGTGTAGCGGTGGTAAAACTCGTGTTGGACGAGGCAGTCGAGCGCCCCGAATTCCGGCATGTAGCGCCCCAGGAAACCGAGGTTGTGCATCAGGCGGAGGACCGGGCCGACCTTGCCTTTGCGCGACAGGATCGCGAAGAACGTCTCCCGCGCGGCCCTCGCATACTGGAATGTCCTGTTCACCAGAGGAAGCCTGCGGCGGACGAGGTCGGAGAGTTCGGCGTGGAATTCGAGCTGGCGGACCTGGGCATGGTGGAAGGCCCGGATCATGCGGTAGGGATCGTCGTTAAAGATCTCGCGGGATTCGGGCTCGATGCGCCCATGGCGGGCGATGAACCCGTCGAACTTTTCGATTTTCGGCCTCGCTCCGAACATGGCGAGCAGGCCGGCTGGTTTTTTGACCGGCCTGGCCTCCATCCGCTGGAGCGCCGCCTCGGTGAGAAGATGGATGTTCCGCGTGTGGCTGTAGAAATCCCTCATGAACGCCTCGACTTTGCGGAGGATGGTTTTCTGCTGGTAGTTGAACGCGACGGCGACTTTGCCCTGGAGCTGGAGGGTGAGGGTATCCACGGCGCGTTCGTTCAGGTAATGCATCTCGGTGCGTGTCCTGAGCAGGAAATCGTATCCGTTTTCGAGCAGCCGGCGCTCGGTTTCGCGCAGGAATTTGGCCTCGACCAGCTTGGCGGTCGTCGTCAGCCCCAGCTTGAATTGCGAGATCCACAGGAGGCTCTGGTAATCGCGGAGCCCGCCGATCCCGTTTTTGACGTTGGGCTCCTGGAGGAACACTGTCGATCCGTGTTTGATCCGGAGTTCGGCCTGGTTGTCCAGCCTCCAGGCGATGTATTCCTTCTCGCGCCCGCGGACGCATTCCGCCTGGAAACGTTCCTTGAACTGCGTAAAGATCTCGCGCTCGCCGGCCAGGAACCGGGACTCGAGCATCGAGGTCTTCGTGATCATGTCCTCGTTGGCTTTCTTGATGGCCTGCGCGATCGTGCGGGTCGCGTGCCCGACCTTGAAACCGAGATCCCAGAGGACCACGAGGGTTTGCCGGATGATTTCTTCCATCTCCTTGTCCTGCTTTGCGGCGCTCTGGAGGAAAAGGATGTCCACGTCGCTGAAGGGCGTGAGTTCGCGGCGGCCGTATCCTCCGAAAGCCGCCACGCAGAGTCTGCCGGAGAGTCCTTTGGGGGCGAGAGAAGCGGCCACTCCCTCGAAGAGTTCGCGGAAAAGAATATCGACGAGATCCGACCGCTGCCGGGTGATTTCCCGCCCGCCGCCGCCCGCGTTGTGCCACATCCGGAGCCTTTGCTCTTCGATTTTCCTGAAGCCTTTGAAAATCGTGATCGGGTCGTCCCGTTTCCCGCTGGTGCGTTCCGAGAGCTCGCGGGCTGTTTGTTCGAGCTTCTGTTCGCTGGATGAGGTCATGGTTCCGGTGCGTGGATGGCGATCTCGACGCGCCGGTTGATCTGCTGTTCTTCGACGGTTCCGCCCCCCGGGGCAATGAGGCGGGATTTCCCGTAGCCGACAGTTTGAATCGAGTCGGCTTTGAGCCCCATGCTCTCGGTCAGCCAGGCTTTGACCGATTCGGCGCGCTTGCGGCTGAGCTCGAGGTTGTATTCGTCGGAGCCGAAGGAATCCGTGTGGCCTTCGATCACGAACCGTGCGCCGGGGTTTCGCTGGATGAGGAGGGCGAGCTTTCTGAGGCTGGCGAGGGCCTCGAGTCGGAGATCGGGAGAATCGTAGTCGAAGAGCAGGTCCGTGGGCATCAGGATCGGAGCGGTCTCCGGGGAGAGGGGGCCGGTCTGCGCGAGAAGATCGTCGAGATTGCTGAATCCTTTTTCCGTGCCGGGCGTGCCGCCCCCGGAGGACTTCACGCCTTTTTCGAATCCCGGACCGGGGAGCTGGACCGCGGGATTTTCGGTGAGCGAGGGTTTTTCGGAAAGCAGCTCGCTGGCCAGGGTTTTGTCATCCGGGAAAGCGGCATCCTTGGACTGCAGGGATTGGAGGGAACTCGCGAGGGACGAAGCGGAAAGCTTCGGCGTCTCGGAGAGGATGGCGTTGTCGAGTTTCGGCGCGGGCGGCAGAGCCGGCTGGGTCCCGGAAAATTTTCCGAGGGCGACCTGTTCGTCGGGGAGCTGCACGGCAACCGGAGCGGCTGCCGGGCGCTTGATCGCGGCGGGAGCGGGGTCGCGCAGGCGCGGGTCGAGGTCCACGCTCTTGAGCTGGAAACGCCGGGGTGGGTTGGGATCATAATCCACGCCTTTCAGCGGGTTGATGTCCACCTTGCTCGACCACATCCAGAAAAAGACATGCAGGAGCAGCGACACGACCAAGGCGGGAAGGATCCAGGGCTTGATGCCGGTGCTGGAAGAGCCGAGGTCGAGAGTGCGCGAGCGCCGGTTCATATGCTCCACCTTACAGGTCCCGCAGAAAAATATCCATCAGAGGCTGAGAAAAAATGGCGGGCCAGTCGTCACAGGTTGAACGTGGCCACAACCAGAAGGCCGCGGAGGGTGAGAAGCGGGTCCACGGCATCGAAAAGCGCCGATCCCGAAGCGATGAGAGCGGCGTCGCCGCCGGTCGCGATCACTTTCGGCTTTTTCCGCGGAAATGCCTCTTTTCTCACCCGGCGGATGATTTCCGAAACCAGGCCGCGATACCCGTAAACGGCGCCGGAGATCATGGCGTCGCGTGTGGAGCGACCGACGGCCGACACCGGTTCGCTCAGCCGGATGAACGGGAGCAAGGCCGTGCGGTCATGCAGATACTCGGTCATGGCATTGAGCCCGGGCGCGATCACTCCCCCGATGTAGTCGCCTCCGGACGAGAGGACATCGAAGGTCACCGCCGTGCCAAAATCCACGACGATGGCCGGAACTCCGTAGTGCGCCCTGCAGCCCGCGGCGTTGGCGAGACGATCGGCCCCGATCCCGCGCGGCGAGGGATAGTCGATACCCACGCCAAGCTCGATATCCGGCCCGACCCAGCAGACGCCTGGACCGCACGCCGAATCCACCGCGCGGCATTTTTTCGGGACGACCGAGGCGGCGACCGTGCCTTTCAGCCGGTGCCCGTCGGTGATCGCGCGGATCTGCGCGGCATCAAGTGTCTTGGTCGGCAACCGGTGGACGCGTCCGATCCTTCCGTTCCTGGCGAGGGCGAGTTTGGCAAACGTGTTGCTGATATCGACGAGGAGAAACTCCCCGCGCGGGGCAGCCGGCAGCGGTTTTGCCGGAGGGGTCCGCGCCGAGTGCACGGGCGCCGAACTCACTTCGGCTTCAGGCTCTTTTTGATTTCGTCCACGGCAGTTTTCGGGCGGAGAGCGGTTTTTTTCCCGAGGTCGTGGTGGTCCACATCGTCCGGAACACCCGCGGCATTGACGAGCCCCTCTTCCTCCGGGGGAAGGAAGGGTTTGAACCGCTGTTTGTCGATGGACTTCATGTAGGCTTCGTGCGCGTTGACGGCTCCGTTCATGAGCTGCTCCATGATCGCGTCGTCCATGAACTGCATGCCCTCGCCCCTACCCGCAACAATCACGTCCTGGAGCTTCTGCGTCGCCCCCTCGCGGATGATGGCAGAGACCGCGCTGTTGACCACGAGGATCTCGTTGACCGCCACGCGGCCTTTGCCGTCCTGTTTCTTCATGAGGAGCTGGGCCACGACCCCCCGCAGCGAGGCGGAAAGCATCGTGCGGACCTGGGCCTGCTGGTCGCTGGGAAAGACGTCGATCATGCGGTCAACGGTTTTGCGCGAGTTGTTCGTGTGCAGGGTTCCGAAGACGAGCAGGCCTGTCTCGGCGGCCGTCAGCGCGAGCGAAATCGTCTCCAGGTCGCGCATTTCACCCACCAGCACAATGTCGGCGTCCTCGCGCAGGGCCGCCTTGAGGCCGATGGGAAACGTGGGGGCATGTTCCGGCACCTCCCGCTGGGTGATGATGCTCATTTTGTTGCGGTGCACGAATTCGATCGGCTCCTCGATGGTCACGATGTGGCGCGAGAAATTCGAGTTGATGTAGTCGATCAGCGCCGCCAGCGTCGTGCTTTTTCCGGATCCGGTGGGGCCGGTGACCAGCACGATCCCGCCGCGCATGTGGCCGAATGTCTTGATGACGGAAGGGACTCCGAGTTCCTCGAGGGTTTTGATCTTTGTGGGAATGATCCGGAAGACCGCCCCGTAGCCGTTCGTCTGCTTGAGATAATTGCAGCGGAAACGGTTGTTTTCATCCATCTCGTAGGCGAAGTCGAGGTCGCCGGTTTCTTCGAGTTTCTTCCAGCTTCGCTCGCCGCAGATTTCCTGGAGCATGAAGCTCATCTCCTCGTGGGTCAGCGCCTCTTCGCGGATCGGCACGATCTCCCCGTGCCGCCGGATCTTCGGCGGCTGGCCTTCGCCCAGATGGAGATCGGATGCCCCGGTCTCGATGAGGACATCAAAAAATTGGTTGATATAGGCCATGTCAGCGGTGCCCCGTGATCTGCAGCATTTCGTTCTTCTGGTCGGCCCGGTAAACCGCCTCCTCGGCGGTGATGATGCCGGCTTGAAACAGCTCGGTCAGCGAATCGTCCATCAGTTTCATGCCGAGCTTGCGCCCGGTCTGGATGATGCCCGGCAACATGAAGGTCTTGGATTCGCGGATGACGTTTCCGACAGCCGGCGTGTTCATGAGGATCTCGATGGCCAGCGCGCGTCCGGTGCCGTCCGCGCGTGGGATGAGCTGCTGGGAAATGACCCCCCGCAGGGACTCGCTCACCATGATCCGGATCTGGTCGCGCTGATCGGTCGGAAAAACGTCCAGAACGCGGTCGAGTGTCCGGGCGGCGTTGCTGGTGTGGAGGGTGCCGAGCACGAGGTGCCCGGTCTCGGAGGCGGTGATCGCCAGCGAGATCGTTTCCAGGTCGCGCATCTCGCCGACCATGATCACGTCCGGGTCCTCGCGCAGAGCGCCGCGCAGGGCGTTTCCGAAAGATATCGTGTGCGTGTGAACTTCGCGCTGGGTGACATGGCAGCCCTTGGATGGGATCACGTATTCGATCGGGTCTTCGAGGGTGATGATGTGATCCTGGCGGTGGTTGTTGATTTCATCGACCAGCGCGGCCAGCGTGGTGCTTTTTCCGCTGCCGACCGATCCGGTGACCAGCACCAGCCCGTTGTGATATTGGGTGAGAAGCTTCAACTGGGGCGGCAGGCCCAGCTCGTCCATGTTGCGGACCCGGCTGTTGATGATGCGGAACACCAGATCGTGACCGATGCGCTGGCGCACGACACTCGTCCGGAAACGGCCGAGGTGGTTCGAGTAGGCGAAATCCACATCTCCCCGCTCCACCAACTGCTGCTTCTGCTTCTCGTCCAGAAAACCCATCGCGAGGCGCTCGGTGTCCGCCGCGGTGAGCGCCGGAGCCTGGTTCCAGATCGGCTCCAAGATGCCGAACCTCCGCCAGATCGGCTTCGAGTTCACGCTCAGGTGGATGTCGGAGGCGTCCGACTCCTTTCCGATCATGAGGTATTGATCGACATGGTCGAGCGTGTGGATTTCCTGCTGCTCGCCGACTTCAATTGCGTGTGGAGCTTCGCTCACGATCAGATGCGTTTAGCAGCCCACACGATGCAATCCAAGTTTTTCCTCTTCCCGGGGATCAAACCAGCCGCCGCGGGCAACCGGCGCTCTGCGATCCGCGGATCGCCGATAAGAAAATCTGGAATCAAAACCTACTTGCCGACGGGCACGGGCTCGGCGGGAGTCAAAGCTTTGGCAAGCGAAGCCAAACCTTTGTATTTTTTCCCGGTTTTCTTGACCATTCCCCGGGAAACGAGGTTCTGGAGTTTTTCGTAGGCGCGGAGACGGAGCATTTCCTCGCCGCCGCTAGCCGCATTGCGCGCCCGCAGTCGCTCGTGAACGACGTCGAACAGCTGCTTGAATTCAAACGAACTCTTCTTGGAGAGCACCGCAACCAGCTCCTCGGTCACCAAATCAGGAAGACGACGGGAGAAAGCACTTTTCCGTTGCATAAGCATAAGAACCGTATAATAGCACAAGGTTTTCGGTTGACCAGCCATTTTTTTTGTCGCCGGGCGTCCGGTTGGCAGCGGCAGAAATTCCCTGTTCGGACGTATAAAAAAGAACACCCCGGCCGGAGCCGGGGTGCTTTTGGGAAATCGCGAGGCCGGAAATACCGGCGCGCGGAAACTAGCGCGAGTAAAGTTCGACGACGAGCTGCTCGTTGACGATCGGGTTGATCTCTGCGCGGCTCGGGATGCGGACCACGCTTCCGGTGAGGTTTTCTTTGTCCGCCAGGAGCCAGTCGGGTGTCGCGGCGATCTGGGTCAGCTCCACTCCGCGAACGCCGAGCCGCTTGGATTTTTCGGCGGGCTTGACGGCGACGACGTCGCCGGGCTTGAGGTTCATCGAGGAGGTGTCCGTCTTGCGTCCGTTGACCGTGATATGGCCGTGGGCCACCATCTGCCGGGCCCCCCGCAGGGTTTTCGAGAACCCGAGCTTCTGGACGACGTTGTCGAGGCGCGTCTCGAGGAGTTGGAGCAGAATCTCGCCCGTGACACCGCGGCGGGTGCTCGCGATTTCAAAGTAACGGCGGAACTGTTTTTCCAGAACGCCATACTGGTGGCGGAGCTTCTGCTTCTCGGCGAGGGCGATCGCGTAGTCGCTCTGCTTGCGCCGGGAACCTTTCGGGCCATGCTGGCCGGGAGGATAGTTCTTGTTTTCGAAGGCTTTCGCCGAGCCGCTGATGAGAACACCGTAGCGACGGCTGACTTTGGTTTTCGGTCCTGTGTAACGTGCCATGGAAGTAGTAAGTTTTAAGAATTAAGTTTTAAGTGGGTTGGTGCGGGAGTTCTGAGTTTCAAGGTTGGGTTTCGCAGCGATGCTTAATACTTAATACTTAAAACTTTAAACTCGTTTTTAGACTCGGCGCTGTTTCGGCGGGCGGCACCCGTTGTGGGGTACCGGCGTGACGTCGCGGATGACGGTCACGTCCAAACCGATCGCCTGCATGGCCCTGACGGCGGATTCGCGGCCGGCCCCGGGCCCCTTGACGCGAACCTCGACCTCCTTGAGCCCGTGGCCCATCGCCTGGCGGCAGGCGTCCTGCGCGACCATCTGGGCGGCATAGGCTGTGCTTTTGCGCGAGCCTTTGAACCCGCATTTTCCGGCGCTCGACCATCCGATGACCTGGCCGCGGAGGTCGGTGATGGTGACGATCGTATTGTTGAAGCTGGCCTGCACATGGGCGATCCCTTGAGAGATGTTCTTGCTGCCCTTCGCCTTGACGATCTTGACCGGCTCGATGGCGTCGTCGAGAGAGATGCTGACCGGCGCCGCGGGAGCGGCGGCCGGGGCGGCCTCCTTGGTTTTCTTGGGGGCCTTGACCTTTGCGGCCTTGGGTTTTTCCTCGACCGTGGCAGGAGCCTCCGGGGCTGGTGCCGCTTCGACTGCAGGGGCGACGGTCACCTCGGCGGCGGGCGCTTTTTTCTTCGGGGCCACCTTGGGTTTCTTTTCCGCGGCGGGCGTTTCGTTGGTTGGATTCTCTTCGGCCATGATCAGTTTCTAATTAGACTTTTCCCGTTTTGGCGTCCTTGTTGCGCTGGACACCGACGGTTTTGCGCGGACCCTTGCGGGTGCGGGCGTTGGTGGAGGTGCGCTGTCCGCGCACCGGGAGGCTGCGGCGGTGGCGGATGCCCCGGTAGCAGTTGATCGCCTGCAGGCGCTTCAGGTTGCCCTGAACCTCGCGGCGCAGATCGCCTTCGATCGGGATTTTGTTGGCGTTGATCGCGTGGATGATCGCGTTCAACTGTTCGGGCGACAGGTCTTTGGCCCTGGCGTTCGGGTCGATGTTCGCCTGTTCCAGCACCTTTTTCGTGTTGTTCGGGCCCATGCCGTAAATGTAGGGCAGCGAGGCTTCGATGCGTTTGTCGCCGGGGATGTCAACTCCAAGTAAGCGTGGCATAATTTTTTGTGGTTGATGGTTGTCGGGCTGGTCTCAGCCCTGCTTTTGTTTGTGGCGGGGGTTTTTGCAAACCACGCGGACGACATTCTTGCGGCGCACGATTTTGCAGGCTTCGCACATTCTTTTGACTGAGGCTCGGACTTTCATTTTCTTCTATAGTTATTTGGTGACGACGATTCGTTTTTGTGCCGGTAGGTGATTCGGCCCTTGCTGAGGTCGTAGGGGGACATCTCCACCATGACCCGATCTCCGGGCAGGATGCGGATGAAGTGCAGCCGCATCTTGCCGGAAATATGAGCGAGGATGCGGTGCCCGTTTTCCAGTTCGATTCGGAACATGGTATTCGGGAGCAGCTCGACAACTTTACCTTCTACTTCAATAGCGTCTTTCTTGGCCATGTCAATACTTCCGGCAGGTTGTCGGTGACCAGCACCGTGTGCTCGAAATGGGCGGAGGGAAGACCGTCGTCGGTGACGGCCGTCCACTTGTCGGCCAAAACGCGGACTTTCGCCTTTCCCATGTTGATCATGGGCTCGATGGCGAGCGTCATTCCGGCCTTGAGTTTTGGGCCGGTGCCGCGTTTCCCGAAGTTGGGGACCTGCGGGTCCTCGTGCAGGTGCCGGCCAACGCCGTGGCCGACGAATTCGCGCACGACGCTGTAGCCGTTGTTCACGGCCTGGGATTCGACGTAGTGGGAAATATCTCCGATCCTGTTGCCGGGGCGGGCGAGAGCCACGGCCCCCTGCAGGATTTCCTCGGTGACCGTGAGGAGGCGCTCGGTCTCGGGATCAATAATCCCGACGGGAACCGACATCGCGGTGTCCCCGATCCAGCCGTCGCGGACAATGCCCACGTCCATTTTCACCACGTCGCCGTAGGCGATTCTCCGGGGGCCTCCGATCCCGTGGATGACTTCCTCGTTGAGGCTGATGCAGACATGGCCCGGGAATTTCCGGTAGCCGAGAAACGCGCTGCGCACGCCGGCTTCCGACATGAGCTGGGAGGCCGCGTGGTCGATCTCGCCGGTTGTCACGCCGGGGGCGATCCGGGTGGCCAGCTCGTTGAGGATCTCTGCGGCGGACTCCCCGGCGCGGCGCATCTTCTCGATTTCGTGGGGGCGCTTGATCGGGATCATGAATCCGCCCTCAGGTCGTTGTAGAGGTCGTTGTAGAGGAGCTGGAAAACGGCGTCGCGGCCGAACCGGACGTCCACTTTCTTCAACAGCCCTGCCGCCTCGTAGTAGTCGGTGATCGGATTGGTGAACTCGTGGTATTGGGCCAGGCGCTGGTCGAGGGCCTCCAGCGTGTCGTCCTGACGGCGCGCGAGAACGCCATCGCATTTCGGGCAGGGATCCCCCACGGAAAGCTTGTGGAATTTCTCGCTGAATACCGCCCCGCAGCTTTTGCAGGTGAGGCGGCCCAGCATGCGGATGCGGACCACGTCGTCGGGGAGTTCGAGGAGATAGACGGTCTGGATTTCGATCTCTTTTGATTCGAGAAGCGAATTCAGGGCGACGGTCTGCCCGATCGTGCGGGGGAACCCGTCGAAGATAAACCGGGAGTGGGATCCGAGCCATTGGCCGACGAAGCGGAGAGCCAGCTCGTCGGGAAAAAGAAGCCCGCGGCTCGCGTAAGAATCCGCCTCGATGCCGATGGCTGTTCCCTTCGCGCGCTCGTCGCGGACGATGGCTCCCGTGGAGACGTGCGGGATGCCGAAAACCGCGCCGAGGAGGGAGGCTTGCGTGCCCTTGCCGGAGGCCGGCGGACCGAGCAGAACGATGCGGTTCTTCAATTGTTCAATGCGCGCACTATTGGTGCGACGCGAGATAAATGGTCACCCCAGCGATGACGAGGAGGCCCAGCGCGGCGTAAATCCAGACGAGGGTCTGATCGTCGAGCAGGTTGCCCGAGCCCATCCGCGGACGCTGGTCGCGCGCCCCGCGGATCCGCCCTTTGCGGAGGAACCCGTCGTAGTGGCGCTGGAGGAGGTGGGTCTCCACCTGGCGCATCGTGTCGAGCACGACGCCGACAATGATCAGGAGGCCGGTGCCGCCGAAAAACTGCGCGGTCATGTATGGCACTTTGAGCCCCTGGATCAGCATCTGCGGCAGGACCGCGATGATTGTGAGGAAAGCCGCTCCCGCAAATGTCAGGCGCGTCATCGTGTAATCGAGAAAATCCGCGGTCGGCTTGCCGGGCCGGACGCCCGGGATGAAGCCCCCGTATTTTTTGAGATCGTCGGCGATCTGGACCGGCTGAAACTGCGTGGCGACCCAGAAATAGCTGAAGAAGAAAATCATCACGCCATAGAGCGCGTAGTGGAGCCAGCCGGATGTCAGCTCGTTGGAAAGCGACTGAGCCCAGTGCTGGCCGGGGAAGGCCATGTTGAAAATCGTCGAGGGAAACAGGAGGATCGCCTGGGCGAAGATGATCGGCATGACCCCCGCGTAGTTGATCTTGAGCGGCATGTATTGGGTCTGCCCTCCATAGACCTTGCGGCCGACGACGCGCTTCGCGTATTGGATGCTGACTTTTCGTTGCGCCTGGGTGACCGCGATGACGGCGGCGACAACAAAAACCAAGAAAGCCACCATGAGGACGAGCACGACCGGGCTGACCGTGGACTGGGAATCCGCGTTCGCGGGCACGAACGTCCTCCAGGCTTGGATCAAGCCGGCGGGAAGCTGTCCCAGAATGCCGATGGTGATGATCAGAGAAACGCCGTTTCCGATGCCCCGCTCGGTGATCTGGTCGCCGACCCACATCAGGAACATCGTGCCGGCGGTCATGGTCAGAATGACGATCAGTTGAAATCCGAATCCCGGGTCGGGCACGAGGCTGACTCCCAGCTTGTTGATCGTGTCCATGATCCCCGGCAGGAAGGGGCTGTGCTGCGGGCTCTCAAAAGATTTGGCGAGCAGGTAGGCTTGGAAGACGCAAAGCCCGATCGTCGCATACCGGGTGTATTGCATGATCTTCTGGCGGCCGCCGTCTTCGCGCGAGAGCTTCCCGAGCTGCGGGATCACCGCCGTGAGAAGCTGGAGCATGATCGAGGCGCTGATGAACGGCATCACGCCCAACGAGAAAATCGCGCAGTTCTGGAGCGCGCCGCCGCTGAAGAGGTTGAAGAGATCGGCCACCCCGCCCGCCGAGGCCTGGTTGGCGCGGTCGTAGAACCAGTGCCGGAGCACGTCGGCATTCACTCCGGGCGCGGTGATCGCCGAGCCGGCGCGCACGACAACAATCATCGCCATCGTGAACAGCACGCGGGTGCGCAGTTCCGGGATCTTGAAGATGTTGGCGAAGGCGGCGATCATGCGGCCTTACTTGGATTTTTCCGATTTCGGGATCTCGACCGTCCCGCCGGCTTTCTCGATTTTCTCCCGGGCGGAGGCGCTGACCTCGTCCACGAGGACATGGAGCGCCTTGGTGATTTCCCCGCGGCCGAGGATCTTGACGCCGTCGAAGCGGCCGTTGACAAGCCCCGCCTTGCGGAGCGAATCCTCGGTCACCGAATCCCCGGCGGAAAATTTCTTCTCGAGCGAGTCGAGGTTGACGACCCCGTAAACGGTTTTGAACGCGGCGTTGTTGAACCCGCGCTTTGGCAGGCGGCGATAAATGGGCATCTGGCCGCCCTCGAACCCCGGGCGGGTCGATCCGCCCGAGCGGGCTTTCTGGCCCTTGTGGCCTTTGCCGGAGGTTTTTCCTTTGCCGGAACTTTCGCCGATGCCGAGGCGTTTGCGGCGGTGTTTGGAGCCGGGGTTGGGTTTCAGGTCGTGAAGTCTCATGGGATCAGGCTGCTGCTGGCACCGCGACGGCGACCTTGGCCCGGATGGCCTTGCCGCGCAGGCGGAAAATTTCTTCTTTCTGGCGGAGTTGGGTCAGGGCCGCGATCGTGGCGTGGACCACGTTCGCGTGGTTGCTGGACCCCAGCGATTTGGCGAGCACGTCGCGGATGCCGACCGCCTCGATGACGGCGCGGACGCCGCCGCCCGCGATGACTCCGGTTCCGGGAGAGGCGGGGCGAAGGAGGACGCGCCCGCCGCCGAACTCCCCGAGCACCTCGTGCGGGATCGTGTTTTCGTGGACCGCGATTTTGACCATGTGCTTTTTCGAGGCATCGGTCGCCTTGCGGATCGCTTCGCTGACCTCGTTCGCCTTGCCGAACCCGACGCCGACCTTGCCCTTGTGGTCGCCGCAGACGATGAGGGCGCTGAAGCTGAAGCGGCGCCCGCCCTTCACGACTTTGGCGCACCGGTTGATGAACACGACTTTCTCCGTCGTCTCCTTGGGCTCGCTGGGGGTGTCCGAGCGTGAATTCCTTCTTTCTCTGGGTTTCGGAGGCATGGTGTGTGTGGATTAAAATTCGAATCCGCCTTCGCGGGCGGCATCGGCCAAGGCCTTGATCTTGCCGTGGTATTTGAAACCGCCGCGATCGAAGACGACCTTGGTGATTTTCTTGGAAGCGGCGCGCTCGGCGACGAGCTTGCCGACTTTCTGGGCTCCTTCCACGTTCGCGCGTGTCTTGGCCCCCGAACGGAGATCCGACTCGGTGGTATTGACCGAGACGAGAGTCTTCCCCTCTTGGTCGTCGATGACCTGGGCTGTGATGTGGCGTCCGGAAAAATGGACGGCCAGGCGCGGGCGCTCGGCGGTTCCCGTGACTTTCTTGCGCAGGCGGACGTGGCGGTGTTGGCGTTTGTCGGTGGCGGACATGGTTTATTGGACGGTTTTGCCTTCTTTGCGGCGGATTTGCTCGCCAACGAAACGCACGCCCTTGCCCTTGTAGGGCTCCGGCGGATAAAACGCGCGGATGTCGGCGGCGCACTGGCCCACGACATGGTTGTCGATGCCTTCGATGGTGATTTTCGTGTTGTCGGCGACGGTGATTTTGATTTCCGCCGGGATCGGGAAGAGGATCGGGTGGGACTTGCCCAGGCTGAGGTTCAGGGTCTTGCCCTGCACAGCCGCCTTGAAGCCGACGCCCTGGATTTCCAGCTCGCGCTTGAACCCTTCAACGACCCCCTTGACCATGTTGGCGACGAGAGCGCGGGACAGCCCGTGCAGCGCCTTCTCCTGGCGGGAATCGCCCGGGCGCGTGAACGCGACTTCGGCGCCTTCGACCTTGGCTTTGATGGGCGCTGGCAGAACCCACACCAGCTTGCCCTTGGGACCTTCCACGGCGACGGATCCGGACTCGGAAACCGAGACCTTCACCTTCGCGGGAAGCGTGATTTTTTTGTTGCCGATACGTGACATGTTACCAGATGTAGGCGAGCACTTCGCCGCCCACGTTTTGTTTGCGCGCTTCCTGGCCGGAGAGAACCCCGCGCGGGGTCGAGAGCACCGCGATGCCCATGCCGCCGAGGACGCGCGGGATTTCTCCCGCTCCCACATAACGGCGCAGGCCGGGGCGGCTCACCCGCTTGAGCCCGGCGATGGCGCTGGTTTTGTTGATGAATTTGGTGCGGATTTTGAGCTGCGGGTGCTTCTCGGTCGTGTCGAGCTCGTAGTCGCTGATGTAGCCTTCCTTCTTGAGGATTTTGGCGACTTCGCTCTTGAGCTTCGAATACGGCATCTTGAACTCGGATTTCTTGGCGCCGGCGGCGTTGCGCAACCGGGTCAGGAGGTCTGCGATGGGATCATTCATGGCTTGTGGTTCCTCAGGCGGCGGCTTCCGCGACCTTGGCAACTGCTTTCTTGGCTTTGTCGGCGAACGGCATTCCGAGTTCGCTCAGGAGGGATTTCGCCTCCTCGTTGGTGGCGGCCGTCGTGACGATCGTCACGTCGAACCCGATGTTCTTTTTGATGCGGTCGAGCTCGATCTCCGGGAAAATCGACTGGTCGGAAACCCCGAGCGTGTAGTTGCCGTGGCCGTCGAACGCGCGGGTCGAAACGCCGCGAAAATCGCGGATGCGCGGGAGGGCGGTCTTGATCAGGCGCTCGAGGAACTCATACATGATGCGCCCGCGGAGCGTGACCTTGGCGCCGATCGCCTGGTTGTCGCGGAGCTTGAAGTTCGAGATCGCCTTCTTGGAGGTCGTGGTGACCGGCTTCTGCCCGGTGATCGTGGTGAGCTCGGTCTTCGCGATTTCGAGCGCCTCCTTCGTGTCCGGGGCCGAGCCGATGCAGGTGTTGACGACGACCTTCGAGATCTTCGGGACCTCGTTCAGGTTTTTATACCCGTGTTTCTCGCGCAGGGCGGGAAGGACGCGGGTCTTGTATTCGATGAGAAGTTCGGGTTCCTGGGTCATGGCTTAGGCGGCCTTCTTTTTGGCCGGTTTGTCGGAGGCGGCCTTTTCGACCAGCTTGACGTTCGAGATGTGGAGCGGGCCTTCGCGCTCGATGATCGCGCCGTTCGGCTGGTCCTGGGTTTTGCGCTGGTGCTTCTTGATCATGCGGACGCCTTCGACGATCACCTGGTTTTTGCCCGCGATGATTTGAAGCACTTTGCCGCTCGCGCCTTTGTGGTTGCCGGAGATCACCTGGACGATGTCGCCGCGACGGACATGGAAATGGGGTCTGCTCATAAAACTTCCGGGGCCAGCGAGATGATCTTCATGAAATTCTTCTCGCGCAGTTCGCGGGCGACCGGCCCGAAGATGCGGGTGCCGCGCGGGTTCATGTCCTTGTCGATGATGACGATCGCGTTGTTGTCGAAGCGGAGGTAGGAACCGTCTTCGCGGCGGACGGGCTGCCTGGTGCGGACGACGACGGCGCGGACGACGTCGCCTTTTTTCACGGTGCCGCCGGAGGAGGCCTCCTTGACGTTGGCGGTGATGATGTCGCCGACGTGGGCGTTGGCCGAGGCCTTGCCGATGACGCCGATCATGGTGGCCATGCGGGCGCCGGTATTGTCGGCCACATCGATGCGGGTGCGGAGCTGGATCATGTTAGTGCTTGAGGATTTCGACCAGGCGCCAGCGTTTCTGGCGGCTGAGAGGACGGGTTTCCATGATGCTCACGCGGTCGCCGACCTTGGCTTCGTTCTTCTCGTCGTGGGCATGAAATTTGGAGACGTGCTTGGTGATCTTGCCGAACTTCGGGTGCGGCACGCGGGTGACCGTGCGGACGACGATGGTTTTGTCCATGGCGTCGGAGACGACCTCGCCGACGCGGGTTTTCCGCAGCGAGCGGTCGCGGGCGGCCGGGGTTGCGGGAGTGGTGATGGTTTCGCTCATTTACTTGGCGGGTGTTGGCCGTGTCTTTTTGCTGAGCACGGTTTCGATTCTGGCGATATTGCGGCGGAGCGCGTGAAGCATGTGGGGCTTCTCGAGTTGGCCGCTCTGCTGTTGCACGCGGAGGTTGAAGATCTCCTCGCGCAGCTCGCGCTTGCGGGAGAGAAGTTCTTTGGCGGTGAGTTCTTGGATTTCGGCGATCTTCATGGCGGGAATCAGCCGGCGTGGTGGCGGGCGATGAAGCGGGTGCGAACCGGGAGTTTGTTGGCCGCGAGGCGCAGGGATTCGCGGGCGACGGTCTCGGAGACACCGTCGAGTTCGAAGAGGATGTTGCCGGGGCGGACGACCGCGACCCAGTATTCCGGCTGGCCTTTGCCTTTGCCCATCCGGGTTTCTGGCGGGCGGGCGGTCACGGATTTGTCGGGAAAGATCCGGATCCAGAGCTTGCCTTTGCGTTTCATGTTGCGGGTGAGCGCGACGCGGGCGGCTTCGATCTGGGTGTTGGTGATCCAGGCGCGTTCCAGCGTCTGGAGCCCGAATTCCCCGAAGTCGATATGGATATTGCGCGAGGCGATCCCCTTGCGGCTTCCCCGCTGGGTCTTGCGATACTTCACGCGTTTTGGCATCAATGGCATGTCAGGTCCCTTCTAAAAATTGGAGATTCGATCAGGCGGCCGGCTCGAATGGTTCCTTGGGTTCAGGTTTGCGGGAGGCCTCGGCTTTTTCGGCTTCGACGACTTCCTGCTTCTTGCAGATCCAGCATTTGATGCCGATCTTTCCCGCGACCGTCATGGCTTCGGTGAAGCCGTAGTCGATCGGGGTGCGGAGAGTGTGGAGCGGGACTTTGCCCTCGCGATACCATTCGGTGCGGGCGATTTCCGCGCCGCCGAGGCGGCCCGAAGCGCGGATCTTGATTCCCAGGGCGCCCTGTTCCATCGAAATCTGGACGGCGCGCTTCATGGCGCGGCGGAAGGAGATGCGGCGCTCGAGCTGGGAGGCGACGTTTTCTGCGACCAGCTGGGCGTCGAGGTCCGGGCTCTTGATCTCGACGATGTCGATCTTGACCGATTTCCCGCCGGCGAGCTCGCTGACCTCTTTGGTGAGGTTTTCAATTTCCGAGCCGCGGCGTCCGATGACCACCCCGGGGCGCGCCGTGTGGATGGTGACGCGCAGGCTGTTCCAGGCGCGCTCGATCACGATGCGGGCGACGGCCGCCTGCTTGAGTTTCTTCTTGAGCGATTCGCGGATCTTGCCGTCGGCGAGAAGGTAATCGGCAAAATCTTTGCGCGAGGCATACCAGCGCGATCCCCAGTCACGGGTGATCGGGAGGCGGAATCCGATTGGGTTGACTTTTTGTCCCATGGTTTACTCCTTGGAATCCGCGGCGGGGGCGGATGTTTCTGCGGTCGGCTCGACAGGAGCCGGTTTGGCGGCCGCTTTTTTGGCGCGGGGGTTTTTGGTTTTTGCCGCGGGTTCGCGGCGTTTGATTTCGATTTCGTCGGTGAGGGTGATCCGGATGTGGCTGGTGCGTTTGCGGATCGGGCCGGCGCTTCCGCGGGCTTTCGGCTGCGAGCGCTTGAAGGTCGGGCCCTCACCCACGACGGCTTCTTGAACAACGAGGCTGGCGGCGTTGAGGTTGTTGTTGTTCTCGGCGTTGGCGATCGCGCTTTTGAGCGTCTTGATGACGAGCAAAGCGGCCTTCTTCGGGGTGAAGCGGAGGATGTCCAAGGCATCCGTCGCCGGAAGGCCCTGGATCGCACGGGTGACCTCACGCGCCTTGAAGGCGGAGATCCGCGCGAATTTGTAACTGGATTTTACCTGCATGTCGTTGTTGGTTTGAAAATTTATTGTTTGGCGTCCACCCGGAGGCGGTCGCCGGTTTTCACGGTTTCTTTTTCCGATACGAGATTTTGAATCACTGCCCCGCAGATCCGGTCCCTGACATCCACGACCCGGACATTTCCGATTCTGCGGTTGTCGCGCCAGACCTGGAACGGCATGCCCACTTTGACGCCGTGCTTTGCGCCGATGTTGCCGACAACCAGAGAAAGGTCCTCCTTGGTATCGACCACCATTCCGTCCGTGAGCGTGGCCTCGATGCTCTGCGCCCTTGCGGCGTTCGGCGTCCCGAGAATTTCGCTGGTCTTCCGGAGTTCCGTTTCCACGGCCATCCGTGCCTGCGGGTTGAGCCCCTCGGTCGTCTTGATGAGGACCTGGATGCTTTCCGAGAGCCTGACCAGTTGGTTCACGGCATCTTCGTTCTGCTTTTTGAGCAGGCGGAGATCGCGGACCGCGGCCAGAAGCCGCTGCTCGACTTTTTCCGGCTCTTTGTCGAGTCCGGCAAGCCCGTAGGCGTCGAGTTTGAGCTGGAGGTCGGCGGACTGTCGCTTGAAGACCTCGGCTTCGTTGTTGGCCATCGCCAAACTTTCGGTCAGCGCCTTGATCGAGGTGCGGGCCAAGACCAGCTTTTCTTCCAGGCTTCCATGGTCGGTCTCATCCGGGGCGGGAACGGTAATTTCCTGCCCCAGCGGGACTGATTCAAAATCTTTCAAAGAGCGATTGTCCTGGGCCGATGATCCGAAGATCCCCGGCAGGACGATGAACGCTGCCGCCGTGGCGACAACCTTCATGGGTTTATTTGGTCACTTTTGCGGTGTGAGAACCGTGTTTCTTAAAGATGCGCGTCGGGGAAAATTCCCCGAGTTTGTGTCCGACCATGTTCTCCGTCACAAAGACCGGGATGAACGTTTTGCCGTTGTGCACGTTGAAGGTGTGCCCGACAAAGTCGGGGGTGACCGTGCTGCGGCGCGACCAGGTTTTGATCGGTTTCTTGACGCCGGAGTCGTTCATCCGGTCAATTTTGTCGAGGAGTTTCCACTCGACGAACGGGCCTTTTTTTAGGGAGCGTGCCATGGTTAGTTTTTAGCTTTGGCCTTGCGGCGCTGGACGATGAAAGTGTCGGACGGCTTGTGTTTGCGTCGGGTTTTGAACCCTTTGGCGAGCTGGCCCCACGGGGACATCGGGTGGTGGCGTCCGCCTCCGCCCTTGCTCTTGCCCTCTCCGCCACCCATCGGGTGATCCACCGGGTTCATGGCCATGCCGCGCACGTGCGGGCGGCGTCCGAGCCAGCGGGTGCGCCCGGCCTTGCCTGCGGAGACGTTCATGTGGTCGGTGTTTCCAACCTGTCCCATCGTCGCGTAGCAGTTGTCGTTGATTTTGCGGATTTCCCCCGAGGCGAGTTTCACGAGGGCGAAACCGCCCTCGCGGTTGGCGAGAACGGCCACCGAACCGGCGCTGCGGATGATCTGGGCGCCGCGCCCGGGGGTGAGTTCCACGTTATGGATCGAGGAGCCGAGAGGGATGGCCTTGAGGGGGAGGGCGTTTCCCACCGAAGGTTCCGCTTTCTCGCCGGCGGTGATTTTTGCTCCGACATCGAGGCCGACCGGGGCCAGGATGTAGGCTTTTTCGCCGTCCGTGTATTGGAGCAGGGCGAGACGGGCGGAGCGGTTCGGGTCGTATTCGATCGCGAGAACCTCGGCGACGATGTCGCGTTTCGTGCGTTTGAAATCGATAATCCGGTAACGGCGCTTGTGGCCGCCGCCGCGGTGGCGCATGGTCATGCGCCCCTTGTTGTTGCGGCCGCCGGTCCTTTTGATCGACTCGGTGAGTTCTTTCTCCGGCGTGTCCTTGGTGATCTCGGCGAAATCCGGCAGGGCCTTGAAACGGCTTGCAGGGGTGAGAGGTCTGAAAGTCTTGAGTGCCATGGTAGTTCCTTAGACGAGGTCGAGTTTTTCGCCGGCCTTGAGCGTGACAATAGCCTTCTTCCAGTTCGGGCGGCGGCCGAGGGGAGCGTTGCGCTCGCGCCTTTTCTTTCCGGCGTAATTCGCGGTGTTCACGTCCAGCACCTTTTTCTTGAAGATGACTTCGATCGCGCGCTTGATCTGGAGCTTGTTGGCGGCCGGGCTGACGCGGAAGACGTATTTGTTGAGTTTTTCCGAGAGAAGCGTGGCCTTCTCGGTCAGGATGACAGATTGGATATGGTCGTGGACTTCGTTCATGACGCGAGCCTTTCGGAGAGTTTTTCGAGGGCGTCCTTGGTGAGGACAATTTTGTCGAAAGCGAGGAGCTGTTCCGTGTTCACGTCATCCGCGCGGGTGAGCTGGGCATTGGAGACGTTGCGGGCCGCCTTGAACGTGGTCTCGTCGAACGCGACCGACACGATGAGCGTCTTGCGCGCTTTGGCGGAGGTTTTGGTGAGAAGGGAGACGAACAGTTTGGTTTTCGGCTCGGCAACCGCGAATTTGTCAACGAGGAGGACATCCCCGTCGAGGATGCGGGCGCTGAGGGCCTTGCGGAGGGCGAGTTTTTTGACCGCCTTCGGCGTGTTCTTCGTGTAGTCGCGGGGCCTCGGCCCGTGAGCCGCGCCGCCACCCACCCACACGGGGCTGGAAAAATATCCGGCGCGGGCGCGCCCGGTTCCCTTTTGGCGCCAGGGCTTGCGGCCGGAGAGGTTGACTTCGGCTTTGGTCTTCGCGCAGGCGGTGCCGCTGCGCCGGGCCGCCTGGATGGCAACGACGACATCATGCACGGCCTGGCGGCCTTTGGCTTCTTCGGTGATCAGTTGGATTTTCGCCTTCTCTGCATCGGCGGCTGTCAGGACGGTGGCGCTCATGGTCAATTGTGCTGCGGACAACACGCTGCGGCGTCTCCCGCGGAGACGGCGGTTGCGTGATTGTCGGTGTGCATGTTCATTTCAAAAAAAGTTTCCCGTTGCCCCTTGGATTTATCCGGGGACAAAAAAACCACGCTTGCGTGGTAGTGCGTCCAGCCGAAGACTCGCGGGAGAGAGGAGTTTATGAACCGAAGTCCGCATGGCAAGAATAAAAAACAAAATTTGTAAAAATATTTCACCAGGAACTGCTCCCCGTCCAATGAGGGGGTGCGCTTCAGTGCGGTTAAACCGAAAGCCGTCTGCAAACCCGGGAGCAGTGGCCGCACTGTACGCATTGATAGGAGGAAAGCTTCAAGGTCTTTCCATCCGATGAAGTTTCAATCGCCTGCACCGGGCATTGTTTCAGGCAGCGGTTGCACTGGATGCAGGATTCCGCGTCGATTTCGCGCCGCCAGAATCCCACGGATGCCAGCAGCCCCAGCAACACGCCATAAGGGCAGACGTAGCGGCAAAACAGGCGAGGGATGAACCAACCTGCCACCAAAGCCGCCGCCAGAATAGCCCACGCCAGAGCGCTTCCGGCCAGGATCCAACCCGGCTCGACATGACCCCACGAGAGCATGGAGGCCAGCTTCTGCACGAACGCATGCCCTTGGAAAAAAAGCGGCTTGTAAGGATCGAGCCGGCACGGCAGAAACCCTAGCCCCGCCCACACTGCGGCAGCGGTTGCCAGCAACACCGCCACCGGCAACGCCAGCAGGGCGCGATGCAGCCAGCGCGGCAGCGGCCTGGCTTTGCTTCGCGTCAACATCTGTTGCACCGCGCCGAGCGGGCAGACCGCCCCGCAAAAAATCCGTCCGCTCACCAGGGCCGCAACCAGCGGCGCCATAAAAATCGCCAGTGTGGCCAACCCGACCAGTTCCGGGTGCGACACGCCGAGGAGGACATTGGCCGTGGCACCCACCGGGCAGATGCAGCCGCCCCGAAAGATTCCCAAATATAACAGGGCTGCCGCCAGGTTGGCGGAAATCCATCGTGCGGGCCGGTGTGAGCGCACGAGCCACGCCCCGCTCGATAACAGCCCCGCCACAACCGCCGCATCGGCATAGAACCACCCTCGGGCGGGCGACGGATATTCCCGGGGAACCCACTGGTCCCGGTAAGCCTGGATTTCCGGGCCGGTGGCCTTTCCCGGATCAGGTGCTGTTTCCTGCGCCAGCGCTTCCAAAGAGCCGACCAGCATCATGATTGCCGCCACCATCGCCAGCTTGTGTATCCATGCCGCTCGAATACCGGGGAAAATTCCTGCTCCGGGCATCACGATGGCTGATCCGGCAGATAAATGCCTTTAAAATCGTTCGCCGGGTAAAGCGGCACCCTCTCGACCGCCTTGCTCGGGCACGCCAGTGCGATGGCGCATTCGTTGCAGCCAAGACAGAGGTCGGGCCGCACGACGAGAAACATCGATTTGCTCCCATGGAGATTGCACTGGCGCGCGCACCGGCCGCATCCGTTGCAGAGATCCGCATCGATGTTGTAAAGATAAGCGCCGTCGAGGTCGCCGAACAAATGGGTCCGCGTTACTGCACCCAGCGGGCAGACCAGTTTGTCCGTGGTGGCAATCAACCGGCTCGGCGTTTTCAGGTCGCAAAGATGGCCGTAGCAAGCGACGCAGTTGGAGCATTTCTTCTGGTCATTGACCACCTTGACTGCCGAGGGACGCCGCACGCAGGCCGTTGCGCACAGGCTGCACTGGGTGCATTTCTCCGGGTTGATCTGCCATCCGTAACGGTGCGGCGGCTGGGTGAACTCCGCATCGGCATTGCCTCCCCTCAGCACCCGGACCGCCAATCCGGCCAGGGCTGTCGCGCCGAGCGCGCGCCCCAGCCCCACGAGAAATTGGCGGCGCGTCGGGGGCGTTTTCATGGAATGGCGCGCGGGACTTTCCACGAGACCGGTTTGACAAATCCGCCGCCGCTCATCGAGGAAGGCAGTTCGGCACCCGCAAACCCGGTCAAAGCCTGCTGCACCCGCGCGGCGTCGTCGCGCGATACGCGTTTGAGGTCGATCATGAAACTTGTCAGCGGAATTTTCTCCGTCTGCCCCAGCACGCGGAAAGATTCCGGCGTGGTCACGTCCACGGCGCAGTCGGCTGTCAGAGCGTAGTTGCTGATCACGGCGGCATCCACGCTGCCTTTGAGCAGCAGGTCGATGCATTCCAGGCAACTGGCTTTTTCCACGAGCTTGTCGTTTGGGATCGTGATCCCTTCGCGCTGAAGCAGCGCCAGTGCTGCCTGGTGTTTCTCGTAGGCGTCGGGTTGGCCGATGGCCAGCGGGCGCCCCGATATTTCCGACAGCTTTTTGATCGCGGAATCCTTCGGTACGATCACGATGCCCCACAAGCCGGTGTCGCCGTGAAGATCCTGAAGATCGGCCACCCGCGCCATCTGCCCGCTGCGTCCTTCCGGGCGGTGGAAGACAAGCCATGGCTTGCACAGCACCGCGTCGAATTTTCCCGCGAGAAAAGCCTTGTCCAACTCATACGGCTCGAGGAAATAAGCGAGGTCCAGCTCGATATTGCACCGTTCCTTGAGCTTGCGGCAGAACTCGGCGTATTGCCGCGTGGCAATCTTCTCGATGCACTTGCAGGAGCTGTCCTTGCAGTAAACGTCGTTTACGCCCACCACCAGCTTGAGAGGTGCCTGCTCCGGTTTTGCAGCCTCACCGGCCTGCGGAACCAGCGCGGTCTCCGCGAGCGGTCCGGCAGCCAGTGTTCCCATGGCCAGCAGCAGGGCCAGACACGATTTTTGCAATGTCACAAAGCGCGGTGATCAGGATTTCGGGACGTATTGCAGCACAAAGCGTTCTTTGGAATTCACCCCGAGATAAACCCGGCCCTTCGTATCGACCGCGACCGAGACCCGGTTGCACCCTTTCACGAGTTCCTGCAAGTCCTTGAACGGGGATATCAACTTGCCCTGGGGCGTGTAAATTTTCACCTGTGACGGATCCTTCTCCACGACCACCAAGTTTCCATCGGGCAGCACCGCCACACTCACCGGGTTGCAACATCCCTGGAAGGATGCCAAGTCCTCTCCGCGCTTGCCAAAGGACGATTTGAGGGGTCCGCTCGCGCTGTAGCGCTCGAGTTTGAAAGCTCCCAGGTTGCCGATGAGCACATCATTCGATTTCGGGTCCACCGCAAAATCCAGAATCCCGCAGCACAGGCGCAGGTCTTTTCCATAGGATTTCAGCGGAGCGCCTGTTTTCTCGTCAAAAGACCGGACGGTATGGGTGCCCCCGAAATCGGCAACGTAAATTTTTCCGGCAATCACCTTCGCGTTGATCACATCCTTGAGGTCTTTCAACACCACATCGCCGAGCGGCGTTCCATCCCACGCGAACTTCTTGCATACCGCACCGACGGGAATTACCTGCTTGAATTTGCGCCCTTGGTACTCCACGTCCTTCGTTTCGGTATTGCGCGTGAAGACATAGATCGTCTCGCCCTCCGTCGCCACCGCGGTGATGTTGGTCAAGCCGGTGTCGAAGCTGCGCACACTCTGTTCATTGGCGGGATCGTAGATGAGCACTTTGTTCATCGACGCCACGACGAGAAAATCGTCCTTGCCCACAGCAAGGGATGAAACCTGCTGCAAATGATCCTGTTTGCCAAACGAAAGCCCTGGAACGTATTCTGGATTTGCTTGCGCATAAATGAATGCCGGCTGGCTGAGGCAGGCCGCCATGGCCGCCAATTTTAGTAACCTGTTCATAGTTTTTTAGGTTCGGTGTGAATGGGCGGGGAGTCCAACGCGACTGGAGTCTGACTCCATCCGAAGTGGAGGTGGTGATTTGCCGCATAAAATGAATACGCTGGCCGCCTTCGGGCGTCAACCCGTAATGCAACGGCAATCCGGCGATGGGGGATGGCTATTTGTAGAATGCCGCCAGTTCGGGCTGGGCCGAGAAATTACGGAATACCGGCGTGCTGAGGACGCTTGAAAACACCGCGGGGGGGACGGCCTCCCGGCATCCGCTCAGAATCTCCGCCGCCCCGGTGAAATCCTTTTTCTGGGCAGCAACATAGGCGGAGGAGAAAAGCGCGACGGGCCCGTGCTTGCCTGTCTCGGCGGGAAGTTCGGCATCCGGGGTGTCTTCGAGTTTCAGCAAGGCAAGGCATATATCCGCCATGATGAAGCTGTCTGTGGCGTTGAGGCGCAGGCGGGCCGAGCGGAGATATTGCAGGGCCTCGCCATTGCGCTTCTGTTCCCACATGAAAAGACCCAGCCGCAGATAGGGGACCGGGTTTGCCGAGTCCGCGAGGATCGCCTGGCGCAGGAGGGACTCGTAGCGCACCGCCGTGCTTCCGAGCACCACGTAGGATTCGTTTTTCTGGTGGTGAAGCTCCACGAGCGCCTGAAGAGCCAGGGCGTCGGAAACCCGTTCGTTTTTGGCAATCGTCTCCGCAATCTTCTTTTCGGCGAGGTCGTCGTCGCCACCGCGAATCGCTGCCAGGGCGACAAGATAGGTCAGTGACGCGACGTCCGGCCGCTCGGTTTCCAGAGGGAGAAGTTTTTCCAGCGAGCCTTTCGGGTCGGATGAAAGCGAGGAAAGCGCTTGGTCCACGGAGTCGGTGAATCCGGATCGGACCTCGGCATGCTCGTTTGTGACGGCCATTTGGGCGTCGGCGCGCTTGCCGTCATCGCCCCCAGCCACGCGGTGCCATGCCGCAACGGCAGCAACCACCAGCAATACCGCCATGGGACCGGCGGGAACTCCCCGGTAATTCCAGCCACGCAGAAACCATTCCATGGGCGTGCGGGGCCGCTTGGGTGGCCATTGCTTTTTCGATGCGGGCCCGGATTGGCCCGGCGTTTCCGTTGCAGCAGCACCCGCACCCTGCCGGGGCTCCCCGGTGCCGGGAGGGGGGATGCCAACCGTGCTGGCTTCGCCCCCCTCTTCGCCACCCCCAATCCCAAAGGAGCGCGGGCATCCTGCCCGCTTGGTGGGGCATGCGGGCGGGACGCCCACGCTCCCTTCAACAAGCGTCTCTGCAACTTTCGGAGATTCGCCCTCCTTCGAGGAGGATTTGCGCAGCGAAAAGTGGTGGACCCCGCTCTGCCGCGCCGACCTTTCTTTCAGCGTTTCCAACGCGCTCGCAGCCCTCTCATCTTCGGAAAAATCCACCGGCACTGGCCCGTCGTGTTCCTGCGGGTCCCGGGCAGGAATTTGCGCCGGAAGTTTCAGCGGAGTGTTTCTTTCCTCTTCGGAAAAATCTTCCGGTGCTGGTCCCTCCTGTTCCTGCGGGTCCCGGACACGGCGAGGCGGAAGTTTCGGCAGAGTTTTTTTCTGGAGATCACCGTCCATCATGCGAGGAGAAAACAACACCGCCGCCACGGTTGCCCGTGGCGGCGGCGTGGAAGGAGAGCGGAGCGTCGGTTATTTCCTCCGGCGGCGGATCGCCATTATGCCTCCGCCGAGCAGGCCGAGACCGATGAGAGCCATCGAGGTGGGTTCCGGCACCGCGTTGATCTGGGTGTTCATGATGTCGTGGTCATTGCCATCTGCGCCGTTGCTGCCGCCAAAGCCGAGGGTCGCCGAACCGGAGCCACCAAACAAAGTTGCCAAATTAACCGTAAAATCCTGCGCATGGTCGGAGCCCGCATCAGATTTGAAGTCCACATGAAGGTTGTTCGAACTCGCCGTGTAGGTTGCTGTGACGTTGAAGTAATCATTTCTATCCAGGTCACTGCCGACAGAAAAGGATCCAATCAAGCCACCGCTGCTGGTATGGACTTCCACCAGGTTGTTGGGGAGGTTCGAATAGTCGTTCAAAACGATGGCGACATAGGTGCCGAGACCGCTGCCAGTGAATCCACCAGTGCCTACGCTGGCAGAGGTGCCCGCAGTTTGCATAATCATTGACGTCTCGTCCGCGTAGTGTCCACTCCCTCCGACAAAAGTATTCTGCCCCCGCATACCCCAAGTCCAGTCATCGGCGGGAATCACCTTGGCCGTATTCAGCCAGGCATCGCCGGCCTGAGTCTGAGCGTTACCTGTCAGACGCAGGCGTTTGGCGACAAAGCCAATTCCAGTTTCCCCCGAGTCATTTGCGAAATTTGCAGTATAATTAATGCCAGCCATGGTCCAGTCCGGACTCTGCCAGTCAGCCCCCTCAAAACTATACGATTTATTTATATCCGCGTAGGCCTGGTGGCTTTGTGCGACAAGCAGGACTGCCGCCGCCGCGAGGGTCGAATAAATTTTTGTTTTCATTTTTTTGATGGGTTGCAGGTTTTGGTGCTTCCCTTCAAATGATCTCTTCCTGTGGCGGAGGCCAGAGAATAAAATCTACACAAAGTAGAGCGGGTTTCAGCCGTCAGTTCTCTTGGTGGAACGGGCAGAGATGCCGGTTCGGGCAGAAGAAATGCTGGACGGGAATCCCGGTATAGACGGAGAGAGCGCACAGGTGTTTGGCGGAGGGAAACCTGGCCCCCGTCTCCCAATGCCCCCAAGTCGCCGAGCTGACACCGAGTTCTTCCGCCGCCACGCTCTCCTTGAGCCCACCCTCTTTGCGCCAACGGTGAAGAACGGCGGCGAAGTTCCTCGAAACTTCATCCATGATCCGTTGATCCGTTGATCCGTTGATCCGTTGATCCGTTGATCCGTTGATCCGTTGATCCGTTGATCCGTTGATCCGTTGATCCGTTGATCCGTTGATCCGTTGATCCGTTGATCCGTTGATCCGTTGATCCG
>Ga0316228_1000353_pt1 | contig 63716 bp, 58 predicted proteins | sample TBH18021metaG_FD_206005 | JGI IMG/M metagenome (GOLD analysis project Ga0316228, IMG submission 206005) | Freshwater microbial communities from Trout Bog Lake, Wisconsin, USA - TBH18021 | ecosystem: Environmental > Aquatic > Freshwater > Lake > Hypolimnion/Profundal zone | place: USA: Wisconsin... | reverse complement strand
TCCTTAAGCATTGTGTCCCCTCCATAACAAAATCTCCCATGCCTTATACTTCGACATAGGAGATTAAAAACCATTTTCGTACCCTATTACTTTTTTTACTTTATCGACAGCCTGGGCTGACCTGATGGTCAGCTATTTCTTTGCCAAAGATCCCAGGTTCTTCTGGCGCAACATTTGGCGGGTGATGGCCGGAAGACATTTTTTAAATTCCTCATAGCGTAATATCTCGTTTTCGGATAATGTATAGATATAAGCCGCTTCCATTTGCCCCCAAGCATAGACGGGGTGAAGGTAAAGCCACAGTTGAAATCAAATACAATATCACATAAAGTTAGGGAATCAACCAGGAATCAACATCCTTTATGATATCAAAAAGAAAGGAGGCAGACGCATATGCCTGTAATCACCCTCGAAGGTGCCCAATTGAGTGTAGAGCAAAAACGCGAGTTGGTGGCCGCTTTTACCAAGTCGGCGGCTGGCATCATGAAAGTACCTGAACAAGCTTTCATTGTTTTGATTAAAGAAAACAGCAAAGACAATATCGGCGTTGGCGGAACTTTATTATCAGACCGGTAGAAGTTGAGGCGGCTTTAGCAAAGATGGAGGGCGCGTCATGGGTAAGGGACAAAGCCAGGTAGTCATTGTCACCGGGGCGGCGCGAGGGATCGGAAAAGCCATCGCCCGGAAACTGGCCAACCAGGGGGCCAGTGTCGTCGCTGTTGACAGCGATGGTTCAGCCGGAGCCAAAACCAGGGAAGAGATGCGGGCAGCAGGACTGGATGTTAGCTTCGTCCAGGCTGATGTTGGTAAGGCGGCAGACATTTTAGCTGTTCTCAGAATGGTCGAATGTGAGTATGGGCGTCTTGACTGGATTGTGAACAACGCGGGGTTTGGTTCTGGAAAGACAATTGACGAAATTGAGGTCAGTGAATTCGAACGAATCATCGACGTCAATCTGAAGGCAGCTTTTTTGTTTGCCAAATTTGGCGCTGCTCTTCTGCGCCAGTCGCCTGCGGCAGCCATTGTGAATATTTCCTCCACCCGGGCCCTGATGAGCGAGCCTGGTGATGAAGCCTATGCCGCGTCCAAAGCCGGACTTTTGGGGCTGACCCATGCCCTGGCGAATTCTTTGGGGCCGAAGGTGAGGGTAAACGCAGTGTGTCCAGGCTGGATTGATGTAGGAAAATCAGCCGATCCGCTGCGCCAGGAAGATCACGCCCAGCACCCGGTCGGCCGGGTCGGGCAGCCGGAGGATATCGCCAACATGACCGCCTTTTTGCTGTCACCTGAAGCTTCGTTCATTACCGGTCAGGCGTTTGTGGTGGATGGCGGTATGACCAAGAAGATGATCTATGTGGAGTGACCCTCATGTTTAACAGGTAGTTAACCATAATCGCCAAAAATGGGGGGGAAGTATATGGCTTTACTTATCAAGGACGTCAAAACAGACATCCTGCGAATACCTCTTCAACAGCCGATTGCCGACTCGACCCATGTGCTGAACTGTTTTGATCTGGTCTATGTAAGGGTTTTCACTATGGAAGGAATCGTGGGCCACTCCTTTATGCTGTCGTTCGATTATGGGACTGGCTTGATGAAAGCCCTGATGGATCAAGAGGTCAAACGTCATGTGGTGGGAAAAGATGCACTGCAGATTGAAGCCATCGGAAACCAATTGGCCGCCCAATTCGAGTATTTCGGCAATGTAGGCTTGGCTGCCTGGGGGATCGCCGCCCTTGATGTAGCGTTATGGGATGTAAAAAGCAAATTTTACTCCATTCCGATGCAGGTTCTACTGGGTGGGCAGCATAAGAGCCTTCCGGTGTACGGCAGCGGCGGCTGGCTCTCTTATTCAACCCAGACGCTGGTGGAAGAGGCTCTGCGGTATAAGAACGCCGGTTTTAAGGGCGTCAAACTAAAGATAGGGCATAACGACATCCGAAAAGATGTGGAGAGAGTGAAGGCCGTCCGCGAGGCCATCGGATTCGAGATTGACCTGCTGGTGGATGCCAACCAGGGATGGTATATTGACCAGGCCCTGGCCTTCTGTCGGGGATGCGAAGACCTCCGGCTGGACTGGCTGGAAGAGCCGCTGCGGCTGGACGACAAGAAAAATCTGGCGCTGCTGCGGCAAAAGATTGATATCCCTATCACTGTCGGCGAAAGGGAATACGGCGTGGCTCCGTTTCGCGAGCTTTTGGTCAATCAGGTGGCCGATATTGTTCAGCCGGATATTATCAGGGTGGGTGGGCTGACCAAATTCATGCAGGTTGCAAGGCTTGCAGAGGCCTTTAATGTGCGAGTCGCCTCTCATTTTTATAAAGAAACCGATATTTTTGCTCTGTCTGCTCTCAATAATGCAAAATATCTGGAGTATTTCGATTGGTTTGATGAATTATTTGTCCACCCCTTTACCGTTATCGACGGGATGGCTCCTGTGCCGGAAGCACCTGGCATGCACCTGGAGATCAAGCCTGAGGCTGTAAAAGAATACATAATAACGTGAACGAAGGAGCACTATTTGCCGATAAGCAGCAAGTGGTGCTCCTTCACCCGCTGCAAAGGATACATCGGTGAAGAATCATTTTTGAAAAAAGTGAAAGGGAAAGGCTCCTGGCAGGAGAATAAGAATAAAAACCGCGCTTTGCAATATTCGCTGCTTATCCTTGAGGATAAAGTCAAAACAATATTCAAGACTTCTGCATAAGGGCATAACGTGAGGAGGAGACAGTATGAGTTACAGGAGCCAGGGGGTATTAACAAAACCGGAAGGGTGTCTTAACAGGACTGTATTCAAATCTATGGGCTTTTCTGACGGCGATCTGACGAGACCGATTATTGGTATTGCAAACTCCTGGAACGAACTTGTGCCTGGGCACTTCAACCTCAGACAAGTGGCGGAGCATGTCCGCAAGGGGATTCACTTGGCTGGCGGCACTGTGGCTGAATTTGGGGTGATTGGACCCTGTGACGGGACGGCGCAGGGGCATAAGGGAATGCACTTTATCCTGCCGGCCCGGGATCTCATTGCCAACGACATTGAGATCATGGTTGAGGCGCACCAGCTGGATGGTATTGTGCTGCTGGGATCATGCGACAAAATCGTGCCTGGAATGCTGATGGCTGCGGCCAGATTGTCTGTACCCGCCATTTTTTTAAACGGCGGACCCATGCTGGGCGGCGTTGAGTTCGATGGCCGGAAATCTGATTTTACAACCATGTCCGAAGGGCTGGGGATGGTCAAAAGCGGTAAAATCGACGAAGCTTCCTTTTATGAGTTGGAGGAACTCTGCGGGCCGACCTGCGGCTCATGTTCCTTCTACGGAACAGCGAACACGATGTGCTGTCTGGCTGAAGCCATGGGCATGGCCCTGCCTGGAGCAGCCTTGATTCCTGCCGTTTATGCCGAAAGGTCTCGAATCGCCGAACAGACTGGATTGGCTATTGTGGATCTTGTCAAGAAGAAGGCTCCTGGTATCATCACCCTTGAGTCGTTGAAGAATGCTATCAGGGTGCTGATGGCAACAGGCGGATCGACCAATGCTGTTTTGCATCTTAGCGCGATTGCGGCTGAAATTGGCATCAAGCCCCAGACGATGATGGATTTATATGACACCCTCAGTGAAACTACACCGCTGATCGCAAAAGTCAACCCTGCTTCCAAGTACGATATGGAAGACTTTTATCGTGCCGGCGGTATACCGCAAGTCATGAAAGAAATCGCCGCATTGCTTGATTTGAATTGTCTTACTGTGTCAGGCGAAACGGTGGGTGAAAACCTCAAAAGATACCGATCCAGGTACAGTATGGACCGCAATGTGATTAAAACCATGGCCGAGCCGTTTGACAGCCTGAAAGGACTGGCTATTTTGAAGGGCAACCTTGCGCCGAATACCGCGGTCACGAAACCGGCGGCAATTGATCCGTCAATGTGGACTTTTACCGGCACGGCAAAAGTCTTTGACTCTGAGGAAGAGGCTGAAGAGGCAATACTGGACGGGAAGATTGTCGCCGGAGATGTCGTCGTTATCCGTTATGAAGGACCAAAAGGCGGACCAGGGATGCGGGAAATGTATAAAGCGATGAAATATTTGTACGGGGTTGGGTTGGCCAAAAAGACAGCCTTGATTACAGATGGCCGATTTTCAGGTACCAATAACGGTTGCTTTGTGGGCCATATTTCACCAGAGGCGGCGGAAGGCGGACTGCTGGCGATTGTCCAGGACGGCGACAAGATTACCATCGATATTCCCAATAAAAATCTTGAGCTTCATCTAGCGGAGGATGAAATCAGGAGCAGACAGGCCAAATGGCAAAGACCGAAACCTAAGTTTACTAAAGGATATCTGCACGTTTACGCCAAACTGGCCTCGTCGGCGGCAGAAGGAGCTGTTTTGAAGATATAGTCATATAGGACCAGAGCTGATTAGAAGTGCGAGCAGGGATGTTTCTTTGTTGGTACATTGATATGGTATAATAAGAGAAGAGTATGGGGGATTGAAAATACCATGCTGGGTTTATCAACGCTTGATTAACACCAAGAGGGAGACAGTCAGCCATGAAAGATAAGAAAAACCGAAATGTATTGAACTTCCGGAGCAAACGGCCACGGAGTTCGCAAATGGAAATTGAGAGCAAGGCTGCGGAAATGGACAGGATTGCTGATGAAATCGCCCTGAAACTCTTCCGGGGCAGTGATGTGCCGGAGAATTCCGTCGCAACTACAGGTAGAGGGCTGGCCTGCCTTGCGGACCGGATTCGCCTGCTGCAGGAGGCGGCGGTGGTATTCGCTTATAGTCAAGGGCCGGAGCTGTTCGACGAGACCGGAATAAAAATCGTAATCGCTTTCGCCGAAGATACATACCGGATTGCAAAGCGCCTGGAACAGGGCGGAGAGCTGGCACCAAGCCTGGTCGAGGGCTGGAAGGCCGGCCTGGATGCTTTCGACGCGTGGCTGGAGCTGAAGGTGCCTTACGACGGCTGAGGTATTTCTCCGTAGCGCTCCGGCCGGAACAAAGTTTAAGCACCGGCTGCTTTTATAGCAGCCGGTGTTTTGTCTGAAAAAGACCAGAACATCCTGCTGGCGAAAGAATTTGCCAGGATAGATTTCCTGGAAAAGGATAGTGCGGTCTGTCGGCCAATCTGTCAGTAGCAATCCAGCACGGCAGGAGTGGCTTCCGCAATTAATGATATTTATCTATTGCTAATGTTTGTTTAAAAGTGTAAACTAAATATAGGTATGTAATTAAAAAAATTATATATACTAGGGATAGTACCTAAATTACCAAAGAAAGAGGCAATGTGTGACTGGACATAAATTTGAGACCAGACTCAAAGGCGAAGATAATTCTTTTCGGGAACTTTTTCAGCGGCATCCCGCCAATCCGATTTTGACTGCCCAGACTTGGTCGTACCCGGCGAACACAGTGTTCAACCCGGGGGCGACTATTTTTCACGGCAAAGTCTTGTTGCTGGCCAGGGTTGAGGATAGACGGGGTTTTTCCCACCTTACCAAGGCTGTCAGCGAGGATGGGGTGACGAACTGGCAGATAGACCCATCTCCGACCATGGAGGCCGACCCGGTCAATCATCCGGAGGAGCTTTGGGGGATTGAAGACCCCCGGATTACCTGGCTTGCCGAATTGAACAAGTGGGCTATTACCTATACAGCCTATTCCCGTGGCGGGCCGCTTGTGGCTATGGCGCTGACCGAAGACTTTGTGAATTTTGAGCGGCTTGGCCCGATCATGCCGCCGGAAGATAAAGATTCTGCGTTGTTTCCGCGCCGGATCAACGGAAAATGGGCGCTTATCCACCGGCCTATTGCCGCCAACTATGTCCCTGGGGCGCACATTTGGTTGTCATATTCCGACGATCTGTCGCATTGGGGTGACCGTCGGGTGTTAATGCATGCCCGCCGCGGCGGTTGGTGGGACGGTGGTAAAATCGGCCTCGCCGCGCCACCACTGGAAACTGCTGACGGGTGGCTCCTTTTTTACCACGGTGTTCGCCAGACTGCTTCCGGGTCTATTTACCGGATGGGCTTGGCGCTTCTTGACCTTGAAGATCCTCTTAAGGTGCTGCACCGGAGCGATGAATGGCTTATGGGCCCGACCGCGTGGTACGAACGGGAGGGAGACGTGGATGATGTCGTTTTCCCCAGCGGCTGGGTGGTGGACGAAAAGACCGGACTGTTAAAACTGTACTACGGAGGGGCGGATTCGTGCATCGCTGTTGCTACCGCCTCGTTAAGCGATCTGTTGGAATATATTCATAAATGCCCGGAACCGAAAGACGAAGCGCTTTATTGATCTGCTTCCGGTTTGTTGCAAATAGCTCCAGGGTGTGCAATTCAGAACAAGTTTGTACGTTTTGGAGGCTGAATAGGTCCAACAGAAAAACCAGCGCCTCTCATGGGGCGTGGATTTTGCAGGACTTTATTTCTGGCGTGAAACTTGCAACAGATATATTGGATTGGAAGCCTGACGATAATGCTGGAAGTTATCTTCAGGGAAAGGCGGATCATGAGTAAAATGAATGGGATTAGGAATGTTGCTTTTTTGAGTACCTATCCACCCCGGGAATGCGGCCTGGCAACATTTACGGAGGACCTTGTCAACGAAATCACCAAAGTGGCCCTGGTCCGGCCGTACGTTATTGCGGTTGCTTCGGGTACGGAAGAATACACAGACCCGAGGGTCGTCTTTCAACTTCGTCAAAACGAGCGGGAAAGCTATTTTGAGACCGCTACGTGGGCCAACGCCTATGTCGACCTATTAGTTATTGAGCATGAATATGGAATCTTCGGCGGGGAATGCGGCGAATACATCATCGATTTGGCTAAAAGCCTGACAATACCTTTCATCGTCACCACGCACACGGTGCTGGAAGCGCCATCTACCAAGCAACAGGAGGTCCTGAGGGATCTTGGACAACTTAGCGCCATGGTGGTGACTATGGCTGAAAGTTCGGTATCAATCCTGGCCAAGACATACGATATCGCACCCGATAAAATCACGGTTATACCCCATGGTGTACCCAGCCTGCTGGTGGGGGGACGGGAGAAGCTAAAGGCCGGTCATGGCTTAAAGGATAAACAGGTTATCAGCAGTTTTGGTCTCCTCAGCCCAGCCAAGGGTATCGAGTATGGCATCGAAGCTGTGGCGAAAGTCGCGGTGGATTTCGAGAATATTGTCTACCTGATATTGGGCAAGACGCATCCTTGCGTCAAACAGGGAATGGGCGAAAGCTACAGGCAGAGCCTTATGGATCTGGCGGAAAGTCTCGGGGTGCGGGAGAATGTCCGGTTTGTCGACAAGTACCTGACAAAAGAAGAAGTGATAAAGTACCTGCACTTGTCTGATATGTACCTGACGCCCTATCTGTCCAAAGAGCAGGCAGTGAGCGGGACGCTGGCATACGCGGTCGGCTGCGGGCGGGTCGTTGTGTCTACACCGTACCGCTACGCCCAGGAAATGTTGGGGGATGGCAGGGGAATGCTGGCTGAATTCAGGGATTCGGATTCCTTGGCGGAGTGCATGAGCTATGTTCTGCGCAACCCGCTGCGAAAGAAGGAGATGGAGCTGAAGACCTTGGCGGTCGGACGGACCATGACCTGGGATAATGTGGCCAGTCGTTACACCAAATTGTTTATTAAAATCACTGAAGAGTTTCATCCGGACGGAGCGTTGGTGGGATAAATGAATAAATTTATGAAACCTTTTGATGATGCCCATATCCTCAGGATGACTGATGACACTGGAATGTTCCAGCACGCGCTGTTTAGCGTCCCAGACCTGATGAAGGGGTATACCACCGACGACAACATCAGGGCGCTGATCATGGCGGTGATGCTCTATGAGAAGCTGCAAAAGCCTGCGTACCTTGCATTGGTTTACCGGTACCTGGGATTTGTCCTATATGCTCAGAATGAAGCCGGGCGATTCCGAAATTTTATGACCTACGACCGGCAATTTACCGAAAAGGAAGGGTCGGAGGATTGTTTTGGGCGCTGTCTGTGGGCCTTGGGGTACACCCAAGCTTCACCTGCTATGCCCACCGGAATAAAAGAAGCCTGTATCGGAGCTGTCAATCGTGCCTTGCCCAATATCCAAGGCCTTGCAGCAGTGCGCGGCCAAGCGTATTCCCTGATTGGCCTTAGCTTTATCGGCAGTCCTGAAGTTGATTATCTGATTCGCGAATTGGCTGACTCGATTTTCAACCGGTTTGAAAACAATGCCGGGGATGAGAATTGGCAATGGTTTGAAGACAACCTTACTTACGACAACGCGGTATTGCCGTGGGCTTTGTTCGCGGCCCACAGCCGCCTGGGGCAGGACAGACTACTTCGCGCGGCGCGAGAAAGTCTGTCCTTTCTTGACCTGGTGTCTTTTCGGGACGGTTATTTCCGTCCGGTGGGCTGCAACGGGTGGCTGGTACGCGGCGCAGAGCCGGCGCTGTTTGACGAGCAGCCTCTGGAAGCCTGTACTTCTACACTGGCTCACTTGGCCGCGTATGAGGCCACCGGCGACGCCGCTATGCTGGAACTGGCCCAGAGGAGCTTCGGCTGGTATCTGGGAGAAAACTCGTGCCGGGAAGACCTGATCGACAGCGAATCAGGTGGATGCTGCGACGGCATCACCCCTAACGGCCTGAACCGTAATCAAGGGGCCGAAAGCATTGTCAGCTACACTGTTGCCAGGTTGGCTTTGGCACAGTGCGAAACTGCTGCAAGTAGAAAACGATTGACTTGCTGTTCACGCTGAACCTGGCGGCCGCTTGTTACGCTATCCGGTGGAGCAGCAACTTTGTAAATTGGGGCAGCAAAAAGCTCATGCAATAAAAGAGGTGAACAAGAATGGAAAAACATGAATATATGGAAACAATGGAAAAACAGCTGGCAGAATATAATGCAAAATTAACCCAGCTCCGAACTAAAGCCCTTAAAGTCCAGACTGATATGCGCAGAGAGTATCTCAGCCAGATAAAGATCCTTGAAAGCAAGCGGGATAAGCTCAGAGAAACGTATGGGCAGCTTAAGGAAGCCGGTGTAAGTGCCTGGGAAGAAGCCAAAGATGTGACAGAGACAGCATTTGTTGATTTCAAGGAAGCTTTTGATAAGGCCATCAATCGTTTCAAGTTTTAGATGAGATTTTCCGGGGCCTGGAAGGAACGTGATTTTGGATGAAAGTAATCATTCTCGCGGGCGGCGGGGGAACCCGCCTGTTTCCGCTTTCGCGCACCCGGTTTCCCAAGCAATTCCTGAAAATGAATGGCGATAAATCGCTTTTAGCCCAGACAATTGAGCGCTTTTTGCCGTTGGTGAAACCCTCCGACATGGTTATTGTGACCAGTCAGGACTATGTTCATCATGTGAAGACTGAGCTTGCAGTTTCAAAAGCTACGGACGCCCATATTCTGCTGGAACCGGAGGCGCGCAATACGGCTCCGGCCATCGCGTTTGCGGCAAGGTACTGTATTGAGCAGTTGGGCTGTGGGCTGGATGAGGTGATGGTTGTGACGCCATCCGACCATGTCATCCGCTCTGTGGAAGCTTTCACTGCTAATGTGGGGCAGGCGGCCGAGATGGCGGCTATGGACAAGGTGGTGACTTTTGGCGTAGAGCCCGATAGTCCGGAAACAGGCTATGGCTATATCCAGGCCGGAAAACCCTTTGGCAGCGGCTTTCTTGTCAAATCGTTCAGGGAAAAACCGGACAAGGAAACAGCGGAGGCTTATCTGGCTAGTGGCGGATATTACTGGAATTCAGGTATGTTTGCCTTTACTATCGGCCGCTTTATGGCCGAGTTGAGGGATCATCAGCCGGATATTTACATCCTGGCTGATACAGACCTTGCGGCGATGACGGATCATTTCGCTGAGATGCCGAACATTTCGGTCGATTATGCTGTGGCGGAGAAATCGGGACAGGTGATGATGCTGCCGCTCACGGCAAAGTGGAGCGACATTGGGTCTTGGGATGCCATTTATGATGTGCTGGGCAAAGATGCTGACGGCAACGCGGTTAAAGGCGATTGCATTCCGATTGATTGCTCAAACACCCTGATGCTGGGAAACAGCCGCCTGATCGCCGGGATCGGCTTAAAGGATCTGTTGGTAGTGGAGACGGACGACGTCATCCTTGTTGCGCAAAAAGGCGAATCCCAGAAGGTCAAAGAGCTGGTTACCAGGCTCAAGGCAAAAGGGAGGATAGAAGCGGATGAGCATACGACCGTGTATCGTCCCTGGGGACTATATACCGTGCTGGGCTCAGGGCCAGGCTACAAGATGAAAAAGATAGTCGTTAATCCGGGCCAGGTACTTAGTCTGCAAATGCATTATCACCGCAGCGAGCACTGGATTGTTATCGGCGGTACGGCGAAGGTGACCATCGGCGAGACCGAATCTATGGTGCACGAAAACGAGGGCGTATTTGTAGCGCAAACGACAAAGCACCGGATTGAAAACCCCGGCAGGTTGCCGCTGGAGATCATCGAGGTGCAAAATGGCAGTTATTTGGGTGAGGACGATATCGTCCGATTTGAGGATATATACGGCCGAGCCTAAGGAAGGCCCAAGGAAGGATATGGAATGATTAAAGTCGGTACTGACGGCTGGCGGGGAATTATCAGCGAAGATTTCACCTTTAACAATGTGCGCCTTGTCGCTGAAGGCATCGCAAATTATATCGCCGGCCGTGGTGAAGCTGATAAGGGGATCGCTGTCGGCTATGACTCCCGGTTTTTGTCAGCGGAGTATGCGGCCGACTGTGCGGCCGTTTTGGCCGGAAAGGGCATCAAGGTATGGCTCGCCGACAGTATTATGTCGACCCCGGCGCTTACCTGGCAGGTGAAAGATCGTGCCGCCGCCGGCGGAGTCATGATTACCGCCAGCCACAATCCGGGGGAATACAACGGTGTCAAGTTCAAGGCATCGTACGGTGGATCGGCTTCGCCGGAAATCATGGCCCAGATCGAGAAATGTGTCCGGTCACTGGAAGAGAGTGGACGCCTATTCCCCAAAGTGACACCGGTTCCGGCGATCGAATATTTTGCGCCTCAGGCCAGCTATCTTGAGCATGTCAAGGCTATGCTGGACAAAAAGACCCTGGCCGGGTTTAAAGGGAAAATCATCTTTGACGTTATGCATGGCGCGGCGATGGGGTACTCGCGGGATCTTGCCCAAGAATATGGACTGGATATGGCGGAGCTGCACAGCGAGGTTAATCCGACCTTTGGTGGAGTGAATCCCGAGCCGATTGAGAAAAACCTGACTGCCTTAAGACAGGCGGTGATAGAGCAAAAAGCCTATATCGGTCTTGCGACCGACGGTGACGGTGACCGTATCGGAGCGATAGACGCCGATGGTCGCTTTATCAATCCCCACCAGATCATCGCTCTTTTGACGAAGTATTTTGTTGAAAAGCGTGGCTGGACCGGGGGTGTCGTCCAGACGCTGACAGTATCAGAGCTGGTAAAGCGGGTAGCCAGGAAATACGGGCTGAAGCTTTTTGAAACGCCGGTTGGGTTTAAGTATATCACCACCCTGATGCTGAAAGAGGACATTTTGATCGGCGGCGAGGAGTCCGGCGGCATCGGCTTGAAAAACTATATCCCTGAACGGGACGGCGTGCTGCTGGGGTATCTTCTGATCGAGATGGTAGCCGCTTATGGCCGGACGCTGGGGCAGTTGATCGATGAGATGATGGGTGAACTCGGCTGGTTCTATTATGACCGTGAAGACTTACATCTTGAGATGGAGAAGAAGGAGCGCCTGATGAAGGCGCTGACCGATAAGCCGCCAGACACCCTGAATGGACTGGCGATTGTGTCCTGCGATCTGTCCGACGGCTGTAAGCTGTATCTGTCTGACGGCTGGGTGATGTTCCGCGCGTCAGGTACAGAGCCTATTGTGCGTATTTATGCAGAGGCGAATCAGCCTGATCGTCTGCGTGATATACTAAAGAAAGCAGTGGATTTTGCCAATAACGCATAATGTGCTTGGTTTGGGCTCTGGCGGTTAAGCCAGGGCCGGATAGAGTCAAAGGTTATAGGGCTAACCCAAAAAGAGAGAGAAGGAATTATTATGAGCACAGTTCAGAACAGAGTTACGATTTATCGGTTGCCGCCTGAGGAAGTTGAGTTATTTTTAGCAACGAAGTATGGTGGTAAAATAGCAACAGTTAACGCCGGCCGGCTGGCAAGACTGAATCAAAAACGGGAAAAATATGCTGCAGATTGTCTGAAATCCGAAGTTGAAACCCCGATTGAAACCCCTTGAAGGTTGTTGGGGTCGCATACAGCCAAGTTCACGAAGACCGCTATGAAGCCTTGCACTTATCATAGACCTTGTCAAAGGTAGGAGGAGATACGATGGATCTTTCGCAAATATTTTGGGTGTTTTTCGTGGTGCTCGCCGTCTGGCCGATGCTAAAGCAGCAGACGATTTTACGAGCACGGGTGAAGCTGATCCGGGCCATAGAAGAAAAGAGAAATTCCCGGTTAATTACGTTGATCCACCGCCAGGAGGCTATCAGTATCCTGTGGCTGCCGATCAGCAGGTACATCAGCATCGAAGACTCCGAGCAGGTGCTGCGGGCGATACGCCTGACACCGGACGACATGCCTATCGACATATTGCTTCATACTCCGGGCGGACTGGTGCTGGCTTCCGAGCAGATCGCTCACGCGTTACTCCGCCATCCGGCTAAGGTCAGCGTTCTTGTGCCCCACTACGCCATGAGCGGCGGGACAATGATCGCTCTTGCCGCCGATGACATCATCATGGATGGCAACGCCGTGCTGGGACCGGTTGATCCGCAAATTGGCCAGTATCCGGCAGTGTCCATCCTAAGTGCTGTAAAGCAGAAGAATATAAACCGCGTACACGATGAAACACTGATTTTGGCGGATATGGCCCAAAAGGCGATGCATCAGGTAGAGGAATTTTTGGTGGAGCTTTTAACTGACAAAATGTCGCCCGAAAAAGCCAAAACCCTTGCCCATACCTTGAGCGGCGGCCGCTGGACCCATGATTTTCCGATAACCTGTGACCGGCTAAAAGAGATGGAACTGCCTGTTACCCCCAGCCTGCCGTCAGAAATCTATGATTTGATGGAGCTTTACCCCCAGCAGGCGCAGCGGCGCCCATCGGTACAGTATATACCGATACCCTACGGCGGGGGCGGGGCTAAAAAACCCTAAGGCAAATAAGATAGTAAAAAGGACCAAGTGATCAACAATCACTTGGTCCTTTTTGGGTTGCAGTTAGAAAGATCAGAGAATGAAACAGGAAGCCGCACTATTTGAAAATTGCTTTGGACAGCATGGCGTGGATTCCTTTGTTTCCGTCAACCAGCTGGGTTACCCGGAGGTCAACGGCAAGGCTTGACAGGGAATAGGCATCAAGGTTGGTTAGTCCTTTGACTTTAACCAAAAAGGCAATCATTTCTCTGAGCGCGATTTTGGCTGCCTGATCCAAATCAGGGTCAAAACCGAAGGTAATCCAGTGGGAGGGCGTTTCCGCCACCGGCTGGTTTAGTTTCATATCCTTGCGCAGGACAAATTGGAGAACAGCCTTTTCCAGAGCGGTCTCCAGGGCGGTAAGGCATACCTCGCCATCCCCTTGGGCGGCGTGAGCGTCCCCGGTGGAAAACAGAGCCCCTTTAACAAAAACCGGCAAGTAAAGGGTGGTTCCTGCGACCAGCTCCCTGCAGTCGATGTTGCCGCCAAAAGCATCAGGCGGGGCGGTGGAAAACCGGCCCGACAGTTTGGGGGCAAGCGCCATGTTGCCAAGGAAAGGCCGGAGCGGGATTTCGATGTTGGCTGAAAAGGCTGTTGTCATTTTATCAAGGTCGAGGACAAAATCTTTTATCTGTCCGTCCGGGAAGTCTTCAGGTAATGTGCCGAACTTGGCGACACTGCCGGGAATATTGTAGTTTACCGCGAAGGGTCTGGGAACAAGCTCCCGGATTCGTATTTCCAAGACATCGCCTGGCTCAGACCCATTGATGTAGATTGGCCCTGTCATCGTATGCCCGGTTCTGTTTTCAGCCGCAAATTCACGGCGGAGCTCCAGCAGTCTTTCCATGGTGAGGCCGGGGATCAGTCGGTCGTTGTATAGGGCCAGGGTTTGAAGGGTGACGGTGTCCCCGGAATCGATATACAGTACAGGTGGGATAGAGTTGTCAAAATATCCGGTGTACGTGGTGTCAGGGCCAGCCGGTAAAGTGACTGATTTTCCTTCTGGGGTCGGTGTAGAAACTTTCATCCGAAGACCACCTTTTCAATGATTGGTTTGCCCGGGCGTATCGTATTTCTTGAGTTATTCACCAGCGACGCACCAATCCCTCTTCGACCGCTGACAGGCAAGGGCGGAGTAGGCGTGATCGCCGCAGTAATGGCTGAAAGCCTTGCTGGGAGGAAAGACTCTTTGAAAAAGACTAACGGCAGGAATGTGGCAATAAAAACCGAATAAACAAGACATAAAATGGATATTTGGCCAAACTAGCCGGGGATTTACAGGAGATCATAGCCAAGTTTCGCGTGTAGGAGCGCGACTGGTCGCGTCAGGAAAGAAGGAAGAAAAATGAAGTCAGGGATTTATCGTCACTACAAGGGGAAATACTATCAGCTGCTCTTTGTTGCCAAACACAGCGAAACTCTTGAGGATTTCGTCGCCTATCAGGCGCTGTATGGGGAGTGCTCCTATTGGGTCCGGCCGTTGGCAATGTTTTCAGAGGAGGTTGTGGTAGACGGGAGACAACAGCCTCGCTTTGAGTATGTGGGGCAAAAAATTCCTTGTTAAGGGTTACTTATTGGTTTGCCGGCAACAGCCAGGAAACCCCCTGGCTGTTTGCTTGGTGTCGTAATTTATCCGGGGGTAACTGATGAACCTGACAAGGGCTTTTCTTTTCGAAAAATTCCTTGGGCCATTTTCCCTTGTTTCAACATTGCCTGTCCAAAACACGCAGGTGATGGAATTAATCATGGTGAATTATGACAAGTACTCATCATGGCCGGATATAGTATGCGTCAGGAAGGATGACAGGAGCGTAATCTGGTGCCGAAGGAGGCTTATGGAAAAAATGCTTAATTTCCTGGACGAAAGTGCTTTGCGGCAGTATTTTTGCGAAAAAGGGCTGCTGAGAGATCCGGATCAAGCTAAAGTCCAGCTGCTGAGCGGGGGTGTTTCCTGCGAGGTGCTCCGGGTAGACTCACCAGAGGGTTCGTTTGTTGTGAAAAAGGCGCTGCCCAAGCTCAGGGTAAAGGAAGACTGGTTCTCTGATGTCAGTCGCATTACCAACGAAAAAGATTGTCTGGCCTTCTACAACCGGCAAGTTCCGGAGAGCTCGCCGCGACTGCTGTTTTACGATGCTGAAAATTATTTGTTTGGCATGGAAGCAGTTCCTGCGGCTGCCCGAATGTGGAAAGGCCAATTGCTGGAGGGAACCGTCGATTTCGTTGTTGGCCGCAAGGTCGCCGCGACCCTTGCCGAGGTCCACAATAGCGCCGCGCGAGATGCCGAGGTCCGGCGGCGGTTTGCTGATAAGAAATTTTTCATCGAGCTGCGGATCGATCCCTACCTGCGCACTACCGCCACCCGGCACCCGGAACTGGCGGCTCAGATCAGCGCCGAGTGCGAACGGCTCACCGCCTCAGCGCAAACGCTGGTTCACGGAGATTACAGCCCCAAGAATATTCTTGTCCAAGGAGAAAAGGTGTATATCCTCGATTACGAGGTGGCTCATCTGGGAGACGCTTCCTTCGATCTGGGTTTTTTGACCAATCATTTCCTTTTGAAGGCCATCAAGAACAAGCAGTGGGGATTGGATTACCTCAATCTGATGCTTGATAGTATCGACACCTATTTTGCCGCAATTGATTTCACCGACAAGAGGGAACTGGAACGCAGCACTGTCAGGACGCTGGCGATGTTGTTCCTGGCGCGGGTGGACGGCAAATCGCCGGCAGAATACATCACCGACGAGGCCGACAAGGCTCTTATCCGCAAGATCAGTTATGCGATGCTGAAAGAAGGGCTTACGACTTACCGGGAAGTGGTCGAGCTTTTCCGGCGCGAACTTAGTCTGGCCTGAATAAAATTGAAGGGAGCGTCAACATGAAAAACACAGCCATACAACAGATCAAAGCCCGGCAGGTTTATGACTCGCGGGCCAATCCCACTGTAGAGGTCGATGTAATCCTGGAAGGCGGTGCCTGTGGGCGGGCAACCGTTCCGTCGGGGGCTTCCACCGGTAAATATGAGGCTTTGGAACTGCGGGACAATGACCCGGCCAGACTGGGCGGCAAGAGTGTTCTCCAGGCGGTGGCCAACGTAAATTCCATCATCGCGCCGCAGTTATTGGGTGAGGACGCCCTGGATCAGACCCGGATCGACGGCATCCTTTGTCAGTTGGACGGGACGCCTACAAAGTCCAGACTTGGAGCTAATGCCATTCTCGGGGTTTCTATGGCAACCGCGTGGGCGGCGTCCAAGGCACTGGATGTACCGCTGTACCAGTATCTGGGAGGAGCCAATGCCAGGACGATTCCCATTCCGATGATCCAGATCATCGGTGGCGGCATCCACGCCAACCAGGCCATTGATATTCAGGATTTTATGGTCATCCCGGTAGGCGCCCAAACCTTTGCCGAAAGTATTGAGATGACGGTGAATGTATATAACGGTACAAAGCGGGTCTTCGCGAAACTGGGTAAACCGGTCTCGGTTGCCGATGAGGGCGGTTTCTGGCCCACATTTACTTCCAATACCGAAGGGCTTGATCTGCTGGTCGCCGGTATCGAAGCAGCCGGGTACCGCCCGGGTGAGGACATCGCCATTGCCCTTGATGTTGCTTCCAGCCACTTTTATGAAGACGGCCACTATCGATTTGCTTTGGAGCAGCGCCGGATGGATCCGACAGAATTTATCGACGTGCTGGAGGGGTGGGTGAAGAAGTACCCGATTATTTCGATTGAGGATGGTATGGCAGAGGACGACTGGGCAGGGTGGGAAGCCCTCACTCGCCGACTGAAGGGAAAAGTTCAACTGGTGGGTGATGATCTGTTTGTTACCAACTCCGCCAGGGTAAAAGAGGGGATCAGCCGCGGTATTGCCAACGCCGTGCTCATCAAGCTTAACCAGATCGGCACGATTACGGAGACGCTTCAGACCATCGAGGTGACCAAAAACGCGGGCTACCTGCCGGTGATTTCGGCGCGGTCCGGTGAGACCGAGGATACAACCATTGTTCATCTGGCCATTGCCACCAACGCCGGACAGCTCAAGGTTGGTTCGGTGGCCAGGACCGAGCGGACAGTGAAGTGGAACGAGGGGATCCGTCTGGAGGAAGCTATGGGTTCAGCGGGAGTGTACCCGGGCCGGGAGTTATTCAGGCGAGTCATTCCGGGAGGGGTATAGGGGTTACAAGGCATAAGCAAAAAAAGGCCGGTATGGCCTTTTTTGCATGTTACGCAGCAGTGGTTGCCTGCCAGGTTATTCTCGATGACAGGCGTTATTAGTTGCCAGCCGGCTCTTTTTGGGAGTGGAGATTTTCGGCTGTGTCGTAATCTTATGAAAAAGGCGTCATTTTTAGAGGGGTATCGTATTTTGCTGTCGAATATCCGCACTATCATTTTTCCATTTACAGGGGTGACAGCAGTGGTAAGCTTAAGGAATAAGGTTCAGGGGTTTTTGGCGCATTCCAATATGAGTTATTTCTTAGGCATGGTTGCGGTTGCTTTTCTGATCGCCATGTGGGCTTATATCATTGACAGGATCGACTCAGATTATCGGACCGAGTTTAACTCGATTACCCGGACGAATGATAACTTGGTAAAAGCCTTTGAGGAAAACGTCCGCCGCAATTTTCAGGACATGGATGACGTTCTCCTGTTTCTGAAAAGCGAATATGAGCGGCAGGGACGCGTGACTTCCGACATGCTTGTTCGAATGAACACCTCCAAATCGATGCCGGTCAATCATATATCGGTTGTCGATGAGACCGGCACCTATATAGCAAGTGTATTGCCGCAACTCATGTCCCGCAATGTCGTCGACAGGGAATACTTTCTTGTTCATCAGGGGGCTGACGACGGCAAGCTGTATATTGCGAAAGCGACTGTCGGACGGACTACCGGCAAGCCTACCTTCTATGTGAGCCGACGGCTGAACAAGCCGGACGGAAGCTTCGGCGGGGTTGTGGTAATGGGGGTCGATAGTTCCTATTTCTCGGAATTTTACCGCAAAATGCAGCTAGGGGACAACTATGGGATTACTCTTGCCGGCCGGGATGGGATGATCCGGCTGCGGCAGGTTGGCGACCATTTGGATGTTGGGTCGGATGTTCGGGGTGCCCCTTTATTCCGTTATGCAGCCCAAGCAGAGAACGGCTCGTTTGTTGATGTTTCCTTCCTTGATAAAATCCGCCGGATCTATAGTTACCGGGTTATGCCCGACTATCCTCTGATTGTGAATGTTTCGGTAGTGGAGAGCGAAGCGCTGGCCGACTTTTACCTGCGGCGGCAAGGATACTTCCTGACCGCGGGGATTGCCAGTTTTGTCCTTGTGGGAGTTTTTGCACTGCTGATCTGGATGGTGGAGGCTCTTCGCCGGTCGAGGGACGAACTGGAAAACCGGGTGGCAGCGCGGACTCAGGAACTGCAGGCCGCCAATGAAGAACTCATTGCCTCTGACGAGGAATTGCGGCAGCAGTATGGCAAAATCCTGGCGCGGGAAGAGGAAATTCATCGTCAGAATGTTGTTCTTGCTTCGCTTCATCAGACGGCGCTGGGGATGATGCAGCGACTGGAGATTAAGGATTTGCTCAAAATGGTTGCCGCAGGGGCGACTGAACTTGTGGGCACAGAGCACGGCTATATCAGTCTGGTGGATGAAGCGCAAGGTATCTTCGAAAGAAAAATCGGGGTAGGTGTTTATGCCCAGGATGTCGGCAGGGCGATCAAAACCACGGAAGGTCTTGTCGGTCAGGTGTACAAGACCGGGGAAACGGTGGTAATAGAAGATTATAGCACCTGGGATCACCGTTTGAAGGATGCTTTTTTTGACCATTTGCACAGTGTTGTTCAGGTGCCGCTAAAAGTGGGGGAAAAGGTGATTGGCACCTTTGGTCTTGCATTCCTAACCCTGGATCGTCATTTCTCTGATAGCGATGTCGCTTTATTAAACCGGTTCGCTGAACTGGCGTCCATTGCCTTGGACAACGCCACCTTGGTCGCTTCCTATCGAAACGAGATTCAGGAGCGAAAGCAGGCTGAAAAACTCCAAAAGGCGCTGTATCTAATATCGGAAACAGTCAGCTCTTCGGATAATTTAGAAGAATTGTACCGGTTGGTGCATGCCATCATCGGTGAACTGATCCCGGCGAAGAATTTTTCTATTTCTCTCTATGATGAGCAATATGGGATGATTCATTTTCCCTACCGGGTCGATGAATGCGATGGCAACCCCGGCAGCCGGAAATTGACCAAAGGACTGACTGAATACATTATTAGAACCGGACAGCCCCTTTTCGTCAATCCACAGGTCCTGGCCGCACTGGAAGCCCGCGGCGAGGTTGTCATGATCGGTAGCCAGCCTACCGATTGGCTGGGCGTCCCGCTAAAAACGGCAAATAACGAAGTGTTTGGCGTCATGGCGGTGCAGACGTTTACTGAAGGGGCGCGATACACGGAAAAAGATCAGGAAATTCTCGCCTTTGTGTCGAAGCAGGTGGCGATGGCCATTAAACGTAAGCAAGCGGAGGAAACATCGAAATACCTTGGTATCCACGATATTCTTACCGGTCTTTACAACAGAGCCTTTTTTGAGGAAGAAACTAGGCGTTTCCAAGATGACAGCTATCTCCCGGTAACGGTGATGATTTGCGACATTGACGGATTAAAACTGGTCAATGACACCTTTGGGCATGCCGTCGGTGACGAATTATTGGCAGCCACCGCCAAGATCATCCGGGGCGTCATCCGAAAAGGTGACGTGCCAGCCCGGATCGGCGGAGATGAATTCGCGATTTTTCTATCCAGGGCTGACGAGAGTGTTGCTCATTCTCTGGCGATCAGGCTCCGGGCCCAGGTTGAAAAGTATAATCAAATGGGGCCCGGAGTGCCGCTCAGTGTTTCTTTCGGATATGCAGTGGGTCAGAAGCGGGATGCTTCTATTCAAAAACTGATCAAAGAAGCGGATGACAATATGTACCGCGAAAAGCTGCATCATTCGCGCAGTGCCCGTAGCGCCATCGTGCAGACAGTCATGAAGCTGCTGGAAGAACGCGACTTTGTCACTGAAGAGCATGCTGAAAGATTACAGGATTTGACTTCGAGGCTCGCCTTAAAGCTTGGCCTGTCAGAACCGTGTATTGCCGAGATCCGTCTTTTGGCTAAGTTTCATGACATTGGGAAGATAGGAATTCCTGATCATATTCTGCTGAAGGCGGGGCCTTTGACGCCTGAGGAATGGTCGGAAATGAAAAGGCATTGTGAAATCGGCTATCGTATTGCCCAGGCGTCACCTGATCTTCTGCCTATCGCTGAATGGATTCTGAAGCATCAGGAAAAGTGGGACGGTGAAGGATATCCCTTTAGACTGAAAGGCGGAGAAATTCCGCTGGAATGCCGTATTTTGGCTGTGGCGGACGCCTATGACGCCATGACCAGCGACCGACCGTACCGCAAGGCGATGAGTCAACAGGCCGCCATTGCCGAGTTAAGACGGTGTGCAGGCACTCAATTCGACGCCGATTTGGTGGAGCCGTTTATCAGCATCTTGGAATAAGAATCCACTCAAGGATCAGCGACCGCCTGGATTACAGGAAAAAGTGTCTCACTCAGATGAAATGGGTTCAAGAAAGCTTGATGCTAAGCATACTCCGCTCATGATATTTAAAATAGCTGAATGGTATGAAGGATTTTTGCGGCCTATAGCCAACATCTCTAGAAGAAACAGCTGAAGTTTTCCAGTGCGGAGGTTGGTTTTATCTGGTCAGCTCTGCGCTGTAAGGGGAAGATGAAATTTGTTAAAATTTGTGGTCAACTTGTCGATGCTGTTTACAGAAAAGCCGCTTTTGGAAAGGTTTTCAGCAGCCCGGGCGGCCGGGTTTCAATATATCGAAATTCAGTTTCCCTATGAATGGGAACAGGCCAAGATCAAGCAGCAGCTGGTAAAAAACAACCAACAGATGGTGTTGTTTAATGTGCCGGCTGGTGACAGGGCCGCCGGAGACCGTGGAATTGCCGCCAACCCTTTCCGGCAAGCGGAATTTCGGGCCGGGGTTCATACCGCACTGGAATGGGCGATCGGCCTGGGGGTTACCCGCCTCAATTGCTCGGCAGGCAAAAAACTTGCGGAATGCTCCAGGGAAGAACAACTTGAGACGTTGGTAAGCAATCTTCGTTACGGCGCTGAGGTGCTGGGACAAGCGGGTATTCAGCTTTTGATCGAGCCTTTGAATCGCTATGATATACCGGATTTTCTGTTGGATACCATCTCTGAAACACTGGCGATCATTGAAAAGGTTGACAGGCCGAATGTGCTATTGCTGTACGATATTTATCACGCCCAGCGGACAGGGGGAGAGTTAGCCGGAATATTGCACAGGCACTTGTCCAAAGTCGGCCATATCCAAATTGCGGATAATCCAGGGCGGCACCAGCCGGGTACCGGTGAAATCAACTTTCCCTTTTTGTTGAGGGAAATCGACAGAGTAGGGTATCAGGGGTTTGTTTCCCTGGAATACGAGCCATACCCTGATACGCCGGGGTCGCTGGGATGGCTGAGAGAATGGGGTTTGGTCAAATAAGAAGCAGTCCGGATAATGGGCCGGTGACAACTGAAAAATAGTTCCGAAAAGAGGAAAGTCTATGCGAAGAGCCTGGACTTTCTTTTTCAATGATTACAAATAGGGTAAATAAAATAGGCGACTCGGAGGAATCTGGTTCTCAAGATATAATGTGTATAATAGTCGGCTCATAAATTATCTCCATACAGAAGTTGAAAATAATTGACCCAGTTACTGATTAGCGTGAAAGGAGTTTTCACCCTTGCAAAAAGCAGCCAGACTTATTCAGGGCAATCAGGCCATCGCTGAAGGGGCTCTCTACGCCGGAGCCAGATTTTTCGCCGGGTATCCCATCACTCCCTCTTCTGAAATCGCCGAAGTCTGTTCGCGTCAACTGCCTAAGCTGGGCGGGGTTTACATGCAGATGGAGGATGAAATCGCCAGTATGGCGGCGATTATCGGAGCTTCCCTGGCTGGCGTCAAATCGTTTACAGCAACAAGCGGTCCGGGGTTTTCGCTGATGCAGGAGAATCTGGGGGTAGCCACCATTGGTGAGGTGCCCTGTGTGATCATAGATGTCCAGCGTTCCGGACCCAGTACCGGGTTGGCGACCAAACCGGCTCAGTCCGATTTCATGCAAATCCGTTGGGGCCGGCATGGAGATCAGACAATCATAGCGCTTACGCCGGCCTCGGTTCAGGAGTGTTTCACCTTGACGGTTGAGGCCTTCAATCTGGCTGAGAAATTCCGTACCCCGGTTATTTTGTGCCCGGATGAAATTGTCGGTCACATGCGCGAGAATTTCGCCATCCCGGCTCCCGGGGAATTGACGGTCATCGACCGAACAAAACCCGCCGGGCCGCCGGATGAGTATCAGCCCTTCAACTTTGACGGCGCTGCCGTCGCGCCGCTGGCCGCCTATGGCAGCGAATATGTTTTTCATGTCACCAGTTCGATGCATGGCCCTGATGGCTTCAGCAACAATAATCCGGCCAACGCCGCAAAACGAATCAGCCAGTTGCACCGGAAAATAGAAGCCCATCGGGATGAAATCGTCTTTACCAAGAGCTTTGATGTCGAGGACTGCGAGATACTCATCATTGCCGCCGGGGCGGTGACAAGGGCGGCCCGTGCCGCGGCGCTCCAGGCCTGTAAAAGCGGTGTCAGGGCCGGGGTTCTTCAGCTGATTACCATCTGGCCCTTTCCTGACAAGGAAATCATCGCTGCCGCCAAAACAGCAAAAACAGTCATTGTGCCAGAAATGAATTATAGCGGTCAGCTGGCGGGAGAAGTGCTGAAGCTTATCGGAAATTCTGTTGCCTTGAAAAAGGTGAACAGCTTTAACGGGCAAATCATCACCCCTCAGGATATTTTAGGGGTAATGCAATAGGAGGCGACTGCTCATGGCTCATGCCACTGGTTTGAAATTCCTGAAAAATGAATCACTGCCCTTGATGTGGTGCTCCGGCTGTGGCAATGGGATTGTCCTCGGGGCGCTGCTAAGGGCCTTTGAAGAGCTGGAATATAAAAAGAATGAAGTCGTGATTGTCACCGGCATCGGCTGCTGGGGTAAAGCCGATGACTATATCAACACCAACGCACTGCATACCACCCATGGCCGGGCGTTGTCCTACGCCACAGGGATCAAGGCTGCCAACCCCAAGCTGCAGGTCGTGGTCCTGATGGGTGACGGCGACGGGGCGACCATCGGCGGCAACCATTTGATTCATACAGCGCGGCGCAATATGGATCTTACGGCGATCATTGTCAACAATTTTAATTACGGAATGACCGGCGGTCAGTACTCGGCAACAACTCCCGCTGACAGCATTACCAGCACGACGGCTTACGGGAACCCCGAGCGCAGCTTCGATATCTGCGCCCTGGTCGAAGCCGCGGGAGCCAACTATGTTGCCCGGGAAACCGTTTATAACGGACTGCTGCTGAAGACTCGGATCAAAGAAGCCTTAGGCAAGAGCGGTTTTTCTCTTGTCGAAGCCATCAGCCCCTGTACCACCCTCTACGGTCCCAATAACAACATGCGGCAGCCTGTCGATATGCTCCGCTGGTTAAAGGAAAAGGGAATTCCCGCAGGCAAGTATCGACAAATGACCGAAGCTGAGGCTGCGGGGTTTTTCGCGACAGGAAAACTGGTGGATAAGAATGCTCCTGATTTCAGTGCCCGCTATCAGGAGATTCGGGAGCGGCTGCAGACCGAGCCGGGGAGGGAATGAAGTGAAAGACAGATATGAAGTAATATTGGCCGGATCGGGCGGGCAGGGACTGGTGATCAGCGGCAAGCTGCTGGGAGAAGCGGCGATGCTGGAAGGGAAGAATGTCGTTCAGACCCAGTCGTACGGAATCGCCCAGCGCGGTGGACTAAGCTTGTCAGAGATCATTGTCGACAAAGACGAGATCATTTTCCAGCAGGTCCAGCAGCCGGATGTTATTTTGGCTTTGAACCAAAGCGCAATAAAAAAATACGCCGTAGCTGCCGCAGAGAGTCCAGTGGTTTATGACTGCAATGTATTGCAAGCCGGGGAAGGGAGGTATCTTTATGGATTTCCTTTTTCCGAACTTGCCGCCCAAGCCCCTTCGGTCGCTGTGAACATGGTGGGCCTTGGCGCCATGGTGGCCATAACCGGCATTGTGAGCTTTGAGAGCTTGGCCGAGGCCATTAAACAGAACTTTTCCGCAGCCCGGGCCCAGGACAATATCGCCGCGGTCCGTATCGGTATCCAGGCCGCACAGGCGGAGAGGAAGTGAACCCCAGAAGATGGAAGAAACAAAGAAGACCCGTTTCAGGCCCGCAGTGAACGCAGTGCTGTGCAAAGAATGCGGTTATTGCCGGGAGGTTTGCCCCCGAGGGGTTTTTGAGGGCTCCGGGCTGCAGAACGCAAGCGGGTACCAATACATGTCAGCAAAGTACGGCGGCAAGTGTATCGGCTGTCTCAAATGCCTGATGATCTGCCCCGACTTCGCGGTCACCGTCGATCCACTGCCGGAGAAATAGCATTCCCCAAAAAAATGTCGCCGGACCTGGTTATTGGCCAAGAGGCCGACAGCTGTTCGGAGTCAACAAAGGAAGGAATGGTGACATGATCTATAGGAATTTCGAGCAGCTTATCGCCCTTGTCCGGGCCAATAGCAAGGCAACAAGGACGGTAGCTGTTGTGGCGGCCGAAGATGGTCATACTCTTGAAGCAGTGGGCCAAGCGGCCAGGGACGGGATCGTGGCCCCGCTGCTTATCGGCCATAAGAACCGGATACTGGAACAACTGACGCATTTGGACGAACAAATTCCCAATTATTCGATTATCCATGCCGAGACTTTTGAAGATGCGGCCCTCAAGGCGGCAGCAGCAGTGGCCAGCGGCGAGGCCCACTTTCTGATGAAAGGTCTGATCCCTACCGCCGAACTCATGAAGGCTCTGCTTAGCGACAAGGGCGGGTTCCGAACCGGGAGTCTTCTGTCGCACCTCAGTTTCGTCCAAATCGCCAATTATCATAAACTTGTCGGACTGACCGACGCGGCGCTCAATATTTATCCTGACCTGAAGCAAAAAAGAGCTATCCTCGAAAACGCAGTTGCCACCATGACCCGAATGGGGTTTGATACTCCCAAGGTGGCGATTCTGGCGGCCAATGAACAGGTGAACTCAAAAATGCCGGAAACCATCGATGCCGCCGAACTGAAAAGGTTGAATCAGGAGGGAAGCGTGTCCGGCTGTATTGTCGAGGGGCCGATTTCCTATGACTTAATGATGAGCAGGGAATCAGCGGCGATAAAGGGCTATGAAAGTACGGTCTGCGGGGATGTCGATTTGATGGTGGTTCCTAATATCTCAGCAGGCAACATCCTGCTTAAGGCTCTGCGCTACTCGGCCCAGGCAAGCAGTGCCGGGATTGTCGTCGGTGGCAGGGTTCCCATCGTCTTGACCTCGCGGGCGGTGGATGTTCAGGATAAATATCTGCCCCTGGTTTTAGCGGCTTCGGCCACGCTATAGCCTACAGGTGTTTGCAGTCAGCTCTGTAAATCGAGGTTAGTCATGTTAGGGGGAATCAGATGATGGCAAACAAAACCCATAAGATACTGTCCATTAATCCTGGGTCCACATCAACCAAGATTGCGATTTACGAAAACCAGCAAGAGCTTTTCCGAAAGACCATCGAGCACGATGCGGCAGAGCTATCGCGGTACATGACCAATGTCGACCAGTTTCCGCTACGCATCGCCTCCATTATGGCCTGCCTGGCGGAGGCGGAAATTTTGCTGGACGACCTTTCCGCAGTGGCAGGGCGGGGCGGGAAACTTCCGCCGCTCAAACAAGGCGCTTACCGGGTTACGAAAGCTATGGTCGATTTTCTGACCGATCATCCTATCGATGATCATGCCTCAAATCTCGGCGCGATCATCGCCAGCGAAATTGCCCAGCCGCTGAACATCCCGGCTTTTATCTATGATGCCGTCGTGGTTGATGAGCTGGAGGACATAGCAAGGCTGTCCGGCGTTCCCGAGATTACAAGAAGAGCGTCCAGCCATGTGCTGAATATGAGAGCGGTTGCTCTAAAGGTCGCCAAAAAACTGAATAGGCGGCTGCAGGACCTGAACATTATCGTGACTCATATGGGTGGAGGTATAACGGCAACGGTGATCAGTGGGGGCAGAATGATTGATGTTCTTTCTGATGAAGAAGGTCCCTTTTCCCCTGAACGAGCTGGCAGGGTGCCTTGCCGTCAACTTGTTGACCTCTGTTTCTCCGGTGATCATGATCATGTGTCGGCTACCAAGAGGATGCGGGGTAAAGGCGGACTGCTGTCATACCTGGGCACCAACAAGGCCCTTGAAGTCGAAGGCCGAATCAAAAAAGGCGACAAGCATGCTGAGTTGGTTTATGCGGCGATGGCCTATCAGGTGGCGAAAGGCATCGGTGAACTGGCCACCGTTGTCCGGGGGGATGTCGACGTCATTATTCTCACCGGGGCAATCGCTAACTCCCGGCTGATGACCGACTGGATTATCGACAGGGTAAGATTTATCGCTCCGGTGGAGATCGTGCCTGGGGAAAATGAACTGGAGGCTTTGGCCTTTGGAGCGTTACGGGTGTTGACCGGCGAAGAAACGGCCCGCGAATTTGTTGCCCCGGCATAACATTATGTTGTCAAGGAGAAGCTTATGCAGTTGACTACAGTGCATCTATTCAGTCTGGTGATTACCCTAGCCCTGGTTACCCTTGTCGGCTTATTCGCTGCCTGCAAAGTCAAGACCAATACCGACTTTACGGTCGGCGGCAGATCATCAGGCACATTCCTTATCGCCGGAACGATCATTGGTACCATTGTCGGCGGCGCGTCTACCATAGGAACAGCCCAACTTGCTTTCTCAGTCGGCTTGTCGGCCTGGTGGTTTACTCTGGGAGCTGGCATTGCGCTGATTGTTATGGCCATGTTTTATGCCAAGCCGCTCCGGGCGTCAGGCCTTCAGACCATTCCGCAGTATTTGGTCATGAATTATGGTCCGCCGGCTGGTCCCATTACCAGCCTGACCTCTTCTATCGGTATTTTTTTCAGTATTGTCGCCAATATCCTGTCAGCTACGCCGCTGCTTGTTGCCATTTTTGGTTTCAGCACGCCCCAGGCCGCAGGGATGGTATTTTTTCTTATTGTCGCCTATGTCTTTTTCGGCGGAGTTTGGGGAACCGGGCTGGTCGGTATCGTCAAGGCGGTATTGATTTATATAACCCTGGTGGCGGCTGGCTTGATCTCTTATTGGGAAATGGGGGGAGTAACCGGTTTTCTGCAGGCCTTCCCTTATCAACCCTGGTTCAATTTATTCGGACGCGGCCTGTGGGTCGATGCTGGCAGCGGGTTGTCCTTACTGGTAGGAACGCTGTCGACCCAGACTTATATTCAGGCGGTGTATTCGGCAAAGGATGTCCAGACCGCCCGCAGGGGGGCGATGGTGGCGGCAATGATAACGTTGCCTACCGGTATTCCGGCGGTAATGGTCGGTTTATTTATGAGGGCCCACCACCCCGAAATTGCGTCGATTGACGCTCTGCCGTTGTTTATTATCAATTATCTGCCGCCGTGGCTGGGGGGCGTGGCCATTGGAACGCTGCTGTTAGCTGCGGTGGGTGCGGCGGCTGGTCTGGCTCTGGGAGTTGGAACCATGCTCTCTGGCGATATTGTCGGCCTTTGGCTGAAAAAGCGTCAGGGGAGCTCGGTGCTGTGGATCACGCGGCTTACGGTTTTGCTCACAACCTTACTGGCGACGTTGTTTACCTTTGGCAACCTTACTTCTTTGGTTTTGCAGTGGAATTTCCTGTCGATGGGTCTGCGGGGGGCGGGAATCTTTCTGCCGCTGACCGCCGCGGTCTTTTTCCCGGGGCGGGTCGCTGCCCGGGAAGCCGTCTGGTCCATGGCTGCCGGCGCCGGTGTCGCGCTAATCTGGAAGCTGATTTTCCCTGAGGGGATTGACCCCCTGTACGCCGGATTGATTGTCAGCGGGTTGTTCCTGCTGCTCGGCAGCCGTCGCAAGAATGACGGAGGTATCCGGGCGTCGGGCGGCTAGAAAATCCTGTGGCCTGCCACAATATGTAGCAGAGTGCCTGTTCCAGACCTTGGGAAAGGATGATAGCGGTGGGCGGGAAAATCGTCTTTTGTGTTCCGTTGCTGGAGGATGAAAAGCTGGTACGGAAGATTTTCAATGAACAAAATGATGCTGCCTGGGAACTGGAGACGCTGTTTATCAGAGGAGATCAAAAAGGCAGGATGGCTGGAATCACCGCTGACGCAATTATTGCCCGGGGAATAACTTGGGCTGTGGCGCGGAAAACGCTCAAAGAAGTTCCGGTCATCGAACTGCCGATTACCGGCTATGATATTATCCGGGCAATTGGGGAGTGCCGGGATAAGTATCAGACCGACAGGATCGCAGTGGTGGGGACGCCGGGAATGATCAACGGCGTCAAGACCATTGAACGGCTGGTCAATATCAGCATCGAACCCTTTCCGATCAATGATGAGGACCAGGCGAAAGCCACCCTTTTGCGAATGAAAGCTTCCGGTATCTCTACCGTCATCGGTGGCGGGACTGTGAGTGAAATGGCTGCTGCTCTCGCCATGAATGCTGTGCTGATTCACTGCGGGCAAGAAGCAATTTTTCAGGCCTTGGCGGAAGCGAAGCGCGTAATCCTGATCCGGCGGAGAGAAATGGAACGGGCTGAACAGTTCCGCAGTATTCTCGATTTTTCTCTGGAAGGCATTGTTGCGGTTGATGAGAATGGCTGCCTGAACTTAATCAATAAAGCCGCCAGTGACCTTGTGGGCATTACCGAGAAGGATATCGGACAAAAAGCCGAAGATGTTGTATCCAAGCTCCATCTTGACCGGGTGCTGGAAAGCGGCCAGGCCGAACTGGGACTTTTCGAAGCGCTGGCCGGGCGGCAGGTTGCCGTCAATTGCGTTCCGATTATCATCAAGGACCGTCCTGCCGGTGCGATAGCGACCTTTCAGCCGGTCAAGGCGTTGCAGGAACTGGAAGGCAAAATCAGAAGAAGAATGCATAATCGACGGCGGACAGCCAGATTTCACTTCCGGGACATTATAAGCAACAATGCCGCTATGCGAAAAATAATCGGATTGGCGGAAGAATACAGCAGAGTGGATTCCAATGTGCTGATATTGGGCGAGACCGGAACCGGCAAAGAGGTGTTTGCCCAAAGCATTCATAACGCCGGCAACCGCCGGCATGGTCCGTGGATTCCGGTTAACTGCGCGGCGTTGCCGGAAAGCCTGCTGGAAAGTGAACTGTTTGGTTATGTTGAAGGCGCTTTTACCGGAGCAGTCAAAGGCGGCAAGGTAGGCTTGTTTGAGCAAGCCCACCATGGAACGCTTTTCCTTGATGAAATCGCTGAAATTTCGCCGAAGATCCAAGGACAGTTGCTCAGGGTGATTCAGGAAAGGGAAATCATGCGGCTGGGGGATGAGCGGTTAATACCGATTGATGTTCGGCTGATTGCGGCCACTAATCGCGATTTGCGCAAAATGGTCAAAGAAGGACAGTTCCGGGCCGATCTTTATTATCGTCTGGATGTACTGCAGCTGGAGATGCCGCCGCTGCGGCAGAGAAAAGAAGACATTCTGCCCATGCTTCAGCGGTTTATGAAAAACTTTGCCGCGCGCTTTCAGACCGCCCAGAAAGAGTTGACCCCCCAGGCCCAGGAGCTGCTGGTCCGCTACAATTGGCCGGGAAATGTTCGCGAATTGCTCAATATCACCGAGCGGCTGACCGTATTGGGCGGCTATACTCTTGATGTCCTTGATGAAGAAGCGATTCAAAGCATTTTGTGCCAATCCGGGCCGGAAGCCGCAGAAGCTCCCGGCAGACAGCCAAAAACCTCTACAATGAAAACAAAGCAGCTGGCTCAGCGGGATAAGATCATAAGCGTTCTGGAAGAAACCAATTATCATTACGGCAGAGCGGCGGAGCAGTTGGGGATGAGCCGGACAACGCTGTGGCGTCGTCTTGGCGGCAAAGACTCCCCGGGGCGGGTGTTCCAGAATGACTAAAACACACCTTAACAAAACGAAACATAATGAAACAAAAAGAAACAATTGGAACCTGGCGGTACATTGACAAACAGTATGGTTTGATGTTGAAGGTGCGTTCGGCCAGGCCGTTTTGCCTTACAATAGGCTGTAAAGCCATTTTCGCCGGCAGGCCAAGAGGGGTCTGCTTTTTTGTTTCCAGTAGCAGAATGTTGGCATCATAATTGCTTCTTAAGATAACAGGAAGATGAGCAGGGGATCTTTTGCAGTAAATTAAGCCAATTAGGAGGAGTCTTGAGTGAAACCAGTGTTAGGAATAACGTTAGGGGAAGCGGCAGGTATCGGACCGGAGATCATTGCCAAGCTCTGTGCCCAGGATCGGCTGGCGCAATACTGCCGACCGGTGTTGATCGGTGATGCCAGGGTTTTGTCAGCCGGTCAGCGGATTGCCGGAGTGACCTTCCCCTTCAGGGTGGTAGGCGAGATAGACGAGGTGGCTTGGGAGGGGCCGATATCGATCATTGATTTAAAGAACCTTGATCCGGACACTGTTGCTATGGGAGCTGTTGATCCCAAGTCCGGAAAGGTGACCGGCGACACTCTTCTGCAGTGTCTGGAGCTGTTAAAACAGTCCAGGCTGGAGGGTCTGGTGTTTGCCCCTCTCAATAAGGAGGCCATGAAACGCGGCGGGCACAAATTCGAAGATGAACACAGGATGTTTGCCCATTATCTGAACTGGCAGCAACCTTTTGGCGAGATTAATGTTTTGAATGACCTATGGACAACAAGAGTAACCAGTCATATTCCGCTATGCGAAGTATCCAGCAGGTTGTCCAGTGAAAATATCTCGCGAGCGGTATTTCTGGCGCACCAGACGCTGAGCCGGGCCGGGCTTGACCGGCCGCGCATCGCTGTTGCAGCGGTAAATCCCCACGCCGGCGAGGGCGGGCTGTGCGGTCGCGAGGAAATTGACATCATTGCCCCTGCGGTACAAGCTGCTTGCGCTAAGGGGCTGGACGTGGTGGGGCCGTTTTCAGCGGACACCATTTTTATCAACGCCTTCAGCGGGGCCTATGACGCAGTGGTAACCATGTTCCATGATCAGGGACAGATCGCCATGAAACTGATGGGCTTTCAGTTCGGGGTCACGGTGGCGGGGGGGCTGCCGTATCCCATTACAACCCCGGCCCACGGAACGGCGTTTGACATTGCCGGCAAGGGGGTGGCGAAGACTGATGCCACAGAGCGGGCGGTCATGATTGCGGCAAAAATGGCGGGCAACCGGTGAAACTAAAAGACCATGCAGTGTGACGAGGGGGAAATGTGATGAGTGAAAAGCCGACAAAGGTTAGGCGCTGGGTCCTATTTGTCGTGTGTCTCGTGTATTTGATCACCTACTTGGATCGGGTAAATATCTCGGTTGCCGCTCCTTTAATGATGAAGGATTTTAATCTTAACAAGCTGGAATGGGGCCTGGTGTTATCAGTATTCTCCTGGACCTACGCTTCTTTTCAGATTCCTATCGGCATGCTCAGCGACAGGCTGGGAGCCCGGCCGATACTGGCGGGGATTGTGGCCTTATGGTCCATCATGACCGCGGCTACCGCTCTGGCCTGGAATTTTTCGTCCTTACTTGTTATCAGACTATTGTTTGGTGTTGGCGAAGCCGGGGCTTTCCCGACAGCTACCAGGGCTTTTTCCCACTGGATTCCTGCCACCGAGCGGGGTTTTGCCCAGGGGCTGACTCATGGCTTTTCCCGCCTTGGCGGCGCAATAACCCCGCTTATTGTCGCTGTTATGATGGCCCAGTGGGGCTGGAAATTTGTTTTCTATGCCTTCTCCGGTATTGGTATGGTCTGGGCTGCAGGCTGGTACTACTGGTACCGGGATAAACCCAGCGATTACAAGGCCCGCTGGGGCGGTATCAACCAAGCGGAAATTGATCTGATCAACAGCGGTAAAAACGATAAACCCAAACCCAAGCTGCCGTTCAAAACCTTGATGAAAAGCCCGAATATGTGGTTCTTGTGTCTGAGTTATCCGACCTATTGTTATACCATCTGGATTTTTATGACCTGGCTTCCAGCCTATCTGGTGGAAGCACGGGGCTTCGGCATTATTAAGATGGGCATTTTCGCCAGTCTTCCGCTGTTGGCGGGTACGATCGGCGATACCCTCGGCGGGTGGCTGTCGGACAAAATCTGGCAGCGGACCGGCCGGGGCAAGCTCTCGCGCCGGGTGGTGGCGATGAGCGGAATGTTGATTGCGGCTGCTTTCATGATCCCCGGAGCTATGACTGATTCCGGGTACATGGCGGTATTCTATCTGGCTTGTTCGCTGTTTGGTCTGGAAATGGCGGTAGGAGTCTATTGGGCGGTGTGCCTGGATGTCGGCCACGAATACGCCGGGACGGTGTCCGGGATGATGAATTCCATCGGGAACATCGGCTCCGCACTGTCGCCGTTGGTGTTTGGAGCTATTTTGCAGTTCACCGGTTCCTGGGTATACCCGTTTTTGGTCGCCAGCGGGATTTTGGTAGTGGGGGCTTTGCTCTGGCTCAAAGTCGACCCGGAGCTTTCGGTGGTGGAAGAGCTGGGTTTGACGGTGGAAGAAGAGCCGGGCGGAGCTTCCGGGCAATAATGATAAGAGCCATTCTCTTTTTTAGAGAATGGCTCTTTGGGTATTGTGAGATAACGGCCTTGGTACAGGTTCAGATCTGACCGCCGTTCGCCTTTATGCGGCTTATCAGACGGTCTTTCGAGTCATCGAGATGCAGCCTGATGGATGCTTCCACCGCCGCAAAATCGCCTCGCTTCAGAGTCGCTACGATGGAGTAATGCTGATCAATCGCGCTTACGACCATATCCTTGGTAAACAGGGAATGCTCCACCGCCAAAAAGTGATAATTCATCATCGCCAGATAAAGTTCCACGTTCTTTTTGTTGTTGCCCATTTTTATGAATTCGATGTGAAACTGCAAATTGTAGTCAGACTTGAGATAAGACTCCAGCGATAATTCATCGACCGCAACCGAGGCTTTATCCAATAACTCTTTTAATTTTCTGATCTTGCCGGCAAGTTCTTTTTTGGGCAGTGTCGGCAGTTTTTTGACTACCCATAGCTCCAGCATAAGCCTGGTATCAATGGTATCAAGAACATCCTCGACTTCAATGGCGTTGACAAAGGTTCCGACTTTGGAAACGGTTTTTACCAGTCCATCCATTTCCAGACGGTTTAAGGCATCGCGAATAGGGGTGCGGCTTACCCCCAGCTGGGTTGCCAAATCGGGAATGGACAGTTTTTGATTCGGCTGAAATTCTCTGCGAACAATCCTGTCTTTCAGGATCATATAGGTCTTGTCCCAGAGGTTTGAGTTATCAATTTTTGGCAGTTCCATAAAAAATCTCCTTGCAAAGCAATTACATCTTATATCTTGTATATAACAAATGTTAGTGCAAAAAGGCGCTTAGTGTCAATAGTATTTGAACAGCTGGCGTTATCTGTAAATTTTTATTATTCTAAATAATAGAATTGACACAACAGCGGCGGTCAGGTAAGATTTAATTGTTACATGTTGTATACAACATGTAACAAGGTGAAGGCAAATTTACAAAAGCCATAATTATTTTAAGGTGAGAAAGGTTGATAAACAATGATCAAACCTCAGGGTATCATCACCCCGCTGGTAACGCCGATGCATGAGAACGAGACGATTAATGAACAAGAACTGCGGGTTCAGGTCAATAGGCTGATAGCCGCTGGAATAGATGGGCTATTCCCGCTGGGAACCAACGGCGAGGTGTACGCCTTAACCACAGAGGAAAAACTTGAAATAATAAAAATAGTTGTGGACGAAAATAAAGGACGGGTCCCTGTATATGCCGGAACAGGATGCATCAGTACCAGGGAGACTGTAGCTTTGTCGCAAAAGGCCAAGGAGCTGGGGGTCGATGTTTTATCGATTGTGTCCCCCTTTTTTGTAGCCGTGTCCCAGGACGATATATTCAACCACTACAGCAGAATCGCCCAGTCGGTTGACTTGCCTATTGTGCTCTATAACATGCCGGCCCGGACCGGCAATAATATTGAGTTTACGACTGTTCGCAGACTTGCCCAGTTTGAGAATATTGTTGGTGTCAAGGACAGCAGCGGCAACTTTGACAATACTCTCCGATACATCGAGGATACCGATCAGCGGCTGTCGGTAATGGCAGGCAGCGATTCGCTGATTCTCTGGACACTGCTGGCCGGGGGCAGCGGGGCCATTGCCGGCTGCTCCAATGTTTTTCCTGAGCTGATTGTAAGTATTTATAAACTATGGCAGGCCGGAAAGATCGAGGAAGCGAACATTCAGCAACGAAAACTTCGCCCCCTCAGAGATGTCATGAAACTTGGCAATCCCAATTCTGTTGTCAAACGGGCCATGAATCTTCTGGGTCATCCTGTCGGACCGGCGCGGGAACCGGTCTGCGGTGTGAATCCGAAAATAGATGAAGCGCTTTTAAAGGCCTTTGAATTTTACAAGTAAGCGAGCTGATGGCAACTCTCGGAAATAACAGCTGGAAGGAATGGAAGCATGAAAAAGGTGGTTCTTACTCACAGGCTGCATGAAGACGGGATGAAAGTCCTTGAGGGCAAGATCAATGTGGCCATAACCAATACCGGGAATCCGCAAGAGATGCTTCCTGAGCTGGCTGATGCCGATGGGCTGATTATTCGTATTGGGTCGATCGACAGAGCGACTATGGTGGCTTCCAAGAACCTGAAGGTAATCGGCCGCCCTGGGGTCGGGGTGGATGACGTCGATGTTGCTGCCGCTACCGAACTCGGCATTCCGGTTGTCATCGCTCCAGGCGCCAATACCCGCTCTGTGGCTGAGCACGCCCTGGGGCTGATTTTCGCTGCAGCCAAGGATATCTTACATAGTGATACCCAAACCCGCGGCGGCGACTTCGCTGTAAGAAATAGCTACAAGGCCTTTGAATTATGGGGAAAGACGCTAGGACTTATCGGCTATGGAAATATCGGCCGTGAGCTGGCCAGGCTCTGCTCCGCCATCGGGATGAAGGTTATTGTTCATGATCCCTACTTAACCCGGGAAATCATCGAACAGCAAGGCTATCAATATGAAAAGGAATTAAACCAGGTTTTGCGTAACGCTGACGTGATTTCGCTCCATGTGCCGCTGACCGCTAAGACCCGGAATCTGATCGGTGAACAGGAAATCCAGCTGATGAAGTCCAGCGCCGTGCTTATTAATTGCGCCCGCGGCGGAGTTGTGGATGAGCAGGCGCTGGCAAAAGCGCTGAAAAACAACGCAATTCACAGCGCCGGGCTGGATGTCTTTGCCTCCGAGCCGGTGAAGGCTGATAATCCATGGATTGGGCTGGATAATATCATTATCACCCCGCATATGGCCGGGCTGACAAAAGAGGCTGCTTCCGGAGTGGCGACAATGGCGGCTGAAGGAGTTCTGGCGGTTATTCGCGGCGAGAAGTGGCCCCAGGTGGCCAACAAGGAAGTATATCAGCATCCGAAATGGAAATAAGAAGTGAATCAAAAGGAGGTTTGAAGTGAAGTTATTAACTGAAGAACAACTGGAGGAGCTGCGGGGTTTTGACTCTCCGACCATTGCCAACGCCATCGAAAGATTCAATATCCGTCCGTGTACCGAAGGCTTTATGGGGCCGGAGGTAAAGTGCATCCTGCCATGTGACAAGCCGGTTGCCGGCTATGCCTGCACCGCCAAAATCGCGGCGCTGAAACCACCCACACCGGAACAAAAAGAACTGTGGATGGCCTACTACGAAAAAATCAAAGAAACACCTTATCCGACGATAGCCGTGCTTGAGGATATTGATCCCAAGCCTATAGGCGCTTTCTGGGGCGAGGTGCAGGCCTCCATTCATAAGGCCCTGGGCTGTGTCGGTGTCGCGACCAACGGCGGCGTACGCGACCTGGATGAAGCTGATAAGCTGGGGTTTAAATACTTCGCAAGCTGCATCCTGGTTTCTCACGCCTATGTGCATGTTGAGGAAGTTGACTGTACTGTCAATGTCTGCGGATTAACCGTAAAACCGGGTGATTTGCTGCACGCCGACAAGCACGGTGTAGTCCTGATTCCCCAAGAAATAGCGCCGGAGCTGGCTGAAGCCTGCCGGAAAGCCCAGTGGTCGGAAGAGCCTGTTATCCAGGGCTGCCGGGAGAGATTTGCCACCGGAGCAAGCATTGAGGAGATCAAAGCGTGGCGGCAGGAAATGGTCAGACGTAGGACGGAGAAATAACTCAGTCTGCCTTCGCTGACCGCAAACCAGACCACCAAAACCTGATGGTTAGAACCGCCATGAGGAGGAGGAATTTACGTGCAAGATGATTTGCTGACAGCCAATAACGCCCAGGCATCGGCATCCGGGAAAACCGCCCCCCGGCCGGTAGGAAAAGTAAGATGGGGAATGCCTGTCCTCTTGTTTTGTGGTGCGGTTATCGCTTATTTGGATCGGGCAAATCTGGCGATAGCCAATCCGTTGATTGCCCAGGAGTTTCAGCTGAGCCCAGGGATGATGGGAATACTGCTTTCGGCTTTTCTCTGGCCGTACGCTTTGGCCAATCTGCCGGCCGGCTGGCTGGTGGACCGCTTTGGACCCAAGCGCCTGTTTGCCTTGTCGGTGGGTACCTGGTCGATTGTAACTTTTTTGACAGGCTTCATGAACAGGTTTAGTTTTTTCTATGGGATGCGGGTGCTGCTGGGAATAGCGGAATCGCCTTTCTTTCCGGTTGGAGCCAAGGTTTGCAACCGCTGGTTTCCCTCTGTCGAGCGCGGGCGGGCTATGTCGATTCTGCACGCCGGACCCCAGGTGGCGAATGCTGTTGCTCCGCCGATCTTGACGGCGCTGATGCTAACCTTCGGCTGGCGGTACATGTTTTTTATTCTGGGGATAGCTAGTATGCTGCTTGTCGCCGTCTGGTATTATGTTTACCAAAACCCGGAAGATCATAAGACCCTTACTCCCGAAGAATACGAATATATAAAAGCCGGTCAGGAAGACGACAGCCCGGCGGAAAAAATCTCCTGGCTCCAGCTGCTGAAACATAAAACGACCATGGCCATGATTGTCGGCAACTTTGGCCTTATCTACCTGCACTGGACCTTTTGGACCTGGCTTCCCGGATACCTGGTGCAAGGCCGGGGGTTGAGTATTATCAAAACCGGCTGGGTGGCGATGATTCCGTTTCTGGCCGGGGTAATCGGCGTTCCGCTGGGGGGCATTATTTCCGACTATTTAATTAAAAAAGGCTATGATCCGATTACTGCCCGCAAAATTCCCATCCTGACAGGGGCGATCTTAACCGCGATCGCGGTGGCTCCGGCGGCATATGTCGAAAGTACCGCTGTTTCGGTGGCGCTGCTTTCCATCGGTTCGTTTACGGCGATGTTGGTGCCAGGAGTGGTTTGGACTCTGGCCACCGATGTCGCGCCAAAGAACCTTGTAGCATCTTTGGGGGCCATCCAAAATTCCGGGGGCTACCTGGGGGCAACCCTGGCCCCGATCGTGACCGGATTCATTGTCCAGTATACCGGTTCTTTTCATCTGGTGTTCGTTGTGGGCGCGGTACTTTGTATTATTTCGGCCATTAGCTATGGCTTCTTCCTGAAGGGGCCGATCAGGCTTGATGAAACCCCGGACCCACGAAGTTAACCGCTTATTGTCCAGCCGCCTGTGATGACCTTATGTAAAAAAACGATTTGAAGCTGAGAGAGGGAAAATGATGAGCAAAAATCAAAATGAGCCGGCCTTGAAACGCACCAACTTCCGGTGGGGCATTATTGTCATGATGTGGGCTGCTATCGCCATCAATTACATCGACCGGACCAACCTTTCGGCGGCGGCGCCTGTTCTGATGAAAGAATGTAATTTTACTTCCGTGGAAATGGGCTATATCATGTCAGCCTTCTTCTTCAGCTACACCCTCTTTCAGATTCCATCCGGCTGGCTGGCGGACCGCCTGGGGCAGCGCCTGGTCATGGCCGGCGCCGTCAGCTGGTGGTCGGGGGCGACGATGCTGATCGCGTCATGTCAGGGAATCGGTTCGTTCATTGCCGCCCGGCTGCTGCTGGGGATCGGCGAGGCCGGGGCGTATCCCTGCGGAGCGGGCGTTGCCGCCAAATGGTTTCCTGACAAGGAACGAGCCCGGGCGACGGTTATCTTCGACAGCGGCAACAAGTTCGGCACAGCCTTCGCGATGCCGTTCATCGTCTGGCTGATGGTGAGCTACGGCTGGAAAATGCCTTTCATTATTTCCGGTCTGCTGGGCTTTGTCTGGGTGGCGGTATGGCTGATGTATTATACCGATCCGGAAAAAAGCCGCTATGCCAATAAGGCCGAAGTGGACTATATCCGCAGCGGGCAGCAGGTAAAAGAAGGGCTTGGTGACAGAACCCAGCCCTTGAAATGGTACCAGTTGCTGCGCTATCGTAATATCCAGGCCATGTGCGTCGGTTTCTTTATGTCAAACTATGCGATTTATTTCTATATTACCTGGTTTCCCACCTATCTGGTCAAAGAACGGGGCATGGCTCTGATCAAGATGGGCTGGGTAGCGATGATACCGCCCCTGGCGGCGCTGACGGTGGGGCTTATCAGCGCCACTATCGCCGACTGGTTCTACGCCAGAGGAGTACCCAAGACCAAAGTCCGGAAAATTTGCCTGGTGGGCGGAATGCTGACAGCGTCGTCCATCGGTCTCGCCGGATTCATTACCACCGATGTCGGAGCGGTGGCCCTTCTGACCCTGTCTTATTGCGGGCTTGCCGTCTCGGGTCCGGCACTGTGGACATTGCCAGGCGATGTGGCGCCGCGGAACATGACTTCAACAGTTGGGGCGTTGCAGAACTGTGTGTCGAACATCGGCGGCGTTCTGGGACCGATTGTAACCGGGTATATTGTGGCCGCCACAGGCTCTTTTGTTCCTGCTTTGATGCTTACCGGCTGCGCCACCCTTCTCGGGGCGCTGAACTATGCCTTTTATCTTGGCGAAATCAAACATATTGAAGTAGGTTAAGCCAGGCTTCAGAAATATTAAAGGAAGATTTCCGATTAGCGGCGAAACAATGCTCAAGTATTTTCAAAGAAGCGATGTCAGCCTGATAGGGAAAGGGAAGACTTGATCATACAGTCTTCCTTTTTTTGAGGATAATTTGATCACCAGGGTTCATGGCAGCTTTCAGCGGCGCTGATGGAACAATGATGTGATTAAAGCAAAGAGAGGGGTGATAGTCATGAACCTGTGGGAAGCGCCGAAGATGATGGACGGCGAAGAAAAGCTGGAAACGCTGATTCCTGACAGGGGAGTCTTGATTGAGCGTATTATCTCCAGCGGCCACGCATCTCCCGAAGGATTCTGGTATGATCAGGAACGGGATGAGTGGGTCGCCCTGCTGCAGGGGCAGGCGGAAGTGTCCTTCGCCGACGGCCGCCGGGAAAAACTTTGTTGCGGCGATTGGTTGTTCATCTCTGCCCATGAGCGGCACCGGGTGGAATGGACATCCAGCGATCCGCCCTGCATCTGGCTTGCAGTCCACGGACGCTTAAAATAGAGAATGAAACCGGCCCGGCGCGTCTGATTGCGGCCAAGGACGTTATTTACACAAAAGTAGAAAGATTGCGACTATGAGCTAAGGTATTGCCAAGAGTCAACACCTGTGTTATAGTTAGGCTAAATTTTACAGAACAAAGCAATGGCGCTTAGGAGCATCTGCTCGTAAGCGCCTTTTTGTCTCTTTAAAACAATGGATTCCCATAAAAGAATAGGTCGGGTTTTACTTAGGCAATAGCATCGGGGCTAATAAACTAATGTTTATTAGCCCCGATGTGCTTATAAATAGTTAACAGATTAAGGAGGTGATCCCCCGAGGAAGGATGATGAATAAAGAAACCCCGGCTTGCGTCGAGGTCGCTCTTATCCTTAGGAAAGAGATGCTTTCCCAAAGGGAAAATAAAGCTTCATGGGTACTGGCATACCCATGAAGCACAGGCAAATCCAATCCCCCCAGCGGTCAACCAGGGTTTATTTAACTTACCCAATCTTTATTATAGTTACATAAGCCGGGTTTTTCAAGAAAAAACGAAACTGAGGAGGCAAATATTATGAGACAGGTAGCTATATACGGTAAAGGCGGAATCGGTAAATCGACAACAACCCAGAACACGGTGGCGGCGCTGGCTGAAGCCGGTAAACAAATCATGGTGGTAGGCTGCGATCCCAAGGCTGACTCCACCCGTCTCCTGCTGCACGGGCTGTGTCAGAAAACTGTTCTGGATACCCTGCGGGACGAAGGCGATGATATCGAACTGGATGAAATTCTCAAACCCGGTTACAAGAATATTCGCTGCGTGGAATCAGGCGGTCCCGAGCCAGGGGTAGGCTGCGCCGGCCGCGGCATCATTACCGCGATTAACATGCTTGAATCTCTGGGGGCCTATACTCCCGACCTTGATTATGTGTTTTACGACGTGCTTGGCGACGTGGTCTGCGGCGGGTTTGCGATGCCGATTCGCGAGGGCAAAGCCGAAGAAATCTATATCGTGGCCTCTGGTGAGCTGATGGCTCTCTACGCCGCCAACAATATCGCCAAAGGCATCCAGAAGTACGCGATTAACGGCAAGGTACGTTTGGGCGGAATCATCTGCAACAGCCGCAAAGTTGATAACGAGTTGCCGCTGCTGCAAGCGTTTGCCGAAGAACTTGGCTCTCAGCTCATTTACTTCGTACCCCGGGATAATCTGGTTCAGCGGGCCGAAATCAACAAGAAGACGGTTGTCGATTTTGATTCTGAAGCCAATCAGGCAAATGAATACCGGCAATTGGCCCAGGCGATCGACAACAACAAGATGTTCGTTATTCCCAAGCCGATGAAGCAGGACCGGCTGGAAGAACTGATGATGCTGCACGGCTTCCTTGACGCCATGTAAGTGAGATGAAATAAAGGAGCGATGACAATGTTACTGATTAGAGCAATTGTCCGGCCGGAGAAAAAAGACGAGGTGCTGGCCGAGTTGTCCAAAGCCGGTTTTCATGCAGCCACAGTGGTTGACGTGGTGGGGCGCGGCAAGCAGCGCGGCATCCGGATCGGCGGCATCGTTTACGACGAAATCCCCAAAAGCCTGATTCTGATGGCTGTCGCCGACGAAGACAAAGATACAGTAATCCAGGCGGTGCTGCGCACAGCCAAGACCAGTGAGAAAGGCGCCTACGGCGACGGCAAGATTTTTATCAGCTCTGTCGAGGAAGCCTACACCATCTCCACCGGCGCCAAAGGCTTGTAAAGGAGGGGTATACCTATGAAAGAAATCATCGCCGTCATACGGATGAATAAAACCGGCGCCACCAAAAAGGCGCTGATCGATGCCGGGGTAGCCGGGTTTACAGCCATAAAGGTACTGGGGCGGGGTAAGCTGGTAGATGACCCGGCGGTTATCGCCGAACGCAAGGCCAAGTTTCTGGCGATGGCTGTGGATGATATCACTGAGGTCGAAGCGACCGAAAAAGAGGTCACTGATTTTCTCGATGGAACGCGCCTTTTTCCCCGGCGCATGTTCACCATCCTCGCCCATGATCAGGATGTGAGCAAGATCGTGGAGGCCATTTCCCAGGTAAATCGGACCGACAACAAGGTCGGAGACGGAAAGATATTTATCATGCCTATCGCTGACGCGGTGCGGGTGCGTACCGGCGAAACCGGCGAGGAGGCAATCTAATAAGGAGGGAAGACCTGTGGCTATCACGGAACAACAATTAAGCGAAATGCTGGCGAAAATGCCGGACAAAGTCCAGAAAAACCGTAAAAAACACATCATGATCAAAGATATGAACGAGGAAGCTCAAACCATCGAAGCCAATACCCGGACCATTCCCGGGATTATCACCAACCGCGGCTGCGCTTACGCCGGGTGTAAAGGGGTGGTGCTGGGGCCGATCAAAGACATGGTCCATATCGTCCACGGGCCGATCGGCTGCGGTTACTACGCCTGGGCCACCCGCCGCAACAAAGCCAGAGTCGACGATCCGAGCCAGAACTTCATGAACTACTGTGTTTCCACCGACATGCAGGAAAGCGATATCGTCTTCGGCGGCGAAAAGAAACTGGCCAAAGTCATCGATGAAGTGATGGATCTCTTTCACCCCAAGGCTATTACCGTTTCGGCCACCTGCCCAGTGGGGCTGATCGGCGACGATATCAACGCCGTCGCCAAGGCAGCCGAGGAGCGCCACGGCGTAACCGTCATGGCTTTCAGCTGCGAAGGCTACAAAGGCGTCAGCCAATCAGCCGGTCACCATATCGCCAACAACGGCCTGATGGATCGAGTCATCGGCGCCGGGGACTGGGAGGAAGCTCCCGGAAAATATCCGATCAACATCTTGGGCGAGTATAACATCGGCGGCGACGGCTGGGAAATCGAGCGGGTGCTCAAAGACATCGGCTACACCGTGATATCGGTAATGACTGGTGATGGTTCCTACGAGGACCTGAAAAACGCCCATGTGTCCGAACTCAACCTTGTCCAGTGCCACCGCTCCATCAACTACATCGCCGGGATGCTGGAAACCAAATACGGCACTCCCTGGCTCAAGGTCAACTTTGTCGGCGTGGCGGCCACCGCCGAATCACTGCGCAATATGGCGCTGTACTTCGATGATCCTGAGCTGAACCGGCGGACTGAGGAAATTATCGCCCGGGAACTGGCCTGCATCGAACCGATGATGGAGCAATATAAAAAGATTTGCGATGGAAAAACAGCGTTTTGCTTTGTCGGCGGTTCCCGCGGCCATCACTACCAGGGTCTGTTCGCCGAACTGGGCATCGAGACTGTGCTGGCGGGGTATGAATTCGCCCACCGCGATGACTACGAAGGCCGCGAGGTGCTTCCTAACATCAAAACCGACGCTGACAGCAAAAACATCCCTGACCTGCATGTGAGTGCTGATCAGGAGCGCTTCCGGCTGAAGATATCGCCGGAAAAGATGGAGGAACTCAAGCACCAGATACCCCTAAGTTACTACGCAGGCCTCAGGGCCGAGATGAGAGACGGAGGCATCATTGTCGATGACCTTAATCATCACGAGACCGAGGAATTTATCAAATTGCTCAAGCCTGACATTTTTGCCTCAGGCATAAAGGACAAGTATGTGGTCCAGAAGATGGGGATTCCGGCAAAACAGCTCCATTCTTATGACTACAGCGGCCCTTACGCCGGATTCAACGGGGCGGTAAACTTCGCCCGGGATGTCAGCATGGGGTTTGCTTCCCCCACCTGGAACTACATCGTACCGCCCTGGAAAGACGAACCGCTGCTTGTCGGGTCGTTTACGACGGAAGGAGTGGCTTAGATGCTTGACTGCACACCGAAAGAAATCAAAGTACGCAACAGCGGCGGCATGATTAATCCGGCCAAGACCTGCCAGCCTATCGGCGCGATGTATGCAGCGCTGGGTATTCACAGCTGCCTGCCGCACAGCCATGGTTCTCAGGGCTGCTGCGCCTATCACCGCATGCATCTTACCCGCCATTTCCGTGATCCGATCATGGCGTCCTCCAGCTCTTTTACCGAAGGAGCGTCAGTGTTCGGCGGCGGGGCCAACCTCAAGACCGCCATCAAGAACATTTTCCAGATTTACAACCCGGAGGTCATCGCTGTCCATACCACCTGTCTGACTGAGACCATCGGCGATGACATCCCCAGTATTATCAAAGAAGCTGACATCCCTGAGGGAAAAGTGGTTTTTCACGCCAATACCCCCAGCTACCAGGGATCGCATATTACTGGCTTTTCCAACATGGTCAAGGCCATGGTCAGTTATTTCGCGGTGGATGATCTGCTGCTCAAAAAGGAGCGGGCCAACATCATCCCTGGGTTCGTCAATCCCGGCGATATGCGGGAGATCAAGCGCATCGCCCGGCTGATGAACACCCCGAGCATTATGTTCCCTGACACCACCGGTGTGGTTGACACCCCGATGACCGGCGAATACAAAATGTTTCCCAGCGGCGGCACCACCATCAAACAGTTGATTGATACCGGCAACTCCAAATGCACCATTGCTCTGGGCCGCTTCGCCTCCAGCGACGCCGCCGAGCTGCTGGTCAAAAAATGCAAGGTTCCGGCCATTACCCTGAAAACCCCGATTGGGATCCAGGCCACCGACGCCCTGGTGATGGCCCTCAGGCGGGCGTTCATTCAGGAAGTGCCGGCTGAGCTGGAAGAGGAGCGGGGTCAGTTGGTGGACATCATGACCGACACCCACTTTCACTTTCATGGCAAAAAAGTCGCCATCTTCGGCGACCCGGATATTGTCACCGGTCTGACCGAGTTTGTGATGAGTCTCGGCATGCAGCCGGTCCATGTCCTCACAGGCACCCCCGGCGGGGCCATAGGCTCGGCTACAGGCAGTTTCGAGGAAGACATCCGGGAAATCGTCGCTCAGGCGGGCCTGAAGAGCAACATCAAAGCCGGGGGCGACCTGTTCACTCTTCACCAGTGGATAAAAAACGAGCCGGTGGATCTTCTTATCGGCAACACTTATGGCAAGTATATCGCCAGGGCTGAAGACATACCCTTTGTCCGCGTCGGGTTCCCGGTTCTTGACCGCAGTGTCCATTCCTACTTGCCCATTGTCGGCTATCGCGGCGCTCTGCGCCTGATCGAAATGGTTTCCGGTGCTCTGCTGGACCGGGCTGACCGCGATGCGGCGGACGAAGACTTTGAATTGGTTATGTAAAGCAACGATTGCGCTATCATCGGAAGGATGTGAAAATATGGGTCACGCGCTGGCAATACACGAACGGCAGGATTTTATCACCACCAAAGGCAAGCAGAAAGGCCATCTGAAATGCGATGCTGACAGTATCGCCGGTTGCGTTAGCCAGCGGGCCTGCGTTTTCTGCGGCGCCCGGGTTGTTCTCAATCCGATAACCGACGCCATCCATCTGATTCACGGACCCATCGGCTGCGCCGCCTATACCTGGGATATCCGGGGCAGTCTGACCAGCGGCGAGGACCTTTTCCGCAACAGCTTTTCCACCGACCTCCAGGAGCGGGATGTTATCTTCGGTGGGGAAAAGAAACTGGCAGCGGCGATTGATCAGTTGGTTGCCAAATACCCCGCTAACCTTGTATTCGTCTATTCCACCTGCATCGTCGGGGTGATCGGGGATGACCTGGAGGCGGTCTGTAAAGGCGCCTCAGAGCGTCACCATATTGAGGTCATTCCGGTTCAGTCCAGCGGATTCATCGGCAATAAGTCCGCCGGATACCGGGCTGCCAACGACGCTCTGTTCCGGCTGATCGAGCCCCCTGACCGGAGTCATGTCGGCAAGGACAAGAGCGTCAACTATCTTGGTGACTTCAACCTGGCCGGAGAGGCCTGGATCATCCGCGACTATCTGGACCAGATGGGAGTCAAGGTCAACACGGTTTTTACCGGTGACTCCAGTTACGCCGAGCTCAAGAAAGCCACCCGGGCGTCGCTGAATATCATGCAATGCGCCGGTTCGATGACCTATTTGGCTGGTAAATTCGAAGAAACCTACGCCATTCCTTATCTGAGGGTTTCCTTTCTCGGCATAGAAGATACGGCCCAGTCCCTGCGCAGTATCGCCGCGGCTTTCAATGATCCGCAGATGGCTGCCAGGGCGGAGGCGCTGATCCAGAAAGAGACGGCGGCGATCCAGCCGGTGATCGCCGCTTATCGCCGCAAACTGACCGGAAAAAAGGCTGCGGTCTTCGTCGGCGGAGGCTTCAAAGCAATCTCCCTGATCAAGCAGTTCCGCGAACTGGGCATTGATGTGGTGATGATCGGTACTCAAACCGGGCAGAAGGAAGACTACGAGACCATGAATACCCTGGTCGACGACGGCACGATCATTCTTGATGACGCCAATCCCGCCGAGCTGGAAAAATTCATGGTTGAACAGGGCGCCGATCTGCTGGTGGGCGGGGTCAAGGAACGCCCCCTGGCTTACAAGCTCGGCCGGGCGTTTGTCGATCACAATCATGATCGCAAACATCCCCTCAGCGGGTTTGTCGGGGCGGTCAACTTTGCTGAGGAAGTCTATTCCACGGTATGCTCCCCGGTGTGGCGCCATATACGCAAACAAGGAGGAAGCGGTGATGAATGACAAGGACAAGGCGGCTTTCCGTGATGTCAACGAGAATCCCTGTCATATGTGCATGCCTATCGGCGGCATTCTGCCGCTGAAAGGGATTGAAGCCGCAATGGTTCTCATCCACGGCTCCCAGGGCTGCAGCACTTATATGCGCCGGACCATCGCCGAACACTTCAACGAGCCTGTGGATGTCGGCTCTTCCTCGCTTAACGAAAAGGGCACCATCTATGGCGGGGAAAAGAATCTCAAGCAAGCGCTGGATAATATCAGGAGGGTTTACAACCCCAAGCTGATCGGGGTGCTGACTACCTGTCTGGCTGAAACCATCGGCGAAGATATCGAACGCTTCGCCACCGACTATCTGGCTGAACGGCAGCTGGGGGATCTGGCGATTGTGACGGTGTCGACACCAGGCTATGGCGGCAGCCAGGCTGAAGGATATTTTCTGACTGTGAGGCAAATCATCGCTTATTTGGCTGAGAAGACCGCCAGCCATGGCAAGATCAATATCATCATCCCTAACATCAGTCCGGCTGACATCCGGGAAATCAAGCGCCTGCTGGCCCTGATGGATGTGCAATATACCCTTTGCCCGGATTTTTCCGACACCCTGGATCGCCCCTATTCGCCGGTTTACAGCAAGATGGCGCCCGGCGGCACCCGCATCGGCGATATCCGGGCCATGCCCGGCGCCGCGGCTACTATCGAAATCGGAGTGACTGTCGACTCGTCCATATCCCCTGGCCAGTATTTGGCGGACGAGTACGGGGTGCCGCTTTACAAAGTGCCGATACCTGTCGGCCTGGAAAACTGTGACCGCTTTTTCGAAGCTTTGAAAGCCATAACCGGCAAAGAGCGGCCGGATAGTGTGGAGCAGGAACGCGGCTGCCTGCTGGACACGATGGTCGATTCCCATAAATACAACTTTGCCGGTCGGGCCGCTATTTTCGGCGATCCTGAACTGGTGTACGCCGTGACTGTCACCTGTCTGGAAAACGGAATTCATCCGGTGGTTGTGGCCACCGGCGGGGGAGGCGGCACCCTGACCAGCTTAATCGGCGAGCAGGCGGCTGATTTTGATCAGGATATTTGGATTCTGCCGAAAACCGATTTTGCCGAAATTCGCGCCAAAAGTGTCGAGGCTGGCGCCAATATCGCCATCGGCCATTCCGACGGACGCTTCCTGACCGAGAAGGAAGGCATCCCGCTGGTACGAATGGGATTTCCCATCCATGACCGGGTCGGCGGTCAGCGATTGCTGTCGGTAGGATATACCGGGACAGCGATGTTTTTGGACCGGATTACCAATACTCTGCTGGAAAACAAGTACCGCGACTACCGCTCTTCGATGTATGAGAAATATTATAAGAGCAGCCAGCGGGATGAAAAATCCGAGAAAGGCGAGGTGAACTATCATGGGCTCAGCCTGTCGTGACAACGCGCTTGATGCCAACCGGCACCCCTGTTATTCGGCTGATGCCCAGCATAAATTCGCCAGGCTGCACCTGCCGGTGGCGCCGGTCTGCAATATCAGCTGCAACTATTGTAATCGCAAGTTTGACTGTGTTAATGAAAGCAGGCCGGGGGTGACCAGCGAACTCCTGGGGCCGGAAAGGGCCGCAGAGAAATTCGCCTGGGTCAAGGGTGAAGTTCCCAGTCTCAGCGTTGTGGGCATCGCCGGCCCCGGGGACGCCCTGGCCAACTGGAGCGACACCCGGCGAACGCTTGAACTGATCAGACAGCAAGACCCGGACGTCATTTTTTGCTTATCCACCAACGGTTTGATGCTGCCTGAATATGCGTCAGAACTCATTGAGCTGGGAATCGGTCATGTTACTGTGACTGTTAATTGCATCGATCCTGATATCGGCGCGAAAATTTACCGGAATATAACTTATCATGGGGTTAACTATCAGGGCCGAGAGGGAGCTCAGCTTCTTTTGGACAACCAGATGGAGGGAATCCGGCAGCTGGTTGCCGGTGGCGTCCTGGTTAAGATCAATATTGTCATGGTGAGCGGGGTCAACGACCTGCATATACCGGAAGTGGTGAAAAAGGTCAAGGAACTGGGGGTCTTTGTCACCAACATTATGCCGATGATACCCGCCCCGGGGAGCGCCTTTCAGCATCTTCCCCAGACCAGCATGCGCGAGGTCAACGCCATGCGCGACTCCTGCCAGACCGAAATCCGCCAGATGCGCCACTGCCGCCAGTGCCGGGCTGACGCTGTGGGGATGCTGGCTGAAGACCGGTCGGCCGAATTCCGGATGGGTGCGCCGCGACTGGAGCCGATCGAAACGTGTCAGCCGGCCAAACTGTATAAAATAGCGGTGACATCCAAACACGGAAAGCTGGTTGATCTGCATTTCGGACATACCAGCGACTTCCTGGTTTACCAGGTGGCGGGGGATGATTTCCGGCTGCTGGAAAACAGGCAGGTGCCGAAATACTGCACCGGAGCCACAGGGTGTGATGAAGCGGAGGATAATAAAGAGGCCATCGCCAGTGCGCTCAGTGACTGTGACGCCGTTCTGACCATGCGGATCGGACACCACGCCCAGGAGCGACTCCTCCGCCACGGTGTGAGAAGTATAGAAACCTGTTATACGGTCGAACACGGCCTGAAGCAGGCGGCAGAAGCACTGCAGAAAGACAATACGACGCTGTAAGGAGTGAGGATGATGCAAAAACCCAAAACCCACATCTTTGTCTGCACAAGCTCCCGCATCGGCGGCCAGCAGAAGGGTTTCTGCCACAGTAAAGGCGGAGTGGACATCATGGCCCGGTTGTTGGAAGAAATCGAGGAACGCGATCTGTCTGGCGAGGTATTTGTGACCAACACCGGTTGTTTCGGGATCTGCGAGAAAGGCCCGATTGTTGTGGTCTATCCCGACAATGTGTGGTACGGATCGGTGACGCTGGCTGATGTTGAAACAATCGTCGAGGAGCATATTGAAGGCGGTAAAGTAGTCGAGCGTCTGGCGCTGTAAGGCGCCGCCACAAGTCTGGGAAGGGGGAAATACGGATGACCAGAGAGATAGCGGTGTTTCGCGGCAGTGACGGGTTGACCGCAACACTGGGTGAACCAGGCACTGTTGCCGTGTTTCGCCATAGGCAGGGTAAGTGGGAGCTAAACCGGGAGACGACGTTGGACCTTGACGCCCGAAAAGGTCTGCGCGAGCTTCGGCGGCAGATGGCTGAAATGGTGGAATTTCTCGCTTCCTGTAAGGTTTTTGTGGCCCGGACCTTGACCGGCCTCCCCTATTACGAGATGGAAAAGGCGGGGATCAGCACCTGGGAAATCGCCGGCGAGCCCCACAATTTTCTTACAGAGATTGCACTGCAGGAAGCCGCTGCCCGGGAGGAACCGGTTGAAACACAAATCATGCAAGTGACACCATCCCAGCTGGCACCGGAGCATTTTTCGATTTCGATAAAAGAGGTGCAGGAGCAGCAAAGCGGTGTGACCTCAAAACAAATATTGCTGCCCCTATTGCGCCAGAAGCAGTTTTCCATTTTGGAAATACTCTGCAATCATGTTCCGCCCTGGCTGGAAGCCGAAATAACCACTGCTGGCCTTGCCTTTCAGACCGAAAAGCTGGGCGGCAATCATTTTAAGGTAGTGGTAAGCAAATAGGGCATGACAATCTGACATGTGAAGACTTGAAACACCTAAACCCGCTGTGATGCGGGTTTTTTATTTGGCAGCTTTTCTGCCGGTATCAATAGATGACCATACGGTACACTTCTGTACGTTTTGGTTCACCAAATGGTGCGGCGGATTGGGCATCTTTGTCTGTTTACCCAGAATAAACAAGGCAGCTGCCATTTGGCACGCATTATGCATAATAGTAGCAGTACTTGGCCGGAATAACCGGGTAAGCCTCTCAAGCCGGTGGAAAAGGTGGTTATTTTATGAAAGGCGATGCAAAACTTATTCAGGTGCTCAATTCCTTGCTGGCTGATGAATTGAGTGCAATCAACCAGTATATCGTACATTCTGAGATGTGCGCCAACTGGGGCTATGGAAAACTGCATGATCACTTTGAGAAGCGCGCTATTGGCGAGATGAAGCACGCCGAGAAGCTTATTGCGCGAATCCTGTTTCTCGAGGGCCGACCCATTGTGTCAGAACTCAGGGGTATCGTCATCGGCCAGGAAATTCCCATGCAGCTTGCCAACGACCATGCAGCTGAGCTTCATGCTATTGAATCCTACAATGCCGCGATAAAACTGGCCGGGGACGTCAGTGATTTTGCTACCCGGGAACTGCTGGAAGGAATTCTGAATGATGAAGACCGTCATATCGATGATATCGAAGCCCTTCAGGATCAAATCTCCCACATGACCCTGCCGTTGTTTTTAACGATGCAAGTGGGCTAAAGCCCTTGTCTAATTTCAGAGCGAAAGGAGGTGAACAGTATGGCTTATGTAATCACCGACAAGTGCGACAAAATTGGAGCCTGTAAACCGGCTTGCCCGGTGGACGCTATTTCCGAAGGTGAGAGCAAATTCGTTATTGATCCCGATCTTTGCATCGAGTGTGGCGCTTGTGCCGCTGCATGTCCGGCCCTGGCCATCGATGCTCCTGAGTAAGTATCACGGAGAGGAAAGAAGGTTTACCATGAAATTTGGCGAGATTATCCAAAGTGCCGACTGGAAATCGGAAAAGCATGTGCCAGTCATTGAGGCCCCGGACAGCGTTAAGGCTGGGGAAAAACTTGCGGTCCAGGTCACGGTAGGCAAAGAAATCGCCCACCCTAACACTACCGAACACCATATTCGCTGGATACGCCTGTACTTTAAGCCTGATGGCGGTAAGTTCGCTTATGATGCGGCGTTGGCTGAATTCGACGCCCACGGAGAAGCGGTCGAAGGACCCAACAAAGGACCGCTGTACACCGAACCAGCGCTGCAGGTGGCGCTGAAGCTACATACGTCAGGCACGCTGCTGGCGACGTCGTATTGCAATATCCATGGGTTGTGGGAATACTCCAAACAAATCACCGTAGAGGTGTGAGCCGCGACTAGGCAAACATGCTGTTGCTAAAAGTAACGAGGCTTCCGGAAAATTATTCGGAAGCCTCGTCTATAAGGGTGGCACATGTTTTCATCAAGAAGCCAAGAAAGTGTCTTGGCTTTTTTCTGTTTCAACCTGGAAGCAATAATAATTTTTTCGTAAGGCTGGCAAGGTTTTAGCTTTTTTTGGCGAAGTTGACATTACTAGAGTAAGGCCTTATTTATTTTGAGAGGATGGATTGCTGTGAACACCAAAGTATACCGTGTATGGGTCGTGTTATTACTTACCTGCGGAACGTTCATCAATGCTGTTGATCGTGCCAGTCTCTCGGTGGCGGCTCCGCTCATCATTAAAGATCTTCACCTTGATCCTGCATTGATGGGAATTGCTTTATCGGCTTTCTTTTGGCCGTACGCGTTGTTGAATGTGCCTGCTGGAAGTCTTGCTGACAGGTTCGGTTCCAAGGCGGTTCTCGGCTGGTCGGTTGCGGTTTGGTCGGTTTTTTCGGCGGTTACGGGATTTGCCAGGAGTTTTTATAGCCTGCTTTTTGCCCGGATCGGTGTCGGGGCCGGGGAAGCGGCGGCCTTTCCGGTAATCGCCAAGGTGGTTGCAGGCAACTTTCCTTCCGAGGAGCGGGGTACGGCGGTGGGCGTGATCTGGGCCGGAGTGCGGCTGGGGATGGCGGCGACTCCTGTGCTTATGGCTTTTCTGGTTCAAGGCTGGGGCTGGCAGAATGCGTTCTTTGTCACTGGCTTCGGCAGTTTGCTGTGGTGCATGTTGTGGTACTTCGGATTTAAAGACCGGGCTGAAACGCAGCGGAAAAAGGACTCCGCCGAAAAGGTCGTGATTCCGTGGAAGAAGCTGATGACCAATCGGGCCATTGTCGGCCTGATTGTAACGAAATTTTTTCAGGATTATCTTCTGTACATGTTTTTGACCTGGGTACCGGCCTATCTGGTGATGGAACGGGGTTTTTCGATCATAAAAATGGGTGTTTTCGCCTCGTTGCCTTGGATGGCGGCCTTTATTTCCCAACCGATCGTTGGGTGGCTCTCTGATCGTCTTCTGAAAAACGGGATGAATGTGACCAAAGCCCGGAAGATGGTTATTATCGGGCTGCAGGTTATGGCGGCGTCGGTAATGGGGGTCGGCTTTATTGATGATCCGATGCTGGCGGTTTGTCTGCTTACATTTTCCATAGCGGCTGAATCGGGGGCCGGAAGTCTGATTTGGGCGATTATGACAGAGCTGTCGCCGCCGAAGCTTGCCGGTTCGGTGGGTGGAATCATGAATACCGCGGGGGCGCTGGCAGGTATCCTTTCGCCGGCAATTACCGGTTTTATCGTGAAGTTTACCGGAAGCTTCCAGCTGGCGCTATTGGCCGGAGGCTGTATGCTGCTTATTGCAGCGCTGTCGGTATGGATCATTATTCCGGAGCTAAAACCGATCGAAACGGACTAATAGAGCGAATGTCAGACTGAGCGGTACGATGGGCAAAGGATTGCAAAGATGTCGACCGGCCAGAAGGTTGACGGCAAAAGTCGAAAAAGGTACAGTCAGATTGTAAGCTCAGGGTTTAAACTATTTTGCAGGATGAGGAATTTCGATGGATGTCCGGATGATCGACGTTGCCCGCAAGGCTGGCGTTTCGAAGAGCACGGTTTCCCAGTACCTCAATGGTCATTATGAATATATGGGTCTGGACACCCGGGAGCGGATAAAACAGGCGATTGACCAGCTGGGGTTCGTTCCTAACGCACTTGCCCGGGGACTGCGCATGAAGCGTTCTTTTACCATTGCGGCGATCGTCGCCAATATTTTAAATCCTTTTTCCACCAGTGTGATACGCGGGGCGGAAGATTGCTGTAAAAAGTATGGGTTTGATTTGATTTTGTGCAACGCTGACGATAACCCCGAAAAAGAAAAAGAATACATTGATAACCTATTGGCCAAGCAGGTTGACGGGTTTATCATCAGCACGACGGAACAGAATAACGCCTGGATTCATGCGGTAAACCAAAAAACCCCTGTCGTTATTTGTGGCCGTAATGTGCCTGAAACCGGATGCGACACTGTCAGGACCGATAATTACGCGGTAGTCAAAGTCGCGATCGATCATCTTGTCTCTTTAGGCCACAAGCATATCGCGATGTATGTCCAGCCCAATCATGAGGTTAACATCAGCCCTCGCCGCGAGCGGGCCCAGGCTTTTCGGGCCGTTATGCAGGAATATTCCCTGCCTTTTTGCGATGACTGGCTTATCGAGATTGAATCTGACGAGGACTTGCTGACCGAATCTGTGCTGCGTTTGCTGGGGCATGCTGAACACAGGCCAACGGCCTTTATCGGCGCCAATGATCTTATGACCATTGGCTTGTTCCGGGTGTTGAAAAAACTGCGAATCAGCATTCCCGGTGAGGCGGCGCTGCTTGGGTTCGACGACTGGGAGTGGGCCACGCTGCTGGAACCGCCGATCACCGTCGTTGCCCAGCCGACCTACGAAATGGGCTACATGGCCGCCGAGCTTGTGGTAAAACGAATTCGCGAAGAAGCCGAGGAGTATCATCCGCATTATATGGTATATCAACCTGAGCTTATTCCCCGGCAATCTTGCGGTGAATAAGCTTCCTAGGGCAGGCTGCGTCGACCGACACAGCCTGCCTTTTTTTATGCGGAGGGGGCTAAAAATTTTTATAGTCCGAATATTCTAAATTGCAGGATATCTTGACAATGGTGGAGAAAATTTCTTTTATTTACTAAATCGATTTAGTTCAGCCGGTTTTGCAGAAGAATAATCTGGAAGTAGGAGTATTTTTGCGTCTCGGTCTGAATAGGTGATTGGAGGGGGGTGCTTTTTAGCGAGAAAGGAGACCCGTTACTTTTCGCAATTCAGTCCTGGTACAACTATGACAAGGAGGCCATAATCTTGGATCAGACCAAAATAAAAGAAGTTTGTGAACGCTACGGAAAACTCTATACCGGCGCCATTGCCGACATGCTGGACAAAAAAGGTTTTCGCAGCCAGATTCTGCCCTATTTCATCACTCCCTTCACCAAAGTCGACCGGCTTGTAGGCATAGCTTTCACCGGTCAGGGGTACCCTTGCGCCGCTACCTCCGATAATGACACTCAAATGCGACTGAAAATGCTGGACAGCATTACGCCGTTTACTATTTCGGTTTGGGCCTGCGGCGGGCACATGGGGTCAGCCCACTGGGGCGAAATTATGTCCACAGCCGCGCGGGAGCGGGGCTGCTTAGGAGCGGTTCTGGACGGGGGAGTCCGGGATATTGATTTTATCGACGCGATGGAGTTTCCGGTATTCGCTCAGTGCAAATGTGCGGCCAGCTCGCTCGGCCGCTGGAACATTAAAGAATGGCAGGTACCGATCAAGATCGGCGAGACGGTAATTCGCCCCGGCGATCTGGTTTTTGGCGACACGGACGGCGTTGTAATTGTTCCCCAGGAGCTGATTATGGATATTCTTGCTGCTGCTGAAGATGTCTTTAAACGCGAAAGCGGGATGCGAAAAGAGTTGCGCGAAGGGCTTCCCATTCAGGCCGCCTACGATAAGTATGGTGCATTTTAAGGAGGGAATGTAGTGGAAGGGTTGCAAACCATATTACTGCTTGTTGTCTATGTTGGGCTAGTGATCTTCGCCATGCGGGGCGGCAATCTGATTTTTGGTTTTCTGGTATCTGCCCTGGCCTGGGCAGTAATCGGGCAAGTCCCTTACCTGGCCACCGTCAATGACATTATCCAGAAAGGAGCCGAAAGCTACGGGCCAACTGCAATAGTGGTTATTTTCGGCAGCTGGTTTGGCCGGATGCTTGTGGAAACAGGCATTGCCGGTTCCCTCATCCGGCGGGCGGTCGAACTGGGAGGGGATAAAGCACTGGTCACGACCATTCTTGTATCGTTTGTTACAACCTTTATTTTTACAAGCACCTTCGGGGTAGGGGCCGTAATCGCTATCGGGGTCATCGCCCTGCCGGTTCTATTATCCATCGGGGTTCCGGAGCGGGTGGCGGTCCCGGCCTTTACCATGTCCATCGGCGCGGCCATGTATATTAATCAGGTGTTGTTCAAGCAAATTATCATGTTTTTCCCGGCAGACTCTGTGCCGTTTACCGGCGCGTACTTCAATTTCGGGGTTGCGGCTATGGGTATTTCCATGGCGGTCATTGTGCTGATGCTTATTTTCAATATGTCGATTTTGAATCCGGTAAAAAGGTGGGCGGTTTCCGCACCTCAGGTAAATGTTGTTCATGTTCCGATGCTCGCCTATGTGGTGCCAATTGTTCCGGTTCTGATGGCGGTGTTGTTCAACTGGCCGCCCCTTCCTGGCATGATGCTGGCTATTTTGCTAACTCTGGTTACAACCAATAAGCTGCTGCCCTGGAAGAATGCCCAGACGATGCTGCTCAAGTCCTTGAAAGACGGCACCACCGACGTAGCCCTGCTGCTTGGCATGCTGTTCATGCTGGCGATGTTCGGGGCTGCAGCCGGTAAGGTGGCCGGTATTTTTAAATCCATCCTCGGTCCGTTTATTCCCACTAATGCCTGGACGGTGGCGATCGCCTTCGGCGTTGTGGCGCCACTGGGCTTATTCCGCGGACCTCTCATGGCTTGGGGGGCCGGCGGTGCGACTATCGCGATTTTGGTCGGAATGAAGATCTTTCCTCCGGCGCTGCTCCTGCCTCTGGTCTATGTTCCAACCATTTCGATGGCTATAGCCATGTGTCCGACCCAGTCCTGGAATCTTTGGGCCATCAGCTACAGCAAACTGGCTATAACCGATCACCTGAGAACAGGAATCGGCTGGGCCTGGCTTACGGTTATCCTGAACTCGCTGCTGGCCGCCTATATGTTCAGCTAATGCATCAATGAATCGAAATTAGCGGCGTGCGCTGGATAAGGCGCAGCGCACGCCGGCAGCAAGGAGTGTAGTATGATATGGCAAATAGGGCAATCCGGATGGGAATTGATGTTGGCGGGACCTTTACCAAGGCGGTGGCCCTTGACAACGTAACCCATGAAATTATCGGCAAGTCTTCGGTGCTCACCACCCACAGCCATGAGACCGGTGTGGCTGCAGGCGTGGTGCAGGCTTTTGAAAATTGTCTCCGTGAGAACGATATTGATCCAGCTGATATCATCTTCATCGCCCACAGCACCACCCAGGCCACCAACGCCCTTCTGGAAGGCGATGTCGCCGAAGTGGCGGTTATCGGCATGGCGTCAGGATTTATGGAAGGGCTGCTCGCCAAGCGCCAGACCAAATTGGGCGATGTTCCGCTGGGAACAGGCAAAGCCATCAAAACCCATCATACTTATCTGGATGTCAAAAACTTGAGCAAAGAATCGTTGCAGAAGACCATCCAGGGTTTGGTTGATCAGGGCGCCCGGGTTGTGGTGGCATCGCGGGCCTTTGGGGTCGACTCCACCACCGAGGAGTCATTTGTCCAGGACACAGCGGCAGAAATGGGAATTCCGGCTACAGCTGGGCATGAAATCACCAAATTGTATGGCCTGACAGTCCGCACCCGTTCGGCGGTGGTCAACGCCAGCATCCTGCCCCGGATGTTCGAGACCGCCAGAAGCACCGAGGCCAGTGTACGCAAGACCGGCATCACCGCCCCGCTTATGATCATGCGCGGCGACGGCGGAGTTATGGATATCGGTGAGGTCCAAAAACGGCCTGTGCTGACCATGCTGTCAGGGCCAGCTGCCAGTGTAATCGGTGCCCTGATGTATTTGCGGGCCTCCAACGGCATCTATTTTGAAGTAGGCGGTACCAGCACCAACATCGGGGTCATCAAGAACGGACGGCCTACCATCAATTACGCCGTTGTCGGCGGGCATCGCACTTGTATCAGCTCACTGGATGTACGGGTTCTCGGCGTTGCCGGCGGCAGTATGGTGCGGGTGGCTGGCGGCCAGCTGGTCGATGTCGGACCGCGAAGCGCCCATATTGCCGGGTTGGGCTATGCTGCATTTACGCCTGAAGAAGAAATCGTCAATCCTGTGGTGGAGTATTTCCAGCCGAAAAAGGGCGATCCTGCCGACTATGTATCCATCAGGCTGCAAAGCGGCAAACGGATTGCCGTGACCAATACCTGCGCCGCCAACATTCTGCGTCTGACCAGTCCGGAGTGGCACGCCTACGGCAACTATAATTCTTGCTGCAAAGCCATGCGTCCTCTTGCCGATATTCTTGGCGTGACCATCGAAGAGGCTGCCAGGGCTATTTTGACCAAGGCTACCGACAAGATTGTCCCTGTGGTGGAAACTCTGGCCCGGGAATATCAGTTGGAAAGAGATCAGATTATGCTGGTGGGCTGCGGCGGCGGCGCTTCGGCCTTGCTGCCTTTCACGGCTGAGCGCATGGGCATGAAACACAAGATCCCGGTAAATGCTGAAGTAATTTCCTCCATCGGCGTTGGGCTTGCGATGGTGCGGGATGTTGTTGAACGGGTGATTCCCAATCCTTCGGCAGAGGATATCAAAGCCATCAAACGGGAGGCGAAGCAGGCCGCCATTACCAGCGGCGCAGTGCCTGAAACGGTAGAGATTTATATTGAGATAAACGCCCAGACCCAGCAGGTTCGAGCCATTGCCCTGGGCTCAACTGCCGTCCAGACCACCGATCTGCTAAAAGAGGCCAGTGACGAGGAAAGCTGTGCCCTGGCGGCTGCATCCATGGGCGTTTCTCCTGATGGCGTGCAGCTGGCAGGCAGCACCAGTGCGCTGTATGTATATACTTGTAGCGGGTCGGATAAAAGCGGCGGCAAAACTCCGATCCGGGTTGTGGACCGCAAGGGGTTCATCAAGGTGCAGCGCGGTGATGCGATGGCCCGTGAAACCATGGTGGCTGAGGCGGAAACAGTGATTGACGAATTATGGGACGCCATGACCAACTATAAGAGTGACATGATTCTCTATCCCGATGTATTCCTTTGTGTCGGCGGGCGGGTTATGGACTATTCGTCGATGCCTGGCAAAGAAAATCTGATGAATGTGATTACCACTGAATTGGAGGAATTTTTACCCACCGACCAGGCGATCATCATCGCCGCCAGGAACGATCTGTAGTGCGCGGACGCTCTGGAGCCTGCAGGCGGAGATGATTTCATACCACTATCTTTGATGAAGCGGTTGTTAACAGCAGCAAGAGCTGTAAAACAGGCCGTAACCCTTAAAATTAAGGAGTTACGGCCTGTTTTCATCATATCTTGTATTTCGGTTGAAGCTTGTACCGGCTTGTAATGTTCTCATTCAATTTTATTGATATTCACATTTCCGCCAAGACGCCACAGACTGATGTTATTTTCGCCTTGCTCTTTAGCGACAGATATCCAGTAATTTAGTGTTTTCACATCAGCATACCAAACTTGATACGAAGCGCCAAAAATATTTTTGTAAGTAAAAACTACGCACTGGCTTTCTTCATCTCTGCTTGTTTCAACCCCATATACCATGGCAAAGGTTCTTGCTTCCACTTCTGTTAAGAAACTCTTTTCACCATTGTCGCCCCACATGCAGCCGCCGGTGGAAAATGCTACCGACTTTTCACCTGGTAAGGATTCCATTTTCGTTAATGTCTTTTGGATAAATTCCTTGTTGGCCTTCGGACCGGGAGCGCTATGCAATCCGTAAAGGTTATAAAGCATGACTACATATTCCGGTCCTTTGGGAAATTCGGCTGTAGCGAACGGTGTACTTGGTTCCAGGACAATCCTTAGTTTTAGATTGTTTATTAGGGCTTTTACATAAAGTCTATCAGCGAATTTTAAGAAAGACTGACCAATTATTTCGTCTTTCCAAATTCTTTCATAATCAAGTTCAATGCCGTCATATCCGCCCTGCAAGGTCAGTGCAATGATTTCATCAATATGTTTCCCGACAGAATTATCATCATAGAATAATCTGCGGAGAACTTCAATATCTTTCAGCACTACTGACCCATCTGGATTTTGCTTGTCATTGACAAAGGTAAGATAGGTGGTATATGTTACTCCTTTTTTCTTTGTCAGCTGGCCTTTAGTAGCACTGAGTTCCTTGGGTATGAACATGCGGTCGTTTTTATCAAAATATGCGCCGAAATAGGAGAGTTTCTCTAACTTTTTCCCTATTGCCCCCAAATCTTCCTTGCCGGAATCTAACTCCCAATAAGCTAACCATGCCGCTATTTTTGTTGGTTCTTTCGCGACTGCATGGACAGCAAATTGACTATTATAATTACAGCCTGTCAAGATAACAAAAACAGACGTAAACAATATAGCTGCCTTGAGATTTTTATAACCTTTGCTGCTCATGTGGGTACTTCCCCCTACTGGTTACAGGTTTACGATAAACCAATTAATGATGGTTTCCCATAGCTGCTTCGCTGTAAATACAACAGCGTCCAAGCCTTGCATTTCACTGGTAAACAGAATTTTTTCTTTTTTTGCGCCTGTGTTTTCAGTGATAACAAGCTTCCCAAATACGCCGTCATAGACATCATCCGCTAGATTTCTTTGACTCCAGCCATAGCTGCCCCATGTTGTTTCCAGATAAACAGCTCCTGCTTGCGTATCAGATACTTGTAAATCTTTAATAGCATCTTTGCCATCTACCATAATGTCGATTTTATCTCTCTTGAGAGATAGTGATAACATCCGGTCGCCTTTCTCATGAACACTGAGATCAGGGATATATTCCGGCGCACCTTCTGCCACTGTGGGAGCATATTCCAAATTTTTGTCTTTTAAGCGTTCGGTGTATATCTTGGCTTTTTCTACAGAATCGGCATATTTTGCGAAGGTTTCCAATTCCCGAATTTCAGCCGCTTTTTTATCTTCGGGGATTGATATCCGTTCTTTACCGTCATGTCGGTCTAAGTTTAGCTTGAATAGTTCTTTTTCGGCGCCGCCAATTTTTTCTGTAACATAGAGTACATTGTTGAAAATCGATACAGACAAGAATCTGTTTAAGGTCTGATCTGCCCTGAGATATATTCTTTGCATACCGAGTTTATTTCCTGTAAGTCTTACCGAAAGTTTAATGTCCTCAAAATCATTGCTGTTCTTTAAGCGTACTAAACCTTTGTCTTTTGGCAGACAGGTCAAAATTAGCGTTTCCTCTTGAATTTCTGCAGCTCCTTTAAGCGGTTCCCAGGCTTTCTGCTTGTTCAAATCGCCTTTGACAAACTCCAGGTCCTGATTGATATCGTATTTTATCCGCATCAACAAATGATTGGTGGACCAATACGCCTGGGGTTGCATCCTTGTTAAGTCGTAGATACTGCTGTTTCTCTGATTAAAGCAAAAACCTTCCCTGTTGAAGTTCATTTTAAATAATTCTTTGATCCAAGAATCATTTACAGCACTTACCTTGTCATTATTGCCGAAGCTTCCTGTATTGGAATGCATTAATATATACATTCCGGGTACGTACCCGATGGATTGGGTATAAATATCCCGCATGGTTTCGTAATCATAATTGATTCGGTCTTTCATCTTGGTATAACTCTCTTTGGGAATAAAGTATTCGTCACGAATATAATCCATTAAGAAGTGATTGTATTTACGTCCTAAATAAGGCGCAACGCTAGAATGTTTTAACGGATCCAGTTCCCCCAAATAATTGTTGTAGCGATCATATACGTTTATAAATGCAAGTCGATAGCCATTGGTGCCCATCTCCCAGAAGGTTGTTTTTTCAAGTTCTCTGAGTTCTTCCGGCATTAAAAACTTAGTGTCTTTTTTTTCAAACTTTTCCGGATAGGTCAGCATGGTTGCTTTAAAATTCAAGTCTTCCAGTATTTTTTGCGAAAAAATCGCCGTATCTCTCCGGCCGTCTTCAAAAATTAAAAACAATGCTTTCTCAGGCAGGTTTTTTCCTGATTGATAGTAATTCAGAATATCTTGCTGGGTGATGGTCACATATCCTAATGCTTTTAAGGCTTGCAGATGTTCCCGCAAACGTGCTGCTGCGATAAGAGTTTGGTTGCCTGTTCTTCCCACCCCAAAATAAGAAAGGGAAACAAATCCTTTATCCCCTGAAATTCTTGTATTCCTCTGGGTGTAAGGTTCATAGGCTTTTAGGGTAACTAGTGCGGCAACACAGATAGCAATCACCGCCAGGATGATCATAATCTGTATTACTACACGGATAATTTTTTTGCGGTCTTTTCGGGCAGTAAAAAAATTCTTTGATATCATCATTTTATGTCTGCCTCTTTATGCTTTCGGCGATTCTTTTTTAGTGCTGCGGCAATATCTGCCGGAGTCATGCGTGTTCCCCAGGTAGATTTCCAAAAAGTAAACCAGGCAATCGGCATTTGCCATAAAAGTACGGCTTCATAGTATAAGCAAAACCATAATCCGTAAATCCATGTTGAACTTTTTCTGAGAAACAATTGCGCCATACTCATGAGCATTGCCATTAGACAAATACCGATGATAAAAGTAATCGGAAACACTCGATACGCAATCGGAATATAGATCATATTATAAATAACAACGATCGGCGCCAAGAGCGGCACGAGCACGCCCATATAAAAAGACAACGCCATAAACGGCTCTTTTCTCCACATGAATCTTGAAGCAATCAGCGATTCTCTAAGCCACGAGCGTTTCCACCGCATCTGTTGTTTTAAGAAAATAGTATCTGTGTTGGGAACAATCGTATTAGCTATTGCAGTATCTTGATTACCGGTGCGGTTTTCTCTTAATATTAAATTGGTCATACTGCGATCATCGCCAAAGGTGGCTTTCTCTCCCAAGAAACTCTGGGTCAGCCAGGCCTCCATATATTTAATAACCAAATCTTTTCTGTAGCAAGCGAGCGGGCCTGATAAACAGGTGACTGCATCAAAATAGCTTTCCGCCGCTTTCATGATCCGAAACGAGATATAATATCTTACTGCCTGCATTTTCGTAAGGGCATTGGTATAGGTATTGGCGACATCGGTTCTGCCGGTAACGCCGCCCATTTTCGTATCTTTAAACGGCTGGACGAGATTGCGAATAGCGAACGGGTCTAAAAAGCTGTCCGAGTCAACAAAAACAACCAATTCATGTTGTGCTTTTAAAGTTCCTATTGCTAAAGCATGTCGTTTCCCGGCGTTCTTTCCCTGACGCGTGTAATGAAGCCGGTTTTCAATATCATAGCGAGCTTCTTTGATCTTCAGTTCCTCGACGATTTCTTCAATTTTTTCATAAGATTGGTCGGTGGAGTTATCATCTACGACGATAACTTCCAGTTTGTCTGTTGGATAATCTTGATTAATACAACCTAAAATCGTTCTTTGTATCCATTGGCTCTCGTTGAAACAAGGAATAACAATCGTGACACCTGGTGTAAAGTCTTTGTCGATTGGAACAGGACGATAAAAAGAGGAAAACAGGTATCTGGAGAGCAAAAAGGTAGCGGCAATGATACTGTATGTATACAAAACCTTATTAAATTTAAAATACAGGATGCTTTCTGCTCTCAGCAGAAGAATGCAGGCAGTCGTAATAAACAGAAAAATTGCGGCAATATACAGCATATACCTATTTTTTTTCTTGGTTGCATACTGGGATAATGATTCGGAGAATTTTACTCCACATAGGGTTTTCCCGTCGGTGTCTTTATCAAAGCGGAGATGTTTGGCGGCAATATTTACTTTCATCTCATAGCCTTCCGGCATAGTGCCGGGGGCGATGACAAACTTCAATATGATTTTTGATGCGCGACTCAAATCTTGAGCGACTTCCGGTGAAACTTCAAGTAACATACCGGTAGTTGATATATCAATCCCTTTTCCGAGACAAGTTACCTTTTTGTCGGCAGTAATATACTGGATTGAAACAACATACTCCACTAAATATCGTCTGCCCATTGATTCATTTCCAATAAGGGTTGAGATATCGTCGGATTCCTCAGTGCCTTTAACCCGGCGCCTGTCTACAGTCGAACGCGACCCTTCTTTGTCAGGTACTTTAGGAAGTAACCTGCGATCCGGTTTGGCAACAAGTAAAGTGTCCTTTTCATGTTTTATTTCATGTTGAGGTAACTTATTCACAGTCCACTTCCCTGCCCTTCCTATGCTGATGTGACAGCATATAATACACCGTTCGCGTTTAAGTCTTTATCATGGCTGCTTCATTTTAGTGATTTGGCCGATTTGCTTGCGAGTAGCCATCTATTAAATAATCTGA